>Ga0247818_10003524_pt1 | contig 10092 bp, 8 predicted proteins | sample 13C_Glucose_Day1_FD_192424 | JGI IMG/M metagenome (GOLD analysis project Ga0247818, IMG submission 192424) | Soil microbial communities from agricultural site in Penn Yan, New York, United States - 13C_Glucose_Day1 | ecosystem: Environmental > Terrestrial > Soil > Agricultural land | place: USA...
TCATCGCGTCGCGGCACGGCGGAAGCGGCCTGCCCCTCCGCGAGCGAGAAGGACCGTTGCACGCTCGAGACCTCACCGACGCGCCCGAGTCAGCGGTCGCGGCATCCTGCACTCCGACCCGAACGGCACCATGACCAACGCGTCCCCCGCAGACATCGCGCACCTTGAACACGCCATCGCCCTCGCCCGCGCGGCTCGCGATCGTGGCGACCACCCGTTCGGCGCGGCCGTGGTAGCCCCCGACGGCACCGTCGTCGACGGCCTCAACTCCGTCGTGACGCAGGCCGATCCGACGGGCCACGCCGAGACCAATGTGGTGCGCGCCGCGGGCGCGCTGCTGGATGCGGCAACGCTCGCTGCATCCGTCCTCTACACGAGCACCGAGCCGTGCGCGATGTGCGCGGGCGCGATCTACTGGGCCGGAATCGGCCGGGTCGTCTACGCCTTCGGCGAGGACGAGCTGCGCGACCTGGTTCATGCCCAGGAGGGCATACCGACGCTCGAACTCCCCTGCCGCGAGGTCTTCGCCCGCGGAGGCCGGACGATCGATGTGGTCGGCCCCGTATCGCTCGAGGCCGCTCGTGCTGTCCACGAAGGGTTCTGGGCATGACGCGCACGATCATCGAAGGCGGGTACGTCGCCACCGTCGACCGTGACGGCACCGAGCATGCGACCGGGTACGTCGTCATCGACGACGGGGTCATCACACAGGTCGGCGGCGGACGCGCGGCGGACGACGTGCGCGCCGGCGCCGAGATCGTCGACGCGACGGGATGCCTCGTCACACCGGGCCTGGTCAACACCCACCACCACCTGTACCAGTGGCTGACACGCGGGTACGCCCAGGACTCCATCCTCTTCGACTGGCTGACCGCGCTCTATCCGCTGTGGTCGCGCATCGACGCCGACCTCACCCGCGCCGGTGCGACGGGAGCCATGGCAGTGCTTGCCCGATCGGGCTGTACGACCGTGGGGGACCACCATTACATCTTCCCGAAGGGGTCGGGCGACATCGTGGGCTCGATCGTCGAGTCCGCGCAGCGCATCGGCGTCCGGCTGCACGCGACGCGCGGGTCGATGGACCTGGGCGCCTCACAGGGCGGCCTCCCGCCGGATTTCGCGGTCGAGACGACGGATGCCGCCCTCGCGGCATCGCAGCAGTCCGTCGAGCGGTGGCACGACCCTTCCTTCGGCTCACTCGTCCATGTCGCGATCGCGCCCTGCTCGCCGTTCTCGGTGACCGCCGACCTGCTCCGCGAAGCAGCCGTGCTCGCGAGGTCGCTCAAGGTGCGGCTGCACACCCATGCGTCCGAGACAATAGAAGAAGACGCGTACTGCGCCGAGCACTTCGGCAAGACACCGACGCAGTACCTCGAAGACCTCGGCTGGCTCGGCGACGACGTGTGGATGGCCCACTGCGTCCACCTCGACGACGCCGCGATCAAGAGATATGCCGCAACCGGCACGGGTGTGGCGCACTGCCCTTCATCCAACGGACGCCTTGCGGCGGGCATCGCGCCGGTGCGCGACCTCCTGCGTGCAGGAGTGCCGGTCGGGCTCGGCGTGGACGGCGCCGCCTCCAACGAATCGGGACAGCTCGGCATCGAGATCCGCGAGTCCGTCCTCATGAACCGCCTGCGGACAGGCGCCGACTCGTTCAGCGTGCGCGACGGCCTCCGCATCGCGACGCTCGGCGGCGCCCGCGTGCTCGGCCGCGACACCGAGATCGGCTCGCTCGAGCCCGGAAAGATCGCCGATATCGCCGTATGGCGAGTCGACGGCGTCGAGCACGCCGGCATCCTCGATCCGGTGGCCGCGCTGGGCCTGGGCGCGATGCCTCCACTTCACCGCCTGTTCGTCGGCGGCCGCGCGATCGTCGCCGAAGGCGAACTCGTGACCGCCGAGGAGCAGGTCATCGCCGAAGAGGTCGCTGCGGCCTCACGTGAACTCGCGACTCGGCTCTGAAGAGGCATCCCGTGGACATCGACACGATCACGAGCTACCGCCGGGCACGCACGCGCGACGAACTCGCCCTCGGGCCGGGCGAGGCCTTCATCGCCGGAGGCACGTGGCTCATGAGCGAGCCGCAGCCCGAGACGACCGGCTTCGTCGACCTCACGACGCTGGGCTGGCCCGACCTCGAGGTGACAGCTGACGGCCTGCGGATAGGCGCGACCTGCACCATCGCCACCCTGGTGGCCTGGGCGCAGGGAACCTCGCCGGAGGCGCCGCCCGCCGAGTGGACGGCGCTGGCGATGGTGCCGGATGCCGCGAACGCCCTGCTCGCGTCCTTCAAGGTGTGGAACACAGCGACGGTCGGTGGGAATGTCTGCCGGTCCTTCGCCGCCGGTTCCCTGGTCTCGCTCGCGGCCGGCCTCGATGGTGTCGCACTCATCTGGATGCCGGACGGCGGCGAGCGCCGGCATCCTGTTGCCGACCTCGTGACCGGCAACGGCACCAACAGCCTGCAGCCTGGTGAGGTCCTCCGTGCGGTCGAGCTGCCGGAGCGTGCCCTGCGGTCGCGGGCCCTCCTCCGCAAGATCGCGCTCGCCGAGCACGGGCGCTCGGGCGCTGTCGTCACCGGAAGGGTCGACGAGGATGGTGCCGCAGTGTTCAGCGTCACGGCGGCGACCTGGCGGCCGGTTGTATTCCGTTACCCGCAACTACCGGATTCGGCAGTGCTCGAGGAAGACATCGGAGCCGCGCCCGGCTACTACACCGACCCGCTGGGGGCTGCCGACTGGCGCCGTGGGGTCACGGGCGTGCTGGCCCAGCGGATCCGCGAGGAGCTCGCGGCATGAGATTCGAGGTCAATGGGGTGTCGGTCGAGGCCGAGCCGCGGCCCGGCCAGTGCCTGCGGACGCTCCTGCGGGAACACGGCCATCACGAGGTCAAGAAGGGGTGCGACGCCGGAGACTGCGGCGCGTGCGCGGTCATCCTCGACGGGCAGCCGGTGCATGCCTGCATCGTTCCCGCCGTCCGCGCCGACGGCTCGGCCGTCACGACCGCGGCGGGTCTCGTGGAGGGCGATGAGCTCCACCCGGTGCAGGAGGCGCTCGTCGATCACTTCGGCTTCCAGTGCGGCTTCTGCACGCCGGGCATGAGCGTCACCGCCTCGACGCTGACGCCGGAGGATCTCCCCGACCTCGACCGCCGCATGAAGGGAAGCCTGTGCCGCTGCACGGGCTACCGCCCGATCCGCGAGGCGGTCACCGAGGCAGTGCTGGGCCCGGTGCGCGAGACCCGCAAGCCCGACCGCGTCGACCGGCGGGTCGATCATCGTGTCGGCCGCTCCGTGACACCCGAGGCTGCGCGACGGGTGGTGCAGGGGCTCGAGCCCTTCACGTTCGACACGAACGTGCCCGGCGCCCTCGTGCTGCGCGTCCTCGGCTCGCCGCATGCTCATGCCCGCATCACGAAGATCGACACGGACGCCGCCCGGGCCGTCCCCGGGGTCGTCGCAGTGTTCACGCATGAAGACGCGCCGCCCCATCGCTACTCGACCGGCCGGCACGAGCACCGGGAGGACGACCCGGACGACCTGCGACTGCTCGATGACGTCGTCCGCCATGTGGGCCAGCGCGTCGCGGCCGTCGTCGCCGAGACGAGCGCCGCGGCCGAAGAGGCGCTGCGACTCGTGCACGTCGAGTACGACATCCTCCCCGCAGTGTTCGACCCTGAAGCGGCCCGGAGCCCCGGTGCACCGCTCGTGCATCCCGATCTGACGTCGCTCGATCGGGTCGCCGAGGCATCCCGCAATCTCGTCGCGCAGCTGCACGACGGCTTCGGGGGCGACATCGGCGCAGCCCTCACAGAGTCCGCCGTCACCGTGTCGGGCACCTGGCAGACCCAGCGTGTCAGCCATGCCCAGCTCGAGACGCACGGCTCGATCGGCTGGCTGGACGACGACGGCCGGCTCGTCATCCGCTCGAGCACGCAGGTGCCGTTCCTCACCCGTGACGAGCTCGCCCGCCTTTTCGACCTGCCGCGCGATCGGGTCCGCGTCTTCGCGGCGCGCGTGGGCGGCGGCTTCGGCGGCAAGCAGGAGATCTTCACCGAAGACCTCGTGGCCCTGGCCGTTCTCCGCACCGGTCGCCCGGTCGCGTACGAGTTCTCACGCACCGACGAATTCCGTCGTGCGACGGTGCGGCATCCCATGCGGGTGTCTGTGTCGCTCGGGGCGACCCGCGAGGGACGGCTGACGGCGATGAAGGTCGACGTGCTGAGCGACACCGGCGCCTACGGCAACCACGCGATCGGCGTGCTGTTCCACGCGTGTGCCGAATCGATGGCGGTGTACAAGGCGCCGGTGAAGCGCGTCGACGCCGAGGCGGTCTACACGAACAACATTCCGTCGGGCGCGTTCCGCGGTTATGGACTCGGGCAGGTGATCCTCGGCATCGAATCGGCAATGGACATGCTCGCCGAGCGCCTCGGCATGGATCCGTTCGCCCTCCGCCGCCTCAATGTCGTGCAGGACGGCGACCCCCTCCACGAGACCGAGGACGAGTACGAGGAAGACCTCATCTGGGGCAGCTACGGCCTCGACCAGTGCCTCGACCTCGCCGAAACAGCGCTGCGCCGCGGCAACGGCGTCGAGGCGCCGCCCGGCTGGCTCACCGGCGAGGGGATGGCACTCGGGATGCTGTCGACCATGGCCCCCGGTGGCCACATCTCGCACACCACGGCGACCCTCCGCCCAGATGGCACCTACCTGCTCGCCGCGGGGACGGCCGAGTTCGGCAACGGCACGACCACGGTGCATCGGCAGATCGCGGCGACCGTGCTCGCGGCATCCTTCGATCGCCTCGTCCTCCGCCACGCCGACACGGATGCCGTCCGCCACGACACGGGCGCGTTCGCGTCGTCGGGCATCACGGTCGCCGGCAAGGCGCTGCACGCCGCGTGCGTCGCGCTCCGGTCGAGGATGGTGGCGATCGCGGCGGACATCGCGAGTGCGCCGCTCGACGAGTGCGGGCTCGCCGAGGACGGCGTGCGCACCCCTGCCGGACTCGTGACCTTCGCTCGCATCGTCGAGGCGGCGCCCGCGTCCGAGCGCAGCGCCGACGGGCTCGTCGCAGACGGCCGTGAGTTCGGCGACCTCCGCTCGCTCGCCTTCAACGTGCACGCGGCGCGCGTCGCCGTCGACCCCGAAACCGGCACGGTGCGGATTCTGCAGTCGGTGCAGGCCGCTGACGCCGGCTTCGTCATGAACCCCGCTCAAGCCCGGGGGCAGGTCGAGGGGGGCGCCGCCCAGGGCATCGGCAGCGCGCTGTACGAAGAGGTCATGGTCGAGGACGGCCAGGTGCTCAATCCTGTCTTCCGGCTGTACCGCGTGCCCCAGATGGGGGACGTGCCGGTGACCGAGGTGTACTTCGCAGAGACCTCGGACGACCTGGGGCCGTTCGGTGCGAAATCCATGAGCGAATCGCCCTACAACCCCGTCGCACCCGCGATCGGCAACGCGATCTCCCGCGCGCTCGGAGCCCGCGTCTTCGAGCAGCCGTTCTCGCGCGATCGGGTGTGGCGCGCCCTGCAGCAGAGCGTCGGGATGCCGCGCGCCTGAGTCCGAACCTGCTCGGATCCGAGTGTCACATCTCCGAAACACGCCGACCTCCGAGTCGAAACGTGTGAGGAATAGCGTCGGGCGCACAGCATCCACCCTTGGAAGGTTCACCGATGGCATCACACAGCCCGAAACGACGCATCCTCGCCCTCGCAGTGGGGCTCGCGGCATCCAGCCTCGTCCTGGGTGGGTGCGCCTCGTCCGGCGGATCGACCGAGCCCGGCGGCAGCGACGAGGCCGCCTCGTACGGCGAGATCAGCGTCCAGTACTCCTGGATAAAGAACGAGGAGTTCGCGGGCGAGTTCTACGCATACGAGAACGGCTATTACGACGAGGCCGGGTTCTCGGACGTCATCGGCATCTCCGGGCCCGACACCGGCGTCGCGAAGCTGCTGTCCGGCACGGTGCAGGTCGCCCTCAGCGACGCGGCCTCGATCGGCGCCGCGATCGCCGAGGAGGAAGCCCCGCTCAAGATCATCGGCGCGACGTTCCAGAAGAACCCGTTCACGATCCTGTCGCTCGCAGACGGCGGGAACATCCAGACCCCCGAAGACCTCGTCGGCAAGAAGATCGGCGTGCAGTCCTCCAACGCGTCGGTTTTCGCCGCCCTCCTCAACGCCAACGGCATCTCGCCCGACGACGTCACCGTCGTGCCGGTCGAGTTCGACCCGACCCCCCTCATGAACGGCGACGTCGACGGCTTCATGGCCTACCTGACGAACGAGGCCCTCACGGTCGAGCTCGCGGGCTACGAGACCACGAACCTCTCGTACGCGGAGAACGGCGTGCCCTACGTCGCCGAGACCTTCAGCGTCACCGACCAGTACCTCGCGGAGAACAAGGAGCTGCTGAAGGCGTTCCTGATCGCCGAGATCAAGGGCTGGACCGACGTCTTCACCGAATCGACCGACGACACCGTGTCGCTCATCACCGAGTACTACAACCAGGCGGCGGATGAATCGGCCGACGGACTCGAGGCCGTGTTCGGCGACCTCGACCCCGAGAAGACGGCCAAGGGTCTCGAGGCCGAGAAGCTCCTCATCTCGACCGAGGAGACCGAGGAGAACGGCCTCTTCACGATCTCGGACGAGCTCAAGCAGCAGACCGTCGACTCCCTCGCGGCTGCCGGCTGGGAGGTCAGCGTCGACGACCTGTTCGACACGACGATCATCGACGAGATCTTCGCCGAGAACCCCGACCTGCTCGACTACCTCCCGTAAGCACGGACATGGTTGAAAGCTCCACCCCGGGTGCCGGTGTCCTGACGGGCACCGGCATCCGGATCGACGGCCTCGGAAAGACGTTCAGCACCGGACGGGGCAAGACTGTGACGGCGCTGCAGGACACCAACCTGCACACCGACCAAGGGTCGTTCCTCGCCCTGCTCGGCCCGTCCGGCTGCGGCAAGTCGACGATCCTGCGGATCCTCGCCGACCTCGAGTCGCCCACGACCGGCGAGGTGAGGGTCGACGGAAAGACCCCGCACGAGCTGCGCGCCGCGAGCGAGCTCGGCATAGCCTTCCAGGACCACGCGCTGCTGCCGTGGCGCACTGTCGAGAGCAACATCCGCCTGCCGTTCGAGGTGGCCGGACGCAGCGTCGACAAGACCTACATCGACGAGCTCATCGGCCTTGTCGGCCTGAAGGGCTTCGAGAAGTCGCGACCGGCGCAGCTGTCGGGAGGGATGCGGCAGCGCGTGTCGATCGCACGGGCGCTGGCTCTGAAGCCCTCGGTGCTCCTTCTCGACGAGCCGTTCGGCGCACTGGACGACATGACGAGGCAGAACCTCAACATGGAGCTCCTCCGGATCTGGACCGAGAAGCCCGCCACGACGCTGCTCGTGACGCACGGCATCACCGAGGCGATCTTCCTGTCGGACCGGGTCGCGGTCATGTCCCCCCGGCCGGGGCGCGTCAAGGAGATCATCGAGGTCGACCTCCCGCGCCCGCGCCTCCCCGAGATGCAGCGCACGCCCGAGTTCCACGAACTCGTCGATCGCGCGTCCGAGCTGCTCTTCGGCGCGGACGGCCGCGCCGCCGCGGAGGCGTGATGCAGCGCAAGGCCATCCCGACGTGGCTCGCGGCCCTCATCGGCGGGGTCCTCCTCGTCGTCGCCTGGTGGAGCTTCTCGGCGACGATCTTCACTCCCCCCGAAGGCACCGACTACACACCCGTGCCGTCTCCCCTGACGGTCCTGCAGACGATCGTGTCGGACGGCCTGGCTCCCTACTGGACGGTCTTCCAGGTCACGATCTCGGAAGCGCTCGTCGGCTATGCCTGGGGGAACGGCATCGCACTGCTCATCGCGGCGACGGTGCTCGTCATCCCGCGGCTCGAGCCGGTCGTCATGCAGGTCGCCGTCGTCAGCTACTGCCTCCCCGTCGTCGCGGTCGGCGGCATCGCGATCGTCACCCTCGGCGGCGCGAAGCGCCCCGGCGACCTGAGCGCGACCGCGATCTTCCTCGCCGCGCTCGCCGTGTTCTTCACCACGGTCGTCGGAGCGGTGCTCGGGTTCAAAGCTGCCGACAAGTCGAGCCTTGATGTCGTGCGGGTCTACGGCGGATCCCGCTTCACGCAGCTGCGCAAGGTGCGGCTCATCGCGGCACTCCCCTCGATCCTCAATGCGCTCCAGATCGCGGTGCCGAGCGCGTTCCTCGGCGCGGTGCTGGGCGAGTACATGGGCGCGATAGACCGCGGCGTCGGCATCACGCTCATCAAGCTGCAGGGCGATCTCGATTCGACCCGGGTGTGGGCGGTGTTCCTGCTGTGCGCGCTCGTCGCGCTCGCGGGCTATCTGCTCGTGGGACTCGTCGCCCGCGCGGTGACGCCCTGGGTCTCGGGGAAGGCGGCCTGATGCGCGGCCGTGCCGTCTGGCGGACGGTCCTCCGCTCCGTCATCAACGCGATCGTCGCGCTCGTCGTGATCCTTCTGCTGTGGCAGGCGGTCGTGAGCCTCACGGGCATCTCGCCGTACGTCGCGAAGGGGCCCGCGCAGGTCATCGAGCACCTGTTCACCGGAGACGAGGCCGCCGAGAACCGGGCCGAGCTCGCTCCGCTCCTCGCGCAGACGATCCAGGATGCCGCAATCGGCTTCATCATCGGGATGCTTGCGGCCATAGTGCTGGCGATCGCGTTCTCCCTGTCGAAGTCCGTCGAGGCCGGCGTGATGCCGCTCGCGCTGCTCCTTCGCAGCGTCCCGCTCGTGGCGCTGGCGCCGGTCATCATCCTCATCACGGGACGCGGGACGACAGCATCCGTCGCCGTCATCGGCACGATCGTCGTGCTCTTCCCGGCGCTCGCGTCGGTGCTGTACGGCCTGAGCCGGGCAACGCCGCAGAGCCTCGACCTCGTGCACGTGTACGGCGGCACGCGGGCGACCGCGATGCGCAAGGTCAACTTCCCCGGGGCCGCGCCTTCGCTCTTCGCGGCGGCGCGCGTGTCGGTGCCGGGGGCTGTGACCGGAGCGCTGCTGGCCGAATGGCTGTCGACGGGGCAGGGCATCGGCGGGATGATCCAGCAGTTCAGCGCATCGGCCCGTTTCGACGACCTGTGGGCCTCGGTCGCGGTGATCACCCTGCTGACGCTCGTGCTCTACAACCTCGTGCAGATCGTCGAGAACGCGGTGCTTGCTCAGCTGGGGATGTCGACCCGGCTGACCTGACGCCGGGCGCCGGTCGGCAGCCGGTCAGACCGGCTCTGCAGCCAGGTGCAGCACGGCCTCGGTGAGGGCACGGATGCCGAGCGCCACGTCACCGGTGGAAACCGCCTCGTCGGGGTGATGGCTGACGCCGTCGGGGTTGCGGAGGAACAGCATCCCGACGTCCGTGATCGCGCCGATGGCCATGCCGTCGTGGCCGGCCGGACTGAAGAGCGTGGCAGGAGCGTCGGTGCTCAGTGGCGCGCGGCCGGGCTCGAGGGTCGACATGATGCCCCGCCGGATGACGTCCTGAAGCAGCGGCGCGCAGAACACCGCCGGAGCGCTGTGGATCTCGCGGACGCTCCAGCGGAGGCCGCGGCGACCCATGATGCCGTCGAGATCGTGTGAGATCGCATCCCACACCCGGTCGCGCTCGCCGTCGAACTCACCACGGAGGTCGAGGCTGAACCGCGATTCGCCCGGCACGATGTTCACCGCCCCGGGGAAGGCCTCGAGCTGGCCGACGGTGCCGATGATGTGGTGCTCGGACCGGCAGATGCGCTCGACGGCGAGCGCGGCCTCGGAGGCGCCCAGCAGGGCGTCACGGCGCATGTCGTACGGCGTGCCGCCCGCGTGGCGGGCCTCGCCCTCGACGAGCAGCTGAAACCTCCGCGCACTCGCGATGGACGAGACGACCGCCAGCGACTCGCCCCGGCGGTCGAGCTCGGGGCCCTGCTCGATGTGCGCCTCGAGATAGCCCACGAGCTCGGACGGGCGACGCGCGGCCTCGCCGATGCGGCCGGGGTCGAGTCCGAAGTCCAGGAAGGCTTCCCGGACGGTCGTGCCCTCGGCATCCGTCAGCGTCCACCAGTCGTCGTGCCACGTGCCGGC
>Ga0247818_10003525_pt1 | contig 10091 bp, 9 predicted proteins | sample 13C_Glucose_Day1_FD_192424 | JGI IMG/M metagenome (GOLD analysis project Ga0247818, IMG submission 192424) | Soil microbial communities from agricultural site in Penn Yan, New York, United States - 13C_Glucose_Day1 | ecosystem: Environmental > Terrestrial > Soil > Agricultural land | place: USA...
CAGGGGGTCCACGCCGGCGGCCTGCATGTTGACCAGGGTCTGCTTGGCGTTGGCAAGGTCGCGGGCACGGTCATGCTCCTGCTGGGCCAGTCCGCGCCCGGCGGCCGGGTCCAGCTCGCCGAGCAGTTCGGCGGCCTCGTCCAGCAGCGGCACGTCCGATTCCGTCCACGGGGCATCCGCGGGACGCTGCAGCAGCGCCCGCTGGGCCGGGGTCAGGTTGGGGGTGCAGAATTCCAGCACCTCCGGCTTGCTGAACAGATCCGAGATCAGCTTCTCCGGCGTCATGGGCATCCAGCACAGGTTCAGCGCAATCCGCACATCGCGGGCCGTCCGGACATCTTCGGCAAGGTACGAGCGGTCCGCGTTGTTGCCGAGGTTGCCGGCTTCGACGAGCTCGGTCATCTGTTCGGTCAGCTCGCGCAGCAGGATCTTCACGAACGTCACGCGTGCCTCGTTGTACGGCTTTCCGGTGGCGCGGGCACGTTCCCTTGCACGCCGGACCTGCCGGGGTGTGAGGGTGAGCTTGCGGCCGTCCACTTCAAGGATCCGGTTCTGCGCGGGGACGCGCATGCGGTTGGACACGGCGTTGGCCACGATCGCGGCCATGTCCAGGCGGCCCTTCAGGGCTGCCACGTCCGCATCTGTTTCGGGAACGGCATTGATGCCGGGCATCAGGCGGCCCACGCTGGCCATGACGACACCGGTTTCCCCGAGCGAGGGCAGCACCCGTTCGATGTACTTCATGAACGACGACGACGGCCCCACCAGGAGCACGCCGGCACTTTTGAGGCGGTCACGGTGGGTGTACAGCAGGTAGGCGGCCCGGTGCAGGGCCACGGCGGTTTTGCCGGTGCCCGGCCCGCCCTGGACCACGACGGCGCCGGAAATGGAGGACCGGATGATGCGGTCCTGTTCCGACTGGATGGTGCTGACGATGTCCGACATGCGGCCGGTCCGCTTGGAGTTCAGGGCCGCGAGCAGGGCCCCTTCGCCCTGCAGCGATTCGTCGTCGGTAAGCATCCCCGCGTCCAGGACGTCGTCCTCGATCGCCTTGACGTCCCGCCCCTGCAGGATCAGGTGCCGGCGGCGGCGGACGCCCTGCCGGTCGAAGGCCGTGGCCTGGTAGAAGTGCCCGGCCTCGGGCGCACGCCAGTCCACCATCAGCCGCTGCAGGTCCTCGGTGGTAAGCCCGATGCGGCCAATGTACTGGGCTTCACCGGAGTCCAGGTCCAGGCGGCCGAACACCAGCCGGTCATCGACGGCGTCCAGCTGGGCCAGGCGGTCCTCATACAGTGCAGCGAACGCATCACGTTCCGAAACGTTCTGCATGGTGCCCACGGCTCCGGCGCGCCGGACCTGCGCCAGCTGGCGGCGCTTTTCCTCCCGGAGTTCCTCCAGCCGGGCATACAGGCCGGCTACATACTCCCGTTCGTGGGCCAATTCGGCGTCGTGCATTAACGTTCCCCTATCGCGAAAGACAGACCGTCCATTCTACAACCATTTCCGTTAACGCTTGTGAAACGTTGCAGCCGGCAGTCAACGTGCCGGCTGCTTCCGGATCCGGGGCTTGGCAGCCTTGTATTTGGAGACGGTGGGGTCGCCGGTGAGCCAGAATCGCCAGGCGTATTCCGCCGATCCCCCGGCGCCGGCCACGCCCACCCGCGGGCCCGTACTTACCGGACCGCCGGTGCAGGAGGGAAGCTCCAGGCCGAAAGGTGGAGCCAGCGCGTCCCGGCCACTGTCCGCCGTCGTCAATCCAAGCGCTTTGGCCAGGCGGGCCGGACCGCTGGCCAGGTCGGCGGGCGTTCTCGACGTGGGACGGCGCCGTTGCGCCAGTTCAAGTCCGTCCACCACCTCCCCTGCCCGCAGCAGCAGGGCGGACGCAACGCCTGCCGGGCCGCAGACAATGTTGGTGCAGTGGTGCATGCCGTAGGTGAAGTAGACGTAGAGGTGCCCGGCGGGGCCGAACATTGGCGCATTGCGGGGTGTCGGGCCCCGGTAGGTATGCGAGCCCGGGTCCGGATGGAGCGAATCCTCGGGCCCAAGGTAGGCCTCCACCTCGGTGAGCCGGATGGACACCGCGCCGTCCCGGGACTGGTGCGTCAGTACGGCGCCAAGCAGCTGCGGGGCGAGCTCGCGGGCATCTCCGGACAGGAAACTCCGGAGCGTCCCGGCGTCCGGAGCACTTTCGTTCATTGCTCGACTTTACCCGGATGCCGCCCGTTTCATCCGCCCGGCAGCCGCCCCGGCGCCGGATTCCCGCCCTCCACGGCCATGTCCGATTTCCGCTAGTACCGGCCGGGGTGGGCTGGCAGGATGGAGGAATGGACTTCTGGCAGCGCTACCGGGCAATCGATGCCCGCGACCCCCGGTTCGACGGCCAGTTCTATACCGCCGTCCGCACAACCGGGATCTACTGCCGCCCCTCCTGCCCGGCCCGCACCCCCAAGGCGTCCAACGTGACGTTTTACGAGACGTCCGCCGCGGCACACGAGGCGGGCTACCGGGCCTGCAAGCGCTGCCTGCCGGAGGCGGTGCCGGGAACCCCTGCCTGGAACGTGCGGCAGGACGTTGCGGGCCGGGCCATGCGGCTGATCAACGACGGCGTGATCAACCGGGACGGGGTGGCAGGCCTTGCGTCCCGCCTGGGGTACTCGCCGCGCCAGCTTAACCGGATCCTGGGGCAGGAACTGGGTGCCGGTCCCCTGTCGCTGGCCCGCGCTGCGAGGGCGCAGACCGCACGTACGCTGCTGGTGTCCACCTCCATGAAGCTGGCCGACATCGCCTTCGCGGCCGGCTTCAGCAGCGTGCGGCAGTTCAACGAGACCATCGCCGAGGTGTTCGACATGACCCCCACCGCACTTCGCAGGACAGTCCGGCACCCGGCCCCCGGTGGCGGCACGACGGCGCTGACCCTTGGCCTGCCCTACCGTCCGCCGTTCGATCCAAGCATCTTCTCCTTCCTTGCGGTCCGTGCCATCCCCGGCATCGAGGAGGGCACGGCCACCTCCTACGCACGGACCCTGCGGCTCCCCCACGGCGATGCGCGCTTCCAGGTGGCGTACGACGGCGGCACGCGGGCACGGCAGCTCACCCTCACCGTGGGTGCGGTGGACCTGCGGGACCTTCCGGCACTGCTGAGCCGCGTGCGGAGGCTGTTCGACCTGGACGCAGACCCCGAAGCGATCGACGGTGCCCTCACGGCCGACCCCAGGCTTGCCGCCTCCGTTGCCGGCGCTCCCGGAATGAGGATGCCGGGGGCGCTGGACCCGCAGGAACTGCTGGTGCGGGCCATGGTGGGCCAGCAGATCACGGTGGCGGCGGCCCGGACCGCACTGACCCAACTGTCCGCCGCCGGCAGTCCCAGCAGCACGGCCGGCGACGGCCTGGACAGGCTCTTCCCGACGCCGGCCCAAATAGCCGCGGCCGGCCACCTGCTGCGCGGGCCCAGGAGACGGACCGAATCGCTCCTCCAGGCGGCCTCGGCCATGGCCGCCGGAGAACTGGAGTTCGGCTATGGGGACGACCTAACCGGCCTGGGCGCCAAACTGCTGCCCTTGCCGGGGGTGGGACCATGGACCGTGGGGTACGTGGCCATGCGGGTCCTGGGCGCCCCGGACGTCTTCCTCGCCAACGACGCCGCCGTTCGGAACGGAATCCGCGCCATCGATAATGGTGACAGCGCCCTGAGCCCGGACTTCCGGGAGACCAGCCCGTGGCGCTCCTACGCCACCATGCACCTGTGGCGCGCCGCAGCACGGCCCGCACCGACAACAACCGTTCCCGCGAAAGGGATGCCATGAAAGCGCAACTGATGCAGCTGTCCACGCCTGACGGGCCCTTCACCATCCTTGCCCGGGACGGTGTGGTCCTCGCTTCGGGCTGGACGGCAGGCCTTGCAGAACTCACCGGACAGGTCCATCCCACGCTGCGGCCCGACGCCGTGGAAGAGGTGGCAAGCCTTGGCGGGATCTCGTCCGCCGTTGAAGCCTTCTACGACGGCGACCCCGCTCCCGCCATGTCAGTCCGGGTCCTGCAGCAGTCGGGCCCGTTCCGCGCCCACGCCTGGGACGTGCTGCGCCAGGTCAAACCCGGCTCACCCGTTACATACACCGAGTATGCGGCCCTCGCGGGCAACCCGCGTGCGGTCAGGGCGGCGGCCAGCGCCTGTGCCTTCAACGCAGCGGCGTTGTTCGTTCCCTGCCATCGGGTGATCCGGACCGATGGCTCGCTGGGCGGCTTCCGCTGGGGCCTGCCCATCAAGGAAAGCCTGCTGGCCCGCGAGGCTGGCCAGGACTGCTTCAGTTGAGGACGACTACTTTGGGTCGGGCATCGCCGAAGGCCAGGGCAGCAGGGCGGGAAGGTCGGTGCCGTCCCCGGCGGCGGTGGCCCGCAGGCTGTCCAGCGACGGCTTGCGCCCAGCGAGCCAGGCGGCGATATCCGTGACCATGCCGCTGACGACGACGGTGCTGCCGCCGGCGCCAAGGGCCAGCGGCGGAAGTGCCACCGGCTGCAGGACAAGCCGGGTACCGGCCGGGACGCGGGCGGCCAGGAAGTCGAAGAGGTGGGAGCAGAATTCCCTGTTCCAGGTTTCGGGTCCCGTGCCGGCATCCAGGTCCGCGGTGTGGATGACGAGCTCGCGCCATAGCGCCAGCCCCGCATCGAAGATGACGCCGTCGCGGAACGCGATGGGCGTCTGCCACTCATCCCCGTCCAGTGCGTCAAAAGCCGCCAGCGCGCGGCGCAGCGCAGCATGGACGTCCTCCCTGTGCTGCCCAAGGCTGTGCCCCGCGGCCAGATCGATGGCGCGGTTGCGGCCTTCCACGCCGCCGTCGTAAAGCTCCACCGTTTCACCGCGGCGGCCGTACTCCACCTGACGGGCCAGGGCGTCGCAGATTCCGGCGAGGTGGGCCAAAAGGTGCCCGCGGCTCCAGCCGGGAAGCGTGGACGGAGCACGTTCGCCGCCGTCGGGAATCCGGTCCAGCCCGGCAGTCAGCGCGGCGCCGGCCGTGTGCAGTTCGGCCAGGAGGCCGGCAGGAGAAGGAGAGGTCATGCGGCCAGCCTAGCCGAGCACCCAGGCGCGCCAGCTACTTATTCCAGCGGCGATCCGTCCGGCCCGACACGGTGCCGGACATGGTTGCCGTCGTTGCTGGCCTGCCAGAACTCGATCTCGACGGGCTGGAGGGCGTAGAGCTGCCAATGGGGATTGTCGCTTCCGTCGGCCCGGGGCCGCTCGTGCCAGTCCACCGCGGAAGCCTCGGCAGAAAGCTCGGCCACAGCGCCGGCCACCCGGACCTGGCGGCCCAGGCCCGGCCAGTAGAAGTTCATGGCGGCACGTGGTTCAGCGGCCAGCTCCCGGCCCTTGCGGGAGGTGCGTGACGTGGCGAAGTGCCAGCCGTCGTCGTCAATGTTCTTCAGGATCAGCATCCGCGAGGACGGCTGCTGCCCACCGCCGGATGCCGCGCCCACCGTGGCCAGGCTGAACGCGTGCGGCTGCTGCTCCCCCGCGTCCAGCGCCTCATCCAGCCACTGCTTGAACAGCAGCGCCGGGTCCTGCGGGGCGTTGTCCGGGTCGAAACCGGGCAGGCCGGAGGGGAAATCGGGAAGGGTGCGAAGGAACTTGCGGAAGGTTTCGCTCATGGCTCCACCCTAGCCACAATCAGCAAGGGGCCCCGCGGAAAAACCACGGCGCCCCTTGCAGATCCGGTATTTAGCCTGCGTACGCCCGGACGTCGGCGAGCTCGGCTTCCAGTGCGGCGAGCTGGCGTTCGACGGCGGCCGGCGCCGTTCCGCCCTGGGAGTTGCGGCTGTTCAGGGAGCCTTCCGTGGACAGGACCGTGCGGACCTCGGGGGTGAGATGCTCCGAGATGGCAGCGTACTCCCCGTCCGTAAGGTCCCACAGTTCCACACCACGGGATTCCGCCTGCTTGACCGCCGCGCCGGAGAGTTCGTGCGCCTCGCGGAACGGCACGCCCTGGCGGACCAGCCATTCGGCGATGTCCGTGGCCAACGCGAAGCCCTGCGGGGCCAGCGACTGCATCCGTTCAGTGTTGAACTTGAGGGTGGCGATCATGCCGGAGACGGCCGGAAGCAGCAGCTCCAGGGTGTCGGCGGCGTCGAATACCGGTTCCTTGTCCTCCTGCAGGTCGCGGTTGTACGCAAGCGGAAGGCCCTTGAGCGTGGCCAGCAGCCCGGTGAGGTTGCCGATCAGGCGCCCTGCCTTGCCGCGGGCCAGCTCTGCCACATCCGGGTTCTTCTTCTGCGGCATGATCGAGGACCCCGTGGAGTACGAATCATGCAGCGTGACGAAGGAGAACTCCTTGGTGGCCCAGAAGATGACTTCCTCTGAGATCCGGGAGAGGTCCACGCCGATCATCGAGCAGACCCAGGCGAACTCGGCGAAGACGTCGCGGGACGCGGTGCCGTCGATCGAGTTATGCGTGGCGGAGTAGAAGCCCAGCTCAGCGGCCACTGCTTCCGGGTCGAGCCCCAGCGAGGAGCCGGCCAGGGCACCCGAACCGTACGGCGAGACGCCGGCCCGCTTGTCCCAGTCCTGCAGCCGCTGCACGTCGCGCAGCAGCGCCCAGGCGTGGGCCAGCAGGTGGTGGCTGAGCAGGACCGGCTGGGCGTGCTGCAGGTGGGTGCGGCCCGGCATGGCAACACCGTGGTGTGCCTTTGCCTGCTCCACCAGGGCATCCACTGTGGCAAGGACGCCGCGCGCGATGATCCTGGCGTGGTCGCGCAGGAACATCCGGCCCAGGGTGGCCACCTGGTCGTTGCGGGACCGGCCGGCGCGGAGCTTGCCGCCCAGTTGGGTTCCGGCCCGCTCGATCAGTCCGCGTTCCAGGGAACCATGCACGTCCTCGTCGGATTCCGCCGGCAGGTATGCCCCGGACGCCACGTCCTCGTCCAGCTGCGTGAGGGCGGCCAGCATGCCTTCGAGCTCGGCATCGTCCAGCAGTCCTGCTTTGTGCAGGACGCGGGCGTGCGCCTTGGAGCCGGCGATGTCGTAACGGGCCAGGCGCCAGTCGAAGTGCGTGGACTTGCTCAGCGCCGCGAGGGCGTCCGCGGGGCCGCCGGCAAACCGGCCGCCCCACAACGCACCCGTGTTCGTGGCTTCGGACTTGAGCTCAGCCATCCGGGCTACTTTCCTGCGACGCGGATGTCGCGGCCGGAGGCAACCTTGGCGGACATGCCCCACAGCTCGATGAAGCCCTTGGCCTGGGACTGGTCGAAGGTGTCGCCGGTGTCGTAGGTGGCCAGCGAGAAGTCGTACAGCGAGGTGTCCGAGCGGCGGCCGTTGACGATGGCCTGGCCGCCGTGCAGGGTCATGCGGATGTCGCCGGAGACGTACTTCTGGGTGTCCTCGATGAAGGCGTCCAGGGAGCGCTTCAGCGGGGAGAACCACTGGCCGTCATAGACCAGCTCGGCCCAGCGCTGGCCAACGGTGGCCTTGAAGCGGGCCTGCTCGCGCTCCACGGTGATGTCCTCGAGGTGCTTGTGCGCGGTGATCAGGGCCATGGCACCGGGGGCTTCGTAGATTTCGCGGGACTTGATGCCCACCAGGCGGTCCTCGACGACGTCGATGCGGCCCACGCCCTGGGCGCCGGCGCGGCGGTTGAGTTCCTTGATGGCCTGCAGCGGGGTGACCTTGACGCCGTCGATCGCTACCGGGACGCCGGCTTCGAAGGAGATGATGACCTCATCCGGGGCCGGCGGGAACTCCGGGGTGGCGGTGTAGTCGTAGATGTCCTTGGTGGGGGCGTTCCAGATGTCCTCGAGGTAGCCGGTTTCCACGGCGCGTCCCCAGACGTTCTGGTCGATGGAGTACGGGTTCTTCTTGGTGGTCTCGATGGGCAGTCCCTTTTCCTCGGCGAAGGCGATGGCCTTGTCGCGGGTCAGGGCGAGGTCGCGGACCGGTGCGATGCACTTCAGGTCCGGGCCCAGGGTCTGGATGCCCACCTCGAAGCGGACCTGGTCGTTGCCCTTGCCGGTGCAGCCGTGGGCCACGGTGGTGGCGCCGAATTCGCGGGCTGCCTTCACCAGGTGCTTGACGATGACCGGGCGGGAGATGGCGGACACCAGCGGGTAGTGGCCCTGGTAGAGGGCGTTGGCCTTCAGGGTGGGCACGCAGTATTCGTTGGCGAACTCGTCCGAGGCGTCCGCGACGTAGGCCTCGACGGCGCCGCAGCCCAGGGCGCGCTGGCGGATGGTTTCCAGCGATTCGCCGCCCTGTCCGACGTCCACCGCCACGGCGATGACCTCGGCACCGGTGGCTTCACCGATCCAGCCGATGGCGACGGACGTGTCCAGGCCGCCGGAGTAGGCCAGCACAATGCGTTCAGTCACTTTAGATGCTCCTTGTTGGGGTTGGTTGGTTCGTTGTCTTCAAGCTTATTGCCCGGCTTCTTCTGCCATTTGCAGGAAGCGGGCTGCCAGGTCCGGTCCGCCCAGCGGGTCGCGGGAGACCAGCAGGACGGTGTCGTCCCCGGCGATGGTGCCCAGGATGGACGGCATTACCGAATGGTCGATGGCCAGGGCCAGGAAGTTCGCGGCGCCGGGCGGAGTGCGCAGGACCGCGATGTTGGCCGAGGCTTCGGCGGTGACCAGCAGTTCGCTGCACAGCCGGGCCAGCCGGGCATCCAGGATCTCCTGCGTCACGCCGCTTTTCGCGGCCCGCTCGCCGCCTTCGCCGGGAACGGCGTAGACCAGGACGCCTTCCTTGCCGCGGACGCGGACGGCGCCCAGTTCCACCAGGTCGCGGGACAGCGTGGCCTGGGTGACCTGCACGCCGTCGTCGGCCAGCAGCGCCGCAAGCTCGGCCTGGGAACGCACGGACTGCCCGGTGAGGATGGCGGTGATGCGCGCCTGCCGGGCGGTCTTGGTGGCCGGGCTGGTGCCCGGGGAGGACGGCTGGGCGGACACTAGAACGTGCTCTCTCCGGTGCCCTCGACGGGGGAAAGGCCGTCAACGAAGGCCAGGCCCGAGCGGTGCATCAGCCAGGCCATCAGCGCCTTCTGGGCGTGCAGCCGGTTTTCCGCCTCGTCCCAGACGATGGACTGCGGGCCGTCGATGACGTCGGCGGAGATTTCGTAGCCCCGGTAGGCCGGGAGGCAGTGCAGCACGACGGCGTCATCCGCGGCGAGTGCCATGGCGTCCGAATCGACGGAGTAGTCCCGGAACAGCTGGAGCCGGGCCTCCTTCTCGGCTTCCTGCCCCATGGAGACCCACGTGTCGGTGGCCACGACGTCGGCGCCCTTCAGCGCTTCCTTGGCATCGGTGGTGATGAGCACGGAACCGCCGGTTTCAGCCGCGCGCTCCTCAGCCGCGGCCACGATGTCCGCGGCCGGCAGGTAGCCCTCCGGGCCGGCGATGCGGACGTGCATGCCGGCGGTGACTCCGGCCAGCAGGTAGGAGTTGGCCATGTTGTTGGCGGCGTCGCCGAGGTAGCTCATGGTGAGTCCCTTGAGGTCGCCCTTGTGTTCCTTGACGGCCAGCAGGTCCGCCAGGAGCTGGCACGGGTGGTAGTCATCGCACAGGGCGTTGATGACGGGAACCCGTGAGTTCTCCGCCATGGCCACCAGGCCGGCGTGGGCGCCGGTGCGCCACACAATGGTGGAGACCATCCGTTCGAGCACCTTGGCGGTGTCCTCCACGGATTCCTTGTGCCCGATCTGCGCCTCGCCGGGGTTGATGACCAGGGCATTGCCGCCCATGTCCGCGATTCCGGTGGCGAATGACACCCGGGTCCGGGTGGAGGTCTTGTCGAAGATCACGGCCACGGTCTTGCGGCCGCTGCCTTCAGCGGCGAACGGCTGGACGCTGTAGGGGGCCGCCTTCATGCGGGCGGCGAGCTCCAGGACTTCCGCCTGTTCGGCGGGGCTGAGGTCGGTGTCCTTGAGGAAGTGCCGGGTTGCGGTGGTCACTGGGCGTCCTTAGCTGTCTGGAGGATTGCCGGGAATGCGGCGAGGAACGTGTCGGCCTGTGCCGTGGTGAGGATCAGCGGCGGGGCCAGGCGGATGGTCCGCGGGCCCGGGCTGTTGACGATGAAGCCTGCGTCGAGGGCAGCCTGCACGACGGCCGGTGCTACG
>Ga0247818_10003535_pt1 | contig 10086 bp, 5 predicted proteins | sample 13C_Glucose_Day1_FD_192424 | JGI IMG/M metagenome (GOLD analysis project Ga0247818, IMG submission 192424) | Soil microbial communities from agricultural site in Penn Yan, New York, United States - 13C_Glucose_Day1 | ecosystem: Environmental > Terrestrial > Soil > Agricultural land | place: USA...
CTGAAGCCTAAGCCGAAGGAAGAAACGTCTGACAAGCCCAACACTATTTTCCGTATCGCGCCGGATGTTGATTCGGAATGTCTGCTTGCCAATCTCAGCGAAAACCTGGCTTCGGCCAATGCCATGATCAGTGATTTGGCGTTTGGTCTTGAGGGATCACGACGGCATTTTGCGTTGGGTATCTTGCAGGTGATTGAGGTGAGTGAGCTGCTGGCGAATCGGGCTTTGGATATTGTTGAGGTGAGGTAGAAGGGCGAGGCATTCGTGCTTTGAGAGGAAAAAAGGTCTTGCTCAGCAAGGCCTTTTTTCGTGAGAGCTCGCGGTAATGGGCGTCAGGTATGGGAGCGCCGAGGGTTCGTCGCTCAGTTTCGGCTGTGAATTTCATTTAATCGCTAATGTAGATCATGACCACGGCAGCGCCCTAGGCCGGTAACTATTCGGACTGGTCTATTAAATCGCTATTGTCGATGGCACTTGCCGCAGTGTGCTTTGCAAGAAGCGCAGGTCGGCAGGGAAAAGCTCTTTATCCGCCTAAAACTGATGCAGTTGCTGGCTTGCGATCCTAATGAGTTCAAGACTTACGGCTGATCTTCTCAACGGGTGGTGGCTTGTTTAGATGCGTTGGAGGCGCGTTGTTTATTCTTGCGATTTGGATCTGGGGGCGGCTGACGTTGTCTTGCGCCATTGCCTACAACTACGCCAGAATCCGCCGGCTTGTGCGTTTTGGGGCCCGTCGGTAGTTTGAATCCGTCACTGAGCATCAGTGATCGGGTTTCGCAGCCCGGACTCTATAAGCGCACAACGTCACCTTCGAAAGCAGATCGCCCATGTCTGTGATTTCGTCAGAGGTGGCTGTGCGTGGGAGACCTTCGGGTCTGCCGGTCCCTAGAGTCCCGGTCTGCGAACCCGCGTACAGCTGCCACCCAATACTTCGTTTCGCAGCGAATGGTGGTAGCTCCAACAGACTCTAGGAGCTTTACCATGGCTAAAATCACACCGAATCCGCCAGCTACAGATGAACATGTGTCGCGCGCTCAGTCTGCTCGTAACAAGAAGCTTGATGATGCCGCTAACCGGGCTTTGGATTACTACCTGAAGCCTACGCCGAAGAAAGAAACGTCTGACAACCCCAACAGCATCTTCCGTATCGCACCTGATGTTGATTCGGAATGCCTGCTTGCCAGTCTCAGTGAAAACCTCGCTGCGGCCAATGCCATGATCAATGATCTGGCGTTTGACCTTGAGGGTTCGCGACGGCGTGTTGCGATGGGGATTTTGCAGGTGATTGAGGTGAGTGAACTGTTAGCGAATCGAGCTTTGGATATTGTTGAGGTGAGATAGGATGGGGCGTTAGTTGCCCTCTCGGCGTGAAAAGGGTCTTGCTTGGCAAGACCTTTTCGTATTCGAGAGCCCCGAAGCGATGAGCTCTGAATTGTGCAAGGGGTACTTGCACAATTACCTTTTTTGAATGCCTCAGAGCTCTGTAGCCTAAATAAAAATGGCCACCCATGCCGAAAGAAGAAAGTAGCCGCTCACACGGTAATCCTAACGCCGCAGCCATGAACGTGACTGACGTCGTGTTTCAGCTTCACGGTGAATTGGTGGAATCCTTTGGCCAGCTGGATCGGCTGCCGGTCCCGGAATTATGCCGCCCACTTCCTGCCATGACTCGCATAATCGAGTATCAGCTCGAAAACGTTGTTGCACTTTTCCTTGAAGATCGCCCGGTTATAGCTGTCTGGCAGTTTGTTATCGAGTACTTGCTCAACGACTGTGCGGACGATGCGCTGGGTCTGGCCATCCTTGAACCAATCTTGCACCAAGACCTTGGGCTGGCCGTCTAGCAGGCGTTGCAGGAGCGACTTGGCAGCCAGCTTAACCTTCTGGGTTTCATCTTGGGTCATGCTGTCTTTCTTCAGTAGGTCGAACAGTTCCAGTTCATCCTCACTCAGCCCTTCGCGGATATGTCGGTCGTCTTCGGCGCTCAGGTCTTCTAAATAACGTAGCAGCTCTTCGTGGTAATCCTCGGTGGCCGAACCGCCAGCGTTGTAGCGATCGATGATTTCCTGCAGACGCTGAGCGAAGTCGCTGCGAGTTTTATTCACAGCCAGCATCTGCGCGATCTTTTGCTCCAAAAAGCCACGCAGATCGGCGATCTCGATGTTTTTGTATGCAGTCTGTTTGAACTCTTCCCGCAGCTTTTCGACGTCGATCTTGCTCAGGTCCCAGGTGCGGCCCTGGCGCACGATCTGGTAAGCGCCCTGTGGTTCTTGTTGATGAAAGGCTTCGGCATTATCCACCACCACGCTTTCATCCAGCAGTTCGTCGATGCGCCGTGTTACCCGGTTGATATCTACCCGTTCGACCAAGCTGTCGATAACTCCGCGCAGGTAATCGAAAGCTGCCACCACCCGCACTAATTGGCTACCGAGGATTTCCGGTTTGCACGCCTCGTACAGGGCGACAATGGTGTTCTGGTAGACGTTGAAGGTCTTCCGCCACTCCTCGCTACCAAGCAGGATGTCGGCGAACTCGTTGAAACGACCGAGGTTCTTAAAGATCTCCTTACGACTCAACACTTCTTCCAAGGTAACCCCACGCTCGCGGCAATAACCTAGGCCTTCGGTAATCGCATCGTCCAGTAGACCACGCAATACACTTTTATCTTGCACAGGCGGTTCGTCGGTACCTTCTTCGCCCTGGGCATAATCCTTTAACGCCTGCTTCATATTGCGGAAGACGTTGTAATAATCGACGATTTCTCCGTTGCTCTTGGAGATGCCATTTATCTGGTGCGAGGTCACCCGATTGGCGCGGGCGATGGTCTGCATCAGGGTATGCCCCTTCATCGGTTTGTCGAGGTACAGGGTCGAAACGGTCGGCGCATCAAAGCCGGTCAGCCACATGGCACAGACGAACACTAGTTGCAGCGGATGTTCGGGGTCTTTGAAGTTGTGCTCGATATCATGGCCGTGCTCGTCCAGCGAATTGATACGCTGGCGATGGCGGGCGACGTCCAGGCCCTGCAGCTTGAACTTCTCCTCCTCGCCTGCTTCCTCGCTGATTACCACCGCCATCTGCACGGCATGCATATAGGTGACGATTTTTTTTAGCCGAGCCTTTTCCACCTCGTTGGGGGTTTCCTTGATCCTCTTGCGCAGGGCTTTAAGTTCTTCCTTCCACAGCCGCTGCACCTTATCGTGCAGCCTTACTGCCGTGAACTTGTCCACGGCGATGACGATCCCCTTGCCCAAGTAACCCCGGCGTGGGAAGTGGTAGACAATGTCTCGGGCGATTGTCTCCATGCGGTCGTCGCGCTTGATCACCTGTATTTCCTGGGAAAACTGGCGTTCGAGCTTTTCCTGCTGTGCCTCGTCGAGGTTTTCCTCTTCGAGAATCTGATAGAACTCCTCGCTAAGGTCGTCGTTCTGGATCAGCACCTCGGGCACGCGCTTCTGATAGAACAGAGGCACTGTGGCGCCGTCGTCCATCGATTGCTGGAAGTTGTATTCGGACACGTAATCGCCAAACCACTGGTTAGTCTTGCGCTCGCGACCCAGCAGCGGCGTGCCAGTAAAGGCTACGAAGTTGGCCTGGGGTAGGCCGGCGCGCATGTTTTCCGCCAGGCTCTTGTACTGGCTACGGTGTGCTTCGTCGACGATCACCACGATATCGTCACGCGCCGATAGCAGAGGGTAGGCTTTGCCTTTTTCGTAGCGGAATTTTTGGATCAGGGTAAACACCAGGCGCTTGCTCTGGCCGAGAAAGGCGCGCAGCTCTTCGCTGTTTTTCGGTCGGGCGGCTTCGTGGCGCTGTACCGTGCCGGTGTTGAGGAAGTTGCGGAAGATCTGTCCATCGAGGTCGTCACGGTCGGTGACCACCAGAAAGGTGAAATGCCCCGGCAGTTTGCGCAGGATCTTGCGGGCATAGAAGATCATCGAAAAACTCTTGCCCGAGCCCTGGGTGTGCCAGAATACTCCGAGTTTGCCGCGCAGCGCCTTGCGCTGTTGGAAGCGCGTGAAGGCACGGTTTACGCCGATAAACTGGTGGTTCTGGGCAATGATTTTCTGCGTCTGCTTGTGGAACAGAACGTAGTTTTCGATGTAGTCCAGCAGCCGTTCGGGGGCGAAAAGGCCGTCGATCACTCGCTCGATGCTGGTCCCTTGCTCCTTGATCTGCGCGCGGTCGAGCTTTTCCTTCTCATCGTCTACCCGCAACCAACTGAAAAAATGCTCCCACTCGGCGGTAAGACTACCAACGCGAGTTTCTAGGGCATTACTGAGTACGCAGAACGCGTTGGTGAGGAACAGCTGCGGAATACTCTGGCGGTAACGAACCAGATTGTCGTCGTAGGCATTGCGCAACCGGATATTGGAGTTCTTCAGCTCAATAAATACCAGCGGAATACCATTTACGTAGAGCAGTACGTCCGGGCGAAAATACTTGTCGTTGATGCCCTTGATCCACAGTTGGGTTACGGCAAGGAAGTCGTTATTGCTCTCCTCAGTGAAGTCGATCAGCCGTAGCTGATCCTGCTGCCACTGGCCATCCTGCTGGTAACGCACTGCGATGCCGTCACGCAGCAAAGCATCCAGCTCGCGGTTGGCAGCCACCAGGGTCATGGCCTGGCGGCGCTCGGCGAACTGCGCCAGGGCCTGCTCCAGATCGGCATCGGGAATCTGCGGATTAAGCCGCCGGGCGGCGGCCTGCAGTCTGTCGCCGAGGATAACGCCGCGCTTATCGCGGCGGCCGGAGCCGTCGTGCAAGTCACCGGGCTGCGCGGTCATGCAGTTGAGCAACTCATAGCCGTATTGCTCGTGCAGCCGACCCAGCAATGTGCGCTCGATATCGTCCTCGGAAAACAGATTAGGCATGGACTACTTCCTGTCGGGCCTCGTCGGCCTCGCGCATGCTGGAGGGAAACTGGATATCCAGTTGATCGACGGGAAGTTTGCCCGAAATCAGTCGGGTCAAAAGCTGATTCCTCGCTTCGACTAAGAGCTGGTTTGCCTTTGAGAGCTTTAGCTTTTCTCGCAGAAGCGTGGAAGCGGACCTATCAAACTCTTCAAGAATCGTTTTGCCTGGCAAGCCGATTTTCACAGCATCGAGTTCTTTGCGCTTGATATGTTTCATCGTGGAGCCCGTAGTTAACGAATCAAAAATGGGCAGGCAGAACTTGATTGATAAATACAAAAAGCTGCTGGGAACGCCTTCAGTAGGTGTAACCTTGAACAAATGTTGGTTCAAAAGCCCTGTGCCTTGGTCCCATACTTTTACTGCTAGAGTTGCTGACCACGAAAAAATGATAGCTCCGTCATCGAAGTGATATTTCTTAGCAATGGACTCACCGCTGTTTCGTGGGGTTTCCGCCGTAACCCCACCATTTATTTCCTTGATCTTGATGACCGGGATGCCGTCTAACGACAAATCGGATGGCTTAAACGCATAGCCATTAAGGTATGTTCCAAGAGAGCCAAGCCCTGTCTGCTTCCAGCCTACAGGCACCCCTTTCTCGAACTTCGTTTGCTGATAGCCAGGAAAGCGAAAGCGCACAAACCATTCGCGGTAAAGCTCCTCGGCCATCCGCTCCAGCAACTCGATACGGCGACGGTTGTTATCGATCAGATCGTCATAGGCGGAGAGAACGGCAGCGATTTTTTCCTGCAGATCAAGATTGGGGCAACGAACTTGAATTTTTTCAAATACGGATTTCGGGACAATTGGAGTATCAATGCCAGAATTATACGAAAAAATTATCGACTCGTAAGTTCGCAGCAGGTAATACACAAATCGGTAGTTGTGCTCCTCGTTCGCCACAACTGTACTTATCTGCTGATTAGTGATGCATGGCCGACTGGTTATGCCCATCTTTCCGAAAGCAAAACTCAGGCTGGTGAACATAACCGAATTTTTTGGAATGACTTGGCCTTTGAATTTTTCTAAGGCGCGCGAGGTTATTTTTGTTTCAGTTTCATAAACAAAACAGCTGTCTCGTGTCAGGTCTTTCGGCGACACAAAAAGCTCATCACCTCCGTAGTACTCCTGACTTCCGGTGGGAGGCGTCTTACCTGTGACTACACGCCCCAGTTTTTTGATGGGAATAACATTCCAGCCAATCATAAAAGTCATCCCTAATTCTGCCTCGACTCATCATCCAGCCGCTCCACCGTTTTCGGCAGTTTCTTGGCCTCAGCCGTATGCCGGCGCTCGATATTTTTCAGGTCTTCGTCGATGCTGCGCTCGCTGAGCAGGGCACGGACATCGGCGTTGGTTTTGACATGTTCGCTGGTGATGGCCCATTCGCTGTCGAGGTCGTCTTTCTTGATATTGAAGTTGGAAATTTCGTTGGCGAAGCCCTTGGTCTTGATGGTGATGGTCGGCGGAAAGTCGGTCAGTGGACGGCTCTGCGGCACGCCGAGGCGCTCCTTCATTTGCTGGGTACTGACGCCGCCGAACAGTCCCTGGTCGCCGCGACTGCGGATGCGGACAAAGCTATGTTGCTTACCCAAGCATTCGTAGATCACACTGGACAGCGGCTTTTCCGAGGCGGTGAGCATTTTGCGCGCGACCAGCCGTTCGCTTTCCGCCAGGCGTTGTTCAATCAGTTCCTGTTTACGGGGTCGCAGGGCGAAGTAGGTCTGGGCGAAGGCGATGGGCTCCTTGCTCGGGTCGCCGTTCTGGGCGATCAGGTAGCCGGCGTAGCGGGTGATGGCAATATCCTCGAGGGCGGCATGCAGTTTGACGATCAAGTCCTTTTTCATAGGTAACGCTCCTTGTGGGTACGCCCCAAGACTGGCAGCCGCACTCATGCCTCGCCAGTCAGTTGGCGGATATTGTGGGCGATCACGGCTTCTAGTTCGCGAGCCTCACCGTTGAGGCGTGTAAGTTCGTCGTTCATCGCCAGCAGACCGTCGATAAATTCCTCTTCGGTTTTGCCGTCTTCCTCGATCACCACGCCGACATAGCGGCCGGGGTTAAGTGAGTAGTCCTGCTCCTTCAATTCTTCCGGGCTGGCCAGCTTGCACAGGCCCGTGACGTCTTCGTACCTGGCAGCGGGGAAACGCTCTTGCAGCCAGTGGATATGCTGGAAGTAGCTTTCCGCGCCTTTTACTTCACCATGCAGTTTTTCCAGGGCGGTTTTCAGCGCCTTGGTTTCGCGGTCGGTGCTGCCGCGCTTGCCTTCGGCTTTGGCGGCTTCGGCCAGGCGCTTCTCGTGCTGGCGCACGGCCTTGTCCAGGCGCTTGAGGTTGGCATGCAGGCCGGTGAAGAAAGGGTCGAAGGTTTCGCGCAGGGCATGCTGGGCCTGGTTCTTGGCATCCACTTCGGCATCGTGCAGGTGCTTGGCCTGGTAGGTGGCGTAGGCATCCTGCAACGGCTTCAGTTCGACCCACTGTTCGCGCAGATCCTTTACCGCATCGCGGCCTTCGGCCTCTTGCAGCATATCCAGCAGTTGCTCTGACAATGGTTGGATATGCGGCTGGTTTCCAACCAGGCGCGCCACGCCGGCGGCGAAGTAGCCATCGACCAGACGCACGAATTCATCACGCTGGCCACGATGTAGCTTGCTGATGATGGCGACATTTTGCACTTGCTTGTCGTTCAGCTCGCGCAGGGAACGGGTGAGCTGGGTAAAGATATTGCGAGCATCGATAAACAGGATGCGGTCGTCCTGCTTGGCCTTGTCGAAGAACCATAGGGTGGCCGGCAGGGTGACGGTGTAGAACAGGTTCGACGGCAGGCTGAGCATGGCGTAGATCAGGTTATTGTCGATCAGTGCCTGGCGAATCTCCGCCTCGGAATGGCGGGCGTCGGATGCCGAGTTCGCCATCACCAGCGCGGCCCGGCCCTTGGGCTTGAGCGAGGTAGCGAACAGGTTGATCCACAGGTAGTTGCCGTTGGGGACGGTTTCCTTGCCTTCTTCGCCTTTTTTAGCCTTAGATTTATTGCGCGGGATGCCGTAGGTATTGAAGCGCCGGTCGTTTTCTACCGAGGCCAGGGAGACATCGTCGACGTTAAATGGCGGATTGGCCATCACATAGTCGAACTGTCCGAAGCTATTGTGCGGGTCTTCATAGTAACTATTGGCCTGCATGATGGTACCGCGCAGGCCGTTGACAGCCAGGTTCATCTTGGCCAGCTTGACGGTTTCCAAGGTCTTTTCCTGGCCGTAGACGTAGATATCACCATCGTTGCCGTGATGGGCATCAGCACGGTGCTGCTCAATGAACTGAGCGGACTGCACAAACATACCTGCCGAGCCGCAAGCTGGGTCGTAGACCTTGCCGCCGTGGGGTTCGATGATTTCCACCATCAGCTTGACCACCGAACGCGGGGTAAAGAACTCGCCGCCGCCCTGTCCTTCGGAGAGGGCGAACTCGGCGAGGAAATATTCGTAGATCTGGCCAAAGATGTCACCGCTGGCATCCTGAGGAATGTCATTGAAGGTGCGTAGCAGTTCCTTGGGGATGCCCTTGTTTTGCGCCGAGCGGGTGAGGCGGAAGTATTCGTCCTGCGGCAGAACGCCTTGCAGTTCGGGCTTGTACTCCTCGATGGCCTTCATCGCCTCTTTGATGGATTTGGCGATGTCTTTGCTGTCTTCTAGGTTGAGCAGGTAGTCGTAACGGGCGTGGTCGGGTAGGTAGAAGCCGCACTTCTCGATGGCGATATCGGCAAGGGGTTTCTCCAGGCGGGTGTCTTTGTAGGCAAGGAAGTCGCGGTGGATGGCCTTCTCATGCTGCTTGAACTTGTTATCCGCGAACTTTAGGAAGATCAGTCCCAGTACCGGAGTGGAGTATTCGCTGGCTTTGAGGTCGGAATTGGCGCGCAGGTTGTCAGCGGCGCGCCAGAGGTCGGCTTCGAGTTTCTGTAACTGCTCTTTGGTCATGGGTTCTGCTTAAGGATTCAAGATGGGCTACGCACGATGAACAGGAGTATTCCAAGTTCCGCGAGCGTGTGCCAGCCAAAAACGTACTATCGCATTATTCAATCTTGAGCTAACGCATCAAAGGGGGAGCGATGTATTCGAGCGCGTATTGCTTCTGGGTTCGTGCCCATATCCAGGCGTACGCTTGTGGCCGCTCTCTGTCGATCACCACTTTATGCATTCAGTATCCCAATCCTAGTGAAAACGGCGGTCAGAATGAACCAATTGGATGCTGCTCACCCGCCCCAATTGGCTAGGCAATAGACGGGTTGCTTGGTAATGTCCTACGCGCGCGAGTCGCTCCGAAAACAATCAAATCCGCTCACGCTAAGTTTTTCACAGATCATCAATTTCTTGTTGGCAACTGCTGAAAACACTCCAGTGATTCTTGAATCGAACCCTGACACGCTCAAGCTTCCTCTTGAAAGTGATCAGCACGGTGGCGCCAAGGTTTTCCGGTGATGTAGTTTTCGACTATCGCTACCGGCAGGTTAGCTACTGGACAAGCGCAGCCGGCCGTTGCTGGAGAGATTGAGGCACTAAAGGGCGGCTAACCCTGTATATGGTTGTGGTTCAAAAAGTGGTGTTTTATTTTAAACCCTTGTACTGCGTGGCTTTCAGACATTAAAAAGCCGGCTTATGGCCGGCTTCTCGTTGACTGATTCAGCTCGTTTTTGACAAACCTTACCAGCCTTCAAAACGTACATCCGGCTCTTGCGGCCGGCTGTGGGACTTGGTCAGAAAGTGATCTGCCTTGTCGGTGCGAGGCGTGGGCTCGCAAATGTGGGGCGGAGGATACGCGGGTTTGCTTTGGAATCCCAGTGGTAAGTGGTGTGGAATCATTGGGTTAGGGGGGATTCAGATAAGAGCAGGGGGCTGCTGCGCAGCCCAGCGGGGATAAATCCCCTCGCCACAAAAGCTCCTGCCACAGCTCCTACCACAGCTCTTGCTACAGTTCCTGCCACGGTTTCTGGTCTTGGGTGGGTTAGTCGAACACCGGCGGTCTCTGTTTGTTGAGGGTTGACCACCAGAACACCCAGCCGATCACGTGAATGTGTTGCGCGTCGATCTGTTCGGCGCTGAAGACTTCATCCGGATAAGCAGCACTGTTGTGGCTGCGCAGGCGCAGTCGGTTGCCGGGAATTCTGTGCAGGTATTTGATG
>Ga0247818_10003538_pt1 | contig 10085 bp, 9 predicted proteins | sample 13C_Glucose_Day1_FD_192424 | JGI IMG/M metagenome (GOLD analysis project Ga0247818, IMG submission 192424) | Soil microbial communities from agricultural site in Penn Yan, New York, United States - 13C_Glucose_Day1 | ecosystem: Environmental > Terrestrial > Soil > Agricultural land | place: USA...
ACCGGCGCCGGTTTTGTCAGGCCCCCTGGCCCCGGCACACTGGAGGGCTGCTGCCCAGCACGGTTGCCCCCAGAAAGGACCGGCCCCCTGTCCCCCATGACGAAGCAGAGCCCCCTGCAGATCGCCGCCGCCCTGTGCGCGGTCTCCGCCCTCGCCCTCACCGCCTGCGGCGGTTCCGGGGACACCAGCGGCGCCCCGGTCACCGTGACGGTGACGCCGACGGTGACCGCCACGCCGAAGGCCAGCACGTCGACGGCCAAGAAGCCCGAGGCCCCCAAGAGCGACGTCGTGGGCCGCGGCTACGACTTCGGCACCGTCACCGCGCTCGACACCGTCGCCGGCACCGAGGTCATCACGCTCGACCGCTGGACCTTCAAGGGCCTCGACGACGCGAAGCTGGCCCGCGACGGCGTGCCGCTCGCGCCCTACAAGGGCAGGCCGTTCGAGAACCAGAACGACAAGCTGACCTACGACATCCCGGTCTCGGCGGACGCCCGCATCCTCTACCACCACTGCACGGCCGAGGGAGAGCCCCAGCAGACCCGGTCGGCCACGATGAAGGAGATGTCCGACCTCGACGAGCGCGAGAACCTCGTGCTGGTCCAGCTCGACGACCAGGGCCGGGCCGTCGCGGTCGACAACCTGCCCGGCTGCCCCGGCTGACCTCCACCACCTCGCAGCCGCCGATGGGGCAGACTGGCCGCCATGACCTCGTCCGCGGGTAAGCGCGAGCTCACCGTCGGCATGGGCGCAGGAGGTCTGGCCACTGCCGACATGGTGCTCAACATCGGCCCCCAGCACCCGGCCACCCACGGCGTGCTGCGGCTGCGCATCGTCGTCGACGGCGAGCGCATCGTCTCGGCCGAGCCCATCGTCGGCTACATGCACCGCGGCGCCGAGAAGCTGTTCGAGGTGCGCGACTACCGGCAGATCCTGGTGCTGGCCAACCGGCACGACTGGCTGTCGGCCTTCTCCAACGAGCTGGGTGTGGTGCTCGGCGTCGAGCGCATGCTCGGCATGGAGGTGCCCGATCGCGCGGTCTGGGCGCGCACGCTGCTCGCCGAGCTCAACCGGGTGCTCAACCACCTGATGTTCCTCGGCTCCTACCCGCTCGAGCTCGGCGCGATCACCCCGATCTTCTACGCGTTCCGCGAGCGTGAGGAGCTCCAGGCCGTGATGGAGGAGGCCTCCGGCGGCCGGATGCACTACATGTTCAACCGGGTCGGCGGCCTCAAGGAGGACCTGCCCGCCGGCTGGCTCGGCCGCGTCTCCCGCGCCGTGGCCTCGGTGCGCCACCGGCTCCCTGACCTCGAGTCGCTCATCGTCGGCAACGAGATCCTCGAGGCCCGCACGCGCGGGGTCGGAGTTCTCGCGCCTTCCATGATCACGGCATACGGCGTCTCCGGACCGATCGCGCGCGCCTCCGGCGTCGACCTCGACCTGCGGCGCGACGAGCCCTACCTCGCGTATGCCGAGCTGTTCGCCCCCGGCGGGCCCGGCCGGGTCGTCACACGCACCGCGGGCGACTGCCTCGCGCGCCTCGAGGTGCTCCTCGAGCAGGTGCACGTCAGCCTCGACCTCGCCGAGGCGTGCATCGACAGGTTGGGCTCACTGCCTCGAGGTCCGGTCAACGTGCGCCTGCCCAAGGTGCTGAAGGTGCCCGAGGGCGACCTCTACACCGCGACCGAGAACCCGCTCGGCCTCAACGGCTACTACCTGGTCTCACGCGGGGAGAAGACGCCCTGGCGGCTCAAGCTGCGCTCGGCCTCGTTCAACAACATCGCGGTGCTCGCCGAGGTCCTGCCCGGAAACCTGATCGCCGACATGGTGGCGATCCTGGGCTCGATGTTCTTCGTCGTCGGCGACGTCGACAAGTAGCGGCTACCGCCGGACGTCGTCCTCACGGCCGCTGCCCTCGTCGCGGCTCTCGTCACCGGAGTCGATCCGGCACATCCGCTGGGTGGCCATCCCGGCGCCCGCGAGGAGGGCCGCGCTGGCGCACAGGGCGAGCAGCTGCCAGAGCAGGGTGCGGTAGGACTTGATGTCGAGGTCCGGGACGACGAGGAGGACCTGAGCGGCGTAGAAGCCGAAGACGCCGGCACCGGTGAGGGCCGCCGCCTGGGCGAGGACCAGGGTGCGGGCGGCGCGGATGGGGCTCAGCGTCTTGGTGGCCCTGCCCTGCAGGAAGCGCCGCACGGGCAGCCCCGCGGCGAACACCAGCGCGGCCGTCACCACGAGCAGGACCGAGGAGATCCAGGTGGCCGGCGGGAGCAGCCCACCGGTGCCGAGGTAGACGCGCCACCCCATCCAGGACACGGCCCCCACGACGAGGGTCACGCCGACCAGGTGCGACAGGCGCAGCCCGCGTCCGTCGTTCACCATGCGTCGTCCAACAGGTCGCCCTCGGGGCCGGGCCGGACGCCTGAGGTGTCCATCCCCTCGAGCAGCTCGGCCACCCGCCGCACGCCGCCGTCGACGCGCAGCGTGGCCTCGGGGTCGGCCTGCAGCCACGGCACCAGCACGAAGGCCCGCTCGTGAGCCCGCGGGTGGGGCAGGGTGAGCGTGGCGTCGTCCATCTGCACGTCGGTGTTGAAGGCCGGGTCGCCGTACTGCACCAGGTCGAGGTCGAGCGTGCGCGCACCCCACCGCGTCTCGCGCGTGCGTCCGTGCGCGTGCTCGACGTCGTGCAGGAAGCGCAGCAGCGCCCGCGGCGCCGCCGACGTCGTGCCCACCACCACCGCATTGAGGTATGCCGGCTGGTCCGGTCCCCCGACGGGGTCGGTCTCCACGACCGGGGAGACCGCGTCGATGTCGACAGCGCCGAGCAGCGCGACCACGGCGTGGTGCAGGGTGTCGAGCGACTCGCCCAGGTTGGAGCCGAGGGCGATGACGACGGGGGTCTCGCGCTCGCGCCGCACCCGCACCTGCACGTCGGTGAAGGGGTGGCCCACCGGGGCCTGCGGCTTGTGCACCACCACCTCGACCGCCTCGACCAGGGGTCGCGTCAGCACGGCCGCGGCGATCCGCTCCGCCAGGGCCTCGATCAGGTCGAGGGGCTCACCCTCGACCAGGGCGACGACGTCGGCGGCCACCTCGGCGTAGTTGACCGTGTCGGCGAGGTCGTCGCTGGCGCCGGCAGGGGCGAGGTCGACGTCCATGACCACGTCGACGACGAACACCTGGCCGTCGCGTTTCTCGAAGTCGAGCACCCCGTGGAAGCCCGTGGCTGAGATGCCCTGGAGCACGATCTGGTCGGTCACGGGGCCTCCTTGAGGGCAGCGGCGACGCGCAGGGCGTCGAGGGTTGAGGGCACCTGGTGCACCCGGACCGCCCACACGCCCGCGAGGGCCGCGTGGAACGAGGTCGCCGCGGTCGCGGCGTCGCGCTCCAGGGGCGGGCGCGGGGCAGCACCCTCGGGCGCCCCGAGCCGGCCGAGGAAGGCCTTGCGCGAGGTGCCGACGAGGACGGGGTAGCCGAGCCCGACCACCTGGTCGAGGTGCCGCAGCAGGCTCCAGTTGTGGGACGCCAGCTTGGAGAAGCCGAAGCCGGGGTCGAGCACGAGGTTCTCGGCGGCGATGCCCTGAGCCCGCAGCTGCTCGGCACGCACGGTCAGCTCCGCGCACACCTCGGCAGCCACGTCGGCATACACGGCCTTGTCCTGCATGTCGCGGCTGTGACCGCGCCAGTGCATCGCGATGAACGGGACCCCGGCCTCGGCCGCGACGGACGCCATCTCGGGGTCGGCCAGGCCGCCGCTGACGTCGTTGATGACCGCGGCCCCCGCCTCCACGGCGCGGACGGCGACCTCGGCCCGCATGGTGTCGACCGACACCGTCGCCCCCATCGCGGCCAGCTCGCCGATGACGGGCAAGACCCGGCGCAGCTCCTCCTGCACGGAGGGCCGCTCGGCTCCCGGCCTGGTCGACTCACCGCCGACGTCGAGGATGTCGGCGCCCTCGGCGAGCAGGTCGCGGCCGTGCGCGATCGCGGCCTCGGGCTCGAACCACTCCCCACCGTCGCTGAAGGAGTCGGGGGTGACGTTGACGACGCCCATCACGAGGGGCAGACCCGAGGTGGAGCGGGGCACGATCACGGCGCGGCCCTCTTCGCGCCCAGCCGGGGCCAGGTCAGGAACGCCTCCGCCTCCAGGGCCGCCAGGGCGACCCGCGGCAGGTCGCGCCCGGTCGGGTAGATCAGGTAGCGGGAGCGCCACTGCGGCTGGAACTTGGCGTTGAAGCGGTAGAGGCTCTCGATCTGCAGCCACCGCGAGAGGAAGAGCAGGACGGCGCCCCAGGCGCGGGCGACCGGTCCCGCCCCGAGGCGTTCCTTGCGCTCGAGCGCCGAACGGAAGGCCGCGAAGTTCAGGGAGACCCGCTTGATGCCCAGGCTGGGGGCTGCGCGCAGGGCGGCGGTGATCAGCAGCTCGTTGACCCCCGCCTCGGCGTCGCGGTCCCGCCGCATGACGTCGAGGGACATGCCGTCAGGGCCCCAGGGGACGAACTGGAGGAAGGCGCGCACCACCCCATCCTGCCGTGCGGCGACAAAGACGCAATCACCGTCCCCCTTGTCGAGGATCCGGCCGAGGGCCATCGAGAAGCCGCGCTCGGTGTCCGAGCTGCGCCAGGCCGCCGCGTCGATGAGCGCCCGCTTGCGCACGCCGTCGTCGACGTCACCGACCCGGCTGACCTCCACGACGTAGCCGGAGCGCTCGATCCGGCGGACCATCTGGCGCACGTTGCGCATCGGCCTCCCGTCGAGGGTGAACGCCGTGGTGTCGACGATGGCCTCGTCCCCGAGCTCGAGCGCGGCGAACCCCGTGGCCCGCACCCAGGCCTCGCCCGCCCGCTCCGAGCAGGCGAGCACCGCCGGTGTCCACGCGTGCTCCCGCGCGCTCGTCAGGAAGGCCCGGATGGCCCCGGGCCACGCCTCGGGGTCACCCACCGGGTCGCCGCTGGCCAGCATGACGCCCGACACGACGCGGTAGGCGATGGCCGCCTTGCCGGTGGGCGACCACGCCACGCTCTTGTCGCGGCGCAGGTTGAAGTAGGCGAGGGAGTCCGGGTGCCGGTCGATGAGCTCACGCATCCGGCGCTCGTCGTCGTCGGTCAGCTCGGCCCGCGGCTCCGGCGGGCGCAGTGCGAGGTAGACGGGCGTCAGCAGCGTCATCAGGCCCAGCCCCAGCAGGACGGAGCTGACGATGTCGCCGGTGCGCTCGGAGGTGAACTGCAGCGGGCCCACGGCTCCGACGAAGCCCAGACCCAGCTCGGCGGCAAGGTCTGCGGTGGCCGGCCAGCCGCCGACGATCTCGCCGCGCGCCAGCCACACCACCAGGGTTCCTGCAGCGAGCGAGAACGCCAGCAGGCCCGCCAGCGCCCGCACGGAGCGCCAGCGCGTCGACGGGTCACCGAGGGCGTCGAACGAGGAGCGGTAGCGCAGCAGCAGGGCCAGCCCGACCACCGACAGGGCCGCCGACCCCGGTTCGGTCTTGACCGCGTGCAGGACCACGGACAGGGCGAGGAGCACGACGGCCGCACGCCAGGCCCGCACCTTGCGGCGCTTGAGGGAGTGCCCCAGGACGATGAGGAAGACACCGGACACCACGGTGGCCGCTGCAGCGGCGTCGGACAGCGCCCCGGGCAGCAGCTCGGTGAGCAGGTGCGTGCGCACGCGCCACCCGTGGAAGAGCCCGGTCAGGAGGTCGACGGCCCCGATGAGGTAGGTCAGGTTGCCCAGGACGCGCGGCGCCCGCGGGGCGGCGAAGGGTTCGGGTGACTGCGGTGAGGCTGTGGATGACCTCGCGGTCACCGCTTGCCGCCGAGGAGGAGCGACATGGCCTCGGCCCGGGTCGCCGGGTTGCGCAGCTGGCCGCGCACCGCGGAGGTGATCGTCCGCGAGCCGGGCTTGCGCACGCCGCGCATCGACATGCACAGGTGCTCGGCCTCGACCACGACGATGACGCCCTGGGCCTCGAGGTGCTCCACGAGGGCATCGGCGATCTGCGTGGTGAGGCGCTCCTGCACCTGCGGCCGGCGCGCGAAGACCTCCACGAGGCGGGCGATCTTCGACAGCCCGGTGACGCGGCCGTCCTTGGCGGGGATGTAGCCCACGTGGGCCACGCCGTGGAAGGGCACCAGGTGGTGCTCACACGTGCTGTAGACCTCGATGTCGCGCACGATGATCATCTCGTCGTGCGCGATGGAGAAGGTGGTCGAGAGCACGTCCTCGGCGGTCATGCGCAGGCCGGCGAAGGTCTCGGCATAGGCCCGGGCGACCCGCGCCGGGGTGTCGACCAGACCCTCGCGGTCGGGGTCCTCGCCCACCGCGATGAGCAGCTCCCGGACCGCCGCCTCGGCGCGCGCGAAGTCGATCGTGTTGCGCGCGCCGACGGCGTCGCCCTCGGCCTCAGTGCGAGTTGGGGTCGACATGGCCGCCTTCGGGGACCTCGATGACCTGGGCCGGCGGGTGCTCTTCCTTGTGCGGGTAGGCCCCCGCCTGGGCGGCCTCGTCGATCGCGTCGGCCGTCGACTTGGAGCCGTCGGCGCTCTGCGCGCCACCGTTGGACGCGGCACGCTCGGCCGGCGTCAGGACCGGCGGCTGGTCCGACAGGAGGCGCGACTCGCTGGAGAGCCACGTCGGGCGCAGCGGCCGCTTCTTGACGGTCGCGAAGATCTTCGCGAGCTCGGCGGCGTTGAGCGTCTCCTTCTCGAGCAGCTCGAGCACGAGGTGGTCGAGGACCGCGCGGTTGTCGTTGATGACGTGCCAGGCCTCGTCGTGGGCGGCGTCGATGAGCCGGCGGACCTCCTCGTCGACGACGCTGGCCACCTCTTCGCTGTAGTCACGCTGGTGGCCCATGTCGCGGCCGAGGAAGACCTCACCCTGCGACTGGCCGAGCTTGATGGCGCCGACCCGCTCGCTCATGCCGAACTCGGTGACCATCTTGCGGGCCATCGCGGTGGCCTTCTCGATGTCGTTGGCGGCACCGGTGGTCGGGTCGTGGAAGACGACCTCCTCCGCGACACGGCCGCCGAGGGCGTAGGAGAGCTGGTCGAGGATCTCGTTGCGGGTCGTGGAGTACTTGTCGTCGGTCGGCATGACCATCGTGTAGCCGAGGGCCCGGCCACGGGGCAGGATCGTCACCTTGGTCACCGGGTCGGTGTGGTTCATCGCCGAGGCCACCAGGGCGTGGCCGCCCTCGTGGTAGGCCGTGATCTTGCGCTCCTTGGCGGACATGATCCGGGTGCGCTTCTGCGGGCCGGCGATGACGCGGTCGATGGCCTCGTCGAGGGCGGCGTTGTCGATGAGCTTCTGGTCGCCGCGGGCGGTCAGCAGGGCCGCCTCGTTGAGCACGTTGGCCAGGTCAGCGCCGGTGAAACCGGGGGTGCGCCGGGCAACGGCCAGCAGGTCGACGCCGGTCGCCATGGGCTTGCCCTGGGAATGCACCTCGAGGATGCGGTGGCGGCCGATCATGTCGGGCGCCTCGACGGCGATCTGTCGGTCGAAGCGGCCCGGGCGCAGCAGCGCCGGGTCGAGGATGTCGGGCCGGTTGGTGGCCGCGATGAGGATGACGTTGGTCTTGACGTCGAAGCCGTCCATCTCGACGAGCAGCTGGTTGAGGGTCTGCTCGCGCTCGTCGTGGCCGCCGCCGAGGCCCGCGCCGCGGTGCCGGCCGACGGCGTCGATCTCGTCGACGAACACGATCGCGGGGGCGTTGGCCTTGGCCTGCTCGAAGAGGTCGCGGACGCGGGAGGCGCCGACACCGACGAACATCTCGACGAAGTCAGAGCCGGAGATGGAGTAGAAGGGCACCCCGGCCTCGCCGGCGACGGCGCGGGCCAGGAGGGTCTTGCCCGTGCCGGGAGGGCCGTAGAGCAAGACGCCCTTGGGGATCTTCGCGCCGACGGCGAGGAACTTGGCCGGCTCGGCCAGGAACTCCTTGATCTCGTGGAGCTCCTCCACGGCCTCGTCGGCGCCGGCCACGTCGGAGAAGGTGACCTTGGGGGTGTCCTTGGTGGCGAGCTTGGCCTTGGACTTGCCGAACTGCATGACGCGCGAGCCGCCGCCCTGCATCTGCGACATCAGGAACCAGAAGAGCCCGAGCAGGATGATGATCGGCAGCAGCGACCCGAGCAGGGCCAGCAGCGGGTTGGTGTCCTTGACCTCCTGGTTGACACCGCCGGGGGGCTGGTTGGCCTGCACCAGGTCGATGAAGTCCGGGCCCGCCGCCTCGACGTACTGGGTCCGGACCTTGGTCGCGTCCTTGATGTTCTCGCCGTCGGAGTACTTCTCACCCGACTTGAGGTCGATGTCGACGACCTCGTTGTTGGTGATCTGGATCCGCTCGACCTTCTTCTCGGTGATGAGCTTCTCGGCCGCCGAGGTGTCGATGCGCGTGTAGCCACCGCTGTCGCTGAAGGAGAACACCATGAGGGTGGTGGCGACCACCACGATGACCCAGAACAGCGGGGTCCGGAGAATGCGCTTGAAGTCCATGTGTGTGCGGGGAGTTGCCGCCCCGTGCCTCCTGCTCGATCAGCGAACGCGCCGTCGCCCCGACGGGACACGGCGATAGGACGACGGTACACCGGGGGGACCGTCACCTGTGGGGCTCAACGATGCAGCCAGCGCGGGTGTTCCGCCACCGGCTGAGCGGTTGGGGACGTCAGGAGTAGACGTGCGGGGCGAGGGTGCCGACGACCCGCAGGTTGCGGTACCTCTCGGCGTAGTCCAGGCCGTAGCCGACGACGAACTCGTTGGGGATGTCGAAGCCGACCCACCGGACATCGATCTCGACCTTGGCGGCCTCCGGCTTGCGCAGCAGCGTGCAGATCTGCACCGACGCTGGCGAGCGCGACTCGAGGTTCGACTTGATCCACGACAGCGTCAGGCCCGAGTCGACGATGTCCTCGACGATCAGCACGTGCTTGCCGGTGATGTCGGTGTCGAGGTCCTTGAGGATCCGCACGACGCCCGAGGACTTCGTGCCCGACCCGTAGGAGGACACCGCCATCCAGTCGACCGGCGCGGTGCCGGGCAGGGCCCGGGAGAGGTCGGCCATGACCATGACCGCGCCCTTGAGGACGCCGACGAGCAGCAGGTCCTTGCCCTCGTACTCGTCCCAGATCTCCTTGGCGAGCTCCTCGAGCTTCGCGAGGATCTCCTCCTCGGTGATGAGGACCTTCTCGAGGTCGGCTCCCATGTGGGCAGCGTCCACGTTCCTACTCCTGACAACGTCGGGCCTCTGGCCCGCCTATTCAACCCGAGAGGGCGTGGTGATGGACACCCGGCCGCCCGACCTCGTCACCGTCACCCCGCCCGGGACGTGGACGGGGCCCTGGCCGTGCCATCGCGAGACCAGCGCGTCGCACGCCTCGACGTGGGAGAAGGCGACCGCCCCGGCAGGCGCGCCGGCGGCGATCACGAGCAGCCGCCAGAGCCGGGTCCGCACCGGTCGGGGCAGCGCCGCGAGGTCGGCGGCAGGCAGGGGGCACGGACCGAGCGAGGCGGCGGCTGCGGCCGCCAGCTCCTCGAGGTGGTCGGCATCCTCCCGCAGCTGGTCCGCCGTCCGGGCCAGCGCCGCGGCCACACCAGGCCCGAGGGCGGCCTCCAGCGCGGGAAGGACCCTGCGGGCGCGGACCCGCGCGTATGCCGGGTCGTCGTTGTGCGGGTCGGCCCACGGTTCCAGCCCGCTCGCCGTGCAGGCGGCGGCCGTCTGGGCACGAGTCAGGCCGAGAAGGGGGCGGGCGTAGCGGCCCCGGCGGGCCGGCATACCGGAGAGGGACCGGGCACCGGAGCCTCGCGCCAGGCCCAGGAGCACCTGCTCGGCCTGGTCGTCGCGGGTGTGGCCGAGCAGGACGAGCTCGGCGCCCACCCGGTCGGCGGCCTCCTCGAGTGCGGCGTAGCGGGCGGTCCTGGCCGCGGCCTCGGGCCCGACGCCGCCGGGGTCGACGGCCACGGTGACCACCTCGACCGGGTCGAGGCCGAGCCCGCGGCACTGCAGGGCGGCCCGCCGCGCCACGCTTCCGGAGCCCGCCTGCAGCCCGTGGTCGACGATGACGGCACCGGCGCCGAAGCCCTGGCGTTCGAGG
>Ga0247818_10003539_pt1 | contig 10080 bp, 10 predicted proteins | sample 13C_Glucose_Day1_FD_192424 | JGI IMG/M metagenome (GOLD analysis project Ga0247818, IMG submission 192424) | Soil microbial communities from agricultural site in Penn Yan, New York, United States - 13C_Glucose_Day1 | ecosystem: Environmental > Terrestrial > Soil > Agricultural land | place...
GGCTGCTACCCGGGCCGGAGCCCTCCGGCGAAAATGTTTTACTGGTGTAACACCTGTTAAAGTAAATGAGTGAGTGATACAGCTGTGCGATCCCGGAAGCCATCCGTCCACAAACTGCCGGTCACTGGTGTCCTGCGGCTCAACAGCCCCGCGGAGATCTGGTACAAGCCCGCGCTGAGTGTGGTCGTGGCGTCCGCCGTCCCGAATCTGCTGCTGTACTCCCTCGGCCGGCTCGACCTGGTCATGTACACCATGGCGGGTTCGCTGTGCGCGCTCTACGGGCACAACCTGCCGTACGCCCGCAGGGCCCACACCGTCCTCCGTGTGATCCTGGGGATGGCAGCCGGGCTCGCGGCAGCCCTGGTCACCGCCTCGCTCACGGACTCCACCGCCGTGCTGATCGCCGTCGGCGCGCTGCTCGCCGCCGTGCAGAAGACCTTCTGCGACGCGACCCGCATCGGCCCGCCGGGCAACGTGATCTTCGCCTTCGTCACCTCGGCCGCGCTCTTCGCGCCGCAGGAGCTCGGCCAGGTCCCGGGACACATGGCGCTGATGCTGGCCGCGGGCGCCTTCTCCTGGCTGGTCACCGCGGGCCCCGCGCTGTGGCGCCGGGAGGGCCCCGAGCGTCTCGCCACCGCCCGCGCGCTCGACGCCGCCGCGGCGTACGCGACGGCGCCCGACGCCCGGAGCCGGCACGCCGCCGCCGCTGCCGTACAGGGCGCGTGGCAGTCACTGCTGGCCTCGGGCCGTCCCACCCCCGTACGCCAGGAACTCGAACGCCTCGTCGTCCACGCCGAGCGCGCCCTCGCCACCCCCGCGGCCGACGGCCACGTCCCGGGAACCGACCCCGACGAGCTGCGCCGATGGGCGGCGAAGACCCGTGCCCGAGGTCCGGTCCCCAGCCCTCCGCCCGCACCGGGCACCCTCGAGCAGCTCTTCGGGATCGACGCCGAACGGGCCGGGCAGCGGATGCGGAGAGGCCGGCGCGAGGCCAGGCGCCGGCTGCTGCGCGCCCTCGGCCCCGGCTCACCGGTGCTGCCGGTCGCCGTCCGCACGCTCGTCGGCTGCGCCCTGGCCGGCTACGTGTCCTCGGCGCTCGGCGTCGGTCACCCGTACTGGGCGATCGTCACCGCGGCCTCCGTCTACCAGCCCAACCTCGCTCTCTCCTGGAGCCGCGGGCTGCAGCGGACCGTCGGCAACCTCCTCGGCGTCCTGGTCTTCGCGGCCGTGATCCCCCTCGCCCGGACCGGCCCGCTCGCCCTCGTCCTGTGCGTCCTGTTCTTCAGCTTCGCCGCCGAGGCGCTGATCACCCGCAACTACTGGCTCGGCTCCGTCGCCGTCACCCCGATGGCCCTGCTGATCCTGGAGTTCGGAGGGTTCCAGCCGGCGGGCCGGCTGATCACGGACCGGGCCCTGGACACCCTCGTGGGCGTCGCGGTCGGCTTTCTCGCCGCCGTCGCCGTCACCAACCGCAGGGCGTCCGGACGCGTGGAGCGGGCCCTCGCCGCGGCCGGGGACGCCCGGGACCGCGCCGAGCGCGCGGTCGCCGACCCGGCAGCCGATCCTCCGGCGCTGGAGACGGCCCGCAGGAGGCTGACCGCCGCGCTCGTCGAACTGCGCGACGCCGGCGACGTCGCCTCCGGCGAATGGTGGCAGCGCGCACTTCCCGAGGAGGAACTGCTCGCCGCCGAGCAGGCAGGACACCGTACGCTCGCGGCGACAGCACAACGGCAGGGGCTGATCACCCTGCCCCCGGCGAACGGAGCGGTGTGACCGACGACATCGTGGCCTCGGTGGTACGGCAGTGGCAGGCCGTCAACCCGGGGCTGGACACCGGCCCGATGGAGCTCATCGGCCGGATCAACCGCTGCGCGGCCCTGCTCCAGCAGGCCGAGGACGCGCCACTGCGGTCCGCCGGGCTGAACCGTGCCGAATTCGACCTGCTGGGAGCGATGCGGCGCACCGACCGGGAGCTCACCCCCGGCGAACTGGCCCGCGAGACCTTCTCGTCGGGGGCCGCCGTCACGAAGCGTCTGCGCGCCCTGCAGGAGTCCGGCCTGATCGACCGGCGCGGCGACGCCAGGGACCGCCGGGTCGTCCACGTCGGGCTCACGGACGCGGGGCGCGACCTGGTCGACCGGCTGCTGCCCGAACAGCTCGCCTACGAGCGGTCGGTGCTCTCGGGGCTCGACGAGGAGACCCGCAGCGGTCTCAGCGGACAGCTCGGTGCACTGCTCGTGCACCTGGAAGGCCGGCTCGGCGGCCGTCGCTGACACCCGGCAGGCCCCGGGAGGAGTGCACGGGCGTCCCGGGCGGCGGGGGTGAGCATCACGGAGAGTGAGGACCGTGAATCCGGCCCGGCCCGTCCGTCGCCGACCTCCGATCCGGTACCGCCGCCTGCGCCCTCCTGTCCGTACATCCGTTCGTCGATCAGGGATCTGCTCCTTTCGATCCGATTCGATCGCATGTGCGCTTGTCCCGCTCTGCGGTTCCTCGGTATTCGCTCACATCGGCGTTGTTCGCTCTTGTGTGCCTGAATTTTCGTTAATCCACTGGTGATTGGGCTTCCCGGGTCGACGCTCGTCGGGGCCCGGTGTCCCGCACAGTGGGACACCGGGGTCTACTTTCTCCCGATTCTGCGCGCATGTCACTCCCTGCGCACGCTCGGCACCGCTGAGTGCAAAAACTGGCGAGTGTATTACCGCGGACGCCCTCGCGCAGGGGGTTGGGCGAATATGCCGAGGCGCTGTTCTGATCTGGTTAGGCTCACGCGCAGTGAAGTCGAGTTGATATGAATTCGAGCGCTTGTGCACAACTATCCGTGCACATGCGTATACCTCCCGAAATCAACCGCCAGAGGGTTTAGATGGTCCGTGTTGAATCACCGCCGACCAAAAGAGACATCCCCGTAGTCCGTGCCGCGCTCCTGCCCGTCGTGCTGATGGCGGGCGCCACCGCGGCCGGCGCGGTGCCGGTCACCGGCGCCGCACGGGCGGCAGTCGTCGTGTGCGGCGCGGTCGCCACCGCCGTGGTCGCCACGCTCGCCGTCGTACTGAACCGCCGACGCCGGGCGATGCGCGTCCAGCGGGCCGAGTACGAACGGCGCATCGCGGCCCTGGAACACAGGATCGCCACCTACGACCAGGAGACCGAACGGCTCAGCAAGGAACTCCTGCCCGCGGCCATCCGCCGGCTGCGCGCCAGCAACTCCCCGCAGGAGGTGATGCGCGACATCGTCGACGCCGACGCGTCCTACCGCAACCTCCCCAAGGCGCAGCGGGCACTCGTCCTCCAGGTCCTCGACATCATCGACAACGAGGAGGCCATGCGTGACTCCGCGCAGCGGGCCTTCGTCAGTGTCGCCCGCCGGGTCCAGGCCATCGTCCACCGGCAGGCCAGTGAGCTCCGGGAGATGGAGGACCACCACGGGCGCAACCCCGACGTCTTCGACGACCTCCTCCGCATCGACCACGGCACCGCGCTGATCGGCCGCCTCGCCGACTCCATCGCCGTACTCGGCGGCGCGCGCCCCAGCCGCCAGTGGCCCAAGGCCGTACCGCTGTTCAGCGTGCTGCGCGGCGCCATGTCCCGCATCCTCGAGTACCAGCGCGTCGACCTGCACTCCATCGCCAAGGTCGCCATCGTCGGCACCGCGGTCGAGCCGCTCATCCACGCCTGCGCCGAACTCCTCGACAACGCGACGCGTTACTCGCCGCCGCAGACCCGGGTGCACGTCACCGCGGTCGAGGTGCAGACGGGCATCGCCATCGAGATCGAGGACGGCGGCGTCAGCCTCAGCGAGGAGGCCCGGGTGCGGGCCGAGAACATGCTCGCCCAGGCACAGGCCGGCATCAACATGAACGACCTGGGGGAGTCCCCGCGCCTCGGCATGGCCGTGGTCGGCCGGCTCGCCCGCATGTACCAACTCCAGGTCTCCCTGCGGCAGTCCGCGTACGGAGGGGTCCGCGCCGTACTCATCGTGCCGCGCGACATGATCACCACCGGCCCCGCTCCCGGCATCGCGCACGGCATCGGCGCCACCTCGCGGCCCCAGAGCTCGCTCGACATGTCGCAGATGCAGCACGTCGTCCCCCCGCGCGGCAAGCACAAGGCGCGCCCCGCCGCGACCGGCCCCGTTCCCTCGCTCGCGACCCCCGTCCCCGCACCGGCCCCGGTGGCATCCGCCGCCCGGCCCGCGCCCGCGGCGGCAGCCATGGGCGACGACGAGATCGTGGTGACCGAGTGGACCGAGGGCGGGCTCCCGCAGCGCCGCAGCCGAGGGCGAGCACCCCTCGGTTCGCACAACCTCCCGCAGCAGTCCGCGTCGGCCGCAGAGCCCGTCGCGCGCAACGGGCACAACGGACACGGCGGTGCCGGCTCGGCACCTCCCGGTCTCTGGTTGGAGGCCTTCACCCAGGCCGTCAACGGTGTGCCCAAGGAGCCGAAGAACGACACAGACTCTGACGACGCGTGGGACAAGGGAGACGAGAAGTGATCCAGCAGCGGGGAAACATGGACTGGATGCTCAAGGAACTGGCCGACGACGTACCGAGCATCCACCAGATCGTGGTGCTCTCCGCCGACGGCCTCCGCATCGCCCGGCACGGCGGCGACCCCGACGTCGCCGACCGTCTCGCCGCCGCCTGCGCCGGGCTGCAGAGCCTGGCCGCAGCCGTCGCCACCGAGATCCCCTACAGCGACGGCCTGATGAAGCTCGTCGTCATCGAGGTCACCGGAGGGTTCTTCTACCTGATGGCCGCGGGTGCCGGCGCCTACCTCGCCGTCCTGGCCGGCGAGACGGTCGACGCCGGACTGGTGGGTGCCCGCATGCGCGACATGGTCGTCCGTATCGGCGCCCATCTGACGAGTCCCCCGCGCCACGACGGGCAGGCCGGATGAGTCCTCCCCGACGAGAACGCCGGAAGGCCGACCCGGCGGTGAGCGACCCCGAACGGCTGTACGTGATCACCGGTGCCCCCGACGGCGAGAGGGCGGCGCTCGACCTCGTCACGATGGTGGTGGCGCAGGCCGAGCCGTCGCCGACGGTCCAGCCCGAACAGGCCGCGATCCTGCGGCTCTGCAAGGCGCCGCTGTCCGTCGCCGAGATCTCGGCCTACCTGAGTCTCCCCTTCAGCGTGGTCACTTCGCTCCTGACAGAACTCCTGGCGACCGAACTGATCGAGTCGCGCGCGCCCATCGTCCGCGCCGCGCTCCCGGACCGGTCCCTCCTCGAAGCGGTGATGCATGGACTTCAGAAGCTCTGACACGATCACGGGCCCCCGCAGCGAGGACGTCCTTCCCGACACGGCCACGGCCGCGGTCAAGGTCGTCGTCGTCGGCGGGTTCGGGGTCGGCAAGACGACCATGGTCGGCTCGGTCAGCGAGATCCGGCCCCTGACGACCGAAGAGACCATGACCCAGGCCGGCGTCGGCGTGGACGACAACGTGGGAGTGGAGACCAAGACGGCGACCACGGTCGCCATGGACTTCGGCCGGATCAGTCTCAGCGACGAACTGATCCTCTACCTGTTCGGCACCCCCGGCCAGGAACGCTTCTGGTTCCTCTGGAACGGGCTCTTCGAAGGAGCACTCGGAGCCGTCGTCCTCATCGACACCCGGCGGCTCCAGGTCAGCTTCGACGTCATCGGCAGGCTGGAGGAGCGCGGCGTGCCGTTCGTCGTCGCCGTCAACACCTTCCCCGGCGCCCCGAAACACCCCGTCGAGGCCCTGCGCAGCGCCCTGGACCTGCCGGACGAGGTGCCGATGATCGACTGCGACGCGCGGCTGCGCGCCTCCAGCCGCGACGTACTGATGACCCTGATGCGCTATCTGCACAGCCTCGCCGTGCCGCTCACCTGACGACGGCACCCACCTCTGTAGTCGAACGGGCCCTGTCCCCAACAGCCCTGTTCCGGAACGTCCTATTCCTGGAGCCACTGTGACCACCCCCTTCCAGTACGAACCCGGATCGTCCGCAGGCCCGGTTCCGCCCCCGCAATGTCCCGCGCACTCCATGGGAATCGGGCCGGGCGGGCTGCGCAGGCTCTACGGTCCCGAGGCCGAGGCCGACCCCGCCGGCCTGTACGAGAAGCTGCGCGCCGAACACGGCACGGTGGCGCCCGTCCTGCTCCACGAGGACGTCCCCGCCTGGCTGGTGCTCGGACACAGCGAGAACCTCCACATGACCCGCACCCCCTCGCAGTTCTCCCGTGACTCGCGACGCTGGCGTGGCCTGCAGGACGGCAGCGTGGCCCCCGACCACCCGCTCGCCCCGCTCTTCACCTGGCAGCCCGTCTGCTCCTTCGCCGAGGGCGCCGAACACGAACGGCTGCGCGGCGCGGTCACCGACAGCATGGCGCGCATCGACACCCGGGGCGTGCGCCGCCACATCAACCGGTACTCCAACCGGCTCGTCAACGACTTCTGCGCGGAGGGCAGGGCCGAACTGGTCACCCAGTTCGCCGAGCGGCTCCCGATGATGGTGATGTGCGCGATCATCGGCATGCCGGAGGAGTACGACGACCGACTGGTCCAGGCCGCCCGTGACATGACGCGTGGTTCGGAGACCGCCGTCGCCAGCAACGCCTACGTGATCGGCGCCCTGGACCGGCTGGTCCAGCGCCGCAGGGCCGTACCCGCCGAGGACTTCGCCACCTGGCTGGTCGAACACCCCGCGGAGCTCACGGACAAGGAGATCAGCGAGCACCTGCGGGTGGTCCTGATCGTCGCCTACGAGACGACCGCCAACCTGATCGCCAACGTGCTCCGCATGGTGCTCACCGACCCCAGGTTCCGCGCCAGGCTCAGCGGAGGGCACATGACCGTGCCCGAGGCGGTCGAGCAGACCCTGTGGGACGAGCCGCCCTTCACCGCGGTCCTCGGCCGCTGGGCGGTGGGCGACACCGAGCTCGGCGGGCAGCAGATCAAGGCCGGCGACGCGCTGATCGTCGGCATCGCGCCGGCCAACACGGATCCCGCCGTACGGCCGGACCTGACCCTCAGCATGGAGGGCAACCGTGCCCACATGGCGTTCAGCAGCGGCCCCCACGAGTGCCCGGGCCAGGACATCGGACGCGCCATCGCCGACGTCGGCGTCGACGCCCTCCTGATGCGCCTGCCCGACCTGGAACTCGCCGTCGACGAGGACAAGCTGAGCCGCGCCGGGAACTTCATGTCGCGGCATCTCGTGGACCTCCCGGCGACGTTCGCCCCGGCACCGCAGCAGGAGATCGACGAGGAACCGCTGCCTGCCGTGGCCCGTCCGCGGACACCCGGCGACTGGGTGGTCGCCTCACCCGCCGTCCGCGGCGCCGCGCCCGTCGGCCGCGTGTCGCCCGCGGCGCCCACCGCCCCCGCGGACGCCGCGTCCGGAGAGGGCGCCGTCGTCCCGGCGCAGCGCAGCGGACCGACGAGGATCTGGCACGCCGTCGTGCGGTGGTGGAACGGCCACTGACCCACGCGGCGGTCCGCGGCGCCGGGTGCCCGTGCCCCCAGGTCCGGGGCACCCGGCTCCCCGCCCCGTACCATCGAGCAGCGTGAAGCTGACAATTCTTGGTGGCGGCGGATTCCGGGTCCCTCTGGTGTACGGGGCACTCCTCGGCGACCACGCCGAAGGCCGCGTGACGCGGGTGACCCTGTACGACACGGACGCCGACCGGCTCACGGCCGTCGCACGGGTCCTGGCCGAACAGGCCGCCGGCATCGACGACGCGCCCGCCGTCGTCGCGACCGCTGACCTCGACGAGGCCCTGCGGGGCGCGGACTTCGTGTTCTCCGCGATCAGGGTCGGCGGCCTCGAAGGGAGGGCGGCCGACGAGCGCGTCGCCCTCGACGAAGGCGTACTGGGCCAGGAGACGGTCGGGGCGGGCGGCATCGCCTACGGGCTGCGTACCGTTCCCGTCGCGACCGACCTCGCACGGCGCATCGCCCGGCTCGCCCCCGACGCGTGGGTCATCAACTTCACCAACCCGGCGGGCCTGGTCACCGAGGCGATGGCCCGGCACCTCGGCGACCGGGTCATCGGCATCTGCGACTCACCGGTGGGACTCGGCCGACGTATCGCCCGCGTCCTGGGCGTGGACCCCGACCGGGCCTGGATCGACTACGTCGGACTCAACCACCTGGGCTGGGTGCGCGGGCTCCACGTCGACGGACGCGACGAACTCCCCCGTCTGCTCGCCGATCCCGCCCTGCTCGGCTCCTTCGAGGAGGGCAGGCTGTTCGGCGCGGACTGGCTGCGCTCCCTGGGCGCCGTCCCCAACGAATACCTGCACTACTACTACTTCAACCGCGAGGCGGTCCGCGCCTACCAGGACGCCGAACAGACCCGCGGCGCCTTCCTCCGCGAGCAGCAGGAGGGCTTCTACGCCCGGATGAAGGACCCGGCCGCACCGCCGCTGGCCACCTGGGACCGTACGCGTGCCGAACGTGAGGCCACGTACATGTCGGAGAACCGGGACGTGGCGGGGGCCGGTGAGCGTGAGGAGAGCGACCTGGAGTCCGGCGGGTACGAGCAGGTCGCCCTGGCTCTGATGCGGGCCGTCGCCCGCGACGAACGCACCTCGCTGATCCTCGACGTCCGCAACCGGGGCGCCCTCCCGGTGCTCGACGAGGACGCCGTCATCGAGGTGCCGTGTCTCGTCGACGCCAACGGCGCCCGTCCCGTCGCCGTCGACCCGCTGCCGTACCACGCGGTCGGGCTGGTCACCGCGGTGAAGGCGGTGGAGCGTGCGGTGCTGGAGGCGGCGGAGAGCGGCTCGCGGTCGGCGGCCGTGCGGGCCTTCGCCCTGCACCCACTGGTGGACTCCGTCTCCGTGGCCCGCAGACTCGTCGAGGGATACACCCGGGCGCACCCCGGGCTCGGGTACCTCGACCGCCCCTGAACGGCGTGGGCCTCAGGGAGCGGGTACCGCCCTCGGCCGGCCGGACGGGCCCCAGGTCGGGGCGACGCCGGTGACCTGGCACACCATGAGGAAGAGAGGGATGGGCGGCGTGTAGGGCGTGCGGCTCTCCGGTGTGTGGATCAGCCGGGGACGCCCGGCCGGGACGTACGCCCCGGCGGCGTACGAGGCCTGCTCCGGCCAGTCCAGATCGAGGTCGGAACCCGCCGGCACGATCCACCACCAGCGGTCGGCGTCGGCGAACACGCATCCCGCGCGCGGCAGATGGGACATCAGCCGGAAACCGTACTGCGCGGGCACGCCCACGGCGTCGCAGCCGAGGCTCGCCGACAGCGCGGGTGGCAGCGGGAGCCGGACCCGGTCAGGCGCGCCGTCCTCCTCCTCGGGGCGTCCCCTGCGCGCCCCGAGGAGCTGGGAGAGGGCGTTCCTCAGCATGTCCGCTCCGGACCGTACGGCAGCTCCGCCCACACGATGCGCCCGGAGTGGTACCCCGCGTCGTGGGAGCCCCAGGCGGCGCTCATGGAGTCGACGAGCAGCAGTCCGCGTCCGTGCTCCCCGTCGGAGGTGAGGGAGAGCCGCGGACCGCCGGGCTCGTGCCCCTGGTCCTGCACGGAGACGCGGAGACGGGCGGCGTCGCAGCGGAGCTCGCAGACGACCCGGGCGCTGGCGGTGTGCACGACCGCGTTGGTGAAGAGTTCGGAGACGACCAGGACCGCCGCGTCGTGGGTGTCCCCGGTCAGCTGCCAGTCCGCCAGCCGGGCACGGGTGAGGCGCCGGGCACCGGCCACGGAATCGGGGTGCGCGGGCAGCGCGAAGCAGTAACGGAGCGCTTCCGTCCCGGGGCTGAGGTCCATGAGCCGGGGGATGAGCGCACTGCCAGGTGCCACGACCGATTCCTCACAGTGGGGGCTGCGTCACGCTTCGCGCCACCCCGGAACGGGGCGGGAACGACCGCGAACTTGGTTCGGTCACCAACTCTCCCCCTGACATGAACACTTGGCAAGAGGCACTCTGAAAAATTCAGAGTGGCAGTGTCCCCGGAGCCGTGCGCATGGCACACTGCTCGCACACAGCGCATCGGGAGGTCTGAAGTGAGCGAACCGCGGTCCGCCCCGACCGTGGGTCAGGTCGTTCTCGGCAAGCGCCTGCAGGATCTGCGGGAGCGCGTCGGCCTGAGCCG
>Ga0247818_10003540_pt1 | contig 10079 bp, 9 predicted proteins | sample 13C_Glucose_Day1_FD_192424 | JGI IMG/M metagenome (GOLD analysis project Ga0247818, IMG submission 192424) | Soil microbial communities from agricultural site in Penn Yan, New York, United States - 13C_Glucose_Day1 | ecosystem: Environmental > Terrestrial > Soil > Agricultural land | place: USA...
GTACAAAACCATCCGCATGGAGAACGGACAAACCCTGGAAGAGTTTATTAAGGTCTCCCCTGAAGAACTCAAGCAATTGCATAACGACGCCAAGATTGAGGCTAACTTTGTCTCTATCCTTGACGAGTCAATGCTGTCGTCTAAAGCCACTGCGTTAAAGAACGGTTACATCAAACGTTTCCTTTATAAGGACGTAGTTGGTATGACTTTGGGTATCCAGAACGCTGGATTCGCACTGAACAACTTCAAGTTGGAGGAAGTGCACAGCGTTGAGGGTGTTTACGACGTAATGTCGATCCAAGTCCACCACGTTAACGGTGAGCAGTCTACCCACACCATTCGCTTCCCTAAGGTACAAGCCGATGGGACGTTCGTAGTGGATGGCGTTAAGACCCACATGCAGCTGCAACGTCGCGAGCTCCCGATCCGCAAAATCGACAAGGACACCGTGGCGCTGAGCAGCTACTACCCTAACCGGTTGATGGTTACCCGTAGCCAGTTGATGTCGGAGAACCTGTCGGTATGGCTGTCCAAGCAGGTAATGCGTAAGGGTGAAGAAAAGACCCTGACGTTCAACCGTGGTAGCAAGTTCGACAAGTCCATGGTAGCACCGCGCATCTACAGCGCATTTGCCATGCAGTACCAGTGGATCAAAACCGACAAGTTCACTTTCGACTTCCGGTTCCACAAGTTGGTAGAGGAAAACCCAGAGTTCGCCAAGTACAACAAAAAGGATTCGTTCCTGGTTGGTGTTAAGGCAGGGAAACCTCTTACCCTGGACAGCTATGGTAACGTTTATCTGGATGGTGTAGAGCAAGGTACCATTGAAGGTCTGATGGGGATCTCCACCAAGAAGCAACCGATTGAATACTGCTCGATCAGTATCGGTGGTTACTTGTTCCCGATTGGTGTGGTGCTCTGCTACTACTTCGGTATTGATGAGCTCCTGCGTATCACCAAGGCACAGACTCGGTCTATTCCTGCTGGCACTCGTGCTAAGCTGGATGATGACGAGTTTGCACTGGCGTTTAACGACGAGTATTTGGTATTCAACCGTCGTGACAAGCACGTAGCAATGATCTTCGGTGGGCTGCAAGGCTTGGGTAACATCAGTAACTTCAGTAAGTCGGATTTGAACAACCCTGGTGTATGGGGTCCGTTGATTGCCGACACTAAAGTTAAGACGCGTCATTTCCGTGAGATGAAGTGTCTGTATGACCTGTTCATCGACCCGGTTACCAAGGTAGAGTTGCAACGTCTGAAGTACTCGGATTCGTTCCACTACCTGTTGATGGATGCTGTGCGCCTGCTGGAGACTGACCAGGCTCGTAACCCGGTTGAGCTCGAAGAGCAACGGTTCGTGGGCTATGAGCGTTTTGCTGGCCACATCTACAGTGAGCTCTGTGATGCCATCCGCAAGTACCACAACAAGGGCACTGACCGTAAGCACAAGCTGGAGATCAACCCTGACGCAGTGACCATGCGGATTATCACTGACACCTCGGTTAACTTGGTGGAAGAGGTAGGCCCGGTACACCAGGTGAAAGACCAAGAGGAACTGACGTTCGGTGGTACTGGTGGTCGTAGTGAGATCACGGTGACTCAGTCTGCACGTATTCAGCTGCCTAGCTATAAAGGCCGGGTATCGGAGGCGAACAAGGACAGTGGTAAGGTAGGCTTCACCACCTACACCACTAGTGACCCGCTGATTGCTGACTACCGCGGCAACATGGACCTGCATAGCAACGTTAGTTACACTGGCTTGCTGTCGGTTACTGGTAACCTGTCACCGTCTATCACCAAGGACGACGCCAAGCGTCAGATTTTCGTATCTACACAGTGGTCTCAGGCTGTTAGCGCGAAGAACTACACTTGGGGTATCACTCGTACCGGCTATGACTCGATCATCGCACATCGCACGTCCGAGCTTTACAGCAAGGTAGCGAAAGACGAAGGTAAAGTCACCGCGGTTGAAGATGACCAACTGGTAGTTACCTACAAGGACGGCAGCACGGATACTTATCCACTAGGTCTGGTGATCGGTGAGGCAAGTGGTGAATACCACCGTCACACTCGTGTAACCGATCTGAAAGTGGGTGACCGCTTCCGTAAGGGTGACATCCTTGGTTGGGACGACGAATGGTTTGCTCGCGACCCATTCAACCCAGGGCAAGCTGTACTGAAAACCGCCCAGATGGTTCGTATCGCAATGCTCGAAGACCAGGATACCTTCGAGGACTCCATTGCGATATCTCGTGATCTCGCAGAAGAATCTGTCACGCCGTTTTTGAACCCTGTCCCGTTCACTATGCTGGTCAACCAGTCCATCTTGATGCGGGTAAAAGTGGGCGATGAGATCGACTATGACTCGATTTTATGCGAAATCGAAGACAGTCACGTCCTTAGTGACGTGGCGGACGAGGATCCTTCAAGCAATATCAATCGTCTCGGCATCCGTCAGATCCGCAGTAAGAACCACGGTAAAGTTATCCACATCGATGTCAAGTACAACTCGCCTCTTGAGGAGATGTCTGACACCGTTAAGAAGCTGGTTAAAGAGGGTGACCGCCGGCGTAAACGCTTCATGGAAACCGAAGGTAAAACTCCGGTAACTGGTGGTGTTAACGCTAACCTTAAAGTTGCTAAGCCGGTAATCCCACCAGGGCTGGTAGCCATCACCATCATGATTGAGTCCTTGGACGTTAGTACCACCGCGGATAAATTCGTGTTGGGCAATCAGATGAAGGCTACTACTGGTTACGTTATGCCCCACCCTATCTACACTGCTGATGGGCGTCGGGTCGACGTTAAGACTAGCTTTAAGGGTATGCTGAACCGGATGGTTTGCAGTCTGCGCGATGAAGCGGCTAGTAACGAACTGATGATTGGTTTCAGTAAACGGGCTATCCAAGTGTACAGGGGTAAGTAGATGAACTATCGGTTGCTTAACGCAATCCGGGATATCCAGGTCGCCTCGAAAGAGTGCGGCCTTTATCTTGGTGCTATTGACGGTAAATGGGGTAAGGGATCTGCTGCGGCATTAGGTACCCTGTTAAAGGACTATGATTACCGGATGAACGGTAGCCGGTCTTTCAACAGTAGCCTGCCTTTGCTTACACCAGTAATGACTGAAGAGGCTGCGCTCAAGATCATCCAGACCAACCTGCGTATCCTTAAGGTATACGACGGGACGGCAGATGGGGTGATGGGTCCTGGTACTTGGGGCGGCTTCATGAAAGTCGTCAACAATTACAAGGCATACAACAAATGCCCTTACTACAACGCCGGTTGGAGTAAGAAAGTCAGTGCGGAGTTCCTGCAAAAGGTTACCGCATGGTGCCGCAAGAATGAACTGTGGGACAATGCACCTTCGGCTCTTATGGCTTGCATGCACTTCGAGACTGGCGGGACGTTCAGCCCTACCATTCGTAACGGCGCTGGGGCGTTCTACTTCGGTCTGATCCAGTTTGGTAAAGACGCTGCTACTGACCTGGCCAAAATCCACGGTAGCCACGTTACAGTTGAATGGCTGACTACATTGTCGGCTGAGGACCAACTGGACTGGGTGTTCAAGTATTTCGAGATGTGGATGAAGCGCGGTAAGAAATATACCCGCTTGGAAGACTTCTACCTGACCATCTTCTACCCAGCTGCGGTTGGCAAGAAGCCGGATGAAGTCCTGTTCCGTAAGGACGGTTCTACCGCCCTGGAGATCAAGTCCTACGTCCAGAACAAAGGTTTCGATTTCAACAACGACGGTATGATCACCGTCGGTGAGATCAACACTCGTTTGTACACCACGTACTACGACGGTATGCTCCCTGCAAACCGCACTACATCTAATCAGCTTTACTGATACCGGGAGTCGTAAAGTGTCCAAAGAAAAAATGGTTGAAGACATTATCACCGGTGCTAACACCATCGAGCTGGTAAAACACGCTCTTGCCGCGGTAGGTCTGGTTTACCTGGCCCCGCTGGAAGAGTCCATCCTCGACGAGCAGATCAGCAAAGCTATCGTCGCCAAAGCCCACGGGGAGGCCAAGTAATGATTCGTCAATCGAGCATTGCCCTGGCTGAGCTGATCGCTGTAGCCAACCCCAACTTCCGTCCGACCCAGATCCTCCAAGGTCTGAATGGTGTGTCGCACGGCCTGGAACCTTACACCGAACAGTTCCGTAAGGAGATCGTTGAGGTTACTGGTTCCGATGAAGCCGAACACACCCCCATCATCGATGCAGCGGGTAACCGTGTAGGTGAGATCGTCCGTGGTGCGCTGGACAACATCAGCGCCTATGGTAAACCTCTGGCCATGGCCATCGGTCGCAAGGCTGAAATCTGTTACAGCCGCGATCACCTGCGCAACATCGCTACCCAGTACTTCAAGCACCAGTTCATCTGGCTGGATGATCCGTTCTTCGATTCGGCGGCTTATCCCACCGAGGTCAAGGACAAGTCGTTTGCTTACACCAACGTAGGTCTGCAGGCACTGGGTCGTTTGGAGTTCGAATACCCAACCAACGACCAGGTACTGGCGTTCGTTAACTCGAACCACGCTGACGTAGTCGAGATCATGCGTGAGCGTGACACTTCGGCCGCCCATGCAGCCAACTGTCTGACCAGCTTGGAGTCCCTGGAACACCTGTTCGTCAAGTCCGGCAGTGGTAACTTCGACTTCAGTCGCGTCAAGCAACTGGATTCCGAACGCATCCTGAAAATGTACGTCATCCTCACCAAGATGTACACCTCGGAAGATCTGGTGCCGTGGCTCAAAGGTGGTTCCATCGAGGACTACCGTGAGTTCGTCAACACCATGTGGAATGCACTGACCTGCCACATGGTTAACCTGCGTTCCGTGGTTCAGAGCTACCGTGCCAACGGCCTGTCCATCGTCGACAATGGCCCGGTCCGTCTGGTAGACGGTAAAGGTGAAGAACAAGCTGGTGCTCGCTTCGTTGAAGCTGACGTCATGGTGTTCTACACCGATAAAGCCATGGATACCATCACCCAAGGTGGTAGTGGGTCGTTGAGCGAATGCCTGCTGGGCTGGTACTGGAATCGTCTGCTGGGCGAAACCGATTCGGTTGGCAGCATCGTTGCTGCTCCTGGCAAGTACATGGCGAAAGCTCGTGAGTACTACGACCACGTCAACGAGAAACTCTCCGCTCATGCCAAGAGTATTTTCATCAAGACCGGTCTGGCTGCTATCGCCGAGTTCATCGTTACTAACGAGAACCTGAGCGAACGCCTGGCCGAAGTCCGTGGTCAAGCACAAGACCTGCTGGGCACCTGGGTGCGCAACAACTTCGAGAAGGAACTGGAACTCTGCTTCCGCGGGGTACTGGGTAGTGGCTACAGTTTCGAAGATGCTGTCAGTGAGAACGACAATGCTGGGTCTTTGACCACACACGTCATGTCCTCGCAGATCGTGCCTAAGTTCCTGTCACTGCTCAAGTGTGATATGGCGGCTGAGATCCTGAGCCGTACCTACCAAGAGTGTGCCGCTAACGCCACTCCAGAAGAACAACGCGAGCGTCTGACTGTAGCGGTCATCCAGACGATCGTCGGTATGTGTCTGGAATGAGTGTAGAGACACTCCGTAGGGAACCACACGCTAGCTTTGAAGCTAAAGCATTTACCACGTTGCCTAATAACTCTGTTATCGCAAACCGCTATCTGGAGATTTACATTCCTAAACGGTTTGTCGATAACGGCATGGCTACTGTCAGTGACAAAGTTACTACAGCAGCAGTATTGGGTCTGGTGATTCCGGGGGAGTGTTACGCTCCCCTGGTAGCGTTAATGGATATCACCCTTTTACCGCTGAACATTCGTGAGTCGAACATCAAAGGTGTTCCTTATCTGGTATTGGAGTTTGAGAAAGGTGATACGGTGATTGAGTCCCTGGAGGTAATCCAGGACCCGAACAAGCCGTATTTCTACATGCTCGAGTTCTACTACTACGCTAAGATCGCTTGGTATATGTCCCACCGTGAAGTCGAAGGCTTGTTTGATAACGCCAAGGCGGAATGTGGTGGTGACGTTGGTAGCAGTTTCCAAGTACCTCGCGTGCTCACGTCTATTATGTTCCGTGACCCGGATAACCCTGACCAGCCTTATCGCTACAGTAAGGCGATTCAAGAGGGTCGTCCACCACTGATTGTGGGTCTTAACAACGGCAGCATGCTGATCGACGGTACCTTCGCGAAGATATCCAGTGGTTATCTGCAAGACAACACCATTGCGGCCATTGTCAACCCGGATACCAAAGTTACAGATTACGAACGGATTATGCGAGGTATTCCGACATGAGTCAGATCATCAGTTTTGGCAGTACGGTATTAGAGGGTACTGGTAAACGCGGTATGTTGCAACCAATGGAGCCAGGTAGCCCTTATTACCTGGTTAACGCTGGTGGTTTCAACATCGAGAACCGGAGTGGTATCAAATACCGGTTCAACGAATACCTGCGTGAATGTATGCGTCCGGACTCCGACTTGAACCGTCGGATCTCTGAGAAGCAGTTGTGGTGTGAGCTTGGCCACCCTCCGCAGTACTACTGGGAATGGCGTGACGGTCGTATTGTCCAAACCCCGATCACCGATGTGTTCCAATGGATTCACCGACTGCGCACTATCGTTGAAGCCAACGTGTGTGGTTCCATTCGGAAGATCCACTGGATCATGGAACACGGTGAGACCGGTCCGATCTACAACAAGATCGAAGTGCGTCCTTGGGGCCCACATGCGGAACTGTTGAAGGAGTCCTTGGCCGACCCGGATATGAACACTGCGTTCTCCATCCGGACTGTTACCAAGCCTCAGAAGCTCGGTGACCGTGTGCGTGAGGTCGACTACTTCACTGGTTACGACCTGGTGATGGAGCAGGGCATGTTGAACGCCTGCAAACACCGGACGGCTGGTCTGGAGCAGTTCATGCTCACCCAGCTTAGCCAGGCGCCAGTAGAGATGACTGCTACCGTGGATGAGGTTATTTACGTATGTGAGCGTGAAATGCGTAAAGAAGCCTTCCAGACACGCTTTGCTGGTACTGAGTCGCACGATGGCCTGGTCCACATGATCGAACAGATCAAGAAGACCTACCGTCACACCGACAAAGTCCAGATGCGCATGACCAACTCGCTGTCTGTGTTCTAACTGTATCCTAAGGTGGGGGTTCGCCCTCACCTTAGGTATATTTATTTTTTTGCTGGGCCCATATGGTATTACCCGGTAATGGGCCCTGAAATACTCAACGTAAATTGGAGTAGTAGAAATGGAAACCGATTACATTAAAGACACCCTGGCAAATGCCAAGCTGGACCAAGTCTCCTTTGTCTTGGCTTTGCGGGATGTCGTTGGTGGCATCAATGTACTGCGTTCGCTGCTGGACGTCTCCAAAGAACGTTGGTCGCGTTTCACTAACGCCGAGAACGGTGATCACCTGATCAAAGGTGTGGCGGTTAGCACGGTTAAGTCCGACGCCATCCAAACCTACGTCTCGTACATCATCAAGACTTACATGCAGTCGCGTGGTGTTCGTATTACTGCATGGACCAAGAACACCATCGCCAGTGACAACTTTACCAACAAGGCCATCGTCGGTATTACTTCTGGTCATACCTTCGAGACCCACGAAGAACTGTTCAAGGTAATTGCTACCCGCCTGATCGGCTTCGACGACGCACTGGTTGACATGGCGGTGTCTACTGACAACGGCGAGATCGCCAAACTGTTGGCTATTTACCTGGCTAGCCGTTTCGACCTGATCGACACCCTGGAAGGTGTTGAAGACAAGTTGGCTAAGCAGATCGGTTTCTTCCACGCTCTGCTGGACACGCAAGGTTTCACCCCTGAGTTCTTCAACCACAAGATCCAACAAGCACAGAACCACTTCGACACCCCGGCCGATGATGACCACTTTCACATCTTCGACCAAATGCGCCTGCTGACTTATTACCCGTAAGAGGTAAGAATATTTCAGGCCTATATCACTAGGATGACCGAACAGGCAAATGCCTGAGGGGACGTGTACGCACTCCTCTTCCTTTGGTAGTAATAACTAAACCCTATTTTGTATAAGTGAGTCTTAATTATGTCGCTGAATAACGAATACGCCAAACTGATGGGTAACGGTGTGGCTACTCTGGTTGAGCATCACAACTATAACAAAGCTTCCAACCACGTGACCTTCGACGCTTCCAAAGTAGAGTTCCCGGAGAACATCACCGCGGAATCCCTGCAAGAACACGTAAGCTTCATCAACAACACTTCCGGCCAGGTCCGTGAAGCTGTTGCCCAGATCGCTCGTACCCAGCACGCCGAAAACAACAAGCTGACCACCGTCGACGGTACCCTGGAACTGGCCGGTGTCATCTTCAACTCGCAGCACCATCTGCGTAACACCATCGGTGAAGACGTGCACATGTACGGCCACAGCACCACCCAGACCACTTACCACCACTCGGAAGACCACGCTACGTGGATGGCCGAACAAGACCAGATCAACGTCGACCTGGCTACCAAGCTGTTCAGCTAAGTCACACTGAGTCCTACTCCTGGGGTAACACCTAGGAGTAGGTTATATAGCGCATTTTCATTTTTAGGGTACGGCAATGGCTAATCAACTTCAAATTAAAAAGATTCCAACTGGCGTGGAACTCAGTATCTCTAAGAAATATAGAGAACTGGCAGCTGGATTCTCAGTGACCACTTTTTGGTACTACGTGCGGTCAGCAATTGATCTCATGCGCGTCGAAACAGATTTTAATGTGCCTGGTGATGATGTTGAAACTTTCGTTGCTGTAATGCGGATGTACTTTGAGAACAATGGTGTTTACGCATTGCTTGAGGACGAAACCAAGGAAGTTACTCTGGTAATCAATTCGCACACTACCAAATACAAACTGGATAAAGTGCTCCGTGAAAACGGTGATGTAGTGTTCCGTCCACTCACTCCATGGTCTCTGCTTGTCAACGAGGTTACCCCATCGTGCTCTGGGAACTAGTGCTGGCTGTATGTGTGGTTATCCTGACGTTGATGCAGATGTATCGACGCCAGTTCTTTGATTGGGCTTACAGCAAATGTACTAGGCCAGTAATACGTAAACAAGTTTTGGAGATGATCATGTCCTTGTGGGTCATGGCTATCGCAATGACGGTCTTTTCATTTAATCAGATAATGGGGTGGTGACATGTCTTTTGTAGCTGAAGGTTCCTCCGATAAAGATAAAGAACTGGTCTACGGGCTGTTTGATGAAGTAATCAAAGAAGTATTCGTCACCGAGACCTTTGATCTCAGCCCGTTGTGTTCAGACAAAATAGAGCTGATGGACGCCGCCCTGTGTGGTGTGGCTCGTGGTTGGTTACCAGAGTTCAAAACTATCGCCCCACTGGTTACTTACGGTGTGACAGTAAAACAGGTACCTTCATCTAACTTGTTTGGTGGTTTTGGGGATGAGCGAGATTACGTGCCTGTCGTAGCAGTCTACAAACAACGTAAGACAGACAAGGAAGGTAAAGAATACCACGTACTGTCTATCGGGCTTAGTGGTGATGTGTTGGCTGGAGATATCACAGGGTACCTTGAGTTGGATAGTAAGCACGGTATTAAACGTACGTCCAATGTAATCTGTTTACAGGATACTTTAAGTCGGGCAGCACAACGTCATTACACCAACGCTACAGAAACCATGATGCTAATGCAGCGGGAAGGTGTTAATTTCCAGTTCCTGCGTGATGGCAAGCGTAAGCCAGGTTACGAAGGATCGGCGCATGTTGCTGCGGTTTACACCGTAACACTTGACCCTACCGACGAGGTGATTTTCTCCCAAGACGGTTATGAAATGATGGGGTGGCTGACCTTAGAGGATCTACAGATTCTTGTTCACACGCAAATGGCTATTGCTGACTTGAAAGAAAATGGCCAGGACATCCACTTTGCAGGCAACGTCAATAAAGGGATCGAAAGTCGACTTGGACACCTGTGGCGGATTCCTCTGGAACCTTGGTCGTATGAACTGGCTATTGATCAGTCTGGTTATTTCGAACACTTCATCCGCAATGCTGTTTACCACCAACAAC
>Ga0247818_10003549_pt1 | contig 10070 bp, 7 predicted proteins | sample 13C_Glucose_Day1_FD_192424 | JGI IMG/M metagenome (GOLD analysis project Ga0247818, IMG submission 192424) | Soil microbial communities from agricultural site in Penn Yan, New York, United States - 13C_Glucose_Day1 | ecosystem: Environmental > Terrestrial > Soil > Agricultural land | place: USA...
CCGAAGGCGTCGAGATCCAGGTTGAGCTCGTGCAGCGGCGTGCCGCCGAGGACACGAACCCGGTGCGTGTCGCGGTCGACCACGGTCACACCGCTGAGGTGCTCCAGGCTCAGCAGCACGCCGTCGGTGACGGCGAGACCGGTGAAGGAGTGGCCGGACCCGACAGGACGCACCCGCTGACCGGAGCCCGCGGCGTCACGGAGGACGACGCCGAGCTCGTCCAGCGACCTCGGCTGTGCGATGGCCGCCGGACGGGCCTGCTGGTTGCCGGCCCAGTTCACCCAGGCCGCGCCCGTCGTGCGACTCCCACCGCGGCCCACCCCGCTCATCCGAACGTCGCCGACTCGCCGCGGTACGTCGGGACCCGGCCCACCACCTCGCCCGCCGAGACCAGGTGCAGCTCGTCGAAGCGCTCGCACAGCTCGCCGGCCTTGGCGTGCCGGAACCACACACGGTCGCCGAGCTCGAGCCGGTCGGCGGCGCGGCCGCGAAGCGGTGTCTGCACCTCGCCCGCACCCTCGGTGCGCAGCAGCCGCAGCCCGCGCGGTGCGAGGACGGACGGGACGCGCGACCACCCGGGCGGGCCGGAGGCGATGTAGCCACCGCCGAACACCGTGACGAGGCCCGGGCCGGGTCGGCGCACCACCGGAAGCGCGAACGCTGCCGCCGCACGCGGGCGGAAACCGCGGTACCCGTCGAAGAGGGCGGGGCCGTAGAGCCCTGAGCCAGCCGCGAGCTCCGTCAGCGCGGGGTCGCGGCCGGTGATGTGCAGGCTGCCGGTGCCGCCCCCGTTGACGAACTCGAGCGGGGAGACCTCGCGCACGGCCTCGACCACCTCGCCCCTCCGCACCAGCAGCTCGGCGGCCGAGCGGGCCTTGAGCAGCCGCACCGCCGGCGAGGAGTCCGGCAGCCCGGCGATCTGGGCGTCGTAGAACATGAGCCCGACGACCAGCAGCCCGGCGTCCCGCGCGGCCCTGGCGAGCGTCACCGCCGCGTATGCCGTGTGGGCCGGCGAGCGCCGCACCCCGAGGTGCAGCGGGCCCACGCGCAGCGAGGCGTCGATGTCGAGGGCCACCCGCAGGGGGTGCGGACTCTCGAGCCCCGCGCGGACCGAGGCGAGCAGCCGGACGTGCTCGGCGCTGTCGATGGCGAGGGTGATCTCGGCGGCTGCGCGGCTGTTGCCCGCCAGCGCCCCGATCGCCTCCCGGTCGACGCTGGGGTACGCGACGAAGATGTCCTCGATGCCTTCTGCCGCCAGCCAGAGTGCCTCGCGCAGGGAGTAGGCCATCACCCCCCAGAAGCCGGGCCGGGCGAGAACGCGCTCGAGCAGGGCCCGGCACCGCACCGACTTCGAGGCCACCCTGAGGGGCAGGCCCTGGGCACGGCGCTCGAGGTCGGCGGCGTTCGCGTCGAACGCGTCGAGGTCGACGATCGCCAAGGGCGCGGCCAGGTCCGCGGTCGCGCGGTCCCAGCTGCCGGTCACGAGCCGACTGTACCCAGCGGCACACCTGGGTGTTGGCGGGGATGTCATCCGACCTTCACCGCAGGGCTGCCACCGGCCGCACGCCGCTGCCTAGCGTGGCGGCGGCTGTGCACACGGCCCCTGAGACCTCGGAGGAAACCTGTGAAGTTCCCGCTGATCCCCGTCGCCCGCGCCCATGAGGGCGGCCGTTCCGCGATGACCTGTCACTACCGCTGTGCCGATGCGTGCAGCCGGCCGGCCCCGAACCAGAGCCGCAACGACTACTTCGGCGACATCGTCGCCCACGGCGGCGCCTCCCGCCGCAGCGTCCTCAAGGGCGGCGCCCTCACCGCCGCCGTCGTCGGCCTCACAACGCTCGCCGGCCGTCCTGCCGCCGCGGCGGGCGAAGCCGGCACGCTGGCCGCCGCGGCCGGCGTCGCCACCGGCACGAAGTCGCCGTTCGGCTTCATCCCGATCGCGCCCCAGCCTGCCGGTCTCGACAGGGTCGTCGTCCCCGAGGGCTTCGACTGGAAGCCGATCATCAGCTGGGGCGACCCCCTCACGCACGACGCTCCCGACTTCGACTTCGACGGCCAGAGCGCGGCCGCCCAGGAGCGGCAGTTCGGCTACAACTGCGACTACACCGCCCTGATCCGCACGACGAGCAACAACGACGCCGTGCTCGTCTGCAACAACGAGTACACCAACGACGAGCTCATGTTCCGGGGCTACGCGGGCAGCGAGTCGCTCACGCTGGAGCAGCTGCGCATCACGATGGCCGCGCACGGGATGTCGGTCGTGGAGGTCAAGCGGGACAGTGCGTCCACGCCCTGGGCGTACCTCAGGGGCGCCCGGCTCAACCGCCGCATCACCGCGACGACGCCGTTCCGGCTGACCGGGCCCGCCGCGGGCTCATCCCTCGTGCGGACCGCCGCCGACCCTGGCGGCACGCGAGTCCGCGGCACGTTCGCCAACTGCGCCGGTGGGACCACGCCGTGGGGCACCGTGCTCTCCGGCGAGGAGAACTGGGGCGGCTACTTCAGGGCCGACGCCGGTCCGGACGACCAGGGCGCCGCCTACGCCCGCTACGGCCTCGCGGGCTCTCGCGGCCGTGGCTGGGAGCGCGTCGACGGCCGCTTCGACCTCGCCCAGGAGCCCAACGAGGCCAACCGGTTCGGCTACATCGTCGAGCTCGACCCGATGGACCCGACCTCCACCCCGGTCAAGCACACCGCACTCGGCCGGCTCAAGCACGAGGGCGCGACCGTCACCATTGCCGAGGACGGCCGGGTGGTGGCCTACACGGGCGACGACGAGCGCTTCGACTACCTCTACAAGTTCGTCTCGCACCAGCGCTACCGGCGCGGCGACTCGCGCGCCGCCCGGGTCCACAACAAGACGCTGCTGACGTCGGGCGACCTGTACGTCGCCCGGTTCACCGGCGACGGCTACGAGGACGGCGTCAGCGACGGCACCGGTGAGTGGCTGCCCCTCCTCGTCGACAACCGCTCACAGGTTCCCGGCTTCACCGCGGAGCAGGTGCTGGTCTGGACCCGCCTCGCGGCGGACGCCGTCGGCCCGACGAAGATGGACCGTCCCGAGGACGTCGAGACCAACCCCGTCACCGGCCGCACCTACGTGGCGTGCACCAACAACACCCGCCGCGCGCCCTCGCAGATCGACGAGGCCAACCCGCGGGCCGCCAACAAGCACGGCCACATCATCGAGATCACGCCGACGGCTGGTGACCACACCCGGACCACCTTCTCGTGGGCCATCGTCCTGGTCGCCGGGGACCCGGGCGACCCGAGCACGTACTTCGCGGGCTACGACCGCCGGGAGGTCTCGCCGATCTCCTGCCCGGACAACGTCGCGTTCGACGGCGACGGCAACCTGTGGATTGCGACGGACGGCAACGCGCTCGGGGCCTGTGACGGCATGTACCTCATGCCGCTCACAGGCCCCGAGCGTGGCCGCCTGCAGCAGTTCCTGTCGGTGCCGGCCTACGCCGAGTGCTGTGGGCCGGTCATCACCTGGGACGAGAAGAGCGTGCTCGCCGCGGTGCAGCACCCGGGCGAGACGGACGGCGCCTCGCCCGAGAGCCCGGCCAGCCTCTTCCCCTACCTCGGGGACGGCCAGCCCCGCCCCGGCGTGATCCAGGTGCTCCCCGCCTGAACCGGTCACGCGGCATACCGCGGTGGTGTCGTCGCCCGCGTCAGCCGACGCGGGTGACGACGCCGGTCGTCAGCGCCAGGAGCGCCTCCTTGGCCTCGCTGTCGGGCAGCGCCGCCAAGGCGGCCTGCGCCTGGCGGGCGACGTCGAAGGTGTGCTCCCGCGCGCGCTGCATTGCCTCGTGGCCACGCAGCAGCACCAGAGCCTCCTCGAGGCGGGCATCGTCGCGCAGGTCGGAGGCCAGCAGCTCCTTGAGCCGGGCATCGGCCGGGTCCTGGGAGGCCCTGGCGTAGAGGACCGGCAGGGTGGCCTTGCCCTCGCGAAGGTCGGTCCCGGGCGTCTTGCCCGTCTCACCCGCGTCGGACGAGATGTCGATGAGGTCGTCGGCGAGCTGGAAGGCCATACCGAGCCGCTCGCCGTACTCGCGGAGCGTCTCCACCGTCTCCGGGGTGCAGCCCCCGAACATCGCGCCGTAGCGGGCGGCCGTCGCGATGAGCACGCCGGTCTTGTCCGCGAGCACGTGCAGGTAGTAGTCGACCGGGTCGACGCCCGGCGGGCACGGCCGGTCGTCTCGGATCTGGCCGGCGCACAGGCGCACGAAGGTCTGCGCCTGGATCTTGACCGCCTCGGGGCCGAGGTCGGCGATGATCGACGAGGCGGTCCCGAAGAGCAGGTCACCCACGAGGATGGCCGTGGAGTTGTCGTACTTCGCGTTGGCGCTCGGGGCGCCGCGGCGCACGTCGGCCTCGTCCATGACGTCGTCGTGGTAGAGCGAGGCGAGGTGGGTCAGCTCGACGCCCGTGGCAGCCGCGACGACGTCGGGGTTGATGCCGGTGCCGATCTCGGCCGCCAGCAGGGTCAGCAGCGGGCGGAACCGCTTGCCACCGGCGTCGGCGAGGTGGGCGGCTGCCTCGGCGATGAACGGGTCGTCGTGGTCCACCTCCCTGCGCAGGGTCTCGTCGACATCGGCGAGACCCTGCTGGAGGCGCTCGGCCAGCGCCTCGGAGACCGAGGGCAGCGCGAGGACGGGTGGGGTCGGGCTCATCGCAAGAACAGCGAGGAGCTCTCGGCGAGCTCGAGAACCTGCGCCGGGAAGACGCCGAGCAGGAGGGTGACCCCCACTCCGACGGTGACCGCGATGGTCGTGAGCGGCGACGGCATCTGGGCCACGACCTCGCCGCCGGCAGGCTCGGTGAAGTACATGAGCACGATGAGCCGGACGTAGACGAAGGCGGTGATGACGCTGCACAGGACGCCGATGATGACCAGGGCGACCCCCGAGCGGCCACCGGTGGCGATGGCCGGCGAGAACGCCGCGTACTTGGCCGTGAAGCCGGAGGTGAGCGGGATGCCCGCGAAGGCCAGCAGGAGGAAGCCGAACACACCGGCCACCACCGGGTGGTTGCGGCCGAGTCCGGCCCACTGCGACAGGTGCGAGGCCTCCGAGCCGCCGGAGCGGACCATCGAGACGATCGCGAAGGCCGCGATCGTCATGAAGCCGTAGGCCACGAGGTAGAACATCGTGCCGGCGACACCGAGCCGGTCGAAGGCGAGGACGGCCACGAGGATGAAGCCGGCGTGGGCGATGGAGGAGTAGGCGAGGAGACGCTTGACGTCGGTCTGCGTCACCGAGAGCACCGAGCCGACGACCATCGTCAGCGCGGCCACCGCGATGACGCCCATCCGCCAGTCCCAGCGGTTGGCCTCGAGGCCGACGTAGATCAGGCGCAGGATCGCGCCGAAGGCCGCGACCTTGGTGCAGGCGGCCATGAAGCCGGTGACCGGCGTGGGAGCGCCCTGGTAGACGTCCGGCGTCCACGAGTGGAACGGCACGGCGCCGACCTTGAACAGCAGGCCGACGAGCAGGAACACCACCCCGGGGATCAGCAGCCCGTCGAGGTCGCCCGGGGCGGCCGAGATCGCCTCGGCGATGTCGGCGAGGTAGACCGATCCGCTGTAGCCGTAGAGCAGGGCCGCGCCGAAGAGGAAGAAGGCCGAGCTGAACGCGCCGAGCAGGAAGTACTTCAGCGAGGCCTCCTGCGAGAGCAGCCGGCGGCGACGGGCGAGGCCCGAGAGGAGGTAGAGCGGCAGCGACAGCACCTCGAGGGCCACGAACATCGTGAGCAGGTCACCGGCGGCCGGGAAGAGCAGCATGCCGCCCACCGCGAACATGGTCAGCGGGAAGACCTCGCTGCTCATGAGTCCGGCACGCAGGGCAGCGGCCTCGTGCGGCGAGCCCGGAACGGCAGCACCCATCGGCGTGAAGGCGTCCGCGCCCTCGCCGCCGAACCGCTCGGCCATCGTCAGCACGCCCAGAATGGACATCAACAGGATCGTGCCCTGCAGGAACAGCGTCGGGCCGTCGACGACGACGGCTCGCTCCAGCGTGATGCCCTGCGCGTCGATGGAGACGGTGACGAGCGCGACGAGCGCGATCACCAGGGAGGCGACGGCGACGGCCACCTGCGCGGTGTAGCGCGCGGCACGGGGGGCGAAGGCCTCGACGAGGACACCGAGGATGGCCCCGCCGAAGACGACGAGCATCGGGGCGATCGCCGCGTAGTCGACCTGCGCGACCTGGAACTCGACCGGCAGGCTCGTGGTCAGGGCGGTCATTACTTCGCACTCCCGTCAGCGGCGTGGGTGGGGGCGGGGTCCGTGACGCCGACATAGTTCAGCGTCGTGGCCACGGCCGGGTTGAGCAGGTCCAGGGCGGGCTTGGGGTAGAAGCCGAGGAAGAGGAACGCCACGATGAGCGGCGCCACGACCAGCTTCTCGCGCAGGTCCCAGTCGCGGACCGGCTCGGCGAGCTCTGGCCTCGGGCCCGTCATCATCCGCTTGTACATCAACAGGATGTACAGCGAGGCGAGGATGATGCCCGTCGTCGCGACGACCGCTGCGACGCGGTAGCGCTGGAAGGTACCGGTCAGCACGAGGAACTCCGAGATGAACGAGCTCAGGCCCGGCAGCGACAGGCCGGAGAGACCCGCCACGAGGAAGACGCCGGCCAGGCCCGGGGTGACCCGCTGCCAACCGCCGAAGTCCGGGATCCGCTTGCTGCCCCGGCGGGCGATCAGCATCGCGCCGATGAGGAAGAGCGCGGCGGTCGAGAACCCGTGGTTGAGCATGTAGAGCGTGGAGCCCGCACCGCCCACCGTCGTCATGGCGAAGATGCCGAGCACGATGAAGCCGAAGTGGCTGACCGAGGTGTAGGCGATCAGGCGCATGATGTCGGTCTGGCCGATGGCGAGCAGCGCGCCGTAGAGCACCGAGATGACCGCAAGGACGATCACCGCAGGCGTCGCCCACTGCGAGGCCTCCGGGAACAGCTGGAGGCAGAACCGGATCATCCCGAAGGTGCCGACCTTGTCCAGCACGCCGACGAGCAGCACCGCGGTGGCCGGGCGGGCCTCGGTGGCCGCGTCGGGAAGCCAGGTGTGGACCGGCCACATCGGCGCCTTGACCGCGAAGGCGAAGAAGAAGCCGACGAACATCAGCCGCTCGGCTGTCGTGCCGATCTCGAGGCCGGTGAGCCTGGAGACGAGGAAGCCGTCGGCGCCACCGGGGCCGTACTGGTAGAGCGCGATGACCGCGACGAGCATGACGAGGCCGCCGGCGAGCGAGAACAGCAGGAACTTCACCGCGGCGTACTGGCGCCGCGCACCGCCGTACAGCCCGATCAGGAAGTAGACCGGGATGAGCATGGCCTCGAAGAAGACGTAGAAGAGGAACACGTCGGTCGCCGCGAACACCCCGACCATGAAGGTCTCGAGGACGAGCATGAGCGCGAAGTAGTTCTTCTCCCGTGAGCCACCCTCGGGGACGTCGTCCCAGGCGGCGAGGATGCACACGGGCGCGAGGATCACGGCCATGAGGATCATGACGAGGGCGATGCCGTCCACGCCGAGGGCGTAGGAGACGCCGAACTGCGGGATCCACTCGTGCTGCTCGACGAGCTGGAACTGCTCGCCGGAGCTCGTGCTGAACTGCAGCGCCGCCGCAATGGTCAGCAGCAGCGTCACGCCGGAGACACCGAGCGCGATGTGCTTGGCGCGGTCGGCGAGGCCGGCAGGCAGGGCGAAGACCACCACTGCGCCGACGAGCGGCAGCAGCATGATCGTCGTCAGCCAGGGGAAGTTCGTCATCACTGGATCACCCACACAGCAGCGAAGATGGCGACGACGCCAATGAGCATCGTCAGGGCGTAGGACCGGGCAAAACCGTTCTGGACACGGCGCAGGCGGCTCGAGGTACCACCGACGAGGGCGGCCATCCCGCCCACGGCTCCGTCGACGCCGCGGTTGTCGGCGAAGACCAGCGAGCGGGTGAGGTGGATGCCGGGACGCATGAACACGCCCTCGTTGACCTCGTCCTGGTACAGGTCGCGGCGGGCCGCCTGCGTCAGCAGCGAGCCGGCCGGGGCCACCTCGGGGACCTCGTCACGCCAGTAGCGCATCCAGGCCAGGGCCACGCCGGCGGCCACGAGGACCAGCGTGAGCGTGATGATCACCGGGACCGCGAGCACCGGGTGCTCCTCGCCGTGTGCCCCCACCACCGGCTCGAGCCAGTGCGTGAAGATGTTCGTCGGCCCGAGGATCAGGCCGACGAAGGCCGAGCCGAAGGCCAGCACGATCATCGGGATGGTCATCAGCTTCGGCGACTCGTGAGGGTGGACGTCCTTGGTCCACCGCTTGCTGCCGTGGAAGGTCATGAAGAACAGGCGCGACATGTAGAAGGCGGTGATGCCCGCGCCGATGAGCGCGGCGAAGCCGAACACCCAGGGGCGCCAGCCCTCACCGATGAATGCCGCCTCGATGATCTTGTCCTTGGACCAGAACCCCGCGAACGGGAAGACGCCCAGGATCGCGAGCCAGCCCACGCCGAACGTCGCCCACGTGACCTTCATGGCGCCGGACAGGTGGCCGAAGCGGCGCATGTCGACCTGGTCGTTCATGCCGTGCATGACCGAGCCGGCCCCGAGGAACATCCCGGCCTTGAAGAAGCCGTGGGTGATGAGGTGGAAGATCGCGAAGGCGTAGCCCACCGGGCCCAGGCCCGCGGCGAGCATCATGTAGCCGATCTGGGACATCGTCGAGGCTGCCAGCGCCTTCTTGATGTCGTCCTTGGCGCAGCCGACGATCGCACCGAACAGCAGGGTGATCGCACCGACCACCACCACCGCGAGCTGGGCGTCGGGCGAGGCGTTGAAGATGAAGTTGCTGCGGACCACGAGGTAGACGCCGGCGGTGACCATGGTCGCCGCGTGGATGAGCGCGGAGACCGGCGTCGGGCCGGCCATGGCGTCGCCCAGCCAGCTCTGCAGCGGGAACTGCGCGGACTTGCCGCAGGCGCCGAGCAGCAGCATGAGTCCGATGGCGGTGAGGGTGGCCTCGCTGGTGCCCTCGACCCCGGCCGAGACCGAGGCGAAGTCGACGGCGCCGTAGGTGACGAACATCAGCATGATCGCCACGGACAGGCCGAAGTCGCCGACGCGGTTGACGACGAAGGCCTTGTTCGCGGCGGTGGCGTAGGCCGGGTTGTGGTTCCAGAACCCGATCAGCAGGTAGGACGCGAGGCCGACACCCTCCCAGCCGACGTACAGCAGCAGGTAGGAGTCCGCGAGGACGAGCAGGAGCATTGCCGCCACGAACAGGTTGAGGTAGGCGAAGAACCGGCGCTTGTCCGGGTCGTGCTCCATGTACCCGAGCGAGTAGACGTGGATGAGCGAGCCGACGAAGGTCACCAGCAGCACGAACGCGACGGACAGCTGGTCGACGAGCATGCCGGCGTCGACGTTGAACGACCCGGCGGGCACCCACTCGAAGAGGTGCAGCGAGGCGGCCCGCTGCTCGGCGTCACGGCCGATCATGGCGATCCAGACCACGAACCCGACGACGAAAGCCGCCCAGGACATGGCGGTTGCGAAGACCGGCCCCCACTTGTCAGTGGGGCGGCCGCCGACCAGCAGCACGGCGGCGCCGAGCATCGGCAGGGCCACGAGGAGCCAGGCGTATGCCGTGATGCCGGTCGCCGCGGTCGCGGCACCTTCGGCGGCGGCGAGGGTGGAGAGGGAAGTCACCGGGTGGCCCCTTCTACAGCTTCAGCAGGTTGGCGTCGTCGACCGAGGCCGACCGGCGGGCACGGAAGATCGCGATGATGATCGCGAGGCCGACGACGACCTCGGCGGCCGCGACGACCATCACGAACAGGGCGATGACCTGGCCGTCGAGCGATCCGTGCATGCGCGCGAACGTCACGAAGATCAGGTTGACGGAGTTGAGCATGAGCTCGACGCCCATGAAGACGACGATGGCGTTGCGGCGCATGAGCACCGCGGCACCGCCGATGGCGAAGAGCAGCGACGCCAGGTAGATGTAGTTGACCAGGTTCATCGGTCCCGGCCCTCCTCGATCTCGTGCTCGATGTCGTGCTCGGA
>Ga0247818_10003552_pt1 | contig 10069 bp, 12 predicted proteins | sample 13C_Glucose_Day1_FD_192424 | JGI IMG/M metagenome (GOLD analysis project Ga0247818, IMG submission 192424) | Soil microbial communities from agricultural site in Penn Yan, New York, United States - 13C_Glucose_Day1 | ecosystem: Environmental > Terrestrial > Soil > Agricultural land | place...
AGGCGCCTCGTCCGCAGTCGGCGCCACAGCCACAACGCGAACGCCCGGCCCCACAACAGGCCGCGCCGCAACCGGCTCCGGATTTCGACAGCTTTGATGACGATATTCCGTTCTGAAAAACAGCTATTTAAGAAGTGACAACATCTGAGGCGAAGCCATTGATTTGGCTTCGCTTTTTTATTGTTTACAGATTTTTGCGGAGTAAGAGCTACATTTGTTAAGCGTTTACCTCCCGAAGGTGTAAACAAATGACTCTGAATCCGTATGCGGTAAAGACGATTGTCTTGAGCTCTGGGGAGCGTCTGCCTGTGCTGATAGCACTTGCCACCGGTGATCCCTTATTCGAGCCGTCTGTTTATGTGCTCAGCGAGATTCGGGCTACCAACAGGGCGAGCAATACGATTGACCAAGTCTTGCGGTCAATAATGGTATTGCAGCTATTCCTCGACTCAAATCAGATTGATATTGACCAGCGGATTCAAGAGGGAAGTGTCTTTCGTTTGAGCGAGCTTGACGAGCTTGTTCGGCACTGTAGGCGGCCTGTCGCTGATCAACTGAAGTGCAATTCCATCCCTCCCTCCCATAAATCCGTTCGTAGAGGCGCCGCTGAAAGTTTGCGCCTTGTTCAGCGGCAATTTGCACCAACTGAGGTGGCGGGTCATACCGCAGCTAACCGTATTCGGGTCATCCGGGACTATCTTGATTGGCTTGTGAGATACCGCATGGCGCGTCATCATTCTGGTGCAGCTGAGGGCGAGCGACTTTGGAATGAATGGACATCTTGCAAGGCTGCTCTGGATGCGCGACTGCCGCGCCACAAGGGCCGGAATACCATTGGACTGAGGGAAGGGCTTCAGCCAGAGGTTGCCGAGAGACTCCTCAGCGTCACATCGCCGATATCGCCGGAGAACCCCTGGAAGGGGGAAGGCGCGCGTATTCGGAATTCTCTCCTGGTCCGCTGGTTCTACGAGCTTGGCCTACGTCGTGGCGAACTTTTAAATGTAAAAATTCCCGACATTAACTTCCAGTCGGAAGAGCTGATTGTGGCCAGACGGGCAGACGATCCGGAGGATCCCCGAAAGGATCAGCCATTGGTCAAGACACGTGATAGAAAAATTCCGTTATCCCCAGGTCTTTGCAGGCTGACGCACGAATATATAACGAATACACGCCGAAACACTGAAGGCGCAAGGCGTCACCCATTCCTGTTCATCGCCATGGGCACAGGGTCGCCCCTGTCGCTAAGTGCCGTGAATGCTGTTTTCGCCGAACTTCGAAATGCCTTTAATGGCGAGTTCGATGCTGTGACTCCCCATGTTCTTCGCCACACGTGGAACGACCGCTTCTCGGACATAATGGACAATGCGAAGGTCTCTGACGCCGAGGAAGAACGCATGCGCTCGTTCTTGATGGGGTGGGCGCCGACCTCGAAAACCGCTGGGCAATACACTCGTCGACACGTTCGACTAAAAGCTCAGCAGGTGTCTCTAGGCATGCAGTCTAAGCAGACAGAAGGGTGGGGCAATAATGACTGAAGAAGCTGTCTTACCCTCCCGTCTTTCCGGCTACCAGAAGCTTCCGCCCACCGTGAGTACTCTAAGCGGGGCGGTCTTCGATCCGAGTGGAAAACGCTGGGCGTTTCACGATGGCCTCAGTGCAATTTGCGTGAACTTCAACAGACTGAGTGAGTATGCAACAGAGGAGTTTGTTGAGGCTGCGAAGGTCCCCCTGATCTGGTATGCCGAGAACACTGAAGCGTCGACCGTCGCTGCGATATTCGACAACCTAAGGGTGTTATTGGTATCGATAGCTACTGCTCGGGAGCGACTGGTAGATGAAATTGACGCACCACTTCTTATTACTTATAGAGCATCTCTGAGCTCCGATAAGGAGTGGAAGTTAGGAGGCTTGAGGGCATTCTTCAAAAAATGGTACCGCCTTGGAGTGCCAGGTGTGACGGGCGACGCCGTTCGCTTCCTAAATAGCATTCGCCTTAAAGGCGTCCGGAAAGGAACTGCGGTCCTGACCATGGATCCTCTTAAAGGTCCTCTTACGGACGTTGAACGTTCTGCTGTGCACGCGGCACTAAACGATGCCTTTGCCGTTGGCCAGATTCCTCTCGATGACTACCTTTTGGCTTGGCTCTGTTTGCTCTTGGGGCAGAGGAACATTCAGTTCGCAATGCTGAAGGTGTGCGATATAAGTGAGATTGATAAGTCCGATGGGCGAAAGGAGTACGTACTGAGAGTTCCGCGGGTTAAACAAGCCACTGCCGAGGCACGGCGCGAGCAGTTCAAGGACCGCTTGATAACGCCAAGCATAGGGAAACTCTGGGCCTGTCCCCCGGCAGCGTACGCCATGAAGCTGGTTATCCAGTCTTCTGCCTCAAGCTCTTTGCATATTCGTTCGGAGAACGATATCCCAGAGCTGAGTGCAGTCGACTGCTGTTGTAAAACCCATGCACATACCCGGCGATCGATAGCTGTGCCTGTTTTTTGGTGGGGTAGACCCCAAAAGCCTCCTCTCTTTTCAGCGTAGCGAAAAAGCTCTCCGCCACTGCGTTATCCCAGCAATTTCCCTTTCGACTCATGCTCTGTTTGAAGTCCTTCTTAGCTAACGCTAGACGGAACTTACTGCTTGCGTACTGACGGCCCTGATCGGAGTGAAATACTGCTCCGCTAGTGCCAGAACAGGCGCTCCAGGCATTCAGAAACGCACTTTCGACCAGGCCATCTGGCATGCGGTCTGACAAGCTGTAGCCCAAGATCTGGCGGGTCTGAATGCTCAACACTACGGCCAGATACAGCCAACCCTCTCTGGTTGGGAGATAGGTGATATCACTGACCCAAGTCGGGGTGGGGTTATCGATGGAAAACTGCCGCGCCAGCACATTGCTCGCGACCGGCAAGTAATGGTTGCTGTCAGTGGTACAGGGCCTGAAACTGCGTTTGGACTTGCCGTGTATACGCTCCTCCTGCATCAACCGGCTGACCCGTTTGTGGCCCACTGCATAAGATTTCTGGCGTAAGGCTGCGACCAACCGTGGCCGACCGTAGGTGTGTCGACTGGCCGCATAGACGCTGCGCAACTCAGTGCGAAGCTGAGCGTCAGGATCAGGGCGAGGCTGCCTGTGCGTGTAATCGTAGAAACCTGAAGTCGAGACTTCCATCACCCGGCACAACACGCGTACCGGGTATTGAGTCCGTTCAGCAGCGACGAAGGCGTATCTCACCTGGACTCTCTGGCAAAGAATACCGCCGCCTTTTTTAGGATTTCACGCTCCATTTTTAGCTCGGCAACCTCGGCTCGCAGGCGGGCAAGCTCGCTGTCCTCCTTAGTGATGGGCTTGCGCTCGGGCGAGCTCAACGGTTGACCTTTGCGCGTGGCGTTCACCCAGTTATCGAGCGTTTTGACGGACATCTCTAGCTGGCGGGCAGCTTCGGTTCTGCCAACGCTTTCAGCTAACGCAACCGCTTGGGTCTTGAACTCATCGGTGTAGTTACGGCGAGTAGATGGGTACATGGCAACCTCCAAGAGAACGATTTAAGTATCGCTTCTTGGCGTCCGTTGTCACGGGACAGGCCCACTCCTCGTTTCCCATGCGAACAGTATCCTGGAAAGATTTAAGGATAAAAGAGAATTCTTGGATGCACCGTCGCAAGCGCCTTTGTTTCCCAAAAAGAACTCAATGAGTTGTGCTCGTCCAAATTTTCATGATCATTCGTCACCTGAGGCGATCGGACACAGAGTTAAGTCAGTGTTCAGTGCTTTGCATGTACGCTCTGAGCGCACAGGTGAACCGATTAAAGTTACATCAAAAAGGCTGCGACATACGGTTGCTACGTCCGCCGCACGGGAAGGGCACGGGGAACTCATAATTGCTGAACTGCTCGACCACAGTGACACGCAGAACGTTGGTGTTTATGTGAAAGCTACCCCGGAAATCGTTGAGCGAATTGACCATGCTATAGCACTTCACATGGCACCCCTGGCTCATGCTTTTGCCGGCGTCATCATCAACGACGAATCATTGGCAATCCGCGGCGATGACCCTAGGAGTCGCATCGTTGACCCCCGTTTCGACGCAAGCATGAAGCCAATGGGTAACTGCAGTCGCTGTGGTTCGTGCGGCTTTATGGCGCCAATTGCTTGCTACACATGTAAGAGTTTTCAAGCGTGGATTGATGGCCCTCACGAAGCGGTACTGGAGTACCTCCTGTCCGAGCGTGACCGGTTAATGTCGGGAGTGGATACTCGAATTGCAACCATAAATGATCGGACGATTCTTGCCGTTGCTGAGGTGATAAGACAAATTCGGGAAACTCGGAAGGAGGAAGGTGATGTCTGCTGATATCGCGGTATTCACGCCAAAGGCCGAGATAGATGCTTCAGCGAACTTAGCCGCGTTCGTCACTATGTGCAGATCGCAGCTCACCATTTTCGGTGCAGACCTGCGCTTTGATGACATGGCTTGGGACGTAACTGACACCACGCAGTTGAAGGGGCATGGGAAGAAGCAGGTCCGCGTCTATTTCTCTACTCAAGAAACTGTAGACGACATACTGCCAACTCAGATGACTGAACCGTTTGTTTCGTTTGCCAAGGCTTACGTACGATATATGCAGGGTATGCGACCGACGAAGAATCCAGCTTTTCGAGTCACTGCGCTGCGCGCCCTTAATGCCGCTTTCAGGATGAGCGGTCACTTGATCCCGGTGATGATGGATGGCGACACGTTTAATCGAGCTGCGCGAATTATCGCTGAGCGCCTCTCAGGATCTACGGCCTATCGAGTAGGGACTCAGCTCGAGTTGATTGCCAGGTTTATGTCTGAGCACCGTCTCACAGCTATTCCGCTATCGTGGCGTAGTCCGATCAATCGACCGCTCGATACGGTTCGTGTGGGGCAGGAGTTTGACAAGCGCCGTACCGAAAAAATGCCATCTCAAGCCGCATTGGAGGCGCTTCCTAAGACGTTTCAAATTGCGACCCAACCTAAAGACGTGCTGTTTTCGTCGATTGCCGCGATTCTCTGCTCTGCTCCTGATCGTATCAATGAGGTGTTACTGCTTGCCGAGAGCTGTGAGGTTCATGACAAAACTTCAGGCGGTAAAGATGCCTACGGTCTGCGATGGCAACCGGCTAAGGGGGCTGATCCAATGGTTAAATGGATTATTCCCTCGATGGCTCCCGTTGTCGCTGAGGCCATCGCCAAAATTAGGCGTTTGACTGAAGATGCTCGTCGTATTGCTCAATGGTACGAGCTGAATCCTGAAAGGCTATATCTACCCCACGATTTGGAACACCTCAGAAGCCAAGAGCTGCTGACAATGGATGAAGTTCAACAAGTGATTTTGCTGGAGGAGGGAGCGGATTCATTTGCGAGGCTATGGTGCACCGCAAATAATGTGTTGTTGATTAAGAATGACAGCGGCGTATGCGCGCGATTTGCTGATGTTGAAAAGGCCGCAATACTGCAACTTCCATCCGGGTTTCCGCTGCTAAACACGGAGATGGGACTCAAATATTCGGAGGCACTCATCGTAGTGCGGCGTAATGAGCTCCACTCTGCAAGAGGTACATTTGGCTGTGTCATTGAGCCGGTCAGCATCAATCAGGTGAATACAGCACTCGGCACCAGAAGTGAGCATGGCTTTGAGTCCATATTTGAGCGCCTTGGCTTCACTGAACCAGATGGCAGCCGAATCCGAGTATCTACCCATCAGTTCCGTCACTACCTGAACACTCTGGCGCAGGCAGGGGGATGAGTCAGTTGGATATTGCGAAGTGGTCGGGGCGCTTGGATGTCCGTCAAAACGAGGTTTATGACCATGTGAGCGCAGATCAAATGGTGGCGAAGATTCGCGAGTCCATTGGCGACGAATCCCATATGTTCGGCCCGCTGGCAAAGCTGCCGAAGAATATCCCGATTTCACGAGATGAGTTTGCACGTCTTAAGATTCCGACAGCCCATACAACTGACTTTGGCTTCTGCGTCCATGACTACACGATGATGCCATGCGAGCGGCATGCCGACTGCATCAACTGTAACGAGCACGTATGCGTGAAGGGCGATGAAGGCAAGGCCATGATGGTGAAACGTCGGCTACAGGATGCGCAGGAATTGCTGGCGCGTGCTGAAGCTGCGACGGTGAAGGGCTACTACGGAGCGGATCGCTGGATGGAGCACCACAAAAAGACTGTACAACGTCTGATACAGCTTACAGAGATTCTTGATAACCCAGCGGTTCCAACCGGCTCTGTAATTCAGCTGGTTGATGTTCCGATCATTTCTTCAACGGGAGTGGAGCAAGCGCTAGAGGATCGAGCCGCATTGGATGGTTATACGAAGCTAAAGCGCTTGGCGCCGACTAATGCTAGCCGAATGAAACGGAGCAAGCATGGCTAAAAGGCGAGCAAGAAATCTCGATGATCATGCCATCGAACGCATTGTCTGTGTGTTGGATGGGTGGTCAGGCAAGCTTTCTTGGGATCTGCTCATTGAGTCTATTGAGAAGCGCCTGGGTGTTCGTTACACGCGTCAGGCACTCGACAAGCACGCCCGGATTAAATCGGCATACCAGGCTACTAAGGCGCGTCTTAGCAAGGTGCCTGGTTCGAGGCTCCACCAAAAATTATCTACTGCAGAGGTTGGAGCGCTTACAGAACGTCTTAAGCGCTTGGAGGCCGAGAACGCTCGCCTGAAAGTGGAGAACGAAAATCTGCTCGAGCAATTCGTGACGTGGGCCTATAACGCATATTTGAAAGGGATGACGAAAGAATCTCTGAGCACGCCCCTTCCTCGCGTGGATAGAGAGCTGACTAAGCTTACCCGCTCAAAGAGATTCGCAGGCGGTAAGGGTTGAGTCAGAGGTTTCCAAGCTCTTCCTGGACACGTTTGAACAGTTGCTCGATGGTCATTGATCTATCGCGCAGTAAGTAACTGTGGACAAGGATCGACACGGGGTGCACCTCCATGACATATGCAATCTCGTCAAGCTTATCGAGGGTCGGGCTCTTCAGGCCTCGCTCAAGCGTGCTGAGATAGGTTCTACTGCTTACGTCGGAAAAATCCTCCTGAGTGAGCCCTTGGCTCATTCTGAGCTGCTTAAGAGCCTGCCCGAATGCTTGTTTCAGTTCCATTTGCCAGCCTCGCAAAAGGAACGATGAGGCCTGCGTGAGCACTTTAGGGCTACAATCTATAGTGTTCATTGTCGGGAGCTGCTGCATGTTCAGAACACATCTGCAGGCGGAGGTGAAGGGAGCCGTTGCGTTCGGCTACGGTCTTCGCGTGTGGCGCTACGTAGAGCAGGCCATCCAGTGCCCATGGCTTTATGTCTGCTGGACAGAGAAAAGTGGCGAGGTAACCCTCAGCAGCATGCTGATGGTTGCAGACATGTCGATGTTCGAAGACATGCTGGCCCAGCAGACCGAGAAGCTGCGAGTGGAGAATGTGCTGCTTGTTAGCCCAAGGCACCTCAATCGAAGTGCTGGTTGGCTGATGGAGGAGCTCGTGGAGCTATGCGAGGCGGTTGGCCCTGCGTGTGAGCACCTGGCCTATGTTTACAAGCTGGAAGGTGGCAGGACCTACTGGGACGGACATGTTCAGAATCCGCAGCATACTCCGCTTCGAGTGATTTATTCTCGCAGCTGATTTTGCGGAGGTGGTCATGAATCTAGACCAGCAGGATGAAGCGTCCGTCGTTCAGCTAATCAACGCTATCTGTTCGCGGAGCCCCCGACAGGTTCCTGAAGATGCCCTAACCGACTTCGCAAAGCAGGTCTGGTATGGAGAGCTGGATCTGGTTCCTCTGCTTAGGGAGCACCTGGTGCGGTCGGGCATGGCCGACGAGCAAAGTCGATGTCTGCTCTACGTTGTCGATCGACTGACCTGTTACCCCTGCATGCTACGTTCGAAGGCCGCTCAGCTCAGGGAGGTTTTGGGAGAATGGGCTGAGCTGAAGCCCGCCCAACCAACCCCTTATGCTGTCGAACTCGCCGCTCGGCACATGCTTGATAAGAAGGCCTTCGAGTGGGGCCTAGAAGAGGACATCACACCGCAGATGAAATCTGTGCTGCAGTACCAGACTCGTCATTACGCGGCATCTCTGGGGAGGGTGACTGGATATTCTGAGTCATAAGTTCCTCACCCAATCTTTTTCTATTGCCTATTACGACGTTCTGACCCTACGTGTGGTCATGGTTCCGGCTATGAGGCAGGAGGGGTACCTGCCCGTATGAGTAGCCAAATAGGCACTGCTTTAATACACGGAAGCGTGCACGATTGTCGTCCATCCCTTCGCCTCAAGCTGGCGCCACAGGAGCTTCTGGATTTTCTTCTTCGTCTCCTGCTGGTACATCCGCAAGAACGAAGCGAGTGTCTAAGCCTGGATAAGTGGTGTTTACGTCATCAAGTATGCAGTTCACCAGATGCAATGCGTCGTCTGTTGTGGGCTCCAACATGCGATGGAAAGGGAGTGGGATGCGATGGAAGCGATGCAGAGGATTCAGGCAGTGAGTGAAGTTGGTGTCCCGCATTGCTCCCCATTGGCCGTGGACAAATCCGGAGGCCCAGCCGTAGTAGCGGTCATAGTCCTCTTTCGTGCCCGACTCCTCCGCCAGCCGTCGAAGGTCTTTCCCGCACCAGTGGCCCAGGTCAATTTCCACGTATTCCTGGAAATAGTCTTCGTTCGCCAGCGCCTCGAGCGTTGCTTGGGTAACGAACCGAGGCTTTTGGCCCGACATTTCCTCGTGCTTCAGCAGTGCCAACTTGGCCTGGCCGGCACCGTATGAGCGAAACTTTTTCCACATCTCGTCGGTGCCGTTTCGAACGAGGTAGGCCAGGGATATCCGGCATTCTGTGAGCGAGCGGAGCAGTAATCGGCCAGTGATCGCGGAACTCAGTGGTCCCATGCTCATCTCGGCTAGGCAGGCCAGTGCGTAGAACCCGAAGCCAAACACGCCGTCGTGTTTGGGATTTAGACCAGTGGTGCTAAGAGATTTATACCAGTGCTCGAGTAGAGCCTCTCGGACTACAATGAGATGCTTTTGAATGTCCTCTGGATGGGACTCGCCCTCTCTTGAGTCGAGTGGGGCAGCCACGCAGGTGGTGTGCTGCAGAACGTACTCCCAAAATAGATTCGGCCATGGATGGAGAACCGCGTCGGCAAAGGTCATTTCCATCGCGCGGATGGACGGCCTAACCGATCGCATATCCCCTCTGTAGGGGTAATCTGTGAACTCGTACCACTCTTCCTCTGGCATGTGGATTTCGCCCAGCGCCATTCTGAAAAGTATGCTGACCCAACGGACGTCCGTGGCTTCCTGCGATTGATGCTCGAATGTGGTTTGCACGGCTTTCCCGAGGGTTTGCCAATCGTTTTCGTTAGGCTCAACTGCTAAGGCAGCTTTCCACCACTGATGTGCTGGTAGGCCTTCAAGCAGGAGTAACGGGCGCAGTGCCTGTATACCCGTATGGGACTGACGCACGACGGCAACAATTTCTTCTACGAGCTCTCGGGGTTGGTTTTGGAGATCGGAGTGCCTGAGTGTCCACCCGCTGCCGTTCTCCTCTGGTGGCCTTCGGTAGCGCACGCCAATTGAGGCGATCTTCCGGAACAGCTCCAAAGCCGTTTCTCGAGGGACGACAGTGATGATGAGACAAGCCCAGAGCATTTCTGGTAGTCGGTCGTTAGACCATGAAGCGAAGCTGATGCCCGGTATTTGCATGAATGGAGGCACCAGCGCCTTGCCTACCCTTTTATGCCCGGAAAGCGGCGTTGTGTTTCGACCGCTATGATGCGTTTTTTTCTTCTTCTTCGACATGCGCTTTCCTCGTCCTATGATCTGCAGTCGTTGGGTTCATCAATAGGTGCGCTGACAGTCCGCACGAGGCCGGGGCTTGATGAATCGCGCGACTCACCCTTGTCGGTATCGTCGTTCCAATGGTGCATTTGAGGTTTTCCCTTTTTCTGCCATACAAAGCCTTCGGAGCGGCGCCAGGATGCGTGCCAATTACCACCTCCGGGCCAAGCACCTCGTTCGGCTACAAACACCCAGACGCAGGAGA
>Ga0247818_10003553_pt1 | contig 10064 bp, 10 predicted proteins | sample 13C_Glucose_Day1_FD_192424 | JGI IMG/M metagenome (GOLD analysis project Ga0247818, IMG submission 192424) | Soil microbial communities from agricultural site in Penn Yan, New York, United States - 13C_Glucose_Day1 | ecosystem: Environmental > Terrestrial > Soil > Agricultural land | place...
TACTTCGCCGGCTGACCCGTCCCGCCGGGGCAACCGTACGGGCGTCCCGGACGTCGTAAACGTGTACGGCCACGAGGAGAGCGGGGGAGGAGCGTCATGTCCGGAGGCACCGCGGTCCCGGCGATCGCGGGGCGCCCGCGCGCGGACGTCCGTCGCGCCCGCCCGCGCGGGTACCTCCGCCGGGCCCTGCCACGCGCGCGCGTGCACCCCGTCGCGTACGCCCTCGTCCTCGTCCTCGCGGCCGGGCTGCTGACCCTGGCCGGGCCCGGCGCGGGCACCGCCGACGCCGCCTCCGTCTGCCAGGGGCGGCCCGCCCGCACGGTCGCCTTCGCCACCGGCGAGCTGCGCCTCTACCGGACCCGCCACTACGCCTGCGCCCTGGTCCTCGCCAAGCGGCCCGGCGCGCCGCGGCCCATGAAGGTCACCCTCCAGCCGCGCGGCGGCCGGGCCGCCGTGGTGAGCGGACGCTCGGGCCGGCAGGCCGGACCGGTGACCGTGCACGCGCTCAACCGGTGCGTCCGCGCCACCGCGACCGTCTCCGGCCGCTCCACCGCCACCGGCTGGATCCTGTGCTGATGCAGAGGTAAGACTCAACCGGGTCTGGCGGCCCGGACGTTCACCCCGCTAGGTTCACGGCACCGTTGTGAATCATGGGAGGGTGCATGCGTAAGTCGCTGAGACTGATGCTGTCGCTTTCGGTGCTCATAGGCACCGTGGGCTCCACCGGCGTGGCCACCGCCACCGCCGCGGACACGGAGTCCGTCAGCACCGTCGCGGAGACGCAGGGCTCGGACATCAAGGACCGCCTCCTGGCGATCCCGGGGATGAGCCTGATCGAGGAGAAGCCGTACGCCGGCTACCGCTTCTTCGTCCTCAACTACGAGCAGCCGATCGACCACAAGCGGCCCTGGGCCGGAACGTTCCAGCAGCGGATCTCGGTGCTCCACAAGGGCACCGACCGCCCCACGGTCTTCCGCACCAGCGGCTACGGCCTGAGCACCACCCCGAGCCGGGCGGAGCCGACCCGGATCGTGGACGGCAACCAGATCTCCATGGAGTACCGCTTCTTCACGCCGTCCCGCCCGGCGCCCGCCGACTGGTCCAAGCTCGACATCTGGCAGGCCGCCAGCGACCAGCACCGCATCTTCACCGCGCTGAAGAAGGTCTACGGCGAGAACTGGCTCTCCACCGGCGGCTCCAAGGGCGGCATGACCGCCACCTACTACGAGCGCTTCTACCCGCGCGACATGGACGGCGTCGTCGCCTACGTGGCCCCCAACGACGTGGTGAACAAGGAGGACTCGGCCTACGACCGGTTCTTCGCGAACGTCGGCACCAAGGAGTGCCGCGACCGCCTGAACTCCCTCCAGCGCGAGGCCCTGCTCCGCCGCGGCCCGCTCCAGGAGAAGTTCAAGACCTGGGCCGCCGCCGAGGGCGCCACCTTCAACACCGTCGGCTCGCTCGACAAGGCGTGGGAGGCGACCGTCCTCGACTTCGTCTGGGGCTTCTGGCAGTACTACGGCGAGGACGTCTGCGACACCATCCCGGAGGCGAGGACCGCGAGCGACGACGTCGTCTACGACACGATCGACGCCTACGCCGGCTGGTCCGCCTACAGCGACCAGGGCCTGGAGTACTACACGCCGTACTACTACCAGGCGGCCACCGAACTGGGCTCGCCCAGCATCCGGCAGCCGCACCTCGCCGGGCTGAGCCGCTACGGCTACCAGCCGGCCTCGAACTTCGTGCCCCGCGAGATCCCGATGACGTTCAAGCCGTGGGTCATGCGGGACGTCGACGACTGGGTCCGCAAGAACGCGCACCGGATGCTCTTCGTCTACGGCCAGAACGACCCGTGGGGCGCCGAGCCGTTCCGCGTCGACAAGGGCGCCCGGGACAGCTACGTCTACTACGCGCCCGGCGGCAACCACGGCGCCAACGTCGCCGGACTCGTCGACGCCGAGCGGGAGAAGGCCACCGCCCGCATCCTCGCCTGGGCCGGGGTCGACGCCCCCGCCGTCGAAGCGGCCCAGCCGCTCGCCCGCTTCGACGCCCGCCTGGACCGGCCGGTGGACGAGGACGTGACGAAGGAGCACGGCCTGCGGCCGTAGCCCCTCCCGGGGGTGCGCCCGGCCGGGCGCACCCCCTTCCCCGTCAGCGGTCGTACGACAGCCCGAAGCCGACCGGGTAGAGCGTCACCGCCGGGTCCTCGGCGCTGCGCACCGGCACCGGGAGCCGCCCGCGCGGCTTCGCCCGCCCGGCCAGCACCCGTACCGCGGCGCGGAGTTCGACGTCGGTCCAGGAGTAGGCGGCGAGCGTCGCCCGCTGCCCGGTGGTCCGGGCGACGTCGTACGGATTGCGGATCGCGACCGTCACCACCGGCACCCCGGTCGCCACCAGGCGGGCGACCAGCGTGCGCTGCGGACTGGTCGCGGTGAGGTTGTACGTGCCCACCACGACGACGTCCTGCCCCTCGGCGGCGGCCACCGCCTCGTCGATCCGGGCCGCCGTCGGGGTGATCCCGGTGGACAGCGCGGTCGCCGTGAAGCCCAGCTCCCGCAGCGCCCCCGCCAGGGTGACCGTCGGCGGACCCGTGGTGCCGGACGGGGAGGCGGGGTCGGCGCCGACGACCAGGACCCTGCCGTGCGAGGCCGGGCTCAGCGGCAGGAAGCCGTCCTCGTTGACCAGCAGGGTGGTGGTCCGCTCCGCGATCCGGTCGGCCTCGGCGAGGTGCCGGGCGGTGCCGACGGTGGCGTCCACCGCCTCCCGGGTCGTGCACGGCTCGGCGAACAGGCCCCGGCGCGCCTTGAGCCGCAGGATCCGCAGCACCGAGGTGTCGATCCGCTCCTCGGTCAGCTCCCCGCTCCGTACCGCCCCGAGCACCGCGTTCCAGGCGACGTCGAGCCTCGGCGGGTTGAGCAGCTGGTCCACGCCCGCCCTGAGGGCGAGCACCGGGACCCGGTCGTCGCCGTACTTGGTGCGGACGCCCTGCATGTCGAGGGCGTCGGTCACCACCACCCCGTCGTAGCCCAGCTGTTCCCGCAGCACCCCGGTGAGGATGGGGTACGAGAGCGTCGCCGGGTCCTCGGAGGGGTCGAGCGCCGGGACGACGAGGTGCGCGGTCATGATCGCGTCGATGCCGGCGGCGATCGCGGCCCGGAACGGCGGGGCGTCGAGCTCGGACCACTGCGCGCGGGTGTGGGTGATGACCGGCAGGCCGTAGTGGCTGTCCACGGCGGTGTCGCCGTGGCCCGGGAAGTGCTTGGCCGTGGCGGCGACGCCGGCGCCCTGGTAGCCGCGGATCTGGGCGGTGACGAGATGGGAGACCGCGGCGGGGTCGGAGCCGAGGGAGCGGACGCCGATGACCGGGTTGCCGGGATTGACGTTGACGTCGGCGACCGGGGCGTAGTTCTGCCGGATGCCCAGCGCGGCCAGCTCGGCGCCCGCGATCCGGGCCGCCTTGCGGGTGTCGGCGGGGGAGCCGCCCGCGCCGAGCGCCATCGCGCCCGGCAGCAGGGTGGCGGGCTCGCCGACCCGGCAGACGATGCCGTGCTCCTGGTCGGTGGAGATCAGCACGGGGACCGGCGTGCGGGCGGCCAGCGCGGCGGCCTGGATGCCGTTGGACAGCTCGGCGATCTGGTGCGGGTCGCGGGTGTTGTGGGCCCAGGCGAAGTAGATGATCCCGCCGACGTGGTAGCGCTCGACCAGTTCGGCGGCGGTGCGCACGCCGATCTCCCGGAGGTTGGCGTCCACGTCGGCCTGGTCGGGGGCGGTGGCCGAATGGCCGTACACCCGCGTCACGAAGAGCTGGCCGACCTTCTCCTCCAGCGACATCCGGCCGACGAGCCGGCGGAGCCGCTCCTCGGTGCGGGCGTCGGTGGCGTGGGCGGCGGGGGCGACGGCCCCGGTGACGGAGGCGGCGGCAGCGGCGGCGGTGACGGCGAGCAGGGTGCGTCGGTTGGGGTGGGGCACTGGTGCTCCTTCCGGCCGAACAAGGGGTGAAAGAAACTTCCAAGGTGAACGGATAGTCTGAAAGTAACTGTCAGGTCAAGGACTCCCGCACGAATCGCCGAGAAGTGAGGTCCGTCCCGGTTCAGGCCGCCGCCGCGATCGACGGCCACAGCTCCTGGAGCGTACGGACCGTCTCCCGGATCGCCGGACGCCGCGCCGCCCCCGCCCGCCACAGCGCGTGCAGCCGCCGCGTCGGCGCCGGGTCGAGCCGCAGCGGCGCCACCTCCGGCGGCAGCCCGCCGCGCCCCAGCCGGGGCACCAGCGCGATGCCGAGACCGGCCGCCACCAGCGCCACCTGCGTGTGGTTCTCCTCCGCCTGATGCACGATCCGGGGCTCCACGCCGGTCGCCCGCAGCGTCCGCTCCAGCCAGTCGTGGCACACCGTCCCCGGCGGCTGCGAGATCCAGCGCTCGTCCGCCAGCTCCTCCCGCCGCACCGACCGCCGCGCCGCCAGCGGGTGCCCCCGGTGGACCAGGACGTCGCAGCCGTCGTCACCGATCACCGCCTGCTCCACCCCGGGCGGCGCGGGCAGCGGCGCGATGTCCCAGTCGTGCGCCACCGCCAGGTCGAGCACCCCGCGCGCCACCAGGTCCACCGACAGGTGCGGGTCCACCTCGGTCAGCCGGGCGTCCAGGCCCGGATGGCGCACCGCCAGGTCCGCGAGCACCCGGGGCATCAGACCGCGCGCCGCGCTCGGGAAGCAGCCGATCGACAGGCGCCCGGCGGGCAGCCCGCGCCGCTCCTCCAGGCGCACCTCCGCCTCCTCCACCAGCGCCAGCAACTGCCGGGCGGTGCCCGCGAGCTGACGGGCCTCGTCGGTGAGCCGGACGCCCCGCCCGCTCCGTTCGAGCAGCGTCGTGCGGGTCTCCCGCTCCAGCTTCGCGATCTGCTGCGAGACCGCCGACGGGGTGTAGCCGAGGGCCGTCGCGGCGGCGCCCACGCTGCCGTGGACGGAGACGGCGTGCAGGGCGCGCAGCCGGCCGAGATCGAGCACGGGAACCTCCGACGGGCGTCCTGGATGTAGCAGTGCTTCATCCAACCATGAAGACACCTGTGCTGGTGCTACACGGTCGGCGGCGGCCATGCTCGCTCCATGCGTCCCGCACACATCGCCCTCGCCGCGCTCGTCGCCGCCCTCTGGGGCGTCAACTTCGTCGTCATCGAGATCGGCCTCGACCACTTCCCGCCGCTGCTCTTCTCCGCCCTCCGCTTCCTCGTGGCCGCCCTCCCCGCCGTCTTCCTCGTCGGCCGGCCCAAGGTCGCCTGGAAGTGGATCGTCGCCGTCGGACTCGCCCTGGGCGTCGCCAAGTTCGGCCTGCTCTTCACCGGCATGGACGTCGGCGCCCCCGCCGGACTCTCCTCCCTGGTGCTCCAGGTGCAGGCCGTCTTCACCGCCCTCTTCGCCTTCGCCGCGCTCGGCGAACGCCCCGGCCGGCTCACCGTCCTCGGCATGGGCGTCGCCCTCGCGGGCATCGGCGTCGCCGCCGTCGACGAGGGCACCTCCGGGCCCGTCACCGGCTTCGTCCTGGTCGTCGCGGCCGCCGCCTGCTGGGGCGTCTCCAACGTCCTCACCCGCCGGGCCGCCCCGCCCGACCCGCTCAACTGGATGGTGTGGGTCAGCACCGTGCCCGTCCTGCCGCTGCTCGCCCTCTCCCTCCTCCTGGAGGGGCCCGAGCGCGACCTGGCCGCGCTGCGCGCCCTCGACTGGACCGGCGTCGGCGTCATCCTCTACGTCGCCTGGGTCACCACCGTCTTCGGCTTCGGCGCCTGGGGCTGGCTGCTCCGCCGGCACCCCGCCTCCTCCGTCGCCCCCTTCTCGCTCCTCGTCCCCGTCTTCGGCATGTCCTCGGCCGCGCTCTTCCTCGGCGAGGAGGTGACCCCGCTGCGCTGGGCCGCGGCCGCCCTCCTCGTCGGCGGAGTGGCCCTGACCTCGCTCGCCCCGAAGACCCCGAAGGCCCCGAAGGCCCTGGAGACCCCGGAGATCCCGGAGACCCCGGAGGGCGTGGCGGACACGGCGGACGTGACGGACGTGACGGGCCCGCTCGTCCCGACGGCTCCGACGGCCCGGCGGACGTGACGGACTCGGCGGACGCGACCGGCGCGACGGCCCCGGTGGACGCGGGGCGGACCGCGCGGGCCCCGAAACCCCTGGTGCGGGAGGCCACCGGCCCCGTATCGTCCGGGGGTCCCACCCGCGAGGAAAGGCCCGCATGACCTTCGAGAACGTGACCGTCGACGCCCCTGTCCCGGCGCCCGGCGCCCTGCTCCTGGCCGGCATCCCCGGCAGTGGCAAGTCGACCGTCTCGGCCGCCCTCGCGGCCCGCTTCGCCCGCGCCGCGCACGTCGAGGTCGACCACCTCCAGGAGCTGATCGTCAGCGGCGGCCACTGGCCGACCCCGGACGGCGACCCGGAGGCGGACCGCCAGATCCTGCTGCGCGCCCGCAACGCCTGCCTGCTCGCGGGCAGTTTCGCCGCCGCCGGCTTCCTCCCGGTCATGGACGACGTCGTGGTCCGCCGCTCCCACCTGGACTTCTACCGGGCGCAGCTGACGTCCGTCCCCCTCCACGTGGTGATCCTCGCCCCCGGCCCGGACAAGGCGTGGGAGCGCAACAACGCCCGCCACAAGCGCCTCACCACCAACTGGGCCTTCCTGGACGAGGCCATGCGCGCCGAACTCTCCGACCAGGCCCTCTGGATCGACAACGCCGACCAGACCGTCGACGAGACCGTCGACGCGGTCCTCGCGGCCACGGGCCTGACCGCCGGGTGAATCAGCCTTCGGAGCGCGGGAACCCGTCGGTCTTCACGACGATCTCGCGGCCTTCGAGGGGGAGGACCAGGTCTTCCCCGAAGGGGATCTTCTCCTGATCGGTGTAGACGCCGGTGCGGGTGGGGTTGCTGTGGATGACGCAGGAGTTGCCGGAGGGGTCGATGATCACGTAGAGCGGGATCGCGCACTCCGCGTACATCCGGAGCTTCTTCTCGAAGTCGTTGTCCCGGGTGCTGAGCGAGATGATCTCCAGGACGGCCTCGAGGCTGTGCCACTCGAAGCGGCCGCGCTTGTTCCGCTCGGAACCGGGGGCGATGATCGCCAGGTCGGGGGCGTAGCCCCAGAGGCTGGACGGGAAGTCGATCATGACGTCCGAGAGGATGTCGCCGTGTCCGGCGAGCTGCTGCTCGATCTGGGGGGCGGCCCGAAGGATCACCTTCCACTGCTGCTCGCCCTGAGGCGTCATGATGATCTTTCCGTCCGTGATCTCTACGCGAAAACCTTCGGGCAGGTTGGCGTCCTCCAGGACGTCCCAGGCGCTGGACGTGTCCATCAGTATGGTCGTCACGAGATCCTCCGTGTGTCGTCGCTCACAACGATAGCCGCCCCCTACCCCCGCGGTGCCGCCGTCGAATCCCGTACCACCAGCTCGCCCGGGACCGTCTCCGTGCCGTGCGCCGGGGCGTCCGCGGTGCCCATCGCCAGCCGCCCGGCGCGGACGCCGGAGTCGTGGAGGGGGAGGCGTACGGTCGTCAGCGCCGGGACCGCGTCGACCGAGAAGGGGAGGTCGTCGAAGCCGGCCACGGAGACGTCGCCGGGGATCGACAGGCCCCGTTCCCGCAGGGCCGCGCAGACGCCGAGGGCCACCGTGTCGTTGGCGGCGACGATCGCCGTGAGCCCCGGGTCGCGGGCGAGGAGTTCGGCGACCGCCGCGTGACCGGCGGCGCGGTCGTAGGGTCCGTGCACGGTCGGGCCCTCGGTGGCGCCCGCCGCCGCGAGGGCCTCCCGGTGGCCCTCCAGGCGGTGCCGGGTGGTGGTGCGGTCGGCGGGGCCCGCGACGTAACCGATCCGGGTGTGGCCGAGGCCGAGCAGGTGCTCGGTGAGCCGGCGGCCTCCGGCGCGGTTGTCGAAGACGAGCGCGGCGGTGTGCGCGTCCCCGGGCACGGGCGGGCGCCCGCACAGCACGACCCGGGTCCCGGCCTCCGCCATCCGGGCCAGTTTCGCGGCCGTCGCGGCCAGGTGCTCCGGGTCCTCCAGTGAGCCGCCCATGAGGATGACGGCGGCGGCGCGCTGCCGCTGGAGCAGCGTGAGGTAGGTCAGCTCGCGCTCGGGGGAGCCCCCGGTGTTGCAGACGACGGCCAGTTTCTCGCCGCCCGCCCGGCCCGAGCCGCCCTCGCCGATGGCGCTCTGCGCGGCGCTCGCCATGATCCCGAAGAAGGGGTCGGCGATGTCGTTGACCAGCACTCCGACCAGGTCGGAGGTGGCGGCGGCGAGCGAGCTGGCGGGGCCGTTCAGGACGTAGTCCAGCTCTTCGACCGCCTTGAGGACCCGTTCCCGGGTCGAGGCGGCCACCGGGTAGTTGCCGTTGAGGACGCGGGAGACGGTCGCGGGGGAGACCCGGGCGCGGGCGGCCACGTCCGCCAGGGTGACGGTCATCGCGTGCGTACCTCCGGGGCCTTGTCCGACGTGTTGTCGGCAGGCTAGCGTCATCCACGACAGAAAGCGCTTTCTATCGTCGCGCCGGAAGCGCTTTCTGTCATGCATGGCGCATGCCGTCATGCCTCCGCACGGCGATCGCGGGCCGCGATCGCGGAAAACGAGGGCGCGAGCCCGCCGGGGAGAGGAACCTTCCGTGACACGCAGGACAGTCCGCATCGCCATGAACGGCGTCACCGGGCGCATGGGCTACCGCCAGCACCTCGTCCGCTCGATCCTCGCGCTCCGCGAGCAGGGCGGCCTCGACCTCGGCAACGGCGAGGTCCTCTGGCCCGAGCCGGTCCTCGTCGGCCGCCGCGAGCACGCCCTGCGCGCCCTCGCCGAGAAGCACGGCCTGACCGAGTGGTCCACCGACCTCGACGCCGTCCTCGCCGACGACTCGATCGACGTCTACTTCGACGCCCAGGTCACCTCGGCCCGCGTCGAGGCCCTCACCAAGGCGATCGCGGCCGGCAAGCACCTCTACACCGAGAAGCCCACCGCCGCCGACTTCGCCGGCGCCCTCGACCTCGCCCGCCTCGCCACCGAGAAGGGCGTCAAGCACGGCGTCGTCCAGGACAAGCTCTTCCTCCCCGGCCTGCTCAAGCTCAAGCGGCTCATCGACGGCGGCTTCTTCGGCGAGATCCTGTCCGTGCGCGGCGAGTTCGGCTACTGGGTCTTCGAGGGCGACTGGCAGGAGGCCCAGCGCCCCAGCTGGAACTACCGCTCCCAGGACGGCGGCGGCATCGTCGTCGACATGTTCCCGCACTGGGAGTACGTGCTCCACGAGCTGTTCGGCCGGGTCACCTCCGTCTCCGCCGAGATCGCCACCCACGTCCCGCGCCGCTGGGACGAGCAGGGCAAGCCGTACGACGCGACCGCCGACGACGCCGCCTACGGCACCTTCCACCTGGAGGGCGGCGCCATCGCCCAGATCAACTCCTCCTGGGCCGTCCGCGTCAACCGCGACGAACTCGTCGAGTTCCAGGTCGACGGCACCGAGGGCTCCGCCGTCGCCGGTCTGCGCAACTGCCGCGTCCAGCACCGCGGCACCACCCCCAAGCCGGTCTGGAACCCCGACATCCCCGCCACCTACTCCTTCCGCGAGCAGTGGCAGGAGGTCCCCGACAACGCCGAGTTCGACAACGGCTTCAAGGCCCAGTGGGAGCTCTTCCTCCGCCACGTCGTCCTCGACGAGCCCTACCACTGGGACCTCCTCGCCGGCGCCCGCGGCGTCCAGCTCGCCGAGCTGGGCCTCAGGTCGGCCGCCGAGGGCCGCCGCCTCGACGTCCCCGAGGTGACCCTGTGACCCTGCGCCTCCCCCTCCCGGGCGGCGGCACGCGCGCGTACGAGCCCCGCGCCGAGCCGCTCGCGCCCGCCGCGCCCGGCCCGCTCACCTCCCGCACCGTCTTCTCCGCCGCCCACGTCGTCGCCGACCCGTACGCCGACACCACCCCCGACGGCCCCGCCGCCGTCGACTGGGACGCCACCCTCGCCTTCCGCCGCCACCTGTGGTCCCACGGCCTCGGCGTCGCGGAGGCCATGGACACCGCCCAGCGCGGCATGGGCCTCGACTGGGCGGTGTCC
>Ga0247818_10003554_pt1 | contig 10063 bp, 11 predicted proteins | sample 13C_Glucose_Day1_FD_192424 | JGI IMG/M metagenome (GOLD analysis project Ga0247818, IMG submission 192424) | Soil microbial communities from agricultural site in Penn Yan, New York, United States - 13C_Glucose_Day1 | ecosystem: Environmental > Terrestrial > Soil > Agricultural land | place...
GCTTAGTGAAGTCCTCTATCTTGAAAAGCGGGGTATGGACGTGATCCGCGAAGTCCTCGGCATCATGTCGGGTGCTCGGCAGGCGATGGAGGATCGTGTCCATGGCTGACGAAATCGATCGCGCCAACGACCAGGCGCAATACCTGCTCGACTTGGCTATTCATCGGAGTCGGAAGGTACCGTCGAATCGAGTCAGTGCACAATTTTGTGATGACTGCGATGAATCCATCCCGTTGCTCCGCCAAAAGACTATTTCAGGTTGCGAAACCTGCGTCAGCTGCCAAGAGTTGCGGGAGCGGCGCAGATGAGTGGATACACTTTGAGGTTAGCTCTTATCTCTTTTCGCTCGCCGACTGCTGATGAGGGCGGGAAGCGAGAATACGTAAGTCAAAAATGCTTCGGTGAAGGTAACGATATCGGTGGCTTCTACTTCGGTGAAGTCATGCTCTTCATGAGTCGCGGTATTTCTATCAAGCCTTATTTCCTCTGCCCAGTTCGCCATATCTGCGGTGATTTTTCCATCGATCGACAATTGTTTGAGTCTTTTTTCAAGCCTCCATGTCTGGTCCATTGTTTTGGTGGAAAGATCCAATGCTCTACCACACAAAAAGATGGCAGTTTCAAAGTTTTTTCGCTGAAGGTTTTCTATCGACTCACGAAACGTGGACTCGATCTTCTTTGGGCAGTGCATCGGTACTGCGAAACCCTCTATCACTGGATAGTGTCCATCGATAGTCAATTGGTCCGACGTATCAAGGTTAATGGTCATATGGGTGTAGCCGCCATCCATGAATTCACTGGCTATACCGCCAAGTTTGAGTACGTTAATTTCTCCGCAGTAGTTGCACTCAGCCGGCACGCGTACTCCCGCCAGCGTTTCTATCCCTACACCCGACAGAAGTACACCTTGTGTTTGGCAATGAGTGCATTTTTGGCGTGTGTGAAAAATTGCCATATGGAAAATCGTCCCGATTCTTGGTTTGAGGTAAACAATGCTTACTGTACAAACCTTCGATATTAGACGATGGGCGAGCCGTTATATAGAAGAGTTTGGGCTTGCTTTGGTAGCAATCGAGCCAGGCGAAAAAGCCCCAAAGGGCATGGGCTGGAACAAGCCGGGCGGCTACATCACCGATGCTGGAGTCGCCGACTTATTCTGGCAGCGGAACCCGAATCACAACCTCGGCGTTGTGCTAGGGCCGAGCCGTGTCTGTTCGCTGGACGTCGACGACGTACAGTGGACGCGGCATGTGCTGTATGAGCTGCTGGGTGTTGATCTGGATTCCATGGCGTTGGTGTACCCGACCATTGTGGGGAACCCTACGCGTTTCCGGGTGCTGTTTAAGCTGCCGGAAGGCATTGAGCTGACCCGGCATTCTCTCTCGTGGCCGAATGAAAAAGACCCTGATGGTTCGATCCACAAAGGCTTGATGGATAAGGCCAAGGCTGCGAAAGAGCAGGGCGATGGTGTCGGGGAGGCTGCAGCGCGCGCGGAGGCTGAAGAGTACAAGCGCTTCACGGTGTTCGAGCTGCGCGCTGGGCTGGTGCAGGATGTGTTCCCACCTTCGATTCACCCAGGCACCGGCAAGCCTTACATCTGGCGCACGCCGCCGAGCGCCACTGATGGTCTGCCGACGCTGAATGCTGACTTGCTGAACATCTGGCAAGGCTGGGACATCTTCAAGCGTGATGCCGAAGCGGCGTGCCCTTGGGCGATCAAGCCATCCGCGGCGCCGGCGAAGGTCATTAAGCGTCCAGCACCTGCGGCGGGTAAGCAGCCGTCGGTAATCGACGAGTTCAACCGCTGTCACGACATCGAGGAACTGCTGCGTAGTCACGGCTATATCAAGCGGGGTAGCAAGTGGCTTTACCCGCAGAGCAGCACCGGCCTGCCAGGTGTGACAATCACTGACGGCAAGGTCTATTCGCACCACGGTCCGATCCGCTCGCGAACGGGCATCAGAACGATGCTTTCGAGGTGTTCTGTTTACTCGAGCACGGCGGCGACCAGTCAAAGGCAGTGAAAGATGCTGCCCGCATGCTGGGTATGCAGCATTCATCACGCCCTGATCCGCGTGACCTTCCCCCGACCCCATCCGGTGAGATGAGCGAGCCGAGCTGCGCGAACGATGACACCAGCGAGGCCGCTCCGGCTCCAGACGGGGGCGCGGGGGAGGAACCTCTGACGGTGGCCCAACTGTTGCGGCGGTATGCGTTGGTCGAAGGTACGACGAACATCTGGGACACCTATCGCGGGACTTCTATGAAGAAATCCGCATTCGAGTCGTTGGTGACCAAGCCCTTGGCCAAGCAATGGGCCGATGAGCCGCGCAAAAAGCTGATATCCAGTGATCAGGTGCGGGAGCTCGATCAGGCCAAACGCATGGCCAGCAAGAAGGCTGGTGCGTTCGGGCTAGTACCCACCGAGCGCTACGTGTACATCGACGGCACGAAAGATGTTTGGGACCGGGAAAAAAAGCGCCGAGTGCCAGAGGGTGCGGTAAAGATGGCGCTGGGGGATGGCTATGGGATGTGGCTGAACAGTCCTGAGCGGCGAGTCGTGGACGTGGACAACATAGTCTTCGATCCCACCATGACCAAAGATCCCAACATCTACATCAATACCTTCGAAGGTTTGCCGCTTGTGCCCGAGCGCAATGATGACGCCTGCGCCAATATGCGCTGGTTGTTCGGTTTCCTGTGTAACCACGACCCTGAGGCCACATTGTGGTTGACTCGCTGGCTGGCTTATCCGCTCCAGCACTTGGGTGCCAAAATGGACACCGCGGTGTTGATGCATTCGATCATGGAAGGCTCCGGCAAAAGTTTCCTGTTCGCTGACATCTTCGGCAAGCTGTATGGCCAATATGCAGCGACCGTGGGCCAGACCCAACTGGAAAGCAACTTCAATGCCTGGCAGAGCCGCAAACTTTGGGCTGTGTTCGAGGAGGTTGTTAGCCGGGATCAGCGGTACAACCAGGTGGGAAAGATCAAACACCTGGTCACCGGCAAGACGGTGCGCATGGAGTCGAAGTTCATCAACGGTTGGGAAGAGTCCAACCATATGAACGCGGTGTTTCTCAGCAACGAGATTCTGCCCTGGCCTATCAGTGAAAGCGACCGGCGCATGCTAGTGGTCTGGCCTATGGAGACGTTGCCACCCGAACGACAGAACGCTATCGGTACCGAGTTGGAGAACGGCGGTGTGGCTGCGCTCTATGCATGGTTACTTGCCGTAGATATGGGCGATTTCAATCAACGTACCCGACCTCCTCACACACCTGCGCGGGAGCGTTTGGTGGCATTGAGCAGGGCCAGCTGGCAAACATTTTTGCACCTCTGGCGGGCCGGCCAGCTCGGGCAAAACATGTGGGGTGCGTGTTTGTCTCAGGATCTTTATGCGCTGTTCCTGGAGTGGTGCCATCGAAACAAAGAGCACACCCTCAGTCACACCAAGTTCGCCGAGTTCATCAGTGCTGAGGTCGAAAAAACAGCCCGGAGCATCCCTTGGACTGACGGCAGCAACAGGCGGTTCGGCATCCTTTTCTTCCCCGAGGGACCTGGTGCTTCCCAGCCCCCATCACTTTCATCGGCCGATCTGGGCAAGGCGGTCGCTACCTGGCGAGCAGGGGCGAAGCTGGCAGGGTGGAGTGTGGACAGCTGGGACCATATCAAGGCAGTGGCGGCATGAGTGCGCCTAGAAGTGTGCAAGGTGTGCAGGGTTGTGCAGGGTTATGTTTTTCGACCCAACACACACTTAACCAACGTATTCCGTGCGCTGTAGGGTTATGTGCGGGGTGTGCAGGGTTGTCGGGCGCGCAGGCGTATGCACATGCGTTTTTTTTTGAAGTTGGTGTGCGCGAACAAAAAAAAGACTATGCGAGATCCCCAAAAGGCTACACACCCTGCACACCCTACACACATCAATATAAAGCACTGATTTATATAGGTTTTAGTTGTGTAGGGTTTGTGTTGGGTTGGGGATTTTCTGTGTTGGGTTCGGTTTTCCGGGGGAAAGGACGATGATCGAGGAAATTGAAGCGTTGATGCAGCATTGGGGCGCTCAGCACGGCCAGGTAGGCGACGGTGGGGGCTTGGGTAGCCCGATGGCGACGATCATGCAGTATGGCGGCTGTGCTCCCCGAGGCACTCCAGGTTCACGAGATCTGATGATGTCGGCAGGTGGTGGTCTGGACCACGCCAGTGCCGAGGTGGCAGCCGCTGTTGCCCAGCTCGAAAGGCAATCGAAGAAGGGCGCCCAATTGGCCCTGTTGGCCCGTAATCGATACTTGGCCCAGCCTCCCATGACCGTGCGCGAGCAGCTTCGGTTGTTGCAGCTCGCTGAAGATGCCGACAGGACTTACCGGAACTGGGTTCATCGGCTGCACCAGCAGGTGCTGTTGATACTGACCGTACGCAGCGCAACAACACGGGGGCGTGAGCGTCGGAGCGGTACGGTGGAAACCAACTACACGCGGGCATCAATGAGCAAACGCACTCAGCTTTGCTGATAGCCATTCGTCGGGGTGGTTTACCTCAAACCTGCGTCAAAGTTGCGTCAAAGTTGCGTCGAGTCAAACAACCGAAAATGACCCCTTTTCGGTTTTTCCGGAGAGGGGTAAAAAGTCCCCACGATATGGAATTTGCGCCTTGGCGCTGACCTCGCACGTGCTGTGCAGCTTCACCCGGCCTTCCCTGAGCCGGTCACCTAACCCCGCTTCGGCGGGGTTTTTATTTTCGGCCCGATGGGTGTCTGCAATGGAGAATCAGCATGAGCGAGCCGGCAACTGTTGTCGTAGCCGGTGGTGTGGGATTGGCTGCAACTGGCCTGCTGGCGGGCGTGGATATACTCGCGGTGATCGGCGCGCTGGCTGGCTCGCTGGTCTTCTTCACCACGACTGAGGAATTGCCAGTATGGAAGCGGGTGCTGTTCCTGCTCGTGTCTTTCGTGATGGGTTATATGTTCGCCCCTGGCATGGCCGAGGTTGAGTTGTTCGGCGTCAGGCCCTTTAAGTTCACCGGGCCGGCGGCGTTCGGTGCTTCGGTGGTGGTTGTCACCGTTGCGCTGGCCGTCATCAAGCGGCGCGGCCTCATTGCTGATCAGCAAGGGAGGCAGGATGGATAGTCAACTGGTGCCGCAGGTTCTCACGCAAGCGACATTTTGGTTGTGCGTGGCGTTGTTTGTCCGGCTGTTTACTTTCCGCCGACGCGGCGCCCGGTTTCGCCGAAGCATGAGTTGTCTTGCCTGGCTGGTAATGGTCGCAGCAGGTTCAGTGGTGGTGTACATCGGCAAGGGCCAACTGGTGATGCCGCATAACTCCTGGCCGTTGGTGATCATCCTTTCGGTATTCGTTGGATCTGTCTGCCAGAGCGCGGGCAACTTGGCGCGTGTATGGAAAGTCGGTTGATAGTTATCGCTGAGGGGGTTGCCCATGATGCGTCTTGAGATGCGTGACAACATCGACAAGATCGTGCGTGAGATGCACGGGCTGGCCCGCAACAAGGTGCCAACGGCTGCGGCCAAGGCGCTGACCTTCACCGCAGAACGGGTACAGCTCGCCGAGAAAGCCGAGATCGCCCGTGTGTTTGATCGTCCCACCCGCTGGACCTTGAACTCGATCTATAAGCGCAGTGCCACAGCCACCCGGTTGTTCGCTCGCGTGTGGGTCAAGGATGAAGCCAGTTCGGGTGTTGCCGCCTCGAAGTACTTGCCGGTGCATATGGACGGCGGCAATCGACCGCACAAGCGCTTCGAAAAGGCACTGATCCACTATGGCCTGATGCCTGCCGACATGTACGCGGTACCAGGTCGACGGGCTCGAATGGATGGCAACGGCAACATCAGCCGGGGCCAGATCGTACAGATACTGTCAGCGCTTGGCGCCGCCGAGCGGGTATCGGGCTTCATGGCCAACCGCACGGCGCGCAGTAAACGGCGCAATCGCAATGCCCCTGACTACTTCGTTGGACGCCCAGGCAACGGCACTGCGCCGTTGGGCATTTGGCAGCGTGTCGGGAGCGGGGCGCGTCCCATCCTGATCTTCGTCAAGCGTCCGACCTACCGGCGTCGCTTCGATTTCTACGGTGTCGCCAATCGTGTGGCGGCTGCCGAGTTCGAACCGCTGTTTCGACGGGCATTGGCCCGCGAGATGGGCCGGGGATGACGCCGGGCCTCGATTTCGCCCGGTGCTGGGGTGGCTTGGGCATGGGGCAGGGCCATGTTGCCCTGATCAATGGGTCCTTCCGGACGATATTGAGAATGGGGTAATTCGAACCCCGACTTTTTTGCAGATTCAACCTGACATAGGGGGTTCCGCTTCCCTGTCAGCAACAGGACCAGACCATGCCAACCCAACTTGAAGTCGCCGAACACTTGGACCTGAGCGAGCGTAGCGCACGCGACGTGCTCAAGCGGTTGGACCTGGACTGGCAGGCGGCGAACCTCGACGAGATTCGCACGGCCTACATCCGCGACCTGCGCGAAAAAGCCGCGGGGCGCGGGGGCAGCCAGATCGAACAGCTCAACAGAGCGCGGATCGATGACTTGCAGCAGAAGTCTGCAAACGGCCGGCTGGCGTATCACGAAAAGCTGCGTTCATTGATCTCCGCCGGCGAGGCTGAGCGGGTGTTGTCCGACTGGGCCAGCTTCGCAAACCGGGAATACCTGGGCGGCCTAGAACGAATCCTTCAGGAAATCGAAAACGTGCAGAAACTCACGATTGATCGAACAGTGGTGGCCAAAGTTGCTGGACCTACAACCGAGCGAATTGCTGGCTACGCGCGAAAACTTGGCGCGGAGCTTGTTGGCAGCAGCGGGGAAGTTCAACCCGCCGCGTGACATTCCGACCGCGCATTACCTGAGCACCGAGTTTTACCTGCCCTCAGAGAGTGGCGTGTTGCACGGGCTCTACGACTTCCAGTACACGCCTTACTTTCTTGGCGTTGCCGCTGCCCTGGACGATCCGCGGGTCAGCGAAGTTGACCTGATGAAGGCGGCGCAGATCGGCTGGACGTGGTTCCTGATCGGCTACCTGTTCAAGTTCATTCATAACCTGCCGCGTCCGATCATGATCCTGTTTGCCAAGGAAAAGGACGGCAAGAACTTCCACGACGAAAAGCTCAAGTTCGGTGTCACGGCGAACAAGGAAGTGGCGAAGCTGATGCCGGTCGACGTCAGCCGCACTTCCGGCAACCGCTGGGACCATAAGACCTTTCCGGGCGGGTTCCTCAAGCTGGTGGCGTCCAACTCGCCGGGCAACGTCAAATCCACCTCGTCTGTCGGCCTGTCGGTGGTCGAGGAACCAGACGATACCAGCGACGACGTGAAGGGGCAGGGTGATGCGATCGCCCTGCTCGAAGAGCGTGGCAAACGCTACCCCGGCTCGAAAATGCTGGTGGGTGGTACGCCAGCCATCAAGGGCGCGAGCAAGACCGAGGCGCGGCTGGCGCAGACCGATTGCCGGGTGTTGCCGATCATCTGCCACACCTGCGGCCAGGCTCATGTGCTGGACTTCGCGCACATCAAGTGGCTGGACATCGAAGAAGAAGCCCAGCCCCATGAAATCTACGGGCGTGCGGATCCGGCAACAGCGGGCTATGCCTGCCCGCACTGCGGGGAAATCTGGGACGACTACCAGCGCAAGGAGAACATTCGCAACACGGTGTTCAACGCCATTGATGCGGGTGACCCGAACTGTGGCTGGGTACCGACAAAACCCTTTGCCGGGCGTGCCGGCTTCATTGAGCTGAATGAACTCTATGCCTGCCTGCCGGGCACCAGTCTGGCCGATATCGTGCGCGAGAAACTCAACGCAGAGCACCGAGCGTCGATGGGCGACCTGTCGCTGCTGATCAAGTTCGTCAATCAGAAGCAGGGCCGGGCCTACGAGTACAAATCCGACCTGCCCGAGGCAGACAAGCTGGCAGAACGGGCGGAAGACTACCCCGAACTGTTCGTGCCCATGGGTGGCCTGGTGGTCACGGCCGGCGTAGACGTCCAGCATGACCGCCTCGCGGTTGTCATGCGTGCTTGGGGTCGGGGTGAGGAATCCTGGCTGCTCTACTGGGGCGAGATCTACGGCGAGGTGGTGTTGCCCGATCAGGGCGTGTGGCTGGACCTGGAGAAACTGCTGTTTGCTCCCATCATCCACGCCTGCGGTGCCAAGTTGAAGGTGCTCGCGGTGTCACTCGACACCTCGGACGGTACCGTCACCCAGGACGCGGCCTATGCGTTTTGCCGTAAGCATCAACAACGCGGCGTTATGGCGATCAAGGGCGCCAGCGAGCGAGGCAACAGCCGGGATGATGAACGAAAAGAAATCTTTAGCGCGCCGCGGCAGGGGGTGGACACCGACAAAGAGCAGAAGGCGTCGAAGTACGGCCTGCGCCCATACATCGTCGGCACCTCGCGAGCCAAGGATCTCTGGATTGAGGGGCGTTTGCCGTTGGCTGGAGACGGACCGGGCCGGATGCACTTCTACAAGACGGTGCGGCCTGACTACTGGCGGCAGATCACGGCGGAAGTGAAAGCTCCCAGCCGCCGGCATCACTATCGCAAGGTGTGGCAGAAAAAGGCCGGTGAGCCGAACGAGGCCACCGACTGTGAAACCTACGCCCTGCATGCGGCCCGGTCGCTGAAAACTCACCTGCTGCAAGAGCACGACTGGGCGGCGCTTGATGCCCAGATTCGGCAGGGGGCGCTTTTCTTCGATGCACCTCCGGCGAGTGAGCCGGCTCACGATCCAGATCCTGGGCCTGCTGCAGCTGCTGAGCCATCGGCGCCGGCCGCACCTGTTGAACCACCTGAACTCCCGCCAACTGGCGGGAGAGTTATTTCTGGGCGCCGCAGTGCCATGCGTGTGCTCTCCCAACGCAGGAATTAACCCATGGCCATCACACTGGAACAGGCGCAGAGCCAGCTTCAAGCGTGGCTCGACGCAAGCATCAAGGTCAGCCAGAAACAGAGCTATCGCATCGGCACCCGGCAGCTGGAATACGCCGATGCCGCTGAAATCACGCGGATGATCGACTACTGGCAAGGCCAGGTTGATCGGCTGGCCAGCGGACGGCCTCGGGGTATAACGCTGCGTGGGATCACGCCGTTATGAGCCGCGCATCGAATGCACCTGAGCCGACGCTGCTGGACAAGGCCATCAGTTGGATCAGTCCGGAGCGCGGTGCCAAACGGATGCACGCGCGGATGACGATGACCGCGTTGGGCGGTTACACCGGAGCTTCCAAGGCCAAGCGCTCGTTGAGTGCCTGGAATCCTACGGCGGGCAGTGCCGCGGCGGACCTGCTGCCTGACTTGCCCACACTGCGCGAACGCTGTCGCGACCTGGAGCGCAACAACCCCATCGGCGGCGGCGCGATCAACACGGTGACGACAAAAACGGTCGGTACCGGCCTGGCCCTCAAGTCGGTGGTCAATCGCCAGATCCTTGGGTGGGATGAAGAACAGGCCCGCAACTGGCAGCGCAATACCGAATCGCTGTTCAAGTCTTGGGCCGAAACTAACTGCTGCGACATTACCCGAGAGCAGAACTTTTACGGTCTGCAGGAGCTGGCATGGCGCTCGGTGCTGAGCAGCGGGGATGTGTTCCCACTGCTGACGCACAAGGTTCAACCCGGCCACCACTACTCAGCGTGCATTCAGCTGATTGAGGGCGATCGGGTCTGCAATCCCTCGGGTAAGGCCGACACCGAATCCCTCACCGCCGGCATAGAACGTGATGCGGACGGGGCACCGGTCAAGGCGCACATCCTGCGCAGCCATCCAGGTGCGCTGGGTGTTAAAGAGCGGGTCTGGGATGAGCGTCCGTTCTTCAACGAGCGGGGCGGCCGGGTGCTGCTGCACCTGTACCGGCGCCGTCGTGTGGGTCAGCCCCGCGGGGTGCCTTACCTGGCGCCGGTGATCGAGAAGCTCAAACAGCTCGACCGCTACACGGACGCCGAGCTGGAAGCGGCGGTGGTGTCGGCGTTCTTCGCGGTGTTCATCAAGCCCGGCAATGGTGGTCAGCTCAGCCCTTTGGCCTCGGCCGCTACGGGCAACACGCCAGTGGGC
>Ga0247818_10003555_pt1 | contig 10062 bp, 13 predicted proteins | sample 13C_Glucose_Day1_FD_192424 | JGI IMG/M metagenome (GOLD analysis project Ga0247818, IMG submission 192424) | Soil microbial communities from agricultural site in Penn Yan, New York, United States - 13C_Glucose_Day1 | ecosystem: Environmental > Terrestrial > Soil > Agricultural land | place...
TGCTCCAGGTGGGCGGGGTGGCGGGCGGTTGCTGAAGGTAATCCACCAGCGCGTCGATCTGCGCGGGGCTGAACACAGTGGCATAGCCGGCCATCTGGCTCGCGGGGCGGCCGTTCTGGATCACGCTGCGGATTTCATCAGGTTTGATCCGGCTGAGACTCTCCGGCAACAACGCCGGCCCCGCACCGCCTAGACGGTTAATGCCGTGACAGCTCTGGCAATGCTGCTGATAGTTTTCCGCCGCCTGTTCGAGTGCCGGAACCGCTGCGCCGGCCTGGGCCGCGATGATCCATAACAGGTGGGCAAGGAGCATGCGCCTCATATCGCCACCTTGGCGTGGCGTTGCAGTGCTTGCGCCGGATAAAGCCGCGCCGGGTATTCCAGCTGTTCTGCGGCGAACAAATCGACCACGGTGCCGATCACCGTCAGCGTCGGAATGCCCGGTGGACAATCCATCGCCAGGGTCGGCAATTGGTGCAGCTTGCCACGGGCGACGTGCTGGTCGGGACGCGTGCCGTTGCTAATCAGCGCCGCCGGTGTATCGGCCGACAGCCCGGCTTCGATCAAACGCTGAGCGATGATCCCCAGGTTCGACAAGCCCATGTAAAACACCAAGGTCTGACTACTGTCGGCGAGGATGCTCCAGGGCAGCGACAACTCGCCATCGCGTTGCAAATGGCCGGTGATGAACCGGCAGGAATTGACCAGGTCGCGGTGGGTCAACGGTATGCCTGCGTAAGCGCTGCAGCCGGAAGCGGCGGTAATGCCCGGCACCACCTGGCAATCAACGCCGCGTTGCAGCAGGTACTCCAGCTCCTCGGCGCCGCGGCCAAAAATGAACGGGTCGCCGCCCTTGAGCCGGACCACGCGCTGCCCTTGATCGGCAAGGTCGGCGAGCAGTTCGTTGATCTGTTCCTGGGGCAGGCTGTGGCAGCCGCTGGCCTTGCCCACGTAATGGCGGGCGCAGGTGAGGGGAATCAAGGTCAGCAGTTCCGGGCTGATCAGCCGGTCGTACACCACGACGTCGGCCTGCATCAACAGGCTCCAGGCGCGCAAGGTCAGCAGGCGTGGATCGCCGGGGCCGGCGCCGACCAGGGCAACTTCGCCCGGCCGGAACGGGGACTCAAGTGTGGCCGGTATAGCAATCGATGGAGGCATGGGACGTCCTTGGTGCTTCATCAGGTTGGCCGGCCCCAGCCTTTGTCAGCTGGTTGGCCGGACGGGCTATTCAGTGGGTGATGCAAGGGATGGTCATTGACGGCGCAATCCCGATTTCGTCATCGCTGAGGTGGCAGCCGGGGTCCTGGCCCCACAAATCACCCTCGGCCCATGCGCGGGTTCGGGTGTTGCCGTTGCAGATGGGCAACCAGCGGCATTCAGCACAACGACCGCCGACGGAGCGGGGATGTTCACGCAGGCGCAGCAGCAGGGCATCCGGCTGATCCAGCCACAACGTGCGGAACGGCGTGCGCCGGACATTGCCCACCGAGTGCTGCCACCAGTAGGTGTCCGGGTGCACTTCGCCGGTGTTGTCAATGTTGGCAATGCCGCTGCCCGAGGCGTTGCCGCCCCAGGCGCGGAGCATTTTTTCCAGGCGTGGGTAATGCTCGGGCAGACGAAGGCTTGCCCATTGCAGCAGCAGAATTGCGTCGGCATCGTTGTTGCCGCTGACAAAATCGCTGTCGCGGCCCTGTTGGATGTCTTCCCAGGCGCGCTCAAAGATCAGCGTCATCGCCTCGCTGCTCATCTGCTGGTGTGCGTCGAGTTTGCGACTGCGTTTGCCGCGACCGCTGTAGTTGAGGTGCGACAGGTAAAACTTTTGCACGTCGTACTCGCGCATCAGCGCCAGCAGTTGGGGCAACTGCGGGTTGTTCTCCTGGGTCAGGGTGGTGCGCAGCCCGACGCGAATGCCCTGTTCGCGACAGAGCCGGATCGCCTGCATGGAACGGGCGAAGCTGCCCTTGAGTTGGCGGAAGGCGTCATGGGTGGCTTCCAGGCCATCGATGCTGATCCCGACGTAGTCGAAATTCGCTGCGCTGATCTGTGCGATGTTCTGCTCATCGATCAGCGTGCCGTTGGTGGACAAGGCCACAAAGAAACCCTTGGTCCGGGCGTAGGCGCTGAGCACAAACAAGTCCTCGCGCAACAACGGTTCGCCACCGGAAAGAATCAACACCTTGACGCCGGCATCGTGCAGGTCATCGATCACGGTCAGCGCAGCGGCCGTATCCAGTTCATCGCGAAAGACACTGTCGGCCGAGGTGGCGTAGCAATGCTTACAGGTTAGGTTGCAGCGCCTGAGCAGGTTCCAGATCACCACCGGCGCCCGATTGCTGCCCGGAGGACTGGTTCTGGGCGCAGGCGCCTGGCCGGCCAGTGCACGCAGGTATTGGCTGATCCTCAACATGTAACTCTCCTTCAGTCAGAGCGTGTTCAGCGCGAAGCGATAGGCAAACGCAAGCCTGACGCCCGTAGCAGCTGTCGAGCTTGCGAGGCTGCGTTCGGCGACGCAGTCGTCGTGAAATCAGACACTGCGGTGTCCCAGGAATACCGCGTTCGCAGGGTTTACGACGACTGCGTCGCCGAACGCAGGCTCGACAGCTGCTACAAGGGATGCGTTGAACTGGCCGGCTTTAGGCGGAAGCCGGTTTTTTTCAGGATGCGGCTGCTCACCAGCATCTCGTCGGTCCCACAGGCGTCGCCCAGCAAGTAGCGCAGGTGCTCGCGGTAGTTGTTGATTTCATCGCTGCTGCGGCCATGCACCATGGCGAACAGGTTGTAGCGCCAGTCGGTTCGGCGCGGACGGCGATAGCAGTGGCTGACGAAGGGTTGCGCGCCGATCAGCGCGCCGAGGCGCGGCATGTCGGTGTCCCGCACATCCCAGACCGTCATGCCGTTGTGGCGATAGCCCAGTCGGTAGTGATTGGGCACGGCGGCGATCCGCCGAATCGCGCCCTCGGCTTGCAAGCGCTTGAGCAGATCCAGGGTGGCCTCGATGTTCAGCCCCAGCTGTTCGGCGAGCCACGCCCATGGGTCGTCCAGCAGCGGCAGACCGGCCTGGGTCAACACGATCAGACGCTGGACGAGGGTATCTTCAGGCCGGGAAATACAGACCGACATGGTAGGTCTCCTCTTTGGGCAGGTTGAGCAGCGGCAATCCGGTCAGGGTTTCGATGTGGTGCAGGGTCTCGGTCAGGTCCTGTTCAGTTGCGCAGGCGAGCACGAACCACATGTTCCAGGCGTGCTCGCGTCGATAGTTGTGCGCTACCTCAGGCAGGCCATGCAGTTGCTCGGCAACCTCTTCAAAACGCTCTTCCGGGACCGCCAGCGCGGCGAGGGTGAAGGCGCCACCCAGCCGTTCGATGTCGAACATCGGGCCGAAGCGCGTGAGCATTCCGTCATTGAGCAGGGTGTGCAATCGGCCGAGTAGTTCAGTGCTGCTGGTCTCCAGTTCGGCAGCCAATTCCCGCCAAGGGTGGCGCACCAGCGGCAGACCCAGTTGCAAGCGGTTGATCAGCCGGCGGTCGAGGTCATCCATGGGTCGGTGCTCCTGTGCGCGAGGGTGCAAAGCGGCCGCCGCACTGCTTGAAGACCTGGGTGCTGAACAGCAATTGATGGGGCAGGTCGCTCAGCAGATGCTCTTCCAGCAACGCCTGGATCTGCGCCTCCACCTGCTCACGTTGACGCCCGTGCACCATGCAAAACAGGTTGTACCGCCACTGCGGCAAACGCCGGGGCCGTTGATAGCAGAGGTTAATGCCGGGCGCTCGCCCCAAGCGCTGGCCGACTTCGTCGATCAGCGCATCGGGAATATCCAGCACCAGCATGGCGTTGGCGGTAAAGCCCAGCGCGCGATGGTGCAGCACCAGGCCGATACGGCGGAACAGCCCTTGCTCGCTCCACTGGCGCATTTGCTCGAGCACCCGGTTTTCGTCGGTGTTTATCCGTTCGGCGAGTTCCTGATAGGGGCGCGCTACCAGGGGCAATCCGCCTTCGAGGTGCCGGCGCAGCGCCAGCGCTTGTTTGGGGCTCAATCCAGATGTCATGAGTTTTCTCCCAGGGCAAAGCCCAGGTCGATGCGGTAGGCGGTCAACATCGGCAGGTCCAGCGGCATGAGGCCGGTGTCGTTCTCCAGTTCCTTGAGTACGCGGTCGATGTGTTGGCGATCAGGGGCGGTCAGCACAAACCACAGGTTGTAGAAATGCTCCCGTGCGTAGTTGTGATTGACCTCCGGGTACTGACTGACGCGATCGGCCACCTGTTGCAGGCGTTCGGCGGGCACGGCGAGGGCGGCAAGGGTGCTGGCCCCGGCGCGGCTGTGCTCGAACACCGGACCGATCCGTGAGAGGGTGCCGGCCCGATCCATTTCTTCCAGGCAGGCTATCACTTGCGATTCTCGGCACCCGAGAATCCGCGCCATCTCCTTGTACGGTGACGGGCACAGCGGCATGCCGTGCTGGAAGCGGTCGATGAGTTGGCGGCTGAGCAGCTCAAGGTTCATTTCAATACCCCATTTTCTGCGCACGACTGCTGAAGAAGATGCCGCTCGGCGCACTGGCGGGCAGGGTGCTCAGCAGCTTCAGGCTGTACGGATCCCAGACTTGCACCTGATCGCCGTCGCGTAACGACAGCCACAACTGGTCACCGCGCGCGGTGAATTCCATGTGCAGCACCGCTGGCCCCGGCTTCAGATCCGCGACCACGGCATGGTTTTCGGTGTCGATGACCTGAACCCGATCGTTGTCCGGGTAGGCGAAGTTGACCCACAGCTGCCGACCGTCCGGGCGCGACGTGACGAACACCGGTTGACCGGCGACCGGGATCGCCGCGGTCTGTTTCCAGGTGCGCGAATCCATCACCAACACCTGATGATGACCCACGGCGGGCACGAAGGCCTGGTTGTCGGCGACGGCCCAGCCTTCCAGGTGCGGCATCTTGTAGACCGGGAGTTTCGCCTGGCCGCGTCCGTAGTCGCCGAGTACCCGCTGCACCCCGCGCTCTGGATGCCAGAGGTCGAGTTGCGCCATGCCGTCTTCACCAAACAGGCCGGCCATGTAATAACGCCCATCGGGTGTAATCAGAGCGTCGTAGGGTTGTTCACCGATGCCGGTGAATCGGCTGACCTGCGGTGTGTTGCCGTGACTGAAATCGGCGGTCCAGATCTCGCCGGTATCGAACAGACTGAACACAAAACGTTGTCCCGGCGCGTCGACCAGGCCGACCACCCGGGAGCGCTTGCTGCCATCGGCGAGCGGCGTGGCCGGAATATCGGCCACCTGTTGCAGGGTGTCGGCATCGAACACCTTGACCCCGCCGGGCACGTAGTTGGAGACCGCGATCAACTTGCCGTCCTGGCTGATGGCGCCGCCGATGCTGTTGCCACCCTGGATGACGCGATGATCGATACGCCGGGTCAGCAAATCGATTTTGCTCAACCCGCCGTCGCGACCGAACACGTAGGCGTAGCGCTGGTCACGCGAGAACACCACCGAGGCATGGGACAGGTCGCCGAAACCTTCGAGTCGAGCCAGCGCGGTGTGGGTGTCGCTTTCGATGATTTGAACGCTACCGGTGGCGCGCTCCACGACCACGCCCAGATCGCCGGTGCCGCGCAACGGTGGTTGAACGCAAGCGGACAACAACAGCCCGGTCGCCGCTGACAGCAGAATTGAACGGATCATGGTGCGGGATATCCCTGGAGAAGAAGATCGACCAGCCAACGGATGTCGTCGAGGCTGAGCAACGGAGCCCAACCGGGCATCGCGGTGCCGGGCCGGCCTTGGGCGACGGTGGCAATCAGGCTGTCCCGTGACTTGCCGGCCAACGCTGCGCGCGTCAGTTCGGGGCCCAGTCCGCCGGTCAGGTGCAGCCCATGGCAGGCGCCGCAGTCCTGGGTCAGCAGGTGTTCGAGTTGCGCCTGACGCTGGGCGTCAGGCGCCGCAACCGCGGTTGCGCAAATGAGGAGGAGGGCCGCCAGAATCACAGCGTGTCGATAAACCATCATGGCGTCCTCCAGGCGGTTATTTGAGTGTCAGTACCCAGGTCGCGAGAATTTTCGCCTCTTCTTCAGTCACCGGGTTTGCCGGCATCGGCATCGGGCCCCAATTGCCTTGTGTGCCGTTCTTGATGTGGCCGGCCAGGGTGTCCACGGCCCCGGGTACGCCAGCGTTCTTGGCCGCTACATCCTTGAGCGCCGGGCCGACAATCTGGGTGTCGATGGAGTGACAGGCTGCGCAGGGTTTGCTCTTGAACAGCTCCAGCGCGTCTTGGGCCATGGCCGGCTGCGCGCTCAGCGCAGCGGTCAGGGCGAACAGTGAGAACAGTGAGAACAGTGAGAACAGAGTATTTTTCATGGTGTTTCCTTGCATTGATGGAGCTCAATAGATGTCGTGTTGGGTGTTGTAGACGTTGAACTTCCCGGTGGGTGTGATCAGTCGTTTGTCCTTGATGACTGACTTGAGCTTCAGTGTTTTGTCGTCGATCACCACCAGCGCAGATTCGTCTGCCTGACTACTCCAGACGGAGAACCAGACTTCATCGCCGGCCTTGTTGAATTCCGGTTGCACTACGCGCATGGCGCCTTGCTTGATGCCCGCGTATTCAGCGATGGGCAGCACGGTGTAGCCGGCGTCGAGTTTGTCGATGTTGAACACCGCAACCGACTGGCTGAGCTTGGCGTCCGGGTTGAGGGTGGTGTCGACGTACAGGTGACGAGACTTGGGATGGGTTTTGATAAACAGCGATCCGCCGCCCTGGCCCTTGAGTGAGCCGACTTGCTTCCAGGCGTATTGCGGGTGTTTGGTCGGGTCGGTGCCGATCAGCGAGATGCCGTCATCACCCAGATGGCTGGTGGCCCAGACCGGTCCGTAGGTCGGGTGATTGAAGTTGGCGCCGCGACCCGGGTGAGGGGTTTTGCCGACGTCCACCAGCGCGGTCAACTTGCGCTCCTTGGAGTCGATCACGGCGACCTTGTTGGAGTTGTTGGCGGCGGTCATGAAGTAGCGGTGCGTGCTGTCCCAACCGCCGTCATGCAGGAAGGGCGCGGCGTCGATGTAGGTGACGGTGAGGTTTTTGATGTCCTGGTAGTTGACCAGCATCACCTTGCCGGTTTCCTTGACGTTGACGATGAACTCCGGCCATTCGTGGGAGGCGATGATCGCCGCGACCCGGGGTTCCGGGTGATATTCCTGCTTGTCGACGGTCATGCCGCGGGTCGAAACGATCTGTTTCGGCTCCAGGGTTTCTCCATCCATGATGGTGAATTGCGGCGGCCAATAAGAACCGGCGATGGTGTACTTGTCTTCGTAGCCCTTGAACTTGGAGGTCTCGACCGAGCGCGCCTCGATGCCCACTTTGACTTCGGCAACCTTGGTCGGCTCCACCGGCCACAGGTCGATCATGTCGATCCGGGCGTCTCGACCAATCACCAGCAGGTAGCGGCCCGAAGCCGAGATCCGCGAGATGTGCACCGCGTAACCGGTCTCGATCAGTTTGACGATCTTCTTGCTGTCACCGTCGATCAGGGCGATCTTGCCGTCATCGCGCAACGTCACCGAAAACAGGTTCGGCAGGTTGAGTTTGCTCAGCTGCTTCTTCGGACGATCCTCAGGTTTGACCAGCACCTTCCAGGTTTTCAGCGTCTCGGCCATGCCCCATTCCGGCGGCGTCGGCGGCGTGTGCTGAATGAACTTGGCCATGACCGTGATCTGATCCTTGGTCAGCGCATTGGACGTCCCCCAGTTCGGCATGCCCGCCGGTGAGCCGTAGGTAATCAAGGCCTCCAGATACGGTTGCCCGCGGCTCTGGGTAATGTCCGGTGTCAGCGGTTTGCCCGTGGCCCCTTTGCGCAGCACACCGTGGCAGCCGGCGCAGCGCTGGAAGTAGATTTCCTTGGATGAGTCGAACTCGGCCTGGCTCATGTCGGGAGCACCAGAGGTTTTGACCGTGGGCGGGGTGGCTGCAGCGGGGGGCTCTTCGGCGCTGGCGGCATGACTCACCGCCAGGGCCAGTGCCGAACACAGCGTGGTCAGGGTCAGGGCAAACGTTTTTCTATTGCTGATCAGCATTCCATTTCTCCTCAGGCAAGACCTTTGCGATGTGCTGAAACGGCAGCGCAGAACGCAGGTTCTTAGTGCCGTGCAAGGCTATGCCTGAGCAGGCCAATGTTCGCTTGACGACGATCAAGTTTGCCGGCCATCTCACTTGCCAGGTTGTCGCAGGGGCCCGTAGCGTGTTCCTTGAATCCGCTTTTGGAACATGCAGCCCATGGACCGTACCCAGTCTTGCGAACACCCGATCGAACCCTTCTACCAACCGCTGAATAATGAGGAGGCGCTGTTCGAACAAGCCTGGCGACACGGCATGCCGGTGCTGATCAAAGGCCCGACGGGGTGCGGCAAAACCCGTTTCGTCCAGCACATGGCCCATCGGCTGAAACTGCCGCTGTACACCGTGGCTTGCCATGACGACCTGAGCGCGGCCGACCTGATCGGCCGTCACCTGATCGGTGCCCAGGGCACCTGGTGGCAGGACGGACCGCTGACCCGCGCGGTGCGTGAAGGCGGCATTTGTTATCTGGACGAAGTGGTCGAGGCGCGCCAGGACACTGTGGTCGTATTGCACCCCTTGGCCGATGACCGTCGCGAGTTGTTCCTGGAACGCACCGGTGAAGTGCTGAAGGCGCCACCGTCCTTCATGCTCGTGGTGTCTTACAACCCCGGTTACCAGAACCTGCTCAAAGGCATGAAACCCAGCACCCGCCAACGTTTCGTGGCGATGCGCTTCGGCTATCCGCCGGTGGCCGATGAGGAACGCATCGTGGCCCGGGAGGCTCAGGTGGACAGTGCGCTGGCGGCGCAAGTGGTGCGGCTGGGGCAGGCGCTGCGCCGGCTAGATCAACATGATCTGGAGGAGGTTGCCTCAACGCGACTGCTGATTTTTACCGCGCGTATGATCCGTTCCGGCATGAGCCCCCGTGAGGCCTGCATGGCCTGTCTGGCCGAGCCGCTGAGCGATGATCCGCTGACCGTTGCCGCGCTGATGGACGTGGTTGATGTCCACTTCGGCTGAGTCAACGGGCGTCACGCGCCGTCACTTGCCGGGCGATCTGGCGATGTGGTTTTTCATTCTGGCCGAGCTGTCGGTGTTCGCCATCCTGATCCTGACGTTCGCCGTGACCCAGGCGCTCAAGCCGCAGATGTTCAGCGAAAGCCGTCTATTGCTGAACACGTCAACCGGGTTGGCGATGACCCTGAGCCTGCTCACCGCGGGGCTGTTCGCCGCGTTGGCGCAGGAGCACGTCCGGCGCTCACGATCCCGCCACGGCGCCGTCTTCCTGCTGATGGCGTTGCTCGCTGCCAGTGTCTACGTGGTGTTAAAACTCACGGAATACCGGCACTTGCTGGCCTCGGGGCTGGGCATGGAGCACAACACGTTTTTCACGTTGTACTGGATTCTCACCGGTTTTCATTTTCTCCATGTAGTGCTCGGCATGGTCATTCTCGGATGGCTGGCCGAGCGCTGTCGCCGTGGCCTGTACGACGCCAACACGCGCAGCGGATTTGAATCCGGCGTGTTGTATTGGCACATGGTCGATCTGATCTGGGTCATGCTGTTTCCGCTGGTCTACGTGCTGAGTTGACGAGGTTCTCATGACTGTTTCCAGGGTTTTGCTCGTCTGTTGGGCGGCGCTCGCGACGTTAAGCGTCTGCACCGTGGTGCTGGCGCAGGTCGGTGCGACGTGGTTGTTGTCGATTGCCATTTTGCTGGTGGCGGTCGGCAAGGCATGGCTGATCACCGATGGCTTCATGGAAATGCGCCACGCACCGCGACTGTGGCGGCGCTTGATGTTGAGCTGGGCGCTGGTGTTGGCGGCTGTTGTGGGGCTGACACTAATTTTGTTCCGTTAACCAATCCCTGTAGCAGCTGGCGAAGCCTGCGTTCGGCTGCGCAGCAGTCGTAAACCCTGAATGCACGGTGTAACTGACGGACCGCATTGCCTGATTTAACGACTGCTGCGCAGCCGAACGCAGGCTTCGCCAGCTGCTACAAGGACCGAGTACG
>Ga0247818_10003556_pt1 | contig 10060 bp, 9 predicted proteins | sample 13C_Glucose_Day1_FD_192424 | JGI IMG/M metagenome (GOLD analysis project Ga0247818, IMG submission 192424) | Soil microbial communities from agricultural site in Penn Yan, New York, United States - 13C_Glucose_Day1 | ecosystem: Environmental > Terrestrial > Soil > Agricultural land | place: USA...
GGCGCCGGCGATGAGCTGGCGTGTGACCAGGAACGGGATCAGGATTTCGGCCAGGCGGGAGAATTCCCCACGGCGGGGAATGAGGTAGTTCTCGTGGCTGCCGTACGAGTTGCCCGCGGAGTCGGTGTTGTTCTTGAAAAGGTATACGGTGCCGTTGAAGCCCTCGGCCGCCAGCCGGGCCTGGGCCTCATCAACCAGGTCATCCAGGATGAGCTCACCCGCACGGTCATGGGCGATCAGCTGGGCGAGGTCGTCGCATTCGGCGGTGGCGTATTCCGGGTGGGATCCTACGTCGAGGTACAGCCGCGAACCGTTGGTGAGGAACACGTTGGACGAGCGCCCCCAGCTGACCACCTTTCGGAAGAGGTACCGGGCCACCTCTTCCGGGGCCAGCGGCCTCGAGTCGGGGCTCGAGTAAGAGATCCCGAACTCGGTTTCGATGCCGAAGATTCTCTTGTCCATGTCGTCCTCCTAGGCCAGCAGTGCTGTGATGTCCGCGTCGTTCAGCCTGCGGAAAGCACGCCGGGAGCCGCGGGAGCTTTCGGAAAGCCTGTCCAGAACTGCCACCTCGAGGGCGCCGGGCGGCAGAGGTGCTGCCGGCTGGTCACCCTCCTGGGCAGGCGTGAGACCCTTCAAAGCCAGCCGGACAGCGTCGGCGAAGCCCAGGGACGCCTGCCATCCTGCCTCGATGGTTGACGACACCTTGTCTGCCTGGCCGCCCATGACCACAAAGCTGTGCTCATCGGCGATGGAACCGTCGAAGGTCAGCCGGTACAGGTGGTCTTCGGCCTGCGTGGAGCCCACTTCGGCTACTGCCAGTTCCACTTCAAACGGCTTTTGCTCTGCGGTGAAGACGGCACCCAGGCTTTGGGCGTATACGCTCGCCAGGCCGCGGGCGGTGACGTCCTCGCGGTCATACGAGTACCCGCGGACGTCGGCATAGCGGACGCCGGCCTGGCGCAGGCTTTCGAATTCGTTGTACTTGCCCACGGCGGCGAACGCGATCTTGTCGTAGATTTCGCCGATCTTGTGCAGGGACGGCGATGGGTTCTCGGCGACGAGTGCGATGCCGTCGGCGCAGCTGATGACAACCACCGACCGGCCGCGGGCGATGCCCTTCCGCGCGAAATCCGCGCGGTCCTTCATCAGCTGTTCGGGCGAGACATAAAACTGCTGGGTCATCTCAGGCCTCCCGTCCGGCGATGGTGCGCGCTTCGATCACGCTGCGCGAAGCAGCCGCGAGTTCGGCCTCGGGCACCCGGCGGGCTCCCGTCCTGTCCACTGTATAAACCACGGGCCACAACTGCCGGACGGTATCCGGGCCGCCCGTGGCGGAATCGTCGTCGGCGGCGTCGTACAGGGACTCCACGGCGACGGACAGCGCCTCAGCCGGGGTGAGGTTGGGCCGCCAGAGTTTCTTCAGGGCTCCGCGGGCGAAGACGGAACCGGAACCCACGGTATGGTGTTCGTGTTCCTCGTACCTGCCCCCGGTGACGTCATAGGAAAACAGCCGTCCGACACCGGCGCTGGTGTCGAACCCTGCAAACAGGGGCACCACGGCAAGGCCCTGCAGGGCCATGGGAAGGTTGCCCCGGATCATGGCCCCCAACCGGTTCGCCTTGCCTTCGAGGCTGAGCTGGGTTCCTTCAATCTTTTCGTAGTGCTCAAGTTCAACCTGGAAGAGCCGCGTCAGGTCGATCGCTATTCCGGCTGTGCCGGCTATGCCAAGGACAGAGAAGTGGTCTGCCGGGAAGACCTTCTCGATGTGCCTGCTGGCAATGATGTTTCCCATGGTGGCGCGCCGGTCGCCCGCCATCAGGACACCGCCGCCGTAACTCATGGCCACGATCGTGGTGGCGTGCGGAACCTGCAACGGCGCAGCCCCGGACACGCCGCCCTGGAGGGACCGGCTAAAGGGCAGTAGCTCGGGCCGGTCCCGTTGCAGGTGCTCCGTAAAGGACGAGGTGGCGTTGGCGGCTACCTGGTTGGCGGTTGATTCCTGCACTCATCACTCCTTGAACGTGGTACTTCAACGTCGGTACAGATTCCGGCCGTCCGCGGCTTCCGCCACCTTCCGGGTCCGGGTTACTGGCCGCCCTTTTGCACGAATGCCCGGACGAACTCTTCGGCGTTGGATTCCAGGACGCCGTCGATTTCGTCGAGCAGGTCGTCCACGCCTTCGGTCGACGCCGAAGCCTGCGCCTCGGGCGGTGCCGGGGGTGCCTCGGGGATGTCGTCTTCGACCTGGCTGTCGCGTGACTGCGGCTGCTGCTGCTCCTGGCCTGCCATTGGATTCCCTCCTTTTTCCTCCGGTGGATCCGGCGGATCCTCCGATATGCCCATCCTGCCACGGGACGGGCGTTCCGGCGCGGTTTACGCCGCAGGCGGAGTACTGTTGTGTCCCAGCAGTTCGCCGAGGAACGGTCCCGCTTCCCGGTAGCGCTCAAACAACGCTCCGGTCAGGGCTTTGGTTCCCCTCAGTGGTTCCCTGGTAGGCACCCGCTGAAGCCGTCCGTAACCGGGCACGTCGAAGATGACCGAGTCCCAGCTTGCCCCCACCACATCCTTGCCGAAGCTGCTGATGCACTTTCCGCGGAAGAAGGCCCGGGTGTCGGCGGGGGGCTCGGCCACGGCAGCGGAGATGGCAGCATCGTCCACCACGCGCTGCATCCGGTTCCTGGACAACAGGCGGTAGTAGAGGCCTTTCTCCGGCCTGATATCGGACCACTGGAGATCCACCAGGCCAAGCCGGGCATCGCTCCACTCCAGTCCATCACGCTGGCGATACCCATCAAGCAGGGTAAGTTTCGCCAGCCACTCCACGGAACTGGCAGCCGCGGCCCTGTCACTGTCCAGTTGGGTGAGAACGGCAGCCCACCGTTCCAGGACCTCGTGTGTGTGCCCGTCACCGTCCACGGCGTCACCGACGCCGGTGTCCTGGGCGAGTTTGGCTGCGGCTTCGTGGTACATCCACTGAAGGTCCAGCGCCGTGACCCGCCGTCCGTCCAACAGGCGCAGCTTTGCTGTCAGCGAGGTATCGTGACTCACCGTTTTGAGCGCTGCCACCGGCTCGTAGACTTCGATTTTGGGGGCGAGCCCTGCCTCAATGAGGCTCAGGACCATGGCCGTGGTGCCGAACTTCAGGTAGTTGGACACCTGGCTGAGATTGGCGTCACCGATGATGACGTGCAGGCGCCGGTACTTGTCGGCGGTGGAATGGGGCTCGTCGCGGGTGTTGATGATGGGCCGGCGGATGGTGGTTTCCAGGCCGACCTCGGCTTCGAAGAAGTCGGCCCGCTGGCTGACCTGGAAGCCCGGGGTTGAACTGTCCTGTCCTATCCCGAGCCGCCCGGCCCCGCAGACCACCTGCCGGCTGATGAAGAATGGCGTGAGCCCGCGGACAATGTCGCCAAAAGGGACCGAACGGGGCATGAGGTAGTTCTCGTGCGAACCGTAGGACACGGACTTGTTGTCCGTGTTGTTCTTGTAAAGGTTGACCGGCGGGAGCGCCGGGTCCGCCGCCAGCCGGCGCACGGCCGCCAGCCCGACAAGGTCGCCGGCAGCGTCCCAGGCCACAGCGTCCCGTGGGTTGGTGACCTCGGGGCTTGAATACTCCGGATGGGCGTGGTCAACGTACAGCCGGGCGCCATTGCCCAGGACCATGTTCATGAGCAGCGTCCCCGACTCGTCCTGGCCGTCCAGTTCGAGTTCCTCGCGCCCGTAGGCCAGGGCCACCGCCTCCGCGTCAAGCACCGGTGGCTGGTCGGTCAGCTGGGTGGGGTGTGCAGCTCCCCGGTCCACGGTCCAACCCCGGGCATCGTGCAGCGGCTCTTCGTCGGTATAGTCCCAGCGGGTCTCGGCCCCGCCGGCCGCCCGCTGCCTGGTGACCTGGGCATAGGCCTGCACCACCCGCGCGCTCATCATGGTGGCGTTGGCCGAGGGTGCGGAGGGGGCGTGGATGCCGTATTCGGTTTCCGCCCCCATGACCCGCATGGCCCCGCCGACGGGGAGCGCTTCCCCGGCAGCGGGTCCCTTTGCACCCGTCATAGATACTGTCCCGTGGTCGGCATCGTCTCGATGGACTTGCCCGGTTCCTGGCCGGCCTTGCCCTGGACGATGGTGCGGATGTAGGTGATCCGTTCGCCCTTTTTGCCGGAGATGCGTGCCCAGTCGTCGGGGTTGGTGGTGTTGGGCATGTCCTCGTGTTCGCGGAACTCGTCCACCACAGCGCGCAGCAGGTGCTCGATCCGGAGGCCCTTCTGGTGCGTGGTCAGCAGGTCCTTGATGGCGTACTTCTTGGCCCGGTCCACCACGTTCTGCACCACGGCGCCCGAGTTGAAATCCTTGAAGTAGAGCATCTCGGTGTCACCGTTGGCATAGGTGACCTCCAGGAACTCGTTGGACTTATCGGTGGAGTACATGGCTTCGACCGTGCGCTGGACCATGGCGTCAACCGTGGCCTGGACGTCGCCGTTGTGCTCTGCGAGGTCCGATTCGTGGAACGGCAGGTCCGGCGTGATGTATTTGTTGAAGATGTCCGCGGCGGCTTCGGCATCGGGACGCTGGATCTTGACTTTGACGTCCAGCCGGCCGGGCCGGAGGATGGCGGGGTCGATCATGTCCTCACGGTTGGATGCGCCGATGACGATGACGTTGTCGAGGCGTTCCACGCCGTCGATCTCACTGAGGAGCTGGGGCACGATGGTGGTTTCGACGTCGGACGAGATTCCGGTGCCGCGGGTGCGGAACAAGGAATCCATTTCGTCGAAGAAGACCACTACGGGGCTGCCGTCCGATGCCTTTTCCCGGGCGCGGGAGAAGATCAGCCGGATGTGCCGCTCCGTTTCGCCCACGTACTTGTCGAGGAGTTCAGGGCCCTTGATGTTCAGGAAGTAGCTCTTCAGGTCCACGTTCCCGGACCGCTCGGCGGCGCGGGCAGCGAGGGAGTTGGCGACAGCCTTGGCGATGAGGGTCTTGCCGCAGCCCGGAGGCCCGTACAGCAGGATGCCCTTGGGCGCCTTCAGGCCGTGCTCCCGGTAGAGGTCGGGGTGCAGGAACGGCAGTTCCACCGCGTCCCTGATCTGCTCGATCTGGGGGCCAAGGCCGCCGATGTCCTCGTAGGTGATGTCCGGAACTTCTTCCAGGACCAGGTTCTCCACCTCGGAGCGCGGCACCTTCTCGAGTGCGTAGCCGGTCCGCGAATCCACGGAGAGGGCGTCGCCCACCCTGAGCTTCTCGGCCTGCAGCGCGCCGGAGAGCCGGACCACGCGTTCTTCATCGGCCCGGCCCACCACCAGGGCCCGGTCCCGTCCCAGCATCTCCTTCAGGGTGGCCAGCTCGCCGGCGCGCTCATAGCCGAGCCCTGCAACGATCAGGAGGGCTTCGTTGAGCAGCACCTCCTGGCCTACCGCCAGCTGGTTGATGTTTACCAGGGGACTGATGCCCACCCGCATCTTCCGGCCGGCGTTGAAGATGTCCACCGATTCCTCCGTGGCAGCCTGTCCGCTGTTGCCGGGGGAAGGCTGCCGCTTTGGGTTGATCTGGAGGATGGTGCCGAAGCTGTACGGCGGCTGTCCTTCCTGGTCAAGGGCGTTTTTCAGCCGGAGGATCTCCGCCTTGGCCGTCTCAAGCATGCTGACCAGCTTGGTGTTGTTCTGCGTTGCCGCTGCCAACTGGCGGTCGATGTGCCTGAGCTTGTCCCGAAGTATGTTGACCTGGCGGTCAGCAACCGAGAGGTCGTTGGCGGCAGACTGCTCTGCCGGTGTACGTCCGGAGTCCTGGTTTGGTGTCTCCATGATGTATCAGCCCCTTCCTGCGCTTCTCTTAAGACATTAGTCCCAAGATGCCGGGTAGGGATGGAGACTCCCGAAATGTGGACTAGTTCGTAACCTCGGGCGTGTCCACCACATTCGTTCCGGCGATGGCGTCCCGGGCTGCCCGCCGCAGCTTCTTGTCTGACACCGCCCGCTCCCCTACAGCACCGGGAGTCCAGGCATTGACATCCTCTTCGTTGAATTCGGTCTTGGACGGCCGCCGCTTGACCGAGATGCCCGTCACACCGTCGGCGAGCCGGCGGGTGACCAGCAGGAACCCGGTGTGGGCCACCATCCGGTGGTCCGGCCGGACCGCGAGACCCTCAAGGTGCCAGCCGCGGACCAGCGATTCCCAGGCGTCAGGTTCAGTGAAGCGGCCGTCGGCGCGGATCGCCTCGGCCGTACGGGAGAGCTGGGTGACCGTGGCTACGTAGTTGATCCAGACGCCGCCGGGCGCAAGCACGGTGGCGACGGCGTCGAGGCATTCCCAGGGCGCCAGCATGTCCAGGACCACGCGGTCCACGGAGCCGGGCTCTTCAGCCTTGACCACTTCCTCCTGGAAGTCGCCGAGCGAGATCTGCCATGCAGGATGCGGGCCGCCGAAGATGGTCTCCACGTTTCCCCGGGCGATGTCCGCAAACTCTTCACGCCGCTCGAAGGAGTGCAGGTAGCCGTTGTCCCCCACGGCGCGGAGCAGGGAGATGGACAAGGCACCGGAGCCGACGCCGGCCTCCACCACGCGGGCCCCGGGGAAGATATCCGCCATGGTCACGATCTGGCCGGCGTCCTTGGGATAGACCACGGCGGCGCCGCGCGGCATGGACAGCACGAAGTCGGACAGCAGCGGGCGCAGGGTCTGGTACTGCTGGCCGACGTTGTTCACCACAACGGAGCCGTCCACCTTGCCGATGATCTCATCGTGGTTCAGGAAGCCCCGGTGCGTATGGAAGGCGCCACCGCGTTCAAGCGTGATGGTATTCATGCGGCCACGTTCGTCGGTGAGCTGGACACGCTCGCCTTCCCTGAAGGGGCCGCGGCGACGGGCGGCTCCCACCGGCTGCGAGCCGCTGGCGGCAGCACCGGCTTGCGCTGCTCCGGTGGCGTCGTTGACGGCAGTTTCGCTGCTCATGATGTTCCTCGCTCCTGTAAACCTTTTGTGCCGCGGCCAAAGTGCCCACGGATATTGTGGCCCCTGGCGGCGGCAATGCACGACCGGCAGGTAACTCTACCGGTTCTGGCCCTGCGGGTGCCTATCGGTGCGCTGGCGCCTCCCTGTGATGGCCGCGAGGACAACGTCCTGGGTGAGCAGCCCGGTGACTTTGCCATTGTGGTCCACCACTGCGTAGTGCCGTCCCTCAACCTGCGAAAGAAACTGGATCAGCTCCTGCCCCTTGGACCACTCGGGAACATAGGCTCCCGCAGCCAAGGGAAACGAAATGGCGGTGACTGGCGTCGAATCGGCTGCGGCGTCGGGCACCGAGGCCAATGCGCCGGGGTCCACCACACCCTGCGGCCGGCCGTCCGGTCCGCACACCACCACGGACTTCGTTCCTTCTGCCGCCAGGCGGAGGGCGTCACGGACAGTGCCCGAGGCAGGCACCCCAACGGCCGGCGTCGACAATCCCGCTGCGCTGACCAGCGGCAGCCGTGCCCGCAGCGTGCCCTGCTGGATGGAAGCCGAGGCACCCATCCACAGGAAGCCGCCCACCAGGATGGTGATCATCAGGAGGCTGAAGTCCGGCTGGTCGCCGGCGAGGTAGGGGCGAAGGAGGAACCAGTAAGCGATCGCCAGGACGATGATGCGCCCACCCCAGCCGGCTGCCACGGTTCCTTTCGCCTGGCTCCCGGTGGCCTTCCACACGATGGATTCGACAATGCGCCCACCGTCCAGCGGCAAGCCCGGCAGGACATTGAAGACGGCGATGAGGAAGTTGGCCCACATGAAGATGTTCGTCAGGATCTCGGCGACACTTCCCAGGCTGTTGGTGCCCAGGACCAGCCAGGCTCCGCCGGCGAGGACAAAATTGGCCGCCGGTCCGGCCAACGCCACCAGGACGGACCGGCCGGGGGAAGACGTGAAGCTCTCGAACTGGGTGTGCCCGCCCCAGAGGTTGAGGACGATCTTCTGGGTGGGCCATCCGTAGATTTTCGCCGTGAGGGCGTGCGCGAGTTCATGGACCAGCACCGAGAGCAGGAGCAGGACGGCGTAGGCGAAGGCCACGAGATAGGCGCTCATGCCCAGCATGGGGTTGTTCCGCGCCAACACGGGCCCGTACGCGATGACGGTGAAGGCCGCGATCACAAACCAGGAGTAAGCAAGCACGACAGGAACGCCGGCAATGCGTCCCAGCGGGATGCCGTCACGGCGTCGTCCCGTGGTGCCCGGCGGGGTGCCCGGTTCGGTGTCCCGCTGAGTGCCTGGATCAGCCACGGGAGTCACCAGCGGCGGTGGCGGCCGGCACCGTTGCCTGCGCCCCGGGGAGCAGGGCTTCAAGCTCCACCAGGCCGCGGCCGGCCAGGGAGTCCCAGAGTGCGTAGCTGCCGTCGTCGGGCAGTGGAACGATGTGCGGGACAGCCACCGTGGCGACGCCGGAGGCTACGGCCGCGGCCACGCCCGGTACGGAATCCTCGAGGGCAACGCAGTGGTGGATTCCGAGATCAGGATCGCTTTCCTGGAGCAGTTCGACGGCGGTCAGGTAGGCCTCGGGGTGCGGTTTGCCCTGGGTCACGGTGTCACCCGTGACCAGGACTTCAAAGTAGGGGCGGGGAAGGCTGGCCACCACTTGGCGGGCCAGCGGCCCCTCGGACATGGTGACCAGGGCGCAGCGCACGCCTGCCAGGTGCAGTTCTTCGAGGAGTTCCCGGGCGCCTGGGCGCCATGGCACCTGCTGCTGGACGCTGCTGATGACCTGGGCGGTCAGGGCGTCGATGATCTCGCGGATTTCCAGCTCGACGCCTGCCTGCTGGAGCAGGCCGGCGGAGAACGTCAGTGACTGGCCCACCAGTTGCATGGCCTGGTCGTGGCTCCAGGTGCCGCCATGGGCCTCCACCAGGGCACGCTCCGCGGCAATCCAGTATGGCTCGGTGTCCACGATGGTTCCGTCCATGTCCCATAGGACAGCTTTGAGCGGGGAACCGGTGGCAGGAAATCGCATGACGCCAGTCTACGGGGCGTGGCTGGGCGGAGGCTGTGGGCTACGCCCTTGGCGAATATGACGCAGGCGGGGTGCCCTTTGCGCCGGTTAGCGGCGATTTGCGGCGCTTCATTCCATGCACGAGTGCGCACCTTGGACGTAGGGTGAAGAAATGAATAGCTTCGAGGGAGACACCGCCGAACAAGGTGCCGGACCCGAGCGGGAACGGTTCCTGCAGCCGGTGGCTGACGGACAGCGCGTAACCGTAATGCTTGCCGCCTTTGAAGGGTGGAACGACGCCGGAGAGGCGGCCAGCGATTCGCTGCGGTACCTGAACAAGTTGTGGGGTGGCAAGAAAGTCGCATCCATTGATGCGGACGAGTACTACGACTTCCAGTTCACGCGCCCCACGGTCCGCAGGAACTCTGCCGGTGAACGCAAGATCAAATGGCCTTCCACCAGGATCTACAAAGCCTCGGCGCCCAACTCCAACGTGGACGTCATCTTTGTGCAGGGAACCGAGCCGTCCTATAAATGGCGCGCTTACACCGCGGAGTTGCTGGTCCATGCAGAGGCTTTGAAAGTGGACTACGTGGTGCTGGTGGGTGCACTGCTGGCGGATGTTCCGCACAGCCGCCCGATTCCGGTCAGCACGTCGTCCGATGACGCGCAGCTCCGGGAACGCATGAACCTGGAAGCCTCGCAGTACGAAGGCCCGGTGGGGATCGTGGGGGTCCTGTCCGAGGTGGCACTGCTGGCCGGGCTCCCCACCGTATCGTTGTGGGCCGCGGTGCCGCACTACGTGGCACAGGCCCCCTCCCCCAAAGCCCAGCTTGCCCTGCTGCACCGCATCGAGGAACTGCTGCAGGTGCCGCTGGACACCCACGAGCTGGCGGAGGAGGCGGACGCCTGGGAGCGCGGCGTCGACGAGCTGGCCACCGAGGACCCGGAAATTGCTGCCTACGTCCGGCAGCTGGAGGAAGCCAAGGACACCGCCGACCTTCCTGAGGCCAGCGGCGAGTCCATTGCCCGCGAATTTGAGCGGTACCTGAAGCGGCGGGGCCAGGACCGGCCCTGACATTAAAAGGGACAGGGGCCGGGCCGGGATTCCTC
>Ga0247818_10003560_pt1 | contig 10050 bp, 15 predicted proteins | sample 13C_Glucose_Day1_FD_192424 | JGI IMG/M metagenome (GOLD analysis project Ga0247818, IMG submission 192424) | Soil microbial communities from agricultural site in Penn Yan, New York, United States - 13C_Glucose_Day1 | ecosystem: Environmental > Terrestrial > Soil > Agricultural land | place...
CGCCTACTGGATCATCGACGGCGGCACGTTCGACGCGACCGAGCTGCGGCTCCTGGTCGGGACGTTCCTGCTGTCGCTGGCCGGCGTGGCCTCGCCGCCCGAGCCAGGCAGCGTGATGACCAAGCGCGGCGTGGTGCCGAGAACCGGCGAGGGCACGATGGGATCGACATATCGCGATCCGGGAGACATCACGTACAGGAAATGACGGCTTGACAGGACTCTCCCCGGTGCGCTAACTCCTTGCCTCACCGGGGCGGAGAGCAGACCGCCCGACGCGTCGGCGGGGGAGTCATGAGCCCCCGCCGACCTCGGGCGGTTAGTGTTTGGCGTTCGAATGGACTCGTCGATAGGAACCTCCCCTCCCTTCATCAGTGCGCGCCGCGGTTACCGGCGCCCCTGCAAACGACCGGGAGGTTCCCGTCCGGACGAAAGCAGTCCTACTCATACCCGTCGTCGGTGTTGCGCTGTTGTTTTGCGCGGTTCCGTCGGCGAGCGCATTCCATACGAAGGGTCACCCCTGCCACGTCAAGCTCGGTGGGAAGACCTGGAAGCCCCTGATCGACCGCGCATACGCGCTGCGAAAATGGCGCAGGGCCGATCCGAGGTCCGACATGCAGAAGAAGCGAATCGAGCGGCACCGCCGCTGCGCGCGCACCCCCGATACGAGAGAGTGGATGGTCCGCTCCGCGCGCCGGCACCGCCAACGCTTCAAAGACCATCGACGCGAGCAGTTGGAGACCGACTGCATCCCCGGAGTCACCGTGTACAGCGGCGGCGGGGGCTGCTGGTCGATCCCGTACGACATAGTCGCCTGCGAATCGGGCGGCTCGTGGTCGGCCTACAACCCGTCCGGCGCCAGGGGGCCATACCAGCTCCTGGGCTGGCCGGTGCCGTGGCCGGTCGGCAGCGTCGAGGACAAGAGGGCGCACCATCGGATGGCGTCGCAGCTCTGGGCCGGAGGCTCGGGGCGAGGCCACTGGGTGTGCTGATCTAGAATCGAACGCACGCGAGTCCATTCGCGAGACGATGCGCCCCGGTCGGAACGCCGGGGCGCTCGTCGTTCTGGGGCAAGTACACGCGCGTAGACTCCGCTGGTTATATAATCGCGTGATCAACGACTAGGAGGAAGGCGGAAATGGCGAGCCACGTGGACATCCTGGCCCGACGCGTGAACGAGCTGGAGCGACTGGTCGCCGACATCGAGGCGAACGCGACGGATCCCGACCCGCAGCGCCCCGTTCCCGACAGGCTGGTGGCGATCCGTACGGCGCTGGCCACGTCGGGCGTCGACTTCGGGGCGATTCGCGATCTGCACAACCCGGCGCCTCGGCATCCCTCACCCGAGGCGGCGGAGGCGCTGCTTGAGTCGGAGGAGTTCGACGACCTGGGGCTGACCGACTGTCCCGAGGGCTGCCGGGTCGAGCCGGACGGACACTGCCCCCACGGCTACGAGTCGGCCGGGCTGACCTCGGGGATGGTCTGATGGAGGAGGCGGTCTGGATCAACGACGGTGAGACTTCGCCCTGGGGCGGGAAGTGGGTCGAGGTCACCGACGAGAACCGCTACATCGTCGAGATCACCGAGACCAGGTTCGGTCACCGAGCCAGGTTCCCGTACTGGCGGTTGCCGATGACTTTCTCATCCGACGGCGGCTTCGTTGAAAAGTGGAAGTTCGGTCGGCGCGAGCGCATTGAGCGCTGGGCGCGGAGGGAGGTCGAGCTGGAGAAGGCGTGGAGGGCGCGACCGATGCCCGAGGTTGAACGCCGAAATCTCGGAGCGTCGGTCTGATGGATGAGCGGGAACTGATCAAGCTCCTGAACGACCAGGTGCCTGACCTGATCGGGACCAAGGCGGTGGCCAGCATCCTCGGGGTGGCTCCCAGCAACATCGACCGGGTGCCCGACCTGCCCGAGGCCGCGCAGGATGCCGATCGCGGGAGGCTCTGGAGGCGCGACGTCATTGAGCTGTTCGCGCGCGAGCGGGGCTGATATGGCGCGACGCAAGGAGATCAGGAAGGTCGACGAGACCAAGGCCATCGCCGAGCGCCACCGGCAGCGGTACCTCGACAGCCTGGGGCCGCTGGAGGCCCACCGCAAGCGATGGCTGGCCTGGCTGCTGCCCCGTCTCGACCGAAACTGATGACCCGGGACGCCGCCCTTCGGCGGATCCAAAAATTGGACGCCCTGGCCGATCCCGCAGCGCGGCGGCACCGACGCCGAGCGGGCACTCGCGCGGGAGAAGGCCGCCGCGCTGCGGGCCAAGTTCTCGGTCTCGGCCAGCGAGACAAGAAAGAGGCCCGCGCCCAGGCGCCGGGTGTTCCGCACGACCAGCGGCGGCGCGGCCTGGGCGTTCGACGTGGCGACCGGGGAGGCCTCGTCGAACGTCCGCGTGGAGCACTGGAACTCGCCCGGCGACTGGAAGATCGAAATCCCGCTGTAGGATCTTCGCGCACTTTGCGGGGATCGGCATCTTGTTCCATCCGACGGGGGTGTTAGGGTCGATGGCCGATGGGTGCGAGCAACGGAGGAAGTGGGACCAGGCTCCTCAGCCAGTCCGAGATCGGTTCCGCTCTTGACTGCCAGGCCCGGTGGGACTTCGGTTACGGGGGGAGGCTCGCGGGGTCCGCGCTGAAGGCCAAGCGGGTCGCGCCGATCCTGTCCGAGGGGCGGGCCTGGGGCGCGGCCGCAGCGCGATGGCACACGAACGGGTTTGGCCTCTACGATGCGTGCGACGCGCTCGCCGACAGCCTCAGCCGGGACGCCGAGCGGCAGCGCGAGTTTCGGGTCTACGATCCGGCCGGGCACGAGGCGCTGCGCAAGCGCCTGACCCAGATGCTGACCCACTACCACAGCATCGCCGAGCAGATCCCCATGGACCCGGTGACCGAGCGCGAGCTGAACGTGCCCATCCCGTCGCGAACGGGCCACCGAGTCTCGTCGCGGTACCGCCTGCTCGGTTACATCGACGCCACCCGAGAGGTGGACGGGCGGACCTGGCTGGTCGAGTTCAAGCTGCGCGGGCGCCTCAGCACCGTTCAGCAGATCTCGCTGTCGCGTCAGATCAGGTGGTACGCCTGGGCGTACGAGCGCGAGACCGGGATCCCCATCGCCGGGGTGGAGACAGTCGAGCGCTGGAACGAAGTCCCGAAGCTGCCGCGTCTGGTCAAGACCGGCAGGAAGGACGGCGCGCTGCGGCCCAGCCACGCGACGGACCAGCTCTGCACGGCCGACGACTACCTCGCGAGCTGCGCCAAGTACGATGAGGAGCCGCACGACGATGTCCTGGCCGCGCTGCGCGAGCGCCGGTGGCAGCAGCGCGTGCCGATCGTGCTGCGCCGGGGCGAGATGGATGAGGTCGGGCGCGAGCTGGTCAGCGCCGGCCGCCTGATCGCGCAGCTCGACTCGGGGCTGCTCTATCCAATGCGGAACGCCAAGCCGCAGAACTGCAACGGATGCTCGTTCCGAGATATCTGCGCCGCACCCGATCCCGAACTTGTCGATGCCCTGTACGAGAGGATCCCCGCGAAGCGGGACCGAGAGGAGACACCAGCGTGACAACAGCTGCCCAGCCGAAGCCGAAACCCAAACTCAATTTCGTCGTGCCCCACGCCGACCCCAACATGAACGCGCTCCTGTACGGTCCGCCCAAGTCGGGGAAGACCGTCGGGGCCAGTTCGGCTCCCGGGCCGGTGCTGTACCTGAACGGAGACCGACCCAACGCAACTCGGTTCGCCCACGGCCTGCGCGGGAAGGACATGCACGAGGTTCGGGTGGAGTCCCTCCAGACTCTGATCGACGTCACTGAGGAGCTGGAGTCGGGCCACTACCGCTCGGTGGCGGTCGATCCGATCTCGGACATCTACCGGGTGATCCTGGAGGACCTCTCCGGTCGCGCACTGAGCCCCCAGATCCAGCACTACGGCGACACCGGCACCCACGTAGAGCGGTTCTGCCGCCACCTCTGCGAGCTGCCGATCAACGTCGCGCTCGTCGCCCACGAGACCTCCGTCAAAGATGAGGACTCGGGCGGGTTCGAGCGACTGCCCTACACCGGCACCAACAACCCGGCGCTTGGGGCGAAGCTGATGGCCATGGTGGACGTGATCGGCTACTGCGGGGTGATCGAGGGCGAGGGGGACGCGCCGCCGCGGTACGTGGCCCAGCTGGTCAACGGCAAGGGCAGGCGCGGGGGCGATCGCTTCGGGGTCCTCGGCCCGATGCGGGACATAGACCTGGGCGAGTGGATCAAGCTCGCCAAGAATCCAACCAGCAAGGAGGACAGCAGATGAAGTTCAACGATATGGCAGCCGTGGAGGCGTGGTCCGCGAGACTGATGCTTCCGGTTGGAAGGCACACCGTGTCGATCCTGGAAGCCACCGAGGGCGAGTCCTCGGGCGGCCACCCCCAGTTCGAGCTCGAGTTCGGCAACGACCTGGGAACGATCCGCGACTGGCTCACCTACACCCCCAACTCGGCGGGCAAGATCCGCCAGTTCCTCGACGCGGTCGGGATCGAGTCCCAGGACGGGGACATGGAGGTCAACGAGGGCGACCTCATCGGCAAGCACCTGATGGTCAGGATCTTTGAGGAGCCGGACCGCGAGGATCCCTCCAAGATGCGGCGCCGGGTCGGGGCGTATGAGCCCGCCACGGAGGGTGCCAACGACCTGCCGGGCGGCGGTGACGCCGACGACATCCCGTTCTAGGGTTCCCCGGTGCCCGCGGGAGAGGTTGAGGTTCGGGCGCACCTTGCGTTCGCCATGGAGCAGCGGATCAAGGCCGCCGCGTCCATCATCACGGGGTCGTGGTGGGATCTGGCCGAGCTGCTCTACGAGTTCCACGAGGAGCGACGCTGGGCCGACCTCGACTACGACACGCTGAACGAGTTCCTGGCGCAGCCCGACCTGGGGATCAGCCGGGCCCTGTTCTTCCAGATGACCCGGCTCTGGCGCGACCTGGCTGTGACCCGCCAGGTGGATCGCGCCGTGCTGCGCGAGCTTGAGCCGTCCAAGGTTCGCGAGGTGGTCCCGGCGATCATGCGCGGCGACGTGTCGATCGAGGAGGCGCTGGCCGATGCCCGCGATCTCGGCCACCGGGACATGAGGAAGAGGTACCGCGGGGACCCCAACGCCAAACTGGATGCCGGGGCCGAGCCGGTCAGGATTCAGTGCGGCCAGTGCGGGGCCTGGCGGACCGAGCAGGAGATCGCCGAGTGGGCGGAGGAGAACAGCTGAATGGAATCACCCTGGACCACCCCTCGCAGTCGCTTAGGCAGCGGCCCACGGCTTCGGAGGTGGCGTGGCTGACGTCGGTCCACGCCCGGAGACCTTCTGCCCGTCCTGCGGCGAGATCCTCCCGCAGCTGGAGCGGATGGCCCGCCTCATCGATTCCAAGGACGACGTCATCATGGACCAGGCCGGGAGGATCCGGGGGCTGCACACCGTGATCGCCCAGATGAAGGGCGAGCAGCTCGAGGGCACCCCGCGCGACCCCCTGTCCACCGACGCGCGGAGGGTGTTCGAGTACTGGAGGGGCAAGGTCGCCCCGAAGGCGCGCGAGTTCACCGACGATCGGTTCGTCAAGGTCTGCGCGCGGCTCCGCGCCGGGCACACGGTCGCGGACATCAAGCGCGCGATCGACGGGGCGGCCCTCAAGCCGTACGTCGTGGGGGGCGGCAGGCGGTCGGCCACGGGGAGGGCCGACGAGCGCCACGTGGACCTGGAGCTGATCTGCCGCAAGGAGGCGAAGCTGCTGGCGTTCATCGCCATCGCAGACGCGGCGGACGAGGACCGAGAGCACCGCGACCTGGTGCCCGCCGGGAGGCTGACGGCGTGGCAGGACCGGATGGACAGCCCCGGCGTGCTGGCGCGTCTCGAGGAGCTGCGCGGCTGGAAGCCCGACGTGGTCAGGTCGCTCGGCCTGGGGCTGGACGGGTCCAGGGTGGTGTTCCCGATCCGCGACGCCACCGGTCACCTGGTCGGCATCTGCCGCTACCAGCCCAACCCCGCCCGGCGCGGGAGCAGGCCGAAGCTCGTTGCGGAGGGATCGCGCGAGCTGTTTCCCGCACCCGAGACGGTGGACGCCTCCACGGTCTGGCTGGTGGAGGGTGAGCCGGACGCCGTGGCGTGCCGCTCAGTCGGGTTCCCGGCCGTAGCGGTCCCCGGGGTGGCCAAGTGGGAGGACGGTTGGGCCAGGAGGTTCGGCGAGTTCGAGAGGGTGGTGATCTGCTTCGACTGCGACGAGCAGGGCCGCACGGCCGCCGACCAGAGGATGGCCGAGATCGGGTCGGTGACCCGGGCCACCACCGTGGACCTCGATCCGGGACGGGACGACGGCCACGACATCGGCGAGGTGCTCCTGACCCTGGGCGAGGGGGCCGCCGCCCACCTCACGTCGCTGACCGCGAAGCGCGGGGGCACGTCGATCCTGCCGTTCGAGCAGCGCAACGGGGGCAGGCCGTTCGACGAGGTCATTCGGGCGCTTGAGGACCGGGGGCTGACCGTTCGGCACCGGGGGTCCGGGGCGGCGCAGTGCCAGTGCCCGACCCACGACGATCGCGAGCCGAGCCTGACCGTCACGGAGGGCGACGACGGCCGGGTGCTGCTCCACTGCCACGCCGGATGCGCGACCGACGGGATCGTCGAGGAGCTGGGCATGGGCCTGGCCGACCTGTTCGCGGAGGGCGCGTGAACCGGGTCGACTTCGTCGTCTTCGGGGAAGCCAAGCCCGCCGGGTCCAAGCGCGGGTTCGTCAACCCCAAGAGCGGGCGGGTGATGATCACCGACGTGACCGGCCAGCCCGGGAGGGACTGGCGCGGCGACGTCCAGTGGGAGGCGCTGAAGGTTCTGGGACGGGACGGTGAGCGGGAACCCTGGACCGGGGCCGTGGAGATGGAGCTGATGTTCTATCGGACCCGCCCCAAGAGCCACTACCGCAGCGGCCGGAACGCCCACCTGGTGCGCGATGCGGCGCCGGCGTACCCGACCGTCACCCCGGACATCGACAAGGTGGAGCGCGCGATCCTGGACGCGCTGACCGGGATCGCGTACGTCGACGATCGCCAGGTGGTCGGCCTGCACTCCCGCCAGCGCTGGACCACCGGCCCGAGTCGGTGCGAGATCACGGCGCTGGAGCTGCCGTTCCGGACAATGGGTGACCTGCCCGAAACACTGCAACAGGAGGTGCGATGAGCGAGTCCACGCGCGTAGACAACGAGGACATGATCTGGGAGGGAGCGGAGCTGCTCCAGGAGCACCTGGTCCCGATCGACGAGATCAGGCCGTTCGAGGGCAACCCCCGCCGGGGCGCCGTCGAGGACCTGATGGCGAGTCTGGGGCGCTGGGGCCAGATCCGCGCGGTGCTGACCGATCCCAACGGGACCATCATCGCGGGGCACCACGTGACCGAGGCCGCCCGGCAGCTGGGCTGGACCCACGTGGCGGTGATCCCCCACGTGTTCAAGAGCGATGAGGAGGCGCGGGCGTACCTGATCGCCGACAACGCCCTCCAGGAGCTGGGGATCACGGTCCACAAAGACCAGATGGCCCTGCTCGGCGACGACGCCGACCTGACCGGGACCGGGATCGACCAGGATGACCTGAAGGACCGGGACGCGATCGAGCGACGCAAGACCCGGTGGGTGAGCTACACCGAGCTGCAGATGCACCCGCGCAACAACCGCCACCACCCCCAGGAGCAGATCGAGCACATGGTCCAGTCGCTCAGGGAGCAGGGCTTCTACCGGAACCTGGTCTGCGCCCGCGACGGGACTATCCTGGCGGGCCACGGCCTGTGGACGGCCGCGCGACGGATGGGAGTCCAGAAGCTGCCGGTCACGTTCCTGGAGTGCGCGCCCGAGGACCCGGTGGCGCTGAAGGTGCTGATCGCCGACAACCACCTCCAGCACATGGCGGAGGACGATGACCGGAACCTGGCCGAGCAGCTCCGGGAGCTGCAGGAGGGCGACGCGGACAGCCTGGTCGGCACTGGCTACGACTCGATGATGCTGGCCAACCTGGTGATGACTACCCGGCCCAAGTCCGAGATCGAGGACCACGACCACGCCGCCGAGTGGGTGGGCATGGCCGACTTCGAGACTCCCGGGAAGGCGATCCAGCTCGTAGTATCGTTCGAGACCGAGGAGCAGCGGGTGGAGTTCGTCGAGAAGCACGGGGACGTGGAGCCGCACGTCAGGGGCGACGTCCGCACCTGGTCGGCGTGGTGGCCGGCTCGGGAGCGCCAGGACCTTGCGTCGGTGTACTTCGACATCGACGAGAACCAGACCAAGCTGGAGGTGGAGTGAACGCCTCAGCGATAGCGATAGCCAGCCACGGGCGAGCAGACAGGATCGAGAGCTGGACACTGGGCTTCCTGGATCGGATGGGCATCGAGCGGCGGCACGTGACTATCTTTGTCGCCGAGGATCAGCTCGAGGATTATCGGCAGCTGGACGGAGTGAACGTCAAGCCGGGTCGCCTCGGCTTGGCAGCGAACCGGAACCACCTCGTGTCTTACTTCCCGAAGGGGACGCGGGTGCTCAGCCTTGATGACGATCTGCTCGGTGTCCTCATCCGCGATGCCGACAACCTGAAGGCGATCACGCCGGACGAGTTCCGGTCGATGGTGAGGGAGGGGTTCGGTCTGCTGGAACCCTGGAGGGCGGCGATGTGGGGGATCTCGCCCGTCCACAACGATCGCTGGCGTGGACCCGCCCTGCAGGTCGGTGCCCCCGGCGTTGAGGGTCCGCTGTTCGGGTTCATCTCCGGGAGGGGTGACCTGACGGTTCCGTTGGAGACCCGCTACGAGGACACCGAGCGAGTCTGCCGACTGTTCGAGGCGGGCTGGAACGTGGCGCGGTTGAACGATTACGTTCACGAGCAGTCCACCGCTTCTGCCGGGGGAAGGGCCGATCGCAACGGCGGATGCGGCGACGTCAGGAGACTTGAGCGGGACTATCCGGCGCTGGTCGAGCATCGCTTCGGGAAGCTTGCGTCGGCCGACCCGTGCCGTCCCGCGATCCGCGCTCGACGGTGGGTCGACAACCCCGAGTCGCTGCCGGAGGTTGACGACATGCGGGAACGGATTGCAGCGGAGCGCCTTCCCCCGGTCGCGACCGAGGTTCACGAGTGGGCAATGGTCGGCCCCGAGCGACCGGCCGATGCGCGGGCGCAGAGGATCGAAGATGCGATCGTAGAGCTCCGGATTGCGCTGGACGCTTACCCGGCGTACGGGCGCGGGGACCCGGCTGTTGATGCGATTCGCTCTGCGACCCAGAAGCACTACACTGAGCGAAAGCCCAAGCGAGCACTGACATCAATGGAGGAGATGTGATTATAATGCCGTTATACCCCGAGCCGCGAGATCTTACTGGCACTTGCTTCGGGGTAGAGCCGGGCCGCCCATCTGGCCCGCCAGCTAGACCGGGGAAGTGGGAGTGCACTCCCGAACCCGTGAAGGATAGGGCGTTGGGCGGCCCGCATTTCGTTCTGGAGGCGGAGTGATGGGTCGCACCGACATTGCCTCGCTGCGGGATGAGCTGGACGGCCTCTACGACGGGATGATGGGCCACAGCAATCCGCTCAGGTCCGATGAGGGATACCGGAAGGGATACCGGCGCGGCCGAAACGCGCGTCACTCCATCCGGGGGACCAGGCTGGTGGTGACCGAGGTCCGAGTGGACGACGATACGGTGGTCCCGATCGACCGGGAGCCGGAGGGGACCGACGACCCGGGGAGGGCGGCGTGATGGCCGAGCGCCCGGTCCCCGACCAGAACCCTGTCGAGCACCCGACGCGATACCCCATCTACATCCCGACCAAGGGACGGCACGACCACACGAGCGCGCTGACCGCCCGCTTCCTGATGCGGGACGGGGTGCCGTTCCGGGTGGTGGTCGAGTCCCAGGAGGCCGAGCAGTATGCGAAGCTGGTCGGCGAGGACCGGGTCCTTGAGCTGCCGTTCAGCAACCTCGGCAAGGGCAGCATCCCGGCCCGCAACTGGATCATCGAGCACTCGATCGCCGAGGGGGCCGAGCGGCACTGGCAGCTCGGCCC
>Ga0247818_10003561_pt1 | contig 10048 bp, 5 predicted proteins | sample 13C_Glucose_Day1_FD_192424 | JGI IMG/M metagenome (GOLD analysis project Ga0247818, IMG submission 192424) | Soil microbial communities from agricultural site in Penn Yan, New York, United States - 13C_Glucose_Day1 | ecosystem: Environmental > Terrestrial > Soil > Agricultural land | place: USA...
TCGGAAGTGCTGCTCAACGTGTTCGCCCACGAGCTGGCCCAGCGCGGCAAGCTGCAGCCGACCGAAGAAGACGTCTTCGCCGCGGTCACTGACGTGCACAACCGTTGCGTCGGCGGCTACGCGGTCGTGGCGATGATCACCGGCTACGGCATCGTCGGTTTCCGCGACCCGCACGGCATCCGCCCGATCGTCTTCGGCCAGCGTCACACCGACGAAGGCGTCGAGTACATGATCGCCTCCGAAAGCGTGTCCCTGGACGTGCTCGGTTTCACCCTGATTCGCGACCTCGCGCCGGGCGAAGCGGTCTACATCACTGAAGACGGCAAGCTGCACACCCGTCAGTGCGCGACCAACCCGTCCCTGACCCCGTGCATCTTCGAACACGTCTACCTGGCGCGTCCGGACTCGATCATCGACGGCGTCTCGGTGTACAAGGCGCGCCTGCGCATGGGCGAGAAGCTCGCCGACAAGATCCTGCGCGAGCGTCCGGATCACGACATCGACGTGGTCATCCCGATCCCGGACACCAGCCGCACCGCGGCCCTGGAGCTGGCGAACCACTTGGGCGTGAAGTTCCGCGAAGGCTTCGTGAAGAACCGCTACATCGGCCGGACCTTCATCATGCCGGGCCAGGCAGCACGGAAAAAATCCGTACGCCAGAAGCTCAACGCCATCGAACTGGAATTCCGCGGCAAGAACGTGATGCTGGTGGACGACTCGATCGTTCGCGGCACCACCTGCAAGCAGATCATCCAGATGGCGCGCGAAGCCGGCGCCAAGAATGTCTATTTCTGCTCCGCGGCACCGGCCGTGCGTTACCCGAACGTCTACGGCATCGACATGCCGAGCGCCCACGAACTGATCGCCCACAACCGTTCGACCCAGGACGTGGCTGATCTGATCGGCGCCGACTGGTTGATCTATCAGGACCTGCCTGACTTGATCGAAGCGGTCGGCGGCGGCAAGATCAAGATCGAGAAGTTCGATTGCGCGGTGTTCGACGGCCAGTACGTGACCGGCGACGTCGACGAGGCTTACCTGAACAAGATCGAGCAGGCCCGTAACGACGCCTCCAAGGTCAAGACCCAGGCGGTCAGTGCGATCATCGATCTGTACAACAACTAATGTAACAACCGGCCTGTGTAGGTGCGCTTGTCTGTAGGAGCTGGCTTGCCAGCGAAGGCGGTGTCACAGGTAACGATGATGTTGAATGTGACGGCCCCTTCGCTGGCAAGCCAGCTCCTACAGGGGGCCCCCTCCAGGCCGGTTTTGTATCTATTACGGTTTAGGCAAGGAGTGACAGCATGAGTCAGGATTGGGATGCCGGTCGGCTGGACAGCGACCTCGAAGGCGTAGCGTTCGATACCCTGGCCGTCCGCGCCGGTCAGCACCGCACGCCGGAAGCGGAACACGGTGATCCGATGTTCTTCACGTCCAGCTACGTATTCCGTACCGCTGCCGACGCGGCGGCACGCTTTGCCGGGGAAGTGCCGGGCAACGTCTACTCGCGCTACACCAACCCGACCGTGCGTGCGTTCGAAGAGCGTATCGCCGCGCTGGAAAGCGCCGAGCAAGCGGTGGCCACGGCGACCGGCATGGCCGCGATCATGGCCGTGGTGATGAGCCTGTGCAGCGCCGGCGATCATGTGCTGGTGTCGCGCAGCGTCTTCGGCTCGACCATCAGCCTGTTCGAAAAGTACTTCAAGCGTTTTGGCATCGAAGTCGACTACGTGCCCCTGGCGGACCTGTCCGGCTGGGATGCGGCAATCAAGGCTAATACCAGATTGCTGTTCGTCGAGTCGCCGTCCAACCCGCTGGCGGAACTGGTGGACATCGCCGAACTGTCGAACATCGCTCACGCCAAAGGCGCGATGCTGGTGGTCGACAATTGCTTCTGCACCCCGGCATTGCAGCAGCCACTGAAGCTGGGCGCGGACATCGTCGTGCACTCGGCGACCAAGTTCATCGACGGCCAGGGCCGTTGCATGGGCGGTGTGGTCGCCGGTCGCAGCGAGCAGATGAAAGAAGTGGTCGGTTTCCTGCGCACCGCCGGGCCGACCCTGAGCCCGTTCAACGCCTGGATCTTCCTCAAAGGCCTGGAAACCCTCGGTCTGCGGATGAAGGCCCATTGTGCCAACGCCCAGCAACTGGCCGAATGGCTGGAGCAGCAGGACGGCATCGAGAAAGTCCATTACGCCGGCCTCCAGAGCCATCCGCAGCACGAACTGGCCTTGCGTCAGCAGAAGGGCTTCGGCGCGGTAGTGAGCTTTGAAGTCAAGGGCGGCAAAGAGGGCGCCTGGCGCTTTATCGATGCGACCCGGCTGATTTCCATCACCGCCAACCTCGGCGACACCAAGACCACCATCACTCACCCGAGCACCACCTCCCACGGCCGTCTGGCGCCGCAGGAACGTGAAGCCGCGGGCATTCGTGACAGCCTGATCCGCATCGCGGTCGGCCTGGAAGACGTGGCAGACCTGCAAGCCGATCTGGCGCGCGGCCTGGCGGCGCTGTGATCGAACTGTCGAGGCCGGGCACTGGCACCAACGGCCGCGTCGCCCTGGTCACCGGTGCCGCCCGCGGCATCGGGCTGGGCATTGCGGCCTGGCTGATCAGCGAAGGCTGGCAAGTGGTGTTGACCGACCTGGACCGGGTGCGCGGCTCGAAAGTGGCGAAGGTGCTGGGCGACAACGCCTGGTTCATCGCCATGGACGTTTCCAACGAAGGGCAGGTGGCGCTGGGCGTTGCCGAGGTGCTGGGGCAATTCGGGCGCCTGGATGCGCTGGTGTGCAACGCGGCGGTGGCCGATCCGCACAACATCACCCTGGAAAGCCTCGATCTGGCGTACTGGAACCGGGTGCTGGCGGTGAACCTCAGCGGGCCGATGCTGTTGGCCAAGCACTGTGCGCCGTACCTGCGCGCTCACAGCGGTGCGATCGTCAACCTGGCCTCGACCCGCGCCGGGCAGTCGGAACCCGACACCGAGGCCTACGCGGCGAGCAAGGGCGGTCTGCTGGCCCTGACGCACGCGTTGGCGATCAGCCTCGGGCCGGAAATCCGCGTCAACGCGGTCAGCCCGGGCTGGATCGATGCGCGGGACCCGTCGGTGCGCCGTGCCGAGCCGCTGACCGATGCCGATCATGCCCAGCATCCAGCGGGCAGGGTAGGGACGGTGGAGGATGTGGCGGCGATGGTGGCCTGGTTGCTGTCGAGGAATGCCGGGTTTGTCACGGGGCAGGAGTTCGTGGTGGATGGTGGTATGACCAAGAAGATGATTTACAGCGAATAAATCCCCATCGACCTGGCCAGCATTTTTGTTGACTGTGCCGCCGCCATCGCGGGCAAGCCCGCTCCCACAGGGTTCTCCTGGGTGTGAAAAAAAGTGTGCACACCGGAGATCCCTGTGGGAGCGGGCTTGCCCGCGAAGGCGGTCTGACTGCAAAAGGATGATTGTGGGTAATGCCATCATCTTGCGAAATGACACGATTTTGTCTTTTTCAGAAAAACTTCAAGCAGGCTATTGACTTAGCTTCGTTAGGTGCGTAAATTTCGCGGCCTCAGAGAAGCAAAGGGTGATTAGCTCAGCTGGGAGAGCGTCTGCCTTACAAGCAGAATGTCGGCGGTTCGATCCCGTCATCACCCACCACTTCTTGAGAGTCTTGCGTAAGCAAGAAGGAAGCTGAAAAGCCTCCACCGACGCGCAGCGGTAGTTCAGTCGGTTAGAATACCGGCCTGTCACGCCGGGGGTCGCGGGTTCGAGTCCCGTCCGCTGCGCCATATTTGCGAGTCAGGTATTACCTGGCCCGAGATTGAAAAGCCTCGAAGCTTTCCAGTCACACGAGTTACTTGGGCGAAAGTCCAAAGCGATACGCAGCGGTAGTTCAGTCGGTTAGAATACCGGCCTGTCACGCCGGGGGTCGCGGGTTCGAGTCCCGTCCGCTGCGCCATATCTGCATCAAGGCCCACTGAACGCCTTGACGCTACGAAAAAGATTGCTGGCAAACCAGTATCTGATTCGAGTCGATAGCAAAGACCCTGGTCGAAAGGCCGGGGTTTTTTGTGTCTGCGATTTGGCTTTTTCCTGCATTTCCCTCCTGCCGTCTAACCGCTTGATGCCCGTCGATCCGTTAGGCGCGATGATCCTGTCTTTCTCAATGCGGCTTCTCCAGCGTGCACAGACCTGACCAGTCGGGGCCTGTGAGCCCAATGGGCCTGTCTTTCCTTCACGTCAGCCACTGTTTCCCCGCGCTAAACCGTATAAAGCGCTTGGTTTGCAGCAACAACACTAATTAGAATGAGTCGCATTTAAAATATTTCCTGCGCAGGGTTCCTTGACATGAGTGAAGCAGCGATGCCGGCGGCGCAACATTTCCACGACTTGTACCGCGACCATCGTGGCTGGCTCGAAAGCTGGTTGAGGCGACGCATGAGCAACGGCAGCGACGCGGCGGACCTGAGCCAGGATACCTTCCTGCGGGTGCTTGCCAGTTCTCAGCGCATTGCCGACCTGCAGGAACCCCGCGCCTATCTGGCGACCGTCGGCAAGCGGCTGCTCACCAACTTCTACAAGCGTCGCAGTCTCGAGCAAGCCTACCTCGATGCCCTGATGCTGTTGCCGGAAGAGTGTGTGCCGTCCCCCGAGCAACGCTGGTTGCTGCTGGAAGCGCTGCAAGCCCTGGACGAACTGCTCGATGGCTTGCCGGTCGCGGTGCGACGGGCTTTCCTCTGGAGCCAGCTGGAAGGCCTGGGCTACGCCGAGATCGCCGAGCGCCTGCAAGTTTCCGAGCGCACGATCAAGCGCTATATGGCCCAAGCCTACGAACATTGCCTGCTGGTGGAATGGTGACAGGTTCGCCCCCTTCGGCCGAAGCGCGCCAGGTTGTGCGAGCCGCCGCTCAATGGCTGGCACTCATGGAATCGGGCGCCGCCAGTGACCGTGACCGTGCCAATCTGCAGCACTGGCGTGACAGCCACCCCAGTCACGAACACGCCTGGCAGAAGGCCCAACTGTTGCGCCAACGCTTTGCCGATCTGCCGTCGACACTGGCCATGGCCAGTCTCGATCGGCCGCAGGCCAGTCGGCGCAAGGTGCTCAAGCGTGCTGTGGGGGCGGTAGCGCTGGTGCCGGCCGCGTGGCTGATCAGTCGACAGCTTCCGGTGGATGTCTGGCGCGCCGACCTGCGCACCGCAACCGGGGAGGGCAAGAAGGTCCAGTTGGCCGATGGCAGTTCGCTGCAGCTGAACACCGCGAGTGCCGTCGACATCGACTTGCAGAACCGGCGACTGACCCTGGTCGAAGGCGAAATCGCGCTGAGCGTGCCCGGGACCTCGCCGCTGACGGTCCAGACGCAGTTCGGGCAAGTGGTCGTCAGTCAGGGTCAGGTATGCGTTCGTCAGCGACAGACGGGTTGCCGGGTCTCTGTGCTCAAAGGCGCGGTGCAGTTGCAGCCGTTGCGCGGTCCGGTTTTTTCGTTGGGCGCCGGCCAGCAAGTCAGCCTGCTGGCGGCGGGTGCCGGTGCGGTGGAGCCCTTCGACGTGCTCGCCCCAGGCTGGCGTGACGGCGTGCTGATGGCGCAGAACCAGCCCCTGGGGGATTTTTTGCGCGAACTCAGCAGCTATCGCCCGGGCGTGTTGCGCTGGGAGCCGGCGCTCGAATCCCTGCGCGTCACCGGCAGTTTCCGTCTGGAAGACACCGATCGCATCCTGTCGTTGCTGGCCGCCAGCTTGCCGCTGGAGGTGCATAGGCGCACCCGGTACTGGGTGACTTTGTTGCCGCGCAAAAATATTGCATGAGGCGTGTCCCCTTTTTTCGCTCCGCTTGTCATTCAAGGCATGTGAAACGAAATCAGAGAGATTCTCAATGCTTCCAGTGATGGCCTGCAGTACGCGTCTGGCTTCTTCCAGGCTGCGCCCGTTGTTGCACCTGAGTCTGCTGTTGAGTCTGGGTGCCTGTCCTTTATTTGTTGCCGTCAGCCATGCCGAAGACAGCCCCCGTCGCAGTTATCAGGTGCCCGCCGGCAGCCTCAGCGCCGCGTTGACCCGCTTCGCCGGATTGGCCGGAGTCAACCTGTCGGTGGACCCGGCGCTGGTCAGCGGTCGCAACAGTCCCGGGTTGTCGGGAGACTACGCGGTCGAGGAGGGCTTTGCCCGGTTGCTGCAGGGTTCGGGCCTGCAATTGCAGCCGGTTGGCGAACAGGCGTACATCCTGACCCCGGCGCCGGAAGGCGGCAGCCTGCAACTGGCCCCCACCTCGATTCTCGGCGCCACGGGCGGCGAGGGCGGCGATGTCTATGCCGGCGGCCAGGTCGCGCGTCGCAGTGCCCAAGGCTTGCTCGGCTCCAGGGACTTCATGGAAACGCCCTTCAGCGTGACCACCTACACCAGTGAAGCGGTCAAGAACCAGCAGGCTCGAACCCTGGGCGAGCTGATCGCCAGCGATCCCTCGGTTCGCGCCACCAACCCGGCGGGCGGGCGGTATGAGCAGTTCACCATTCGCGGGTTGAGCCTGTTCAACAGCGATGTCGCCTATAACGGTCTGTACGGCATCCTGCCGACCTATACGATCGACATGGAGATGGCGGACCGCGTCGACGTCATCAAGGGCCCGAGCCAGCTGATCAACGGCATCTCGCCACGGGGCAGCGTGGGGGGCGGGATCAACGTGGAGCCCAAGCGCGCGACCGACAAGCCCATCACGTCGTTTACCGGCATGTACGCGTCCGACAGCCAGGTCGGTGGTGCCGTAGATGTCGGCCGGCGCTTTGGTGAAGACAACAAGTTCGGCCTGCGTTTCAACGGCGTGAAGCAGTCCGGCGATACCGAATGGGATCACCAGAATGTCGACCGCGAGATGGCCGTGCTGGGCCTGGATTTTCGCGGTGAGCGCCTGCGACTGTCGACGGACATCGGGCGCACCGAGCGTGACACCGACGCCCCCCAGGAACGGGTGCAGGTCGGCCCCAACGCGCAGGTCCCCCGGGCCGGCGATGTGCGCCGCAACTATGCGCAGCCCTGGAGCCAGGCGAGCACCAACGACACCTTCGGCACCGTGAACGCCGAGTACGATGTCAACGATTCCGTCATGCTGTACGGCGGTGCCGGTGCGCGCAAAAGTAATCATGACTTCCTGCGCCATGCCGTTGCGGTCACCAACGACGCCGGCGATTTCAGCGTGCAACCCCGTGATTTCACCCGTGACGAAAATGTCCGCACGGCCACGGCAGGGGTGCGCAACTGGTTCCATACCGGCCCGGTGAGCCACGAGGTCAATCTGGCCGCCAGCTACTTCTACATGGACTTTGAAAACGGTGGTGCCCGTTATGGCGCGGCTCCGAGCAACATCTACAACCCGGTGGAAACACCCACCCCGAACACCCCGACCCGACAGGATTCGAAGGTCTACACCGAGAACCGCTTCAGCGGCGTGGCGTTGTCCGACACCCTCGGCTTCTTCGATGACCGGCTGCTGCTGACCCTCGGCGCCCGCTGGCAGCGGGTCAAGGTTGACGACTGGGCGGATAACGTCAAAGGCGACACCGCCTACGATGAGGAAAAGGTCTCGCCGTCGGGCGGCATCCTGTTCAAGGCGACCGACAAGCTGTCGCTGTATGCCAACTACATGGAAGGCCTGAGCCAGGGCAAGATCGCGCCATCGACCTCGGTGAACGAGGACGAGATCTTCCCGCCGTTCATCAGCCGCCAGATCGAGGCCGGTGCCAAGTATGACGCCGGTGCATTCGCGGTGACCGCCGCGGTGTTCCGGATCAAGCAGCCGGCCTACGAGACCAACGCCACCACGCGGGTCTTCGGGCCCAACGGCAAGCGTGAGAACACGGGTGTGGAGCTGAGCGTGTTCGGCGAACCGCTCGACGGTTTCCGCCTGCTCGGCGGTGTCATGTACATCGACAGCAAGTTGAAGGAAACCACCAATGGCACCTTTGACGGCAACCGGGCGCCGGCCACGCCGAAATACAACGTCAACCTCGGCGCCGAGTGGGACGTGCCGACCGTCCAGGGCCTGACCCTGACCAGCCGCGGCATCTATTCCAGCTCGCAGTACCTGGACCAGTCCAACAACAAGGAAATCGATTCCTGGGAGCGTTTCGACGTGGGCGCACGCTATGCGTTCAAGGTCGAGCAAAAGAACATCACTCTGCGGGCCAACATCGAGAACGTGGCGGACAAGCGCTACTGGAGTTCGGCCGGGGCCTCGGATGACAGCGAGCCTGGCTTGACGCTGTCGACCCCGCGCACCTACCTGCTTTCGGCCACTGTCGACTTCTGATTGGCCCCCTCGCCCTTGTAGGAGCTTGCCAGCGAAAGCGGTCTCAAGCCTTGCCGCGCCCGTGAGGACGCCTTCGCCGGCAGGCCGGCTTCTACAGGGGTTGGCGTTTCCAAATCCAGCGGAGGGTCATCACGCAGTGTTTTTACATCGCTCGCTCAGAACCCGAACCTGTCGCGCAACCCGTAATACCACGCCCCCAGCGCCGCAAACGGAGTCCGCAGCATCTGCCCGCCGGGAAACGGATAATGCGGCAGGTCGGCAAACGCATCGAATCGCTCCGCCTGGCCACGCAACGCTTCTGCCAGGACCTTGCCCGCCAGGTGCGTATAGGTCACCCCATGACCGCTACAGCCCTGGGAATAGTAGATGTTGTCCCCCAGGCGCCCGACCTGAGGCAGGCGCGACAACGTCAGCAGGAAATTGCCGGTCCAGGCGTAATCGATCTTCACGTCCTTGAGCTGCGGGAATGCCTTGAGCATCTTCGGCCGGATGATCGCTTCAATGTTCGCCGGATCCCGCGCGCCATACACCACGCCGCCACCGAAAATCAGACGTTTGTCGCCACTGAGGCGGTAGTAGTCGAGCAGGTAGTTACAGTCTTCTACGCAATAATCCTGAGGCAGCAGAGCTCTCGCCAACTCCTCGCCCAGCGGTTCGGTGGTAATCACCTGAGTTCCGCAAGGCATCGACTTGGCGGCCAGTTCCGGCACCAGGTTGCCCAGATAGGCATTGCCGGCAACAATGATGAACTTCGCCCTGACCTTGCCCTGGGGCGTATGCACCACCGGATTCGCCCCGCGCTCGATCCGCACCGCCGGCGACTGCTCATAAAGGGTGCCACCCAGCGACTCGACGGCCGCGGCTTCGCCCAGCGCCAGGTTCAGCGGATGAATGTGCCCGCCGCTCATGTCGAGCATGCCGCCGATGTATTGATTGCAGGCTACCACTTCACGGATCCGGCTTTGATCCATCAGCTCCAGCTGGGTGTGACCGAAACGCTCCCACAGCCGCTTCTGGGCTTCCAGGTGCCCCATCTGCTTGGCAGTGATCGCCGCGAACACACCACCATCCTTCAAGTCGCACTGGATATTATATTTGGCAACCCGCTCGCGAATGATCCGCCCACCCTCGAAGGCCATCTGCCCCAGCAACTGAGCCTGCTTGGGCCCGACACTGCGCTCGATCACATCGATGTCACGGCTATAGCTGTTGACGATCTGCCCGCCATTACGCCCGGACGCGCCAAAACCCACCTTGGCCGCTTCCAGGACCGTTACCCGAAAACCGTTCTCCAGCAGGAACAGGGCAGAGGACAGCCCGGTGTAACCGGCACCGATCACACAGACATCAGTCTCAATATCATCCTGCAGGGCCGGACGCGGCGGAACCGCGTTGGCCGAAGCGGCGTAATAAGACTCGGGGTAGGGTGTGTGCGCCATCCTGCAGCCTCTGTTTAATATATTTTACGAGTGCTTCGATCCTACCCGAGTTAAAAATCGACCGCCAGCCACCGCAAAGGCTTCTTTGCCGTAGCGAAATTAAATATTTTGCATATTCATAGGGTTAGCTCGAAAAAAGGTGTTGACACCCCTCCGGAATTCCGTAGAATGCCGCCACACAGCAGGCACGTAGCTCAGTTGGTTAGAGCACCACCTTGACATGGTGGGGGTCGTTGGTTCGAGTCCAATCGCGCCTACCAAACAAAATCCGCTCTGCTGGGCGGTCTAGAAGGGCTCACCGAAAGGTGGGCCCTTTTTTGTTGTC
>Ga0247818_10003562_pt1 | contig 10048 bp, 7 predicted proteins | sample 13C_Glucose_Day1_FD_192424 | JGI IMG/M metagenome (GOLD analysis project Ga0247818, IMG submission 192424) | Soil microbial communities from agricultural site in Penn Yan, New York, United States - 13C_Glucose_Day1 | ecosystem: Environmental > Terrestrial > Soil > Agricultural land | place: USA...
GCAATACTTTATAGAACAAATGCACAATCACGTGTCATGGAGGAAGTTCTGCTTAAATCCAATATAAATTATGCAATAGTCGGGGGAACCAAGTTCTATGACCGTAAAGAGATTAAGGATTTACTTGCCTATCTTCGCCTTATTGCGAATCCTGATGATGACATCAGTCTCCGCCGTGTAATCAATGTACCAAAACGCGGAATTGGTGCAACTTCAATGGACAAAGTGGCAGATTATGCAGATCAATACGATGTTTCCATTTATAAAGCACTCGAATCTGTGGAAATGGTGGGGATAAGCGGGAAGGCTACCAAAGCGGCAAGAGAATTCCATACGCTGATCACTAACTATACAAATCAGCAGGAGTACTTATCCGTGACGGAACTGGTGGAGGAAGTCATTAAGAAAACCGGTTACCGTGAGATGCTGCAGGCAGAAAAAACGATTGAATCGCAAAGCCGGCTTGAAAACATAGATGAGTTTTTATCTGTTACGAAAGCATTCGAAAGTAACAGCGAGGACAAATCATTGGTGGGCTTTTTGACTGACCTGGCGTTGGTTGCCGATATAGACCAACTTGATGAGAATTCCGAAGAAGCTACAAATATGGTAACGTTGATGACGCTGCATTCAGCGAAGGGACTTGAATATCCGGTGGTCTTTCTATTGGGCCTTGAAGAAGGGGTTTTCCCTCACAGCCGTTCGCTTATGGATGAAGAGGAGATGGAAGAAGAACGCCGTCTGGCTTATGTTGGAATTACAAGGGCTGAAAATGAACTATTCATAAGCAATGCCCAAATGCGGACATTGTATGGACGGACGAGCATGAATCCAGTTTCACGTTTCATCAGTGAAATACCGGAGGAACTTCTTGAAGATCTAAAACCGAAACCGGCTCCTAGAGCTAGGCAAACACCTTTCAGTTCTTCGAGAACGGGATCTCCTTCGACAGCTTCCACAAGAAAAGTGCCTGCCTTTGGAAAAGCTGTTTCTGCACCATCCGCAACGGGCGGTGAAGAGATCGGCTGGGCTGTCGGTGACCGTGCATCCCATAAAAAATGGGGGATAGGAACCGTGGTGAGCGTAAAAGGAGAAGGCGAAGGGAAGGAACTGGATATTGCCTTTCCAAGTCCAATCGGCATCAAACGCCTATTGGCGAAATTTGCACCAGTTGAAAAAGCATAAGCTATTAATATGTTTCTACTGGTAAAGAATAGGGATATCTGACTTTAGACACCGCTCTTCTATAAGAAGTGCGGTGGAGTCTTCTTTAGAAAGGATTGAACGTATGGACTTACAAGCTGCAGAGCAGAAAGTGCTAGAACTGCAAACTTTATTGAACCAATACAGCTATGAATATTATGTGATGGACCAGCCATCAGTACCTGATGCTGAATATGATCGGCTACTCCGTGAACTTATTGAGTATGAGGAGAAATTTCCGGAACTGCAATCGGCGGACTCACCGACACAACGGGTCGGTGGCGCCATTTTGGATATGTTTGAAAAAGTGGAGCATACCACACCGATGCTTAGTTTAGGCAATGCCTTCAATGAAAGTGACTTACGGGATTTTGACAGAAAGGTCAGACAATCTGTAGGTGACGATTTTTCCTATGTATGTGAATTGAAAATTGATGGACTTGCCGTCACTCTTCAATATGAGAATGGATATTTCGTAAGAGGGGCAACCCGTGGAGATGGGACGATCGGTGAAGATATTACCGCTAATTTGAAAACGATCAAGTCGATTCCATTGAAGTTGCGGGAGCCGGTTGCCATAGAAGTGCGCGGTGAGGCCTTCATGCCAAAAAAATCATTCGAATCATTAAATAAGGCTAAGGAAGAACGCGGTGAGGAACCATTTGCAAACCCACGAAATGCAGCTGCCGGTTCGTTAAGGCAGCTTGATCCAAAACTTGCTGCGAAACGGAACTTGGATATTTTCCTTTATGCGATTGCCGATCTGGGGGAAACAGGGGTCCGTTCCCACAGTGAGGGTTTGGATTTATTGGATCGGCTCGGTTTTAAGACGAATCGGGAAAGAAAAACATGCTCGAATATAGAGGAAGTGCTGGCCTATATAGTAGAATGGACGGAACACCGTCCAAACTTAGCCTATGATATTGATGGAATTGTCGTAAAGGTGGATTCCCTTGAACAGCAGGATGAATTAGGTTTTACTGCTAAAAGTCCGCGATGGGCCATTGCATATAAATTCCCAGCTGAAGAAGTCATTACAACCCTAAGGGATATCGAGCTGAATGTTGGCCGTACGGGTGTATTGACCCCGACCGCCGTTTTGGACCCCGTTCGGGTAGCAGGTACGACTGTACAGCGAGCCTCACTTCATAACGAAGACTTAATCCGTGAAAAGGACATCAGAATAGGAGATCAAGTGGTCGTGAAAAAGGCCGGTGATATCATTCCAGAGGTGGTTAATGTACTGGCAGAACGCCGTACAGGGGAAGAAGTCGAATTCCAGATGCCGACTGAGTGCCCGGAATGCAGCAGTGAACTTGTCCGGTTGGACGGGGAGGTTGCTTTACGCTGCATCAACCCGAAGTGTCCTGCACAAATACGGGAGGGCTTGATTCACTTTGTTTCCCGTACAGCAATGAATATAGACAGTCTTGGTGAAAAAGTGATTAGCTTGTTGTTTAAAGAAGAACTCATCCAAGATGTGGCTGATATATATAAGCTTACATACGATCAACTGATTGCTTTGGAAAGGATGGGGGATAAATCCGTCAATAAACTTCTTCAAGCAATCGAAGCTTCGAAAACCAACTCGTTGGAAAAATTACTATTCGGGCTGGGCATTCGCCATGTTGGTTCAAAAGCGGCCAAGACACTTGCGAGGGAATTCGGGACGATGGAAGCATTAAGCAAGGCGAGCCGTGAAGAACTAACGGCCATTAATGAAATAGGTGATAAGATGGCCGATTCCATCGTAGCCTATTTTGAATTGGAAGAAGTACATGCATTAATGAATGAGTTGGATGCAGCTGGTGTAAATCTTACTTTCAAAGGGCCAAGAGCTGTTGCTATTGAAGATATCGACTCCGTTTTTTCCGGTAAAACAGTCGTTTTAACGGGTAAACTGCATAAGCTAACACGTAACGAAGCAAAAGAGAAATTAGAGGCGCTAGGAGCTAACGTTGCTGGAAGTGTCAGCAAGAAAACCGATTTGGTCGTAGCTGGCGAAGATGCCGGTTCCAAGCTGGAAAAAGCTGAAAGCCTAGGCGTCATGGTATGGGATGAAGAGAGACTGATTGAGGAACTAAATAAATAAGAGGTGTAACTATGAGGAAACACTCTATATTGGGGATGATTCTTATACTGCTTCTTGCTGGATGTGCGCCTAGTTTTGAGGATAAGCAAGAGGTAGTTCAAGACTCCAAAGATAAAAAAGAAACGGCAATTATTCCGAAGTATAAAATTTCGGAAGAATATTATCAAACAATCCTACCGTTTGAACCATCAAAAGCACGTGGTTTGGTCGTATCCAATCTAAATACCCGATATGACATTGAAGAATTCGAAAATGGATTGATGCGGTTGGCCCAAACCCAATTCGACCCGGAAGATTACCTGTTTCAAGAGGGGCAAATACTAGATAGTTCAGAGATATCTTCTTGGCTGAACAGAAAATATACCGATAGTCAGTTGAAAGAAAAGGACATGAAAGCCTCAAAGAATCTTGGCTTGAACCCGGTTGATCCAGGTAAAGGTGACATTGATAAGCGGAATCAAGAAAATCCGATCTATCTTGCCCATGTTTTAGAACATAATTACTTGGTAAAAACAAAAGATAATTCAGTGAGCCTTGGCGGAGTTGTAATTGGTCTTGCGCTGAATTCAGTGCATTACTATCAAAAAGAAGCATACGGTGCCACCTATGAAAAGAAAATCGATAGTAATAAGCTAAAGCAAGAAGGGGAGAAAATTGCTGCAGAAGTCTTAAAACGGCTGCGTAAAAAGGACAAGCTGAAAAATGTTCCGATTACGATTGCCTTATTCGAGCAAAACGAAAAATCTTCAGTAGTCCCTGGGAATTTCATTTCCTATACAAATATCGATAATAACTCTGACAACATTGGAAAATGGACGGACTTGGACGAAGAGTATTTCCTATTTCCTTCAGCTGGTGCTGAAAAAAAATACCGTGATGACGTCAATACTTTCACGAACTTTAAAGAAGATGTCGAAGAATACTTCCCTAACTTTAACGGAGTCATCGGCAGGGCGTTCTATATGGATGATCAATTGCAAAGTCTGAACATCGATATCCCCATTCAATTTTATGGGAACTCTGAAGCCATCGGCTTTACCCAATATGTTGCTGGGCTTATAATGGAACGTTTCCCGAACTATATTGCCGTACAGGTATCCATTACCTCTGTAAATGGACCTGAAGCGCTCATAGTCCGTGAAGCAAATCAGGACGAACCAACCGTGCATATATACGAATGAAAAAAGATGAAGCTTAACGGCTTCATCTTTTTTGCGACCCACTTTAAAATTGGAATCTATTTCTTGTAAATTTCAAAATAACCTTAACCAGGAACAAAAATATATAATAGAAAGTAAACCCTTCCATCTTAGGAAGCAAATACTTTAAAAAGGGAACATTTGTCGAATTTTAAAGGCCTTATTGTCATTTCCCCGGAAATTTCGGCAACTTCCCCATATTTCCCGGAAAATATCTCTTTTTCCTTACGAAATAATTGAATTTCGACATTGTATCTCTTGTTGCTTTACTGTGTAATAGTTTGATATGATTTAAACGATGATTATATGGAGAAAAGCGACGAAATTCAGTCGATTTGGATATTTTTTCGGAGGTGAAGAGAATGTCACGTATTTCTATGGAACAAGTTAAACACGTTGCCCATTTGGCTCGTTTGGCTATTACGGAAGAAGAAGCACAACAGTTTCAGCATCAGCTTGACCAAATGATTTCATTCGCGGAGCAGTTGAATGAGCTTGATACGGATCAAGTAAACCCGACTTCTCACGTTTTGGATATGAAGAATGTTATGCGCGAAGATGTCGCAAAACCGGGATTGCCAGTAGAAGAAGTAGTTAAAAATGCACCGGATAGCAAAGAAGGATATATCCGTGTACCATCAATAATTGAATAAGGAGGGACAATGATGTCGTTGTTCGAACAAAAGGTTTCTGAGCTTCATGAACGCTTACATAAGAAAGAGATAAGTGTCACTGATCTTGTTAACGAATCGTATAAGCGAATCGGACAAGTAGAGGACAAGGTGAAGGCATTTTTGACACTTGATGAAGAAAACGCCCGCAATCAAGCAAAACGATTGGATGATCAATTGGTAAAAGGCGAGAACGAAGGCGCTTTATTTGGTATGCCAATCGGAGTGAAGGATAATATTGTCACTAAAAATTTGCGTACGACTTGTGCGAGCAAAATTTTGGAGAACTTTGATCCAATCTATGATGCAACCGTTGTTCAAAAGCTACAGAAAGCAGAAACGGTTACAATAGGGAAATTAAATATGGATGAATTTGCGATGGGTTCTTCTAATGAGAACTCCGCATTTCAGGCAACACGCAACCCTTGGAACACGGAATTTGTGCCAGGAGGTTCTTCGGGTGGTTCAGCTGCATCTGTCGCTTCCGGTGAAGTCCTATTCTCTTTAGGTTCCGATACGGGTGGATCGATCCGCCAACCAGCGGCCTATTGTGGAGTTGTCGGCTTAAAACCTACATATGGACGGGTTTCCCGATTCGGACTAGTAGCATTTGCGTCTTCATTGGATCAAATTGGGCCAGTTACAAGAACGGTTGAAGATAACGCTTATTTGCTTGAAGCGATTTCAGGTGTAGATCCAATGGATTCGACCTCTGCTAATGTTGACGTGCCGAGTTTTGTGAATTCGTTAACAGGCGATGTTAGAGGATTGAAAATAGCTGTACCTAAAGAATATCTTGGTGAAGGCGTTGGGGAAGAAGCACGTAATTCCGTACTTGAAGCGTTAAAAGTATTAGAGGGGCTTGGAGCTGAATGGGAAGAGGTATCCTTGCCGCATTCCAAATATGCTTTAGCTGCCTATTACCTGCTATCTTCATCGGAAGCTTCGGCTAACCTTTCACGTTTTGACGGAGTGCGTTACGGACATCGTACAGATAATGCAGAGACTCTTATCGAAATGTATAAGCAAACCCGTGCAGAAGGATTCGGTGACGAAGTGAAACGCCGTATCATGCTTGGAACGTTCTCCTTAAGTTCCGGTTATTATGATGCTTATTATAAAAAGGCTCAAAAAGTACGTACATTAATCAAAAAAGACTTTGAAGATGTCTTTGAAAAATACGATGTCATCGTTGGGCCGACTACACCTACGCCTGCATTTAAAATTGGTGAAAAAGTCGACGATCCATTAACGATGTATGCGAATGATATCTTGACGATTCCAGTCAATCTTGCTGGTGTACCAGGTATATCCGTGCCATGTGGATTCGCAGCGAATGGGCTTCCGCTCGGACTGCAAATGATTGGGAAGCATTTTGATGAAAGCACGATTTATCGCGCGGCTCACGCATTTGAGCAAGCAACAGATTTTCATAAACAATTTCCTAAGCTGTAAGGGGTGAAAAAAATGGACTTTGAAACGGTGATTGGTCTAGAAGTACACGTAGAATTAAAAACGGATTCTAAAATTTTCTCAGCGAGCCCAAATCATTTTGGTGCCGCTCCAAATAGTAACACGACTGTAATTGACCTAGGCTACCCAGGAGTATTGCCTGTCGTCAATAAAAAGGCTGTTGATTTTGCAATGAAGGCTGCAATTGCCCTGAATTGCGAAGTGGCGGAAATTACGAAATTCGACCGGAAAAACTATTTTTACCCGGACAATCCTAAAGCATACCAAATTTCACAGTTCGATCAACCGATCGGTGAGCATGGTTGGATTGAAATCGAAGTGGGCGGCAAGAAAAAGAAAATTGGCATTACCCGCATTCATATGGAAGAGGATGCTGGAAAGCTGACACATAAAGGGAACTATTCACTGTGTGATTATAACCGCCAAGGTACGCCTCTTGTTGAAATCGTATCCGAACCGGATATCACTTCCCCGGAAGAAGCTTATGCTTATCTGGAAAAGTTGAAATCCATCATTCAATACACCGGCGTTTCCGATTGTAAAATGGAAGAAGGCTCACTTCGCTGTGATGCTAACATTTCCTTGAAACCTGTCGGCCAAAAAGAATTCGGTACGAAAACCGAATTGAAAAACTTGAACTCATTCAACTTCGTTCGCAAAGGGTTGGAGCATGAAGAAATCCGACAAGCGGAAATTCTGAATGAAGGCGGCATAATCGAACAGGAAACCCGCCGGTTCGACGAAGCTACAGGCAGAACGGTACTAATGCGAATTAAGGAAGGTTCCGATGATTACCGTTACTTCCCGGAACCAGACTTATTGACAATCCATATCGATGAAGAATGGAAAGCGCGTATTGCTGCCGAGATTCCGGAACTTCCGGATGCCCGGAAAAAACGCTATGTCGAAGAATTTGGCTTACCTGAATATGATGCAGCCGTTTTAACGGTAACGAAAGAAAGTGCTGATTTCTTTGAAGCGACAGTCGCTTCAGGAGCTGATGCAAAACTAGCATCTAACTGGATCATGGGTGAGGTTTCCGCTTTCTTGAATGCAGAAGGTAAAGAGCTGCATGATGTCAAATTGACTGCTGAATCGTTGGCTGGAATGATCAAGCTGATTGAAGATGGCACGATTTCTTCTAAAATCGCTAAAAAAGTTTTCAAAGAATTGATTGAAAACGGCGGGGATGCTGAAACGATCGTCAAGGAGAAGGGACTAGTCCAAATTTCCGATGAAGGCGCATTGCTTACAGCCGTTGAAGAAGCATTGAATAATAACCCGCAATCGATTGAAGATTTTAAAGCCGGTAAACAAAAGGCAATCGGCTTCCTTGTCGGACAGATCATGAAAGCGACAAAAGGACAAGCCAATCCACAGCTTGTTAATAAAATTTTGGTGGAAGAAATCAATAAACGTTAATATTGACCGTATCACTTTTAAAGTGGTACGGTTTTCTCTTGATTAAGAAAAGGCTTCACTGTGAAAAGCTTGAAAATAATTTTTGATTTTTTTTGAGTTATCTGTAGGGGTAACTCCTTTTTGTGTCGTCTATTACATGAATGTTTAACAGGAAAGGAGGAAGAGAAGTGACGGATGAGTTAGTTGAGAAGGTTAGGGCTGGGAATGATCATGCATTCCGAATGTTGATTGAAACTTATAAACAGACGGTTTATAGAACCGTCTTTTCCGTCTTGCGGAATCAAAAGGATGCAGAAGATGTTACCCAGGAAGTCTTTATCAAAATCTACACTTCTCTTCCTCAATATAAAAACCAAGGTTTCAAAACTTGGATTACCCGAATTGCGGTCAATCATGCAATCGATTTAAAGAGAAAAAGGGAACGCCAAAAGGAAGAATTGCAGGACGAACATTCATCGGAAGCTAATTTGGGCTTAACTGATGATGTCGAGGCAGTATTTTTTCGGAATGAAAGGCGAAAGCAAGTATTACGGAAGCTGAATGACCTTCCAGAGGGATATCGGGATGTTGTATATGGCTATTACATAAAGGAAAAGACTTTCAAGCAAATTGCAGAGGAACAGCAGATTCAAGTGAAATCTGTGGAGGTAAAGCTATATCGGGCGAGAAATTGGATGAGAAAACATTGGAAAGAGGAGGATTTTTCATGAATCATGTTCCTGAAGCAGAATGGGTTGCATATTTGGCAGATAAAATACCAGAGGCTCTAAAAATTGAATATGAAAATCATCTATACTCCTGTGACAAGTGTTTGTCCGCCTATATGGAAGCGATGGAAAAAGAAGAAATCAGTCAGGACATTGAAGGATTTGATATTGATATTGCAGGTCCTGTCATGGACTCGATTGGCCGATTGAAAGGCGGCTCTGTTGAAGAGGAAAAGCAACCCCGAAATGAGAAATCACTTCGGACGATAACAAGACATTACCTGATTGCGGCCGGATTTACGATCTTATTGATGGCAGGCGGAGTATTTCAATCATTGACAGAATACGTGGATTCTGTGGAATCAAGCAGTGAAAAGGAAGCACAGTCCTTAACCGATGGACTTATTGATAAAACATTTAATTGGATGGACTCTATTGAAAAGAAAAATAAGGAGGGGTTTAGAAATGAATAAAAGTCCGGTATTAGCCTTTTTATTATCATTTTTGCCAGGTTTCGGACATTTTTACCTAGGAAGGAAATATAAAGGGTTATTTTATTTTCTTGCCACAGCTGGATTGGGGCTTGGAGGTCTTTTTCTTTCGTTGATCAGTCAATCTGATGCGTTTCTGGCTTTTTCCATTATTGGAATGGTGTTTTATTTCATCAGTATATTTGATTTGGTGGTCACCTCACTGAGGAAGCCTAAAAGTGAAGAGGATGTGGAGGGAATGGCAGATCAGCAGCCGGAGGCGGAAAGATTTTATGTAATCATCCTTTCATTCGTTCCAGGGTTAGGGCACTTTCAGCTGGGCCTCATGAATCGGGGACTCATTTTTCTCATCGGCTTTTTAGGCCTTGGCATTATGGTGATCTTCATCAGTGTGATGACACAGATGGAAGGTCTGTTAATATTCATGGCACTATTGCCTGTTATTTGGATTTACAGCTTTTTTGATTCTGTTCAGCAGCTCAATAAAAAGCAAAGAGGTGAGGAGCTTATCGATCGGACCGTTTTGGAAGATTTCGAGGAGAGGCGGGAATCCGGGAAGAAGAGTAAATCGGTCGCGACTTTATTTGCTATTTTTCCTGGTGCAGGTCACTTATATTTGGGGCTGCAAAAACGTGGGATTCAATTGATGGCCGGCTTTTTATTCGCCATTTACATACTGGATTTACTCCGTTTAGGTTTCTTCTTTTTCCTTATTCCGATTATCTGGTTTTATAGTTTTTTTGATGGATTGCAAAAGGCCTCGAAAATGGAAGAGGGTCCAGTTGAAGAT
>Ga0247818_10003564_pt1 | contig 10045 bp, 9 predicted proteins | sample 13C_Glucose_Day1_FD_192424 | JGI IMG/M metagenome (GOLD analysis project Ga0247818, IMG submission 192424) | Soil microbial communities from agricultural site in Penn Yan, New York, United States - 13C_Glucose_Day1 | ecosystem: Environmental > Terrestrial > Soil > Agricultural land | place: USA...
ATACGTCGGCCTTGTTGCCGAGGGACACGAAGCAGCCGACGCCCAGCCCCAGCTCGCGGGCGACGTCGATCAGCGCGATGCCGACGCCGCCGGACTGGGAGGCGATCGCGAGGCCGCCGGGCGGCGGAACCGCGGGGCTGAACGTGGCGTTGAGCCGCACGTCCGGGTGGTTGGACATCAGGCCCAGGCAGTTGGGGCCGACCAGCCGCATGCTGTGGTCGCGGGCGACCCGGAGCATCTCCCGCTGCATCTCGTGGCCCGCGCCGCCCATCTCGTCGAAGCCCGAGGAGATGACGACCGCCGAGGAGGCGCCGGCGGCCGCGGCGTCGCGGATCGTGTCGAGCACCCGGTCGGCGGGGACGGCGACGACCACGAGGTCGAGGTGTCCGGGCACGTCCACCAGGCGCGGGTATGCCGTCACGCCGTCGATCGCGTCCGCCTGCGGGTGCACGACGCAGAGCTCGCCGGCGAAGCCACCCTCGCGGATCGAGCGGAGGACCGCCGCGCCGACGCCGGTGCCGTTGCGCCGGGCCCCGGTGACGGCGACGCTGCCGGGGTAGAGCAGCGGGGCGAGCGAGCGTGCCTCCGAGCTGAACTCCCGCTCGTCGGCCGCGGCCACGGCGCGGGCCGACGCCGTGGTGCCCATCTCCACGTGGACGGTGCCCTCCTCGGTGTGCCGGGTGATCTCGAACCCGGCGTCGAGGAAGACGTGCAGCATCCGGCTGTTCTCGGCCAGAACCTCGGCCACGAAGCGGCGTACCCCCTGGTCCCGCGCGGCGGCCGCGAGGTGCTCCAGCAGCAGGCTGCCGACGCCGCGGCCGCGCAGCGAGTCGGCCACGAGGAAGGCCACCTCGGCCACGTCCGGGCCCACCCGCTCGGCGGTGGCGAGGGCCACGATGCGGCCGTGCGCGGTCGCCACCAGGCTCGCCATCGTGTCCGCTCCGCCGCCTTCGAAGAGGTGCGCCACGTAGTCGAGCCCCGCCCGGCGGCTGGTCGCGAAGAACCGCAGCCGCAGGCTGGCGTCCGAGGCGGACTCGTGCAGAGCCTCCAGTCCCGGGCGGTCGTCCGGCCGCATCTCCCGGATGACCGCGACCGTGCCGTCGGCGAGCAGCACGTCGGCCGCGGGCAGGCCGCTCGTGCGTGCGCGCGCCTCGGAGGACGCAGGAATCGCGATCATGCGGCCCACCTTCCGTGACGTGGGGGACCGTCCACAGGGTCGTTGTGCCCCGGGCGCAAGGCCGTCGGGCCCTGCCCGGCCAGGGGGCGCCGGAGTGTTCTGGAGCCAGGTGCAGAACCGGATCCTGGAGGACCGATGTTGGTGCGCGAGCTGATGACGAGCCCGGCCGTGACGGTGCGTCCCGACGCGACGGTCAAGGAGGCCGCCCGGCTGCTCACCGAGCACGGCATCACGGCGATGCCGGTCGTCGACGCGCAGGGCGCGCTGGTCGGCGTGGTGAGCGAGGCGGACCTGATCCGCGACACCGTCCTGCCGGACCAGCGGGCCCACGAACGGCCCGTGCACCTCGCCGCCGGCGTGTTCGGCACCCAGGTCTCCGACGTGATGAGCCACTTCCCACTGAGCGTGCGCACCGACGCCGACCTCGCGGCCGCGGCCGAGCTGATGACCGGCACCGCCGTCAAGAGCCTGCCGGTGGTCGACGCGGGTGTCGTCGTGGGCGTGATCAGCCGCCGCGACATCGTCGCCGTGCTGGCCCGTAGCGACCAGCGGATCGAGGCGGAGGTCGACGAGCTGCTGCGCTCGGCGGGGATGGAGTCCGACGTCGAGGTCTTCGACGGCGTGGTCGTGCTGGACGGCCCCGACGAGCAGCACCAGCAGGAGGTGGTCCGCGTCCTGGTGAGCACCGTGCAGGGCGTGGTGGGCGTCCGCTTCGGCCGGCGGCCCGCGCCGCGGCACTGACCGAGGGTCCGGGTCAGACGGACCGGCGGGCCGGCATCGTGCTCAGGGCGTCCCACCCGGCGCCGACCCGGCGACCGGACAGCTCGTTCCAGCGCAGCCGCAGGTAGAGGGTCCGCGAGCCACCCGCCCACGGCCGGGGCGACCAGACCTCGCGGATGTGGTCGAGCTCGTCGACGTCGGTGACGAACTCGCCGCGCCCGCGCGCCACGACGCTCCAGCCGCGCTGGTTCTCGTAGTCGAACTGGTCGACCTCGAAGGCCAGCGTCGTGTCCCGGCCGTAGCTGCCCAGCAGGCTGTACGGCGAGGTGCGCACCACGATCGACTCGTCCACCACCGAGTAGTTCACCGGGATGATGTGCGGCCCGGTGGGGGTGGCGATGGCGATCCGCCCCGCGACGCCGGCACGGAGCAGCCTCTCGCACTCCTCGCGGTCGAGATCGATGATGTCCTGCACGGAGAAGTCCTTCCGTCCGGTCCCCCTGTTACCCGCCATCGTTCCGGTGTGCCGGGAAGGGCGGTCAGGGTCGATGGTCCCCTCGTCCCGGCCCGTTGCGCCCTGCCCGGCGTACCCCGGCTGGGCGACGGTGGAGGCGGTCGGAGGACCGGCCCTGCGCAGCGCCCCCGGACGGGGGCAGACCGAACGGAGCGTGACGTCCATGGAAGGCACCGCCCACGACGCCGGGGTCCCGGCCGGGACCGTCGTCGTCGGAGTGGACGGGTCGAAGTCGGCCGAGCAGGCCCTCGACTGGGCGATCGAGGAGGCGGCGCTCGAGCACCGGCCGCTGACCCTCGTGCACGCCCTCGGTCCGCTCGGCACCAGCGGGACCGCGTGGCTCGACCAGGCCGGGGTCAACCAGCGCGACATCCTGGACGCGATGCGCAGCGACGGGCAGGCGCTGCTCGACGCCGCGCGCGACCGGGCCCTGGGCAAGGCCCCCCAGCTCGTCGTCCACGAGGTGCTGCGCCTCGTGGACCCCCGCGAGGCGCTGCTGGACCTCTCGCACGACGCCGCGATGATCGTGCTGGGCTCGCGGGGCCGCGGCCCGGTCCGCAGCCTGGTGCTGGGGTCGGTCAGCGTGGGGGTGTCCCGGCACGCCTCCTGCCCGGTGGTCATCCTGCGGCCCCACCACGTGGGCGTCGTACGCCGCGGGGTGCTGGTGGGTGCCGACGGCACCGAGCGGTCCCGGGCGACGTTGGAGTTCGCCTACCGCCAGGCGTCGCTGCGGCGGCTGCCGCTCACGGTGATGCACTGCTTCTGGGACGCCCACGGCGCGACGACCGGGGGGCACGTGATCCCCGACCAGGCCGAGGGGTACGACGACCAGCGGCTGCTGCTCGCGGAGTCGGTGAGCGGGATGACCGAGAAGTTCCCCGACGTGCACGTGCACACGGAGCTGGCCCGCGGGCTGGCCGACGACTGCCTGGTGCGCGCGTCCGGCCAGATGGACATGGTGGTGGTCGGCTTCCACCACGCGGGAGCCGTCTCGGGCATCGTCTACGGGTCCGTCGCGTCCACGGTGCTCGAGCACGCCTCGTGCGTCGTGGCCGTCGTCCCCGAGCCCGAGGGGTCGACTGCCTGACCGGCGGGTCAGGGCCGGACGTCACCGCCGCGGAGGTGCTGGCCGGCCACCATCGCCACGATGTCGGACCAGGTCACGACGCCGACCACGCGCCCGTCGTCGTCGACGACCGGTAGCGCGTCCACCAGCTCGAAGATCATCACCCCGGCGGCCTGTCGTACCGACGCCGCGTGGTGCACCCGGGGCTGCTCGGCCGGGACGTGGTCGCCGACGTGGCGGCCGCGCCTGGTGGTGCCCAGCGAGGCGAGGACCTGCTCGGCGGACAGCAGCCCGCGGCAGGTGCGGTCGGGGTCCACGACGACGAGGTGACGCAGCGCGGTCCGCAGGAACGTGTCGAGCGCGACCGACAGGTCCGCGTCGGACCGGATCGCCACGATGCGGCGGGACATGATGTCCGCGACCCGGGTCTCGGTCGTGTCCGGCTCGACCGGGGCGTGCAGCTGCTCGACCACAGGCACACAGTGGACGCCGAACGGCCCGGGCGTCAGAGGAGAAGGTCACCTTGGCCGTCGACCACGCCGTCGACGTACACCCAGCGACCCGCGCGCTTCTCGAAGCGGCTCCGCTCGCGGAGGACCCCCGCGCCGGCCCGGGTCTCGTAGTGGGCCGCGAACTCGACCTCGCCGTGCTGGTCGCCGGGCCCACCCTCCGTCGTGCCGAGGATCTCGAGGCCGGTCCAGGTCGTGCCCGGGTCGTCGGTGAGGTGCTCGGGGCGGGTGCGCGGGTGCCAGGTGCGGAAGACGTGGTCGAGGTCGCCGACCGCGTAGGCGGAGTAGCGCGACCGCATCAGCTCCTCGGCGGTCTGCGCCTGCGCGGCGCCGCGGTGCAGGCGGCCGCAGCACGCGTCGTACGTCGTGCCGCTGCCGCACGGGCAGGGCTGCTGGAGTCGCTGCTGGATCCGGGCGGCCACCTGCGCACCGTAACGCGGGCGTCGCCTGCGTGGTTGCCCGCCTGAGTAGCGTGAAGTGGTGACCTCAGCTCCCACGATCACCACCGTCGGCGACCTCAAGGCATCCGGGCACCAGCAGAAGACGCTGCGTCACGAGATCCGGGACAACCTCCTCGCGGCGCTCCGCGAGGGGCGCGACCCGTGGCCGGGACTGCACGGCTTCGAGGAAACCGTCATCCCGCAGCTGGAGCGGGCCCTGATCGCCGGGCACGACGTCGTGCTCCTCGGCGAGCGCGGCCAGGGCAAGACCCGGCTGCTCCGCACCCTGGCCGGGCTGCTCGACGAGTGGTCCCCGGTCATCGAGGGCAGCGAGCTCGGCGAGCACCCCTACGAGCCGATCACGCACGCCTCGCAACGTCGGGCCCGGGAGCTCGGCGACGGGCTGCCGGTGGCCTGGCGGCACCGCAGCGAGCGGTACGCCGAGAAGCTCGCGACGCCGGACACCTCCGTGGCCGACCTGATCGGCGACGTGGACCCGATGAAGGTGGCCGAGGGGCGCTCGCTGGGCGACCCGGAGACCATCCACTTCGGGCTGATCCCGCGCAGCCACCGCGGCATCGTCGCGATCAACGAGCTGCCCGACCTCGCCGAGCGGATCCAGGTGGCGATGCTCAACGTGATGGAGGAGCGCGACATCCAGATCCGCGGCTACGTGCTGCGGCTGCCGCTCGACGTACTGGTGGTCGCCAGCGCCAACCCCGAGGACTACACCAACCGCGGCCGGATCATCACGCCGCTCAAGGACCGCTTCGGCGCCGAGATCCGCACCCACTACCCGACCGAGCTCGACGACGAGGTCGCGGTGATCCGGCAGGAGGCGACGCTGGTCGCGGAGGTGCCCGACCACCTCGTCGAGATCCTGGCCCGGTTCACCCGGGCGCTGCGGGAGTCCAGCGCGGTCGACCAGCGCTCCGGTGTCTCGGCCCGGTTCGCGATCGCCGGCGCCGAGACGATCGCCGCGGCGGCCCTGCACCGCGCCACCTCCCAGGGTGAGGTGGAGGCGGTCGCCCGACCCGTCGACCTCGAGACCGCGGTCGACGTGCTCGGCGGCAAGATCGAGTTCGAGACCGGGGAGGAGGGTCGCGAGCGGGAGATCCTCGACCACCTGCTCCGCACCGCCACGGCCGAGACCGTGCGCGGTCACTTCCGCGGCCTCGACTTCGCGGTGCTCGTCAACGCGATCGAGAACGGCTCGATGGTCACCACCGGCGAGCAGGTGGCCGCCCGCGACTTCCTGACCGGGCTGCCGGTGCTCGGGGAGTCGGAGCTGTACGACGACATCTGCGACCGGCTGTACTCGTCCCAGGGAGGCGCCACCAACGACGGGCAGCGGGCGGGCGCGATCGAGCTGGCCCTGGAGGGTCTCTACCTGGCCCGCAAGGTCAGCAAGGAGACCGGAGGTGGGGAGACCGTCTATGGCTGATCGTTCGGTGGTCGAGCTTGTCGAGACCACTCCGTCCGGAGGACGCCGATGAGAGGGCACCGCTCCCGCTACGGCCGGTACGCCGGCGGCCCCGACCCGCTGGCGCCGCCCGTCGACCTCGCCGAGGCGCTGGACGCGATCGGCGAGGACGTGATGGCCGGCTACTCCCCGGAGCGCGCGATGCGGGAGTTCCTGCGCCGCGGGGGCCGGGACCAGACCGGCCTCGACGACCTGGCCCGCCGGGTGGCCGAGCGCCGCCGCGACCTGCTGCAGCGGCACAACCTCGACGGCACCCTCCAGGAGGTGCGCGAGCTGCTCGACCGGGCGCTGCTCGAGGAGCGCAAGCAGCTGGCCCGCGACGCCGAGATGGACGACGCCGACCGCGCCTTCCGCGAGATGCAGCTGGAGAACCTGCCGCCCTCGACCGCGGCCGCGGTGAGTGAGCTGTCGGACTACGACTGGTCCTCGCGGCAGGCCCGCGCGGACTACGAGAAGATCAAGGACCTGCTCGGCCGGGAGATGCTCGACCAGCGGTTCGCCGGCATGAAACAGGCGCTCGAGAACGCCACCGACGAGGACCGCGCGGCGATCAACGAGATGCTGCAGGACCTCAACCAGCTGCTCGACGCCCACCGCCGCGGCGAGGACACCGACCAGCAGTTCCGCGACTTCATGGACAAGCACGGGGACTTCTTCCCGGAGAACCCCCAGAACATCGACGAGCTGCTCGACGCCCTGGCCCAGCGTGCGGCGGCGGCGCAGCGGATGCGGAACTCGATGACCCAGGAGCAGCGCGACGAGCTCGATGCCCTGGCCGCGCAGGCCTTCGGGTCCCCGGAGCTGATGGAGTCGCTCTCGCAGCTCGACGCCAACCTGCAGGCGCTGCGGCCGGGGGAGGACTGGGGCGGCTCGGAGCGCTTCGACGGCGAGCAGGGGCTCGGCCTCGGCGACGGCACCGGCGTGCTCCAGGACCTCGCCGACCTCGACGACCTCTCCGAGCAGCTCTCGCAGTCCTACGGCGGCGCCCGGATGGACGACCTCGACCTCGACAAGCTGTCCCGCCAGCTCGGTGACCAGGCCGCGGTCGACGCCAACACGCTCCAGCGGCTCGAGAAGGCGCTGCGCGACACCGGCTACATGAAGCGCGGCTCCGACGGCCAGCTCCGGCTCAGCCCCAAGGCGATGCGGCAGCTCGGCAAGGCGCTGCTCCGCGACGTCGCCCAGCGGATGTCCGGCCGGCAGGGCCAGCGGGACCTGCGCCAGGCCGGTGCGGCGGGGGAGCCGTCCGGTGCGACGCGCGAGTGGGCGTTCGGCGACACCGAGCCCTGGGACGTCACCCGGACCGTGACCAACGCCGTCGTCCGCACCGTCTCCGAGGGTGCCGACGCCCGCGGCGGCGTACGCCTCGACCTTCAGGACGTCGAGGTCAGCGAGACCGAGGCCCGCACCCAGGCCGCGGTGGCGCTGCTCGTCGACACGTCGTTCTCGATGGCGATGGACGGCCGCTGGGTGCCGATGAAGCGCACCGCCCTCGCCCTGCACACGCTGATCCGCTCCCGCTTCCGCGGCGACCACCTGCAGCTGATCGGCTTCGGCCGGCACGCCGAGGTGATGGAGATCGAGCAGCTCACCGCGCTCGACGCGATGTGGGACAAGGGCACCAACCTCCACCACGCGCTGCTGCTGGCCAACCGGCACTTCCGCAAGCACCCCAACGCCCAGCCGGTGCTGCTGATCGTCACCGACGGCGAGCCGACGTCCCACCTCGAGCCGGACGGGGAGGTCTACTTCTCCTACCCGCCGCACCCGCTGACGGTCGCCTACGCCGTCCGGGAGCTCGACAACGCCGGCCGGCTCGGCGCGCAGACGACGTTCTTCCGGCTCGGCGAGGACCCGGGCCTGGCCCGCTTCATCGACTCGATGGCCCGTCGGGTCGACGGCCGGGTGGTCGCCCCCGAGCTCGACGACCTCGGCGCCGCGGTCGTCGGCTCCTACCTCGGCTCACGGGGACCGCGGTCGGCGATGGGCGGGCAGTACGGCGACTGGTTCGGCGGCCGGGGGTTCTGGGTCGGCGACTGAGGAGGAGACAGGGCGATGACGACGTTCGACGAGGAGACCAGCCCGCGGGCCCGGCTCGCGGAGCCCGGCGAGGCGATCTCGTACGACGAGCTCCGGCTGGCCACCCGCAACCACGGGATGCCCCTGGAGATGCTCGACCTCGACGTCACGCCGCCCGGCCTGCACTACGTGCTGGTCCACTACGACATCCCGCTGCTCGACCCCGTGCAGTGGCGGCTCGAGGTCGACGGGCACGTCGAGCGCCCGCTCAGCCTGGACCTCGCCGACCTGCTCGGCCGGCCCACGATCACCCGCCGCGTGACCCTCGAGTGCGCGGGCAACGGCCGGGCCCGCACCTCCCCGCGCCCGATCAGCCAGCCGTGGCTGGACGAGGCGGTGGGCACCGCGGAGTGGACCGGGGTCCCGCTCGCGCCGCTGCTGGCCGAGGCCGGGGTGCGCGACGGGGCCGTGGACGTCGTGTTCACCGGCGCTGACCACGGGGTCGAGCGCGGCGTCGAGCAGGACTACCAGCGCGGCATCTCGCTGGCCGAGGCGCGGTCGGACCGGCTGTTCCTCGCCCACACGATGAACGGGCAGCCGCTGCCGCCGCAGCACGGCGCGCCGCTGCGGCTGCTGGTGCCGGGCTGGTACGGCATGGCGCACGTGAAGTGGCTGGTGCGGATCACCGTGCTCGACCGTCCCTTCGACGGCTTCCAGAACGCCACGGCGTACCGGATCACCCACGACGCCGACGACCCCGGCGAGCCCGTGGACCGCATCCAGCCCCGCGCGCTGGTCCGGCCGCCGGGGTTCCCGGAGTTCCAGACCCGCACCCGCGTGCTGGACGTCGGCAGCCACGAGCTCCGTGGCCGCGCCTGGTCCGGGCTGGCGCCGGTCGACCGGGTCGAGGTCAGCGTCGACGGCGGCGTGACCTGGGCGGACGCCGAGCTGGGCCCGGCCCGGGGCGAGCACGAGTGGCGCAGCTGGTCGTGGACCTGGCGGGCCGAGGCCCCCGGACGCTTCGAGCTGTGCGCGCGCGCCACCGACGCCGCCGGGAACGTGCAACCGGTGGAGCAGCGCTGGAACCGCCAGGCCATGGCCAACAACCACGTGCAGCGCGTGCCCGTCGTGGTCAGGTGAGTCGCTCCCAGTTGGTGCAGGGGCGTGTGGAGGTGCCGCGCACCCCGGCGCAGTCCGGCAGCTCGTCCGGCGGCTGCAGCTCGTCGGTGTGGACGTCCCGGACCAGCCGGTGCCGGGCGAGCTGGAGGCCGTTCAGGAAGATCTCGCAGTCGCAGAAGCCGCCCATGCTCCCGAGCCGGCGCTCGAGGCCGACGGCTCGAGGTGAGCGCAGGTCCCGGAACCGCTGCGCCCAGCGCAGGGTCGTGTCGCAGCCGTACGACGTGAGCATGCGCTGGACGTAGCAGGCGAGGCACTCGGCCGGCCCGGGCACGGTCACCGTCTCGGCGTGTGCACGCAGGTGGGACTCGGCCTGCTCGACGGCAGTCATCTCGGTCATGGGCGTGTTCCTCTCGGTCGGTCGGTCGACCCCGGGACCACGTCTACCCGCGACCGCCGACAGTCAGGGGTCCAACGGCGACGACCGAGGCTCAGCCTCGATCCACCGATGTCGGCGTCGATTCAGTTCTGAGTGACTGATTCGGCGGTCTCGGTGTGGGCGGGTGAGCGTGGGCTTGCGCGACGTCACCGGGCCTAGCGGAGGCAGTTCGCCGGTCCCCGACGACCCGCACGCTCACGGGTGGTCGTCATGTGCCGAGCTGCCTCCGCCCGTGCCGAGCGATCACCGCGAACTCGGCTCCGACCGGTGGATCCAGGCTCAGGCGGGGTGCAGGATCGCCGCCAGATCCTCGACGCCGTCGACCAGGCGGGTGCCGGGCCGGGCCCAGGACGCGTTGGCGTCGACGGGGTGCACCGGGAGGCCCTCGGGGAGCACCCCCGAGGCGACCAGCTCGTCGGCCAGGGTCGTCGCACCCGCCAGGTCGTAGCCGCAGGGCGCCACCACGACGACCTCGGGCCCGGCCGTGTGCACGGCTTCCCACGTGACCCGCTCGGACTTCGCGCCGGCCCTGCCGAGCAGCGGCTCACCGCCCGCGGCCTCG
>Ga0247818_10003565_pt1 | contig 10044 bp, 6 predicted proteins | sample 13C_Glucose_Day1_FD_192424 | JGI IMG/M metagenome (GOLD analysis project Ga0247818, IMG submission 192424) | Soil microbial communities from agricultural site in Penn Yan, New York, United States - 13C_Glucose_Day1 | ecosystem: Environmental > Terrestrial > Soil > Agricultural land | place: USA...
TCGTCGGCTTCATGGATGTTCCGGCGGTGGTTGTAACGAGTGAGCTGGAGCGCCGAATGGCATTGTTCAAACGCAGCAAAACGACTGCGACAGGTTTCGATTGGGCCGGTTTTCTCTGGCTGTTTGTATTCTTCTGGTACTTCTCGGGTATCACCCAACTGCTGATCCAGCTGACCGGTACCTCCGGCTTCACCGGGTTCCGTCAGGCGTTCGTCATGAGCGCGATCTGGCTGGCGCCGATGCTGCTGTTCCCCAAACGCACCAAACTGCTCGCCGCCATCATCGGCGTGGTGTTGTGGGCGTGCTCGATGGCCAGCCTGGGCTACTTCTTCATCTATGAGCAGGAGTTCTCCCAGAGCGTGATCTTCATCATGTTCGAGTCGAACGTGTCCGAAGCCGGCGAGTACATGACCCAGTACTTTGCCTGGTGGATGGTGCCGGCGTTCCTCGCGCATACCGCGTTCGCTTACTTCCTGTGGACTCGCCTGCGCCCGGTGTACATGCCCCGTGGCCGCGCATTCGTCGCGGCGATGGCCATCCTGATTGCCGTAATCGGTTATCCGCTGGTCAAACAAACCATGCGCATGGGCACCTTCGCCCAAGGCTTCGAGAAATTCGAAACCCGCATCGAGCCGGCGGTGCCATGGCAGATGGTCGTGGCCTATCACCGTTACCAGGAAACCCTCGCCGACATGCAGGGCATGCTGCACAACGTGAGCAAGATCCCGCCGCTGAAAAACCTCAAGGACGCCTCGGCCGATCAGCCAAAAACCCTGGTGCTGGTGATCGGCGAATCGACCAACCGTCAGCGCATGAGCCTTTATGGCTATCAGCGCAACACCACGCCGGAACTGGACAAGCTCAAGGATCAACTGGCGGTGTTCGACAACGTCGTCACTCCACGTCCGTACACCATCGAGGCGCTGCAGCAGGTCCTGACCTTTGCCGACGAGGAAAACCCGGATCTGTACCTGTCGACGCCGTCGCTGGTCAGCATGATGAAGCAGGCCGGCTACAAGACCTTCTGGATCACCAACCAGCAGACCATGACCAAGCGCAACACCATGCTCACCACGTTCTCCGAACAGGCCGATGAGCAGGTGTACCTGAACAACAACCGCAACCAGAACGCCGCGCAATACGACGGCGACGTCATCGAGCCCTTTAACAAGGCCCTGACTGATGCGGCGCCGCGCAAACTGATCGTTGTGCATTTGCTCGGCACACACATGAGCTACCAGTACCGCTATCCGCCGACGTTCGACAAGTTCCAGGACCGCAACGGCGTGCCGCCCGGCGTGCGTGACGACCAGGTACCGACCTACAACAGCTACGACAACGCCGTGCTGTACAACGATTTTGTCGTGTCGAGCCTGATCAAGGATTACGCCAAATCCGATCCGAACGGCTTCCTGCTGTACCTTTCGGATCACGGTGAAGACGTGTTCGACTCGGTGGGCCACAAGACTCTGGGCCGCAACGAAAATAAACCGACCGCGCCGATGTACACCATTCCGTTCATGGCCTGGGCGTCGCCGAAGTGGAAGGCCAACCACGACTGGAACTTCGCCGGCGACCTCGATCGCCCGTACAGCAGCTCGCACCTGATCCACACCTGGGCCGACCTCGCCGGTTTGAGTTTCGATGAACTCGACCACAGCAAGAGCCTGGTCAGCGACAGCTTCAAGGTACGGCCACTGCTGATCGGCGATCCGTACCAGACCGACCAGCGTGCGTTGATCGACTTCAGTTTGATGAAGCCGAAGAAACTCGATACCGCGCCGGCGGATGTCGCACAAAAGTAAAGCCGCTGTGGATCTACCGAGGTGATGGCAACCGCAGAGCGCTTTGCCTGATCCATTGAAAAGCTCTGTATCGAAAGATGCAGAGCTTTTTTTATGCCTTCAGAAATCCAGATCGTTCGATGAACAATCCGTTCTGCAAACGCCTACCGCACGTCGGATTTCCGCCCTTACCTGTCAGATCTGACAGGTGCGAAATCCCACCAATGCGCTTTCAATCACTCCGTTACCTCACCGAACGGAGCACGCCCCCATGTCCAACCCAACACCGGATGCCCTGAAGTCCCTCTACTTCCCTGCCCTGAACCCACTCGACCCAACAGAAGACTACGATGGCGGCATCCCCATTCGTGGCGTGGAAAACGGTTTGCAAGGCACTGTGCCTGCCTGGCTCGCCATGAGCATCGGCGACCGGGTCGATGTTTTTTGGAACAACGCTACGCAGGCAGTGTGGAGCAAGACCATTCAATACGAGTCCGAACTCAATCGGGATGTGATCTTCACCCTGGCCAAGGATTTTGTGCTCGACGGTGATGCCACCAACGTTTACTACAAGATTTCCGGCAAGAACTACCCCGGCGAAGAATCCAGGCCCCGTTTGAAACTGCTGGTCAAACTCACCCGCCCCGGCGAATACGACGACATCCCCGGTGATGACGGCCACTCCGACCTCAATTTTTCCCTCGACCGCTACGAGGTCGATCAGGATTTTCCGCAAAACGGCGTGGTGACGATGCGCATCGTTCCCTACCGCAACCTGACCCGCTACGACCGCATCCACGCCCGCTGGGGCAGCCAGCAAGTGATGCATCCCGTCAGCCGGGAACAAGCAGCGGATCCGCTGAAAAACCCGATCGACATCACTTTCGATTACGACCTGATCAAGGCCGCCGGCGATGGCTCCGCGGTGGCGGTGGCGTTTCAGGTGGTCGACCGCTGCGGCAACTACCCGGACGAGCGCGCCCCGTGGTCGGCCCTGCAATCGGTGCTGGTCGATATGAACGGTGACCGCCTCGACCCACCGCTGGTGCTGGTCAAAGGCCAGCCCACCGATCGCGTGGACCTCGACACACTGGGTGACGACGACGTCACCGTTCGCGTATACACCACTGCCAAAGACTTCGCCGTGAAAGATGAAGTGCTCCTGACCTGGACCGGCACCCCCGCGCAAGGTCCGCAAATCATCGTCGGCCCGTTATCGATGACGGTGGAATTCGTGCCCTTTCAGCTCGACTTCATCATCCCCAACGAAGCCGTACGCGCCATCGCCAAGGGCAGTGCGTCGGTGGGCTTTGTCCGGCGCCGCGAGGGTGAGACCGACCGCCCCTCGAAAAACGCCAGCGTCAGCGTCGTGGGCGATATCAGCCGATTGCTCGCACCTGGCGTCGTCGAGGCACCGGGCGGGACGTTGCCAGTCGATACGCAGTGGGCGACTGTGAGTGTGCCGTGGTACGTCGGTCGCAACAGCAGTGATCTGCTGAATGTGATCTGGGAGGCAAAGGCGCCCGGCGGCGACCCTGTTTACTACGAGGACCCGCGCCAGGTCGGCAACGTAGCGGATGGCGAGCCCGTCTTGCGCGCCGTTGCCCAGAGCGATATCCAGCGTTTCGATGGCCTGAGCGTCAAGGTCTACTACGTCGTCACCAACAGAGACAACCTGCTGCTGAGCGTGCGCGAATCGCTGCCGTTCATCATGCAGGTGGGTGTGGCGAAGCCAATATTTGATCGCCCGGAAGTCGAAGAAGCAGACGATAACGACGTGCTGAATCCGGAAAACGTGCCGCCGACCGGCGCAACACTGGTCGTGCCCTTCCTCGGCACCCAGGACAAGGACCGCGTGACCTACCGCTGGCGCGGCTCGGCCAGCGGCGGCAGCACCAGTGATTATCTGGACATGATCCCGGCCACGGTGGGCAAACCGGTGAAGTTCACGGTGGGCAAGGCATTCGTGACTGCCAATCTTAACGGCACGGTGGTGGCGGATTACAGTATTCAGAGGGGGGGAGAAACGCTGGGGCATTCACGGGAGTTGGAGCTGCGGATTGGCGTGGCGCTGGATCTGAAAGAGCCTGAGGTCAAAGAAGCCCCCAATAACATTCTGCAACCCATCGCAGCCAAAGACACCTTGACCGCTATTGTTCGGGCTTATCCGGACATGATCGGTACACAGGTGAGCGTGACATGGACAGGTACGCCGGGTGAAGGCAGCGCGACGGTCGGTCCCTTCGATGTTACGACCCAAGCGGACAAGGACATTCAGCTGCCCGTTGCAGTGGTTGCATTCAACCTGGGCAAACCGGTGAAAGTGACTTACACCGTCATCCGCAATGGAGCGCCTCAGGATTCGAAGGCATTACCGTTGACCGTACTGTCGATTGCAGACGGCGACAGGAATCTGCCGACTCCTGCCATCGACGGTGCGGTGGGCGATGAGCTAGATCTGGCGCGACTTGAGGACGACGCGCAATTACGCATCGCCCAATGGCCCCTGCAGGCGTTGAACCAGAACAAGTGGCTGCGTTACGACGGCGTTGCCAAGGATGGTAGTGCGGTAGAAAACGTGTTCTGGGAAGGCGCCGCGCATGAACAGGCGGTGGGTTTGACAACTGCCGCCCAGGTCGAATGGCTACGTGAACTTAGAGACGGCAGTGCACTGACGATCACCTTCAAGTTGAATTTTGACAAGGTGGCCGATGCGAATACGGCGGTTGGTTTTCCGTTAAGGACATATAACGTCAAGGCTGTTGAGGATGTGAAACCGGAAATTACTCGGGTCGAAGATTCCAAGGGTACTGAAGTTCTGCCAGGGGGCGAGACGTTGGACACCACAGTGACACTCATTGGCAGCGCCACCATGGGCCAGATGGTGGAGATCTTTGACTACGCCGACAGCAAGGGCGAAACCACCGCGCAACCCGGGACGGGTATCTGGACTCATACGCTAACGGGCTTGGTCGAGGGAAATCACAGTTATACGGCTAAAGCTCTGTATGGAAGCGAGCAAGTGTCGGCGCCCAGGACGGTGACCGTGATTAAAGCTGTATTGGGTGAAGATTTTGGAGATAGAAGGCACTCATTTTCAAAACTCCATGAACCTTATGAGCTTCCCAGCGGAACAATTGCATTGATCTCAGGAATAATATTTGACTTAAATCCTGCCTCTATAAACACAGCGATTTATCCAGTCCCTGGAAAAATTGAAGGTAGCGCGTTATATCTGTCCGCCAATTATAACAACATCCTAAAATACGACTTCAAAGCAACTTATTCGGAAATAAGTTTCTGGTTTCATAATGCACATAGTTATCCATTGCTTTATAAATTTATTATTTATGACGCACAAGGAGTTGAATTAGACTCAAAACTACATAGTGCGGTCGGGGTGACTCAAATAGTTTTCACAACACCTGAAATAAAGAGCCTAAAGATTGAAGCAGTGAATGGCGGCGATTTTGCAACAGCACTAATGTTTGACTCCTTCAAATTCAAAGTGTGACTTAAGTTTACGCAGTTTATCAATTTTCGGTTTCTTGATATTTTGATAGGAGCAAAGTTTAGGGAACCATCAGGAGTTGACCGCCTTTCTGCATTTGTCAAAGATCGCAGCCTTTGGTAACTCCTGCCGACTCAGTGCAGGCGCGGCCGAAGGCTACGATCCTTTGCGCTGGAGCAAACTGGCGGATTGCCAAAGCGCGTAGCTTCGCGCCTACAAGGAATACCGGCAAACTCCGTGAGATTGCAGCGGTTGACTGCCCTGTCCTCACTCCCTATCCTCGCGCCTGTCACGACTCATTCGTGATCGGGTTTGACGGCCCGAAGTATTCCTAGGTCCTTGCATAGCTTCTATGGCAGCTGTGCGTGGGGCGCTTTCGAGTGCGCCGGGTTCCTAGGACCGGTCCGTCAACCCGCGTACAGTTGCCACCCAAATCGTTTGACGGCGATCACGTGGCGACTTCATTTCCTAGGAGTTACACATGACCGATCCAACCACAAAATCCACCCCCTTCGCCCCCTGCGACCACGTCGCCCACAACCTCTTCACCGTCCAACCCGACATCCCCCTCCTCGACGCCCTCGAACACGCCAGCGTCTACCTCAACTGCGCCGCAGCCCTCGCCCATCAAGCCCCGACCGCCACCCGCCCGGAACACTGCGGTTCACTGCACTGGGCCAGTCAGCAAATGCTCAGCACCGCCCGCGCGTTGGTGCTGGCCTCCGTCGCCGGTTTGCATGCCGCACAGGCCGGAGGTGAAGCATGAGTTCGCACATGTCGATGACCCACAACGAAGACAGCATTCCGGTTTTACTGGTCTCCACCGAAGCCCCGTTGGATGTCTTGCACAGCAGCGCGGCCAGTCGCTTTCTGGCGGTGACGCAGATGATGGAAAGTCTGGCCAGTCTGGATATCTCGTCTGCCAAGGGCGCCGATGTGCAGCAACTGGCCCATGCCGCCGCGATGTTGTTGCGTGATGGCTGTGATGTGATGGATGTGTTGGGCCGGCAGATTCGTTTGCGGGTCTGATACCCGCAAAGTCAAAAGATCGCAGCCTTTGCCAGCGCCTATATCGATCAACGTAGGCGCTGGCGAAGGCTGCGATCTTTTGCTTTTAAAGGTGCAGGGCCAGCCGATGCGTGGACAAATCCAGAGCTCGTTAGCGCACCAATAGTATGATAATTCGCGCAAAGTCGACCATCCGCCGGAGGCCCGCTCCATGGGAACCGTACGAAAAACCATCACCGTAACTGACCAGCAAGATCACTGGATCAAAGCCCAGATCGAAGCCGGTCACTACACCAACGATAGCGAATACATCCGGGACCTGATCCGCCGTGAACAGGAGCGAAACGCCGAGCTGGAAAGCATCCGCGCTGCTCTTCGGGAAGGTGAGTCCAGTGGAAAACCTCGCCCTTTCGATCCCGAAGCATTCAAGAAGAGAATGTTAAGCGCGCATGGCTGAATATCGTCTAGCCCCCGCCGCTGAGGGTGGTCTTGAGTTGATCTGGAGTTATACCGCTCAACAATGGGGCTAATAGCAGAAACAAAAGATCGCAGCCTTCGCCAGCTCCTGCATCGATCGGTACAGGAGTTGCGAAGGCTGCGATCTTTTGCTTTTCAAGCGAGGTCGAGTCAAACCTCCGAAACACTTTCAAATAATAATATTTCTCGTTTGATACTAAATCCCAGCCGCACCCTTCGTCTTTGAACAAACGGAATTTTTCCCTCGAAGACAAGGAGTCGGCTGCGATGTTCGCGCCCATTACCCGTTCCATGACCCTCACCCTCGGCCTGTGCGGCGCTGCGTTCAGCGCCGATCTGCTGGCTGAAACCGAAGCCGAAAAATCGCCACAGCCCGGCAATCCGGCGCTGGAGCTGGCCGCGACCAACGTCAGCGCGCAAGGTTTGGGCACCACCACCGAAAACACCGAGTCCTACACCACCGGCGCGATGAGCACGGCGACGCGGCTGAACCTGTCGATCAAGGAAACCCCGCAATCGGTGTCGGTGATCACGCGCCAGCAAATGGATGATTTCAAGCTCGGTACATTGTCCGAGGCCATGCGCCAGACCACCGGTGTGGTGGTGCAGCATCTGGATTCGGATCGGGTCAGCTACTCATCGCGTGGTTATGCGATCAACAACTTCCAGATCGACGGGATGCTCAACACCTTCGATCGCATGAAGTCCGACTCCGACACGATCATTTACGACCGTATCGAGGTGGTGCGTGGTGCCACCGGGTTGACCACGGGTGCGGGTGATCCGTCGGCGACCATCAACATGGTGCGCAAGCGTCCGACCGCGCAATGGCAGGCGCTGGCCGGGGTCAGTGGCGGCAGCTACGACAATTACTACAGCTACGTCGACGTCGGCGGGCCGCTGGCGTTCGACGGGCGCTTGCGCGGGCGCACGGTGTTGGCGTATCGCGACAGCCAGTCGATCAAGGACAAATACGCGCTGCAACGGGAGGTCGGTTATGGCGTGCTTGAGGCGGATCTGACCGATTCCACCGTGCTGGCGGTCGGTTACGATTATCAGAACAAGCATGTGCAAGGTTCATCGTGGGGCACCGTGCCCTACTGGAATGCCGATGGCAGCAAGGCCGGTCTCGGCCGTTCGACCAACATGGCGACGTCGTGGAGTTCCTGGCCGCTGCAAGACAAGACCGCATTTGCCACCCTCGATCAGCAACTGGCCGGCGGCTGGCGCCTGAAAGCCGCGTACACCCTTCGTGAAAGCAATACCGACGGCAAGGTCTATTACGGTGGTGCCGGTTTTCCCGCAGCGGACCGCAGCGGCATGATCGCCTACACCTCGCACATGATCGGCACGCAGAAAATGCAGGCGTATGACTTCAATGTCTCCGGCCCCTACTCGCTGCTGGGCCGTGAGCACGAAATGATGTTCGGCTACGGTGAGGCCGTGCGCCGCTCGAATTCCCCGTACACCATTGCCGGTGCGCGTCCCAGGGATTACGGAACCATCCGCGACTGGAAATACATGGGCGACATCGCCAAGTTCAGCGACACCGTCACCGACCTCACCGGCTCGAAGGACGATACCCGGCAGAAAGCCGGCTACATCGCCACGCGCCTGAGCCTGACTGATGATCTGCACGCCGTACTCGGCAGCCGATATGGCAGTTGGCAAGCGTCCAGTACCAGCAACAGTTACGACGCCAATCGGCAACTGACCGAGGTCGATTACACCAGTCAGAAACAGAACGACGTCTGGACGCCATACGCCGGGCTGCTGTACGACCTGACCCCGGAATACACGGCGTACGTGAGTTATACCGACATCTTCAAACCCCAGGGCAACCGCGACAAGAATCGCAAATACATCGACCCGGTGGTTGGCAAAAACTATGAAGTGGGCATCAAGGGCAGTCTGCTCGAGGAGCGCCTGAACCTCTCCACGGCGGTGTTCTGGAGCAAGCAGGATAACGTCGCCGAACTCGATAACTCGGTGCCGGCGGATCCGGTTACCCGCGAGCAGTTCTACAAATCCGGCGGCAAGGGCAACAAGGTCAACGGCTTTGAAGCTGAAGTGTCCGGGGAAATCCTTCAGGGCTGGAACATGACCGCCGGTTACACCTACACCCACTCGGTCAACGGCGAAAGCGCGCGCACCAACACCAATCAGCCGATGAACCTGTTGCGCGTCTCCACGGCGTACCGCCTGCCGGGCGAATGGCAGGCGCTGACCGTGGGCGGCGCGGTGAACTGGCAAAGCGATGTGTATGGCACGTCGAGCCGACCGGTTGGCGACGACACCGAACAAGCACGAATCGCCCAGAGCGCCTACACCGTGGTCAATCTGATGTCGCGCTACGAGTTCGACCGGCACCTGTCGGCGTCACTGAACGTCAACAACCTGTTCGACAAGAAGTATTACGACAACGTCGGCTTCTATAACGGCGTGTACTGGGGGGACCCGCGCACCGTCACTCTGAGTCTCGACTGGAAGCTCTGACCTCCGCCTCTCGGGTGCGGCGCACCTGTGCTTGATGTGCGCCGCGTCTGTCTGAAATTGCCCCGCAACATGCTGCAAAACCTACACTGAACCGGCGTTAACCCCGTGTTAATTCATGCCACCCAGACTCTCTTCCGAGATCTGCTTCATGGACGAACAGCTCCCACTTGTTCAGTAGGAGGCACCATGAAAATCACTACCGCAATCCTTGCCGGGCTGTTTGCCCTGGGTTCTGCCAGCGTCTTCGCCGAAGGCGGCGCTGAGCGCATGCGTTATTACTACGACAACTTCCCGGTTCAGCACGCCCAGAGCGAGCAGAAGAGCGACGCCAACGCGAAAGAAATTCGCGTTCCCGCCGACCAGACCGCGCAAGTGACCGAGTCCTATCGCGACTGAGATTTAGCGAGCAACCGATGGACCTCCCGTGGCTCCGCTCTGGCCCGGGAGAAGACAGTTTGGCGCCCTGATTGGGGCGCCTTTTTTTATGGGCATTGAGCGGGGTGTTCGACCTTATGCTGTCGCGAGTTCGCAGATTGGGTTGGGTCAGCAAGATCCAACCCCCTCACCCCAGCCCTCTCCCCAAAGGGGCGAGGGGGAAAGGGAGCCGATTTTCATGCTTTTCAAAACCTACGTTCGGCTCGATGTTTCAGGTCGGCATACCTCGCCCAAACACCTCGGTCAGTCCCCCTTCCCGAGCGAGAGGGAGCTAATTTGTGGGCTTTCAAAACCTGAGTTCGGCTCAATATCTCAGGTCGGCGTACCTCGCCC
>Ga0247818_10003567_pt1 | contig 10041 bp, 7 predicted proteins | sample 13C_Glucose_Day1_FD_192424 | JGI IMG/M metagenome (GOLD analysis project Ga0247818, IMG submission 192424) | Soil microbial communities from agricultural site in Penn Yan, New York, United States - 13C_Glucose_Day1 | ecosystem: Environmental > Terrestrial > Soil > Agricultural land | place: USA...
GCGCGGTGGTGGTGCGGGCCGGCGGGGTGGTGGCCGTGGAGGTCGGCTCCTGGGTGGGCTCGTCGGTCGCGGTGGGCGAGCCGGTCGCGGTCGGCTCGGTGTCGCGGCCGCTGTCGTACCCGCCGGTCTCCAGGTCGAACTCGGCGTCGGAGCCGCCGTTCAGGGCGCGCTCGGTGTACGCGCCCCAGATCTGGGCGGGGACGCGGCCGCCGTTGGCGCGGCCGGGCTGGATGGTGTCGGTGAGGGTGACCTGCTCGGCGATCTTGCCGGAGGTGTCCTCGCCGAAGAGGGCGACGGCGGTGACCAGTTCGGGGGTGTAGCCGACGAACCAGGCGGACCGGTTGTTCTCGGAGGTGCCGGTCTTGCCGGCGGCCTCGTAGTCGCCCGCGGCGCGGAAGCCGGAGCCGTTGTCGACGACGCCCTGCATGGCCCGGGTGACGGTGTCGGCGGCCCGGCGGCTGATGACCTGTTCGCCGGTCTGCCGGACGGTCTCGACCTGGCGGTCGCGGTGCTGGGCGGTCTTGACGAGGGCCGGGGTGACCTTGACGCCGTGGTTGTCGAGGGTGGCGTAGGCGCCGGCCATGTCGAGGGTGGAGGCGCCCATGGTGCCGAGGGCCATGGCGGGGGTGGGGTCGAAGTCCTGACCGTCCTTCATGCCGAGGGAGAGCGCGGTCTTCTTCGTCTTCTCCTCGCCGACGTCGACGATCATCTGGGCGTAGACGGCGTTGATGGACTTGTCGGTGGCCCGCTGGACGGAGACGGGGCCGTACGAGTAGTCGTCCTCGTTCTCGGGGGCGTAGTGGATCTTGCTGCCGACGACGGGGCGCTTGCTGTCGCCGTTGTAGACCGTGCCCAGGCCGATCTCGCGGCCGTCCTGGGTGGTGGACCGGTTGTCGACGGCGGACGCCAGGACGATCGGCTTGAAGGTGGAGGCGGGCTGGAAGTCGCGCCGGGTGGCGTTGGACATCCAGTGCTCGGTGGCGCCGACGCCGCCGTACATCGCGACGACGGCCCCGGTCTTCGGGTCGACGGAGGTGGCGCCGGCCTGGACGGTGGCGTCCTTCTTGTCGCCCTTGCGGTCGAGCTTGGCCTCGAGCTGCTTGTCGACGGCGGCGACGAGGTCCTTCTGCTTGCGCTCGTCGATGTTGAGGGTGATCGTCCAGCCGCCGGCCTTGATGTCCTCCTCGCTGACGCCCTGGCGCATCAGCTCCTGGTTGGCGGCCTCGACGATGTAGCCGGTCTGGCCCTCCATGCCGGGGAGCGGCTTGGGCTCCCGGGGGACGGGGAACTTCAGTCCGGCGCGCTCGGCGGCGGGCAGCCAGCCCATCTCGACCATGTTGTCGAGGACGTAGTTCCAGCGCTCCTCGACGAGCTTGCGGCCGGTGGCGCTGGCGGAGGTCCAGTCGTACTGGTTGGGGGCCTGGAGCAGCGAGGCGAGGTAGGCGCCCTGGGCGGTGGTGAGCTTGGCGGCGTCGGTGCCGTAGTACGAGCGGGCGGCGGCCTGGATGCCGTAGGCGGAGCGGCCGTAGTAGCTGGTGTTGATGTAGCCGGCGAGGATGTCGGGCTTGGACATCTCCTCGTCGACCTTGACGGCGATGACCATCTCCTTGAGCTTGCGGGTCGCCGTCTGGTCCTGGCTCAGGTAGAAGTTCTTGACGTACTGCTGGGTGATCGTGGAGCCGCCCTGCTTGCCCTTGCCGGTGAGGGTGTTCCAGGCGGCGCGGGTGGTGCCCTTGATGTCGACGCCGTTGTCCTTGTAGAAGGTCTTGTTCTCGGCGGCGACGAAGGCCCGCTGGACGGGGAGCGGGATCTTCTCCAGGTCCACGATCTCGCGGTTGATCTCGCCGGTGCGGGCGAGGATCTTGCCGTTGGAGTACTGGTAGATGTTGCTCTGCATGGTCGCCTCGGCGTTGGCCGAGGGGACGGGGACCAGCAGGTAGACGGTGTAGAGCGCGCCCATGCCGATGAGGCAGAACGCGAAGAGGGTGCCCAGGATCTTCTTCCAGGTGAAGAGGCGGCGTATGCCCCGTTTCTTCGCCTTCTTGTCCGGTCGGCCCATGTCGCGTGTCGCTCCGCTCGTCGTGTGTCCCGTCGTCCCCGGTCCGGCGTCGCGCCGGATCAGCTCAGCAAGCTAACACCGACACTGCGGACATAGGGCAACCGATCACGTCTTTTCAGGACGTGAGAATCAGCACCCACTCCCAGGGGAACCGACGTCCGGGCGGACGTGATGGTTGCGTGAAGAACCGGTTCCGCTTTCGTACGCACCTCCCTTTCCGGCCACCCCCCGGCCCGGCCCGACGGGCCCCGGGCGGCTATACAACGTGCGTATACACACCGTGTACAGTGACGCACATGTCCATCGGTCACACCCTTCTCGGCCTCCTCGAAGCGGGCCCGCGCCACGGCTACGACCTCAAGCGCGCCTTCGACGAGCGGTTCGGCCACGACCGGCCGCTCCACTACGGCCAGGTCTACTCGACGATGTCCCGCCTCCTGAAGAACGGCCTCGTCGTCGTCGAGGGCATCGAGCCCGGCGGCGGCCCCGAGCGCAAGCGGTACGCGATCACCGACGCCGGCGTCACCGACGTCGCCGACTGGCTCGCGACGCCCGAGAAGCCGGAGCCGTACCTCCAGTCGACGCTCTACACCAAGGTCGTCCTCGCCCTGATGACCGGCCGCGGGGCCGCCGAACTGCTCGACACCCAGCGCGCCGAGCACCTGCGCCTGATGCGCGAGCTCACCCGCCGCAAGAAGGACGGCGACCTCGCCGACCAGCTCATCTGCGACCACGCCCTCTTCCACCTGGAGGCCGACCTGCGCTGGCTGGAACTGACCGCCGCCCGGCTGGACCGGCTCGCCGAGGAGGTCCGCCGATGAACACCGCACCGCTCCTGGAGGCCACCGGCCTCTCCAAGGCGTACGGCCCCACCGCCGCGCTCTCCGGGGCGGACTTCGCCCTGCGCGCGGGCGAGGTCGTCGCCGTCATGGGCCCCTCGGGCTCCGGCAAGTCCACCCTGCTGCACTGCCTGGCCGGCATCGTCCGCCCCGACGCGGGCACCCTCGCCTACGACGGGCGCGACATCACCGCCCTCTCCGACACGGCCCGCAGCGCCCTGCGCCGCACCGACTTCGGCTTCGTCTTCCAGTTCGGCCAGCTCGTCCCCGAGCTGAGCTGCGTGGAGAACGTCGCCCTGCCGCTCCGGCTGAACGGCGAGAAGCGGAAGGCCGCCGAGGCCCGGGCCCTCGAATGGCTCGCCCGCCTGGAGGTCGACGACACCGCGGCCAAGCGCCCCGGCGAGATATCCGGCGGCCAGGGGCAGCGGGTCGCCGTCGCCCGCGCCCTCGTCTCGTCCCCCCGCGTGATCTTCGCCGACGAACCGACCGGCGCCCTCGACTCGCTCAACGGCGAGCGCGTGATGCGGCTGCTCACCGACGCCTCCCGGGACACCGGCGCGGCCGTCGTCCTCGTCACCCACGAGGCCCGCGTCGCCGCCTGGTCCGACCGCGAGGTCGTCGTCCGCGACGGCTCGGTCCGCTCCTCGGAGTGGGCCGCGTGAACCCGCGCGTCTGGGCCCGCGACCTCGCGCTGGGCGCCCGCTTCGCCGTCACCGGAGGCCGCTCCGGGGTGCTCCGCACCCTGCTCACCGCGGCCGGCGTCGGCTTCGGCGTGGCCCTGCTCCTGCTCGCCTCCTCGCTGCCGAACATGCTCTTCCAGCGCGAGGTCAGGGAGTCGGCCCGGGCCCCCGACGCCAGCCACCGGATGATCGAGGAGCCCGGCCCCGGGACCTTCCTCCACTACACCCAGTACAGCTCCTACCGGGGCGCCGCCCTCTCCGGCCTGCTCCTCAAGCCCGAGGGTCCCGGGGCCGCCGTGCCGCCCGGCACCGACGGCGTGCCCGCGGCGGGCGAGATGCTGGTCTCCCCCGCCCTCGGCCGGCTGCTCGGCTCGCCGGAGGGCGCCCTCCTCAAGGAGCGGCTGCCGTACGAGGTGGTGGGGACGATCGGCGAGCCCGGGCTGATCGGCCCGAACGAACTCCGGTACGTCGCCCACGCCCCGTTCCTCACCACCGACAACTACGACGGGCGCGGGCTGCGCTACGGCTGGTCGGTGCCCGAGGAGCCGATGAACGCCTTCCTGCTCCTCCTCGTCGTCATCGCCTACGTGGTGCTGCTGCTGCCGGTCCTCGTCTTCATCGGCACCGCCGCCCGCTTCGGCGGCGAGCAGCGCGACCGGCGGCTCGCCGCCCTCCGGCTGGTCGGCGCGGACAACGCCACCACCCGGCGGGTCGCGGCCGGCGAGTCGCTCGCGGGCGCCCTGCTCGGCCTGGTCGTCGGCGCCGGACTCTTCCTGGCCTCCCGGCAGTTCGCCGGGACCGTCGAGATCTGGGACGTCAACGCCTTCCCGTCCGACGTCGTCCCGCACACCCTGCTCGCCCTGCTCGTCCTCGCCGTGGTGCCGGTCTCCTCGGTGGTGGTCACGCTCCTCGCCCTGCGCGGGGTGGCCATCGAGCCGCTGGGCGTGGTGCGGACCTCCACCCCGCGCCGCCGCCGGCTGTGGTGGCGGCTGCTGATCCTCGCCGCCGGGGCCGCGCTGCTCGTCCCGGCGGTCGGCGGCATCCAGGTCGAGGACACCGGCATCGACACCTTCACCATCGGCGCGGGCACCGTCCTCGTGCTGATCGGCCTGACGGGGCTGCTGCCGTGGCTGGTCGAGGCGGCGGTGAAGCGGCTGCGCGGCGGCCCGGTCTCCTGGCAGCTCGCCGTGCGCCGGCTCCAGCTGTCCAGCGGCACCGCCGCCCGCGCGGTCAGCGGGATCGTGGTCGCGGCGGCCGGGGCGATCGCGCTCCAGATGCTCTTCCAGGCGATGGAGCACACCTTCACCGCCGAAACCGGCCACGACACCAGCCGGGCCCAGCTCCAGACCTCGCTGGACGCCCGGGACGGCGCCGACGCCCGCCGGACCATCGACCGGCTCGCCGCCGTCGAGGGGGTCACCGGCGTGATCGGCACGGTCGACTCGCACGTCTACCGGCACGGGCCGCTGAGGCCGGGCGAGGAGTTCCGGCCGATCGCCCCGTTCTCCGTCGGCGACTGCGCCTCGCTGCGCGAGTACGCCGTGCTCCCCTCCTGCGCGGACGGCGACGTCTTCGTGGTGGTGCCGCCGAAGGGCGCCACCGACGCCCCGGACGCCCCCCGGATCAGGGAGACCGCCCGCCCCGGCGCCCTGGTCACGCTCCGCGACCCGGCCGAGACGAAGGGGACCGTGCCCGAGTGGCGGATCCCGGCCACCGCCCGCGTGGTGACGGCCCGCCCCGACCCGGTCGGACTGCACCGCTACGGCGTCCTCGCCACCCCGAGGGCGATCGGCGCGGCCCCTCTGGAGAACCCGCGGTCCGAGGTGCTGGTGCGGCTCGACCCGAGCCTGCCGGACGCCCCCGAGGTGGTGCGCAACGCCGCCCTGGAGATCGACCCGACCGCCACCGTCCGCGGGCTGAGCGACACCGAGCAGAGCTCCAAGTTCCTCAGCGTCCGCACCGGCATCCTCGTCGGCTCCACCCTGACGATGCTGCTGGTGGCGGCCTCCCTGCTGGTCGCGACCCTGGAGCAGCTGCGGGACCGCAAGCGGCTGCTCTCCTCGCTGGTCGCCTTCGGCACCCGCCGCACCACCCTGGGCTGTTCGGTGCTGTGGCAGACGGCGGTGCCGATCGCCCTCGGACTGGCCCTCGCGGTCGCGGGCGGTCTCGGCCTCGGCTCGGTCCTGCTGGCGATGACCGGCCAGCGGGTGCACGACTGGTGGGTCTTCCTGCCGGTCGTCGGCGTCGGCGCCGCGCTCATCGCGGCGGTGACGCTGCTGAGCCTGCCGCTCCTGTGGCGGCTGATGCGCGCGGACGGCCTGCGCACGGAGTAACCCGCCGGGCGCGTGTACGAGTCGGGGCGCGGGTTCCCGGCACCGGGGGGTGTCAGGAGCCCGCGCCCAGCACCCGTACCGGGAGCGCCTCCAGCTCCTCGCGCAGGGCCTCGGCCAGCTCCTCGAACTCGGACTGGCGGGCCGCGCCGGTCCGCATCGCCAGGGCGACCCGGCGGGACGGCGCCGGGGCGGTGAAGGAGCCCGTGCACAGGGCGGTGTTGCGGGCGGTCTCGACGGTGACGGCGGTGCGCGGCAGCAGGGTCACGCCGAGCCCCCCGGCGACCAGCTGGACCAGCGTCGACAGGCCGGCCGCGGTGGTGGTGACCTCGGCGCCGTCCTCCCGCCCCGCCTCGCGGCAGATGTCGAGGGCCTGGTCGCGCAGGCAGTGCCCCTCGTCGAGCAGCAGCAGCCGCAGCTCCCTGAGGGCCTCCCGCGGGATGTCGTCCCGCCCGGCCAGCGGGTGCCCCTCCGTGGTGACCAGCACGAAGTCCTCGTCGAAGAGCGGGAGTTCGGTGACGCCGGGCACGCCGAGCGGCACGGCGAGGAGCAGCAGGTCGAGCCGTCCGGCGGCCAGCCCCTCAAGCAGGGAGGAGGTCTGCTCCTCGTGGACCTGCAGGTCGAGCTCGGGGTAGCGGCGGTGGGTCAGCCGCAGCACGGCCGGCAGCAGGTAGGGCGCGACGGTCGGGATGACGCCCAGGCGCAGCACCCCGGTGAAGGGGGCGCGCGCCCCCTCCGCCTCGTCCATCAGCTCGGCGACCGCGTCGAGGACGGCCCGGGTCCGGACGGCGAGCCGCTCCCCCGCGGGCGAGAGCAGCACCTTGCGGGTGGTCCGCTCCAGGAGCTGGACACCGAGTGCCTCTTCGAGAGCCGAAACCGCGCCCGAGAGCGCGGGCTGGCTCATGCCAATGGCCGCAGCGGCGTCCCGGAAGTGCAGATGCTCGGCGACCGCCGCGAAGGCCCTGAGCTGGGAGAGGCTGGGCTGCTTGGCGCGCTGGGGGGCGTGCTGGGGGGCGTACGGGGAAGCCACTGATAACCACCTTCGATCAACACGACCCACTCTAGCTATTTCCCTGATCAATGCACTGCGTGCCATGCTGTGATCAGTCCAACCCCTCACGGAAGACCCCAAAAGGGACCCTTCCCCCTTGCAAGGAGAGCGCGTGCTCACTGTCGGTGACCAGTTCCCCACCTACGACCTGACCGCCTGCGTGTCGCTGGAGAGCGGCAAGGAGTTCGAGCAGATCGACCACAAGTCCTACGAGGGCAAGTGGCGCGTGGTGTTCTTCTGGCCGAAGGACTTCACCTTCGTCTGCCCGACCGAGATCGCCGCGTTCGGCAAGCTGAACGACGAGTTCGCCGACCGCGACGCCCAGATCCTCGGCGTCTCGGGCGACTCCGAGTTCGTCCACCACGCCTGGCGCAAGGACCACGCCGACCTGCGTGACCTGCCCTTCCCGATGCTCGCCGACTCGAAGCACGAGCTCATGCGCGACTGCGGCGTCGAGGGCGAGGACGGCTTCGCCCAGCGCGCCGTCTTCATCGTGGACCCGAACAACGAGATCCAGTTCACCATGGTGACCGCCGGCTCCGTCGGCCGTAACCCCAAGGAGGTCCTGCGGGTCCTCGACGCCCTGCAGACCGACGAGCTCTGCCCCTGCAACTGGAACAAGGGCGAGTCCACCCTGGACGCCGGTGCGCTCCTGGCCGGTGAGTGAGCATGGCCCTCGATGAGCTCAAGTCCGCCATACCGGACTTCGCCAAGGACCTGAAGCTGAACCTCGGCTCGGTCATCGGCAACAGCGAGCTGCCGCAGCAGCAGCTCTGGGGCACCGTCCTCGCCTGCGCGATCGCCTCGCGCTCGCCGAAGGTGCTCAAGGAGCTGGAGCCCGAGGCCCAGGCGAACCTGAAGCCCGAGGCGTACCAGGCCGCCAAGTCCGCCGCCGCCATCATGGCGATGAACAACGTCTTCTACCGGACCCGGCACCTGCTGTCGGACCCCGAGTACGGGACGATGCGGGCCGGTCTGCGGATGAACGTCATCGGCAACCCCGGCGTCGAGAAGGTCGACTTCGAGCTCTGGTCGCTGGCCGTCTCCGCGATCAACGGCTGCGGCCAGTGCCTGGACTCGCACGAGCAGGTCCTGCGCAAGGCCGGCGTCGACCGCGAGACGATCCAGGAGGCGTTCAAGATCGCCTCGGTGATCCAGGCGGTCGCCGTCACCCTGGACGCGGAAGCCGTCCTCGCCGAGTAGTCGGCGCGACCGTACGCGGGAAGGGCCCCGGAGCCGAGTGCTCCGGGGCCCTTCTCCGTGTCCGCGCTACTTCTTGAGCGCGGCGAGCAGCGCCAGGGCGTCCTGGGCCATCGGGACGTCGATCCCGGAGAGGTCGGGTGCGCCCTGCTCGACGGCCTCGCCGTCCTCGTTCTCGTACCAGTTGCGGTAGATGTCGAGCTGGACGACCGCCTGCCCGTCGAGCACCCGCAGCGTCCCGCCGTCCTCGCCCCGGTCGCCGAAGAACGCCTGCTCGCCGACGCCCGCGACCGGCAGCAGCAGGCCCTCGTGCTTCGCGCGCGCGGCGAACTCGATCCCGGGGTCGACCCCCTTGTGCAGGGTGTAGCGGACCTCGACGCCCTGCTCGCGGTCGCCCTGGCCGAAGGTGGCCGAGCAGGAGCTCTCGCTCAGCACCGGATCGTCCAGGTACGGCCCCGGGCCCGTGGCGCCCCGCTCGCCGAGGACCATCGCCAGGGCCTTCAGTTCAGCCCGCTCGCACAGGTCCTCCACGGCCTCCAGGCCGCCCAGGTCCACGCCCTCGTCCGTCCGGCCGGCCTCGTACGCGTACAGCCCGCCGCCCCACAGCGCCGAGGCGAGCAGCGCGCCGCCGAGCGCCCACAGCGGGCGCGACCCGGTCCGGCGCGGGCGCGGGCGCGGCGCCCGTTCCTCGGTCAGCAGCTCGGTGGTCCCGAAGGGGGCGCCGCCCTCCAGCTCGGGCTCGGATATCACGCCGGGCCCTTTCGGTCCGGCGAGCCGGGCGCGGGGGTCGGCGCCACCTCGAAGGCGGTCGCGCCGCGCGGCTCGGGCGCGGTGAGCAGCGCCGGTTCGTGGCTCCACGCCTTGAGGTAGCCGACGACGGTGTTGGCGACCGCGACGAGCGGGACGGCGACGACGGCTCCGCCGATGCCGGCGGTCAGTCCGCCGGCGGCCACGGCGAGGACCACGGCCAGCGGGTGGACCCGGACGGCCCGGCCGAGGATGAACGGCTGGAGGACGTGGCCCTCGATCTGCTGCACGGCGAGGACCACCAGGAGCACGCCGAGCGCGGTGCCCGGCCCGTTGGTGACCAGGGCGACGATCACGGCGAGGGCGCCGGAGATGACGGCGCCGACGAGCGGGATGAAGGCGAAGAGGAAGATGAAGACGGCGAGCGGCACCGCCATCGGCACTTCGAGGAAGTAGAGCCCGAGGCCGATGAAGACCGCGTCGATCAGGGCGACCAGGACGGTGCCGCGCACGTAGGCGGTGAGGGTGCGCCAGGCGCGCGGACCGGCGCCGGCGACCCCGGGCCGGGCCTGCGCGGGGACGAGCTTGAGGGTCCACTCCCAGACCTTCTTCCCGTCGTAGAGCAGGAAGAGGGTGGAGAACATCGCGAGCAGTATGCCGGTCATGGTCTCGACGATCACGGTCACGCCCTGGAGCCCGGCGGAGGTGATCTGCTCGGCGTTGGCGCCGATGGTGTCGCTGAGGTTCTTGGCGATCTCGTTGATCTGCCGCTCGGTCACGTGGAAGGGGCTGTCGAGGAGCCAGCGCTTGAGCTCCTCGATGCCGTCCCTGACCCGGTCGGTGAGGTTGTCGATGTTGTCCATCACCTGCCAGACCACGAACCAGCCGACGAGCCCCATCACGACGAAGCCGGCGGTGGCGGTGAGGGCGGTGGCGAGCCCGCGCGGCACGCCCCTGGCCCGCAGCCGGGCCACGGTCGGCTGGAGCAGGGCGGTCACCAGGAGCGCGGCGACGAAGGCGAGGACGACGAGCTGGACGGAGCTGATGACCCGCATCAGCACCCAGACCGTGCCGGCCAGGACGAGCAGCCGCCAGCCGGCCTCGCCGGCGACGCGCAGGCCCCACGGGATGGCGG
>Ga0247818_10003568_pt1 | contig 10040 bp, 11 predicted proteins | sample 13C_Glucose_Day1_FD_192424 | JGI IMG/M metagenome (GOLD analysis project Ga0247818, IMG submission 192424) | Soil microbial communities from agricultural site in Penn Yan, New York, United States - 13C_Glucose_Day1 | ecosystem: Environmental > Terrestrial > Soil > Agricultural land | place...
GTCGAGGAGGATCTGCAAATACTCGCGGGCATGCCGGGCGGTGTAGCGGTTGAGGTCGTGGAACGTCACCACTACCGGGATCACCCCATCGACCACCGGCAACTCACCACGGGCGATGCGCTCGCGCACTTCAGACATCGATCGAAGCATGTGTGAGCGGCGTCGCGGGCTGGCATTGAAGCCCCAGATCTTGCCGTCGTTGGCACTCAAATCCGTCAGCAGTACATGCAGGCCATGTTGCTGATAAGCCGCGAATGTACGCTTGTCGTAGTTCCAGAACGGCGGGCGCAGCAACACCGTTGGCACGCCGGTCATGGCGGCAATGTCGGCGCTGCCGTCGGTGAGGGCCTGCTCCAGTTCTGCCGGGTCAAGGGAACGATGATTGGTGTGCGAGGGCGTGGCGGTGTGGAAACCCAGAACGTGCCCCTCTGTGTGTTCGCGGCGCATGATGTCGCGGCCCAGGTCGCTGCCGCCGGCCCTCGGAGCGCGGGTCTGCACAAAGAACACCGCTTTGATGTTCGGTTGCAGCGGATTGTGCGCGAGGCTCTCAAGCACGGTCACGGTCGGATTCCACCAGCTCGATGCGCTGGGGCCGTCATCGAACGTCAGCAGAAAACGAATCGGCGGTTGCTCGCGCAGACGCTGTTCGGTCTGCGGGGTCATTTCAATCGGCGCAGCAATGCAGCCCAGCAGACCGACTGCCAGGGCGCACACCGTTAAAAATTTGAAGAGTTGTTTCATGTTTTGCCTTGGGCCGGCCCGCACCGGGCGGCGGGCCGAAGTTGGATAAGGTACACAGAGTTTGGTTCCAGTGCTTGCCAGGCCCATTTTACGTCCAGCAACTAAACTGAAAACACCGCCCAACCAGAGTGTCAGGCCATGTGCGGACGACTGTCGCAATACCACGGAATCCACGACTTTGTGGCGGCGCTGAGCATTCCCGATGCGCTGATCAATCACGTCGGCAACGAGCCATTGGCGCGCTACAACGCCGCGCCTACCACGCAGCTCGCCCTGTTGCATGAGGAAAATGGGCGACTGCATGCCGACTCGGTACGCTGGGGCTGGCGACCGCACTGGGCGACGGATCGTGCGGTGCCGATCAATGCGCGGGTCGAGAAAGTCGCCCATGGCCCGTATTTCCGGGCGATCTGGCCCCATCGCGCAATCTGTCCGGTTGATAGCTGGTTCGAATGGGTCGATGCCGGCGATTCGACGCGGCAACCCTGGCTGATTCGTCGACGAGACCACGCACCGGTGTTCTGCGCCGCCATTGGTCAGTTCCCCGTCGGTGGCGCGCCTCCACGGGAGCACGACGGCTTCGTGATCATCACCGCCGACAGCGCTGGCGGCCTGCTGGATGTGCACGACCGCAGGCCGGTGGTGTTTTCAGCGGAGTTCGCCAGGGAATGGCTGGACCCGGCCACCCCCAAAGAGCGGGCCGAAGAGATGGTGTTAATGCAAGGCGAAGTGAGTGATGTATTTGAGTGGCACAAAGTCGACAAGGCGGTCGGCAATGTCAGAAATCAGGGCGCCTGGTTAATTGATGAAACAATCAAGTCGTGAGCCTGGCGTGCGTTCATCTTACAAAGACGGAGCACTACCCGCTCAACTGCCTCCCTCGCCACAGGTTCAGAGTCGCGTTCAAGTGACGGCATTACGCTCATAGCGGGGATTTGTCGTCTCTGCGGACGGCTCAAGGCCTCAATGGGCGATCTTCATCACGATCTGACAGCTCTCGACTGTCGTCATGTTTCCACGTCTGCTCCGAACGCCTCTGCTCTTCAATCTCTTCTTCCGTAGGCTCATCAACATCTTCGTCCGGATCGGGACGCTTGGGTTCATTGGCCATGTTCACCTCGCTGTCTGAAGGGTTCGTTCATCAACCTTAAGCGTAGAACAACTTTCCTGCGCCAAACCTCAGAGCCACCAGCGCAGCACAAAGAAGAAGCCCATGCTCAACAGCATGCTGAGCAAAGTATTACGGGTGTACAGCACCAGGCCGACAGCCACCAGCGAGCTGATCAGGTACGGATTGTCCCATTGCAGGTTCAGTTGCTTCTCCGGCATGAACACAATCGGCCCGCAAATCGCCGTCAGCATCCCCGGCACCGCAAACCCGAGAAACTGCCGGGCATTACTGCTCAAGCGAAGCGGCAACCTCGGCTCGAGAAACACATAGCGGTTGAGGAACACCAACAGGCCCATTCCGATAATCACTGCCCAGACCATCATGTGCGTCCACCGTAGAATTTGTTGCAGACAAACCCGGCGGTCATCCCCGCCAAACCCGACAGCACCAGGGCCGAACCCCACTGCCAGTAGCTGAATAACACCGAGCAAAACAACGACACCGCCACGCACACCACGGTTGGTACGTTGCGCACCACCGGGGTGATCAGGGCGATAAACGTCGCCGCGATGGAGAAGTCCAGCCCCAGATGCTCAAGGCCCGGAATGCTGCTGCCCAACACAATCCCGGCCAGGGTAAAGAGGTTCCAGGCGATGTAAAACGTCAAGCCGACACCCAGGGCGTACCAGCGGTTGAACTGCTGTTTGTCGTGCTGGCTGGTCAGGGCGAACAGCTCATCCGTCAGCAAGAACCCCAACCCCACACGCCAGCGCCCCGGCAGCGGTGAAATCACCGAACGCATGCTCATCCCGTAGAGCAAATGCTGGGAGGTCAGCAGCAACGTGGTCAACAAAATCGAAAAGATCCCGGCACCGCCCTTGAGCATACCGATGGCAACCAGCTGCGCGGCACCGGCAAACACGATGCTCGACAGGCCCTGACCTTGCAGGGGCGTGAGATTGGCTTCGATGGCCATGGAACCGGCCAGCAAGCCCCAGGGCGCCGTAGCCAGGGACAGCGGCATGATCGCTGCGGCGCCGCGCAGAAAGGCACTGCGGGGCAGGAGTGAATTGGACATGACGTTCTACAGAAAGGGAAAGACCCGTGACTGTGCCAGTCCTCGCGGCCATTGGCTTGAACAATTTTGCTCACCCGCCACGGTATCCAAGGCCAGCCCGAGTACCATGGAGCGATTGATCTACCCGGCCAGGGGCATCGCCATGCTGTACCGAATCGCCGCCGATGGGCTGGTGCTGTTTCATCTGTCGTTCATTCTGTTCGTATTGTTCGGCGGTCTGCTGGTGCTCAAATGGCGGCACCTGGTGTGGTGGCATCCACCTGCAGCGCTGTGGGGGATGGCGGTGGAGTTTTTTCACCTGCCCTGCCCGCTCACCGATTGGGAAAACCATCTGCGCCATCGCGCCGGGCAAGCCGGCTATGACGGTGGATTCATCGAGCATTATGTCTGGCCGATCATCTACCCCGCCGGGCTGACCCCGGGCATTCAGCTTGGGTTAGGCTGCGTGGTGCTGCTGATCAATGTGCTGGTCTATCTTCGTCTGTGGAAATGGCGGCGCACGGACTGACAACACCCGATTCATCCAGCGCCTTGACCGGTCGGGCTAAACGCGTGGCGGTCAGTTGGCGATGACGCTCATATTCCGGCCGCTGGTCTTGGCCACGTAAAGCGCCTTGTCCGCTGCGCCGATCAGATCCTCGGGCCCGGCCAACGAGCTCGCATCACAGGCACTCAACCCAAGACTGACCGTCACCTGCCCTTCGGGACTGTCACCATGCAGGATGTTCGCCTCCTGCACCGCACGACGGATTTTTTCCGCGACCAGAAACGCCCCCACGTAGTCCGCACCGGGCAGCACCACGGCAAACTCCTCGCCACCGTATCGGGCGGCCAGATCACCGGGACTGCGGATATTGTCAGTGATGATCGCACTGACCTTGCGCAAACACTCGTCACCGGCCAAATGCCCGTAGTGATCGTTGAACGCCTTGAAATGGTCGACGTCGAGCATCAGCAACCCGAGGCTCGTCTGGTTACGCCGGGCGCGACCCAGTTCCGATTCGATGAAGATGTCGAACTGCCGCCGGTTGGCCAGCCCCGTGAGCGCGTCGTTGAGGGCCAGTTGTTCGAGGTTGCGGTTGACCCCAAGGAGTTTTTCCTGAGTCCCCAGCAACTCGGCCTGGACTCGGTTCTGGCGCCTCATCAGCTTGATCAGCCGATAACCCAGCATCCAGAGAACGACCAGCAACACCGAGACAAGACCCGCGCTGAGCAGGGTTTGCTTGCGCCAGCTGCCGAGCACTTCGTCCTTGTTCACCGCGACAAAAACGATCAGCGGATAACCCTCGACCCGGCGATACCCCACGACCCGATCCACGCCGTCGATGATCGATTTGATGGTGGCGGTGCCCGCATCGCCCTTGGGCAGCAAATCAACAAACAACGGACTCTTGGACAGGCTGGTGCCAATATCTGACGAATTGAAGGGTCGGCGAATGACAATGGTCGCGTTGTCGGCGATCAGGTTGATCACACCGTTACTGCCCATATCGATGCTGTCGTAGAGTTGCAGGAAATGGCTCAGATAGATCGTCGCCAGCGCCACCCCGGCGAAGCTGCCGTCCGGATGATTGACCCGTCGCGACACCGGCATGACCCACTCGCCGCTCGAACGGCTCTTGATCGACGGCCCGATGTGCGGCCCTCGGCCTGGATGATCGCGATGGAACAGAAAATACTCGCGGTCCGCATTGTTGAGCCCCTCCTGCCCGACACCATTGGAGTTGGCGAGCCAGCGCCCCGTTTCGTCGAATACAAACAGACCGTGGAGCTGGCTCAGCTCACTGCGCTGGGCGCTGAGCAAACGCGGCAAGCGGGATTGATCGGCACCCTCGTGCTCCAGTCGATCCACCAGGGTAAACAACAGCGTATCGGCCTGTTTGATTGAATCCTGGGCTTGTGATGCCAGGGCCTGCGCAAGGTTGGACATGGCCACTTCCTTGTCACGCAGATGGTACCGATGCGAGCTCCAGGCCTCCCAGATCAAGATCACCGTCATCGACAGACACACCGCGACCATCAGCGTCACCGCCGAGCGAACCTTCAGTCGGGTCACGGCAGGCCGGCGACTTTCAACAGGATCGTTGATCAACAGATTTCCCATGCTGCTCCCTGAGTGCTGATGATGGCGCGACACTCCTTATCGTTGTGCTGCTCGCTACGCCGCCGCAGGCTTCACCGCTTGAAGCCACGCCGGATTGAATTGCGTCTGCTCGGTGTCGATACCCAGCGCTTCCATCCGCGCCTTGTGTTGATCCATCTCGTGGATCAACTGGTTGTGGTCGCTGGAGTTGCCGTCCAGTTGGTGCATCTGGTTCAAGCCCAAATGATAGAACCGTAGCAGCTTCATGGCCGTCGGGTCGTCGGCCTGCACGGAAACCTTCACATGGTGCATGACATTGGTGATTGCCATGAGCGTGCGCTTGAGCTGCCAACTATAGACTGCCGGGGCCATCCATGGCTGAGTCCAGAAGACTTTGCGCATCAGCGCCACCATGACCAGTACGGCGACAAACACCCCTCCGACATTGAATCGCAGATTGTCGCCACCCGGCTCACCGAACAACGCCACCGCGGCCGTGGACAGGACCATCGCCAGGGCGAGGAAAATCAGGGCAATGATGATCGTGCTGCGCCGCGTCTGTTGCCGGTAGCGTTCGGCGTTCATCGGCTGGATTTCGAACATTGCGTCAGGTTTCCTTGGGTCATGGGCAAAAAGACTGCGGGCCATTATCGCCTCTGCGAGGGATTTAGCTATGCTGGGGCTCCTTTTCATCTTTTCACCGTCAAACGGGGGACATGGCGGGACCGAGCAGTTCGTGCCATCTTCTTTCATGGATACATATTATTCGGATGTCATTCGCTGGTTTTACGCGGATGCCGTCGTTTTAAGGATCATTGCATGACCCAACGACAAGTAATCAACGCCTCTGTCAGCCCAAAAGGCAGCCTGGAAACGCTCTCGCAACGGGAAGTCCAGCAACTGAGCGAAGCCGGTTCCGGCAGCACCTACAACATCTTCCGCCAATGCGCCCTGGCCATCCTCAACACCGGCGCCCACGTCGACAACGCCAAGACCATCCTCGAAGCCTACAAAGACTTTGAAATCCGCATTCACCAGCAAGACCGTGGCGTACGCCTGGAACTGCTGAACGCCCCGGCTGACGCCTTCGTCGACGGCGAAATGATCGCCAGCACCCGGGAAATGCTGTTCAGCGCCCTGCGTGACATCGTCTACACCGAAAACGAACTCGACAGCCAACGCATCGACCTGAGCACCTCCCAGGGCATCAGCGACTACGTCTTCCACCTGCTGCGCAACGCCCGCACCCTGCGCCCCGGCGTCGAACCGAAAATCGTGGTGTGCTGGGGCGGCCACTCGATCAATACCGAAGAATACAAATACACCAAGAAGGTCGGTCACGAACTGGGCCTGCGCAGCCTGGACATCTGCACCGGTCGCGGCCCCGGCGTGATGAAAGGCCCGATGAAAGGCGCGACCATCGCCCACGCCAAGCAACGCATCCACGGCGGCCGCTACCTTGGCCTGACTGAGCCGGGCATCATCGCCGCCGAAGCGCCAAACCCGATTGTCAACGAACTGGTAATCCTGCCGGACATCGAAAAACGCCTCGAAGCCTTCGTACGCGTCGGCCACGGCATCATCATTTTTCCGGGCGGCGCCGGCACGGCTGAAGAGTTCCTGTACCTGCTCGGCATCCTGATGCACCCGGACAACGCCGGCCTGCCCTTCCCGGTCATCCTCACCGGGCCGAAACACGCTGCCGCGTACCTGGAACAACTGGACGCCTTCGTCGCCGCCACTCTGGGCGATGCAGCCAGACAGCATTACCAGATCATCATCGACGATCCGGTCGAAGTCGCCCGGCAAATGACCCAAGGCCTCAAAGCGGTGAAGCAATTCCGCCGCGAGCGCGCCGATGCCTTCCACTTCAACTGGCTTCTGAAAATCGATGAGGGCTTCCAGCGTCCGTTTGACCCGACCCACGAAAACATGGCCAACCTGAAACTGAGCCTCGACCTGCCCGCTCACGAACTGGCGGCCAACCTGCGCCGCGCGTTCTCCGGCATCGTCGCCGGCAACGTCAAGGACAAGGGCATCCGTCTGATCGAAGAGCACGGCCCGTATCAGATCCGCGGCGATGCCGCGATCATGCAGCCACTGGACCAACTGCTCAAAGCCTTCGTCGCCCAGCACCGCATGAAGTTGCCGGGCGGCGCGGCGTATGTGCCGTGTTATCGGGTGGTGGCGTAATTCAATCGGCGTAAGAACGCCGACATGAGCTCGACCGTCGTGAACCGCAGTGAAAGCTACGGTTCGCGGCACTCCATGGAAAGAAAAAATGCGCCAACGTCATTCCGCCGAACTGCGAGAGACCCACGAAACGGTGTGGCAGGAGCCGTTGATTGAGATGCTGGAAAACGCCTGACGTCGGGACCAAAAAACAGAAGCGCCTGTTGTTACTCCTGATACCTCGCCCGATAGCGCCCCGGGCTTTCCCCCGTCCACTTCTTGAACGCCCGATGGAAGGCGCTGGGTTCCTGAAAACCCAGCTGTTCGGCGATATCACTGATACTTGCCCCGCTGTGCCGCAACTGTTCGAACGCCACACCCCGTCGCACTTCATCCTTGATCTCTTGATAAGAACAGCCTTCGCGTTCCAGTTTGCGGCGGAAGGTGCTGGGGCTCAGGTGCTGCTCCAACGCGAAGGCCTGCAACGTCGGCCATTCGCTGTAATGACTGCCGCGCAAACGCTGGTGAACGTGTGACGCCAGGCCATGCTGGTTGCGAAAACGAATGACCAACCATTGCGGCGCCGTGCGCAGGAACACTTTCAGCGACACGAGATCCTGTGCCACCGGCAGTCGCAGGTAATGGCTGGCAAATTCGATTTCAGTGCGTTCAGCGCCGAAGGTCAGGTTGGGCCCCCAAAGCAAACGGTCATCGCTGAGCGACAGACGCTCATGGCGAAAGTCGGCGCGATCAATCGGGATACGCCGGCCACCCAGCCAGCACAAAATACTGATCATCAACACCAGGAACGTCTCTTCTCCAAAACGGCTGGCATCGGCGTCTTGCGACTGGGTTTCCAGGCTGATGACTGCCCGTTTGCCACGGACCGTCAGCGTGCCGCGAAAGTCGCGCAAGAACAGTGCGAAATTGGCCAGGCACTGGCGCATGGCTTTATGCAGGTCGGGCTCTTGGATCAAAGCGCGGCATATCAAGGCGAAACTGCCGGGTGGCATGCCATGTGAGTCGAGCCCGAAAAACTCGTCGTCGAGTTCGCGGATCTGTATCAGCCACAACGCAGCAAATGCACTGGCCGGCACTCGCGCCGTCGGCTGTTGCATGATCGCCGGATCGACACCCGCCTGTTCGAGTACCGCCTTCACGCGCTGTGGTTTATCCCGCAGCCCATGGATCATTGCCTGTACAAAATAGGCAGCGACCGAGTCCTTTTCCCGCATATGAACGTTTCTCTTCTCATCATCCGAATGGCAAAAAACGCCAGTGCCGTTGAACAGTTGCGGCATAGGACAACCGTCCTGCCAGCTCTAGACTCGCGGCAATAGTACGCCTTCGGCCGCAGTGGCGGCGAAGGTATCGCACGGTTTGATCGAAGGACGTAAAGATGAATCTGCAAAACATCGGAGTGATCGGTGCAGGCACCATGGGCAACGGCATTGCGCAAGTCTGCGCCATGGCGGGTTTCAACGTGACCTTGATCGACATCTCCGAGAGCGCGCTGCAAAAAGCTGTCGCAACCGTCGGTAAGAACCTTGATCGGCAGGTTGCCAAGGAAACCCTGACACAAGAGCAGAAACTGGCAACCCTCGACAAAATCCGCACCAGTACCGATTACAGCAGCCTGCAAAACGTGCAACTGGTGATCGAAGCGGCCACGGAAAATCTCGAACTGAAATTACGTGTACTGCAACAGATCGCCGCGCAGGTCACCCACGAGTGCGTGATCGCGTCCAACACTTCGTCACTGTCGATCACCCAGCTCGCTGCGAGCGTCAGCCAACCTGAACGCTTCATCGGCCTGCACTTCTTCAACCCGGTGCCGGTGATGGGGTTGATTGAAGTGATTCGTGGCCTGCAAACCAGTGATGCCACTCACAAACTGGCCCTGGACATGGCAACGACCCTCGGCAAAACCGCGATCACCGCGGGTAACCGTCCGGGCTTCGTGGTTAACCGAATCCTGGTACCGATGATCAACGAATCGATCCTGGTGTTCCAGGAAGGCCTGGCCAGCGCCGAAGACATCGACGCAGGTATGCGCCTGGGCTGCAATCAACCCATCGGCCCATTGGCCCTGGCGGATCTGATCGGCCTGGACACTCTACTGGCGATCATGGAAGCCTTCTATGAAGGTTTCAACGACAGTAAGTACCGCCCGGCTCCACTGCTTAAGGAAATGGTCGCTGCCGGGTATCTGGGACGCAAAACGGGGCGCGGCTTCCATGCCTATGCCTGAGCGTTGTTCGCGTTTCGCAGAGTACCGGGACAAGGTGCTGGAATTGTTTGCCAGCAAAGGTTTCGGCCAGGTCGGCATGCGCGAACTCGCCACGTGCCTGGGGCTTTCTCCAGGCTCGCTGTACCATCATTACCCCAGCAAACAGCACTTGTTACTCGACCTGATCGAAGAGTTCTACGAGGAGCTGTTGGCTACGCTCGAACGCATCCGGCAAAAAGCCCCGGCGAAACGCGACAAACTCAACAGCGTGATACGCGCGCACCTGAACCTGCATCGGGATATGCCTTGGCATTTTCGTCTGGTGGAACGTGACAGCGGTTGCCTGAATGACGAGCAGCAGCAACGGGTGCAGCAGTTGCGCGAACAGTACGAGCGTACCCTGCTGAAAATACTTGATGTAAAGCCCCGTTTCAGTGAGCAGGGTGTGTTGGCAGCCGGGCATGCCATTGCGTCATTGCTCAACAGCGCCCCCAGCTGGCTTACACCTCATATTCTGGATGAACAGGAGCACGATGAGCTGCTGGAGAGCCTGGTGAGTGGTGCCATCGAACGAGTGTTGTCTCCACGACGCGCACCGGAAGCCATAAGTCTGGCCCGGCCTATC
>Ga0247818_10003570_pt1 | contig 10038 bp, 11 predicted proteins | sample 13C_Glucose_Day1_FD_192424 | JGI IMG/M metagenome (GOLD analysis project Ga0247818, IMG submission 192424) | Soil microbial communities from agricultural site in Penn Yan, New York, United States - 13C_Glucose_Day1 | ecosystem: Environmental > Terrestrial > Soil > Agricultural land | place...
TACCAGATGTCCCGCAGGGTCTTCCCGGGCCCGGGCCCGGGAAGACCCTGCGGGACATCTGGTACGTCTTCTGCCGCGAGATGCTGCTTCCCCTGCGGGACCCTTTCTCGCTCGTCTTCTCCCTGCTGCAGCCGCTGATATTTCTCGCCCTGTTCGGCCCCCTTCTCGGATCTGCGGTGGGAGCACCGGCCTTCGGAGGCCAGTCGACGCTGCAGTGGTTCCTGCCGGGAGTCGTCGTCATGATTGCACTGTTCGGCACATCCATGACCGGCTCCAACCTGCAGTACGAGCTCATGACAGGTTCCTACGAGCGGATTCTGGCCACGCCGTTGTCGCGCTCCTCGCTGATGATCGGGAGGGCCCTCAAGGAGTGGGCCCCGCTGGTTGTGCAGGGCCTTCTGATCGCCGTGGTGTGCATTCCCTTCGGCTTCGTCTTCTTCCCGCTTCACGTGGTGTTCGGGCTGATCATCCTGGGGATCTTCGGCATCGGCCTCGGAGCGCTCTCCTATTCACTGGCCTTGGTCTCGCAGAGCAAGGAGTGGATATTCTGGGCGGTTCAGCAGACCCTGTTGTTTCCGCTCATGATCCTGTCCGGCATCATGCTGCCCATCGAGGCCGGGCCGGACTGGATGCAGACGGCGAGCCGGTTCAATCCCCTGACGTACCTTGTCAACGCCGAACGCGAACTCTTCAGCGGAGCCGTGGGCGTGGACACGCTGGCCGGGCTGGCCGCCGCCGCTGTGACAGCCGCCGTCGGGCTTTTCGTGGGCATCCGGACGGTCCACCGGAACACGACCTAGAGGCCCAGCCGTGCCACTGCCTCCTGCCGCATGTCCACCTTGCGGATCTTGCCGGAGACGGTCATGGGGAAGTCCTCGCGCACGTCCACGTACCGCGGGATCTTGTAGTGCGCCAGCTTCCCGCGGCAGAACTCGGCCAGGCTGCCGGCATCCAGCGGGGCGGCACCGGGCTTGAGGATGACGCAGGCCATCAGCTCCTCCCCGTACTTGGCGTCCGGCACGCCGATGACCTGCACGTCCTGGATGTCCGGGTGGGTGTACAGGAACTCCTCGATCTCGCGGGGATAGACGTTCTCGCCGCCGCGGATCACCATGTCCTTGATCCGGCCCTCAATCACGATGTAGCCGTCCTCGTCCATCCGGGCCAGGTCCCCGGTGTGCATCCAGCCGTCGGCGTCGATCGCCTCGGCGGTCTTGTCCGGCTGGTTCCAGTAGCCCTTCATCACGGAGTACCCGCGGGTGCACAGTTCGCCGATCTCGCCGCGCTGCATCACGTCACCGGTCACCGGGTCCACCACCTCGCTCTCCAGGTGCGGCATGGTCCGGCCCACGCTCTGGGTGCGCTGGGCCATGGTGTCCACGCTGCGGGTCATGGTGGACACCGGCGAGGTCTCCGTCATGCCGTAGCAGATGGCCACATCGGCCATGTTCATCTCCGAGATGACGCGGTTCATCACCTCAATGGGGCACAGCGAGCCGGCCATCACCCCGGTCCGCAGGGTGGACAGGTCGTAGGAGGCGAAATCCGGCAGCGCGAGCTCGGCGATGAACATGGTGGGAACGCCGTACAGCGACGTCCCGCCGAAGTCCTGCACGGCTTCAAGCGCCGCGGCGGGCGTGAACCCGCGGCCCGGGATGATGGTGGCGCTGCCGTGGCTGAGGGCGGCCAGGTTCCCGATCACCATGCCGAAGCAGTGGTAGAACGGCACCGGCAGCACCACCCGGTCGTGCTCGGTGTAGTCCAGCAGCTCACCGATCGAGTAGCCGTTGTTCAGGATGTTGTAGTGCGAGAGGGTGGCGCCCTTGGGGAAGCCGGTGGTGCCGGAGGTGTACTGCAGGTTGATCGCGTCGTGCGGGTCCAGTTCGGCCATGCGCGACTTCAGCGCGGAGTGGGCGACGTCGTCGGCCCGCTTGAGCAGCTCCGCGAACGTCCGCTCCGCCGGGGTTTCGGGGACGCCGGCAGTGAGGCCGGGCAGTCCGGCGTCGGGCAGGAACACGAGTTCGCGCAGCTCCGGGCATTCGGCGAGCGCCTGCCGGGCCATGCCGGTGTAGTCGCTGTTGCGGTCCGACGGCGCCGCGACCAGCATGCGCATGCCGTTCTGCTTGACCACGAACTCCAGCTCGTGGCTGCGGTACGCGGGATTGACGTTGACCAGGACCGCCCCCACCTTGGCTGTCGCGTACTGCAGGATGGTCCACTCGGCGCAGTTCGGGCTCCAGATGCCGATCCGTTCACCCTTGGCCACGCCCAGGGCGAGCAGGGCGCGCGCCACGCGGTCGACGTCGTCGTTCAGCTTGGTGTAGCTCCAGCGCCGGGCCTCTTCCCCCGGCACCGCCGCGGCCTCGATCAGGGCGTCCTGGTACGGGAACCTGGCCACGATCCGTTCGAAATTGTCGCCGATGGTTTCCTCGAGCAGCGGGACGTCAGTGTCCCCGGCTGTGTATGCAAGCATGGTGTGACGCTACCAACACTCGGCCGGCAAAAGAAGAGTAAAGCTTGGATGTCCTACGAAATTTTCGGGACACAGTGCTGCGGCCCGGTATTGTGAAATCCATGAGTGCACCCATTGACCTTCAGGCCATCTTTATCCCCAACGACGGCGAGTTCTTCCGTGTGAAGCTCGCGCTGGAGATCGCGATTGACGAGGTGGTCAACGAGCCGGGCTGCATCCGGTACGAACTCACCGAGGCGAGCGAGGACAGGCTGGTCCTGACCGAACGGTGGGCCTCGCAGGAGGATCTGGACAAGCACTCGAAGGGCACCGCGGTGCAGGACCTCAACGAGTCCCTCAGCGCGCTGCTGGCCGAGCCGGTCAAGCTCGTGACCCTCTAAGCGGCCCCGGAACCAAAACTAACAACGCGGGGTCGCTCCGCGCCCATTAATCCGAAGATTATGGGCGAAGAGCGACCCCGCGTTGCTGTTCGCCGGTGGGTTGCTGTTTGCCGGTGAGGGGAGGCGCTTAGGCCTCCGGGATCTGGCTGCCGTCCTGCTTGCCTGCCGCGGCAGCGGCCTCGGCCTGGGACCGGGCCACGTGCGCGTGGACTTCCTCCATGTCGAGGGCCTTGACGGCGTCCACGACCTGCTCGAGCTGCTGGGCATTCAGCGCGCCGGGCTGGGAGAACACGAGCACCTTCTCGCGGAACGCCATCAGCGTCGGGATCGACGTGATGCCGGCCTCGGCAGCGAGCTGCTGCTCGGCCTCGGTGTCCACCTTGGAGAAGACGACGTCCTGGTGCTTCTCGGAAACTGCGGCGTAGGTGGGGCCGAACTGCTTGCACGGGCCGCACCATTCGGCCCAGAAATCAACAAGGACAATGTCGTTGTCCTCGACGGTCGATGCGAACTGTTCACCTGTAATGTCTACGGTAGCCATGGGTCAACGGTACGCGAGCAGCCCCGGCTTGTCCCCTGCATTTCGCTGTTGGCACATCCATGTGACGGCCCTCCCCCGCACCCTGCCATCCGGCCCGGGGCACTAGGACCCTAGCCCGCGCGGCGGCCACGGCCTACCATCGGCGCCATGCCCCCAGCCCCGGGAAACACCGCCAGCCAGGCCATCACGGCCGAGTCCCTGACCAAGAAGTTCGGCCGCCGCGAGGTCCTGCACGGCGTCAGCTTCGGCATCGAGAAGGGCTCGGTCTTTGGCGTGATCGGGCCCAACGGCGCGGGCAAGACGACCGTCATGCGGTGCCTGCTGGACATCATCCGGCCCACCAGCGGGGCGTCGACGGTGCTCGGCGAGAACCCCCGGACCGCGGGCCCTGCGCTCCGCCGCCGGGTCGGTTATCTGCCCGGCGAACTGTTCCTGGAGGGGCGGATCACCGGCCGCAGGCTGCTGTCCCATTACGCCGACATCAGCGGACCCGTCCGGCCCGGCCGGGTCGACGCCCTGGCCGAACGGCTGGGCCTGGACCTGGACCGCCACACGCGCAAGCTCTCCAAGGGCAACAAGCAGAAACTGGGGCTCGTCCAGGCCTTTATGCATGATCCCGAATTGCTTGTGCTGGACGAGCCCACGAGCGGACTGGATCCCCTCGTCCAGCAGGAATTCCTCGCCATGGTCCGCGAGGCCCAGGCCAACGGGCAGACGGTCTTCCTCAGTTCCCACATGCTCAGCGAAGTCCAGCAGGCCGCCGACACGGTCGCGATCCTCCGCGACGGCCGCATCATCACCGTCGCCACCGTGGACAGCCTGCGGGAGGGCGCGGTCCGGCACGTGCGGTTGACCGCCGCCGGGATTTCGGCGTCCGACGCCGGCGCGCTGCTGGCCGGGGTGCCCGGGATCGGGCACCTCGAGGTGCTGCCGGCGGGCGACGGCGTCGAGCTTTCCGCTACGCTCGGCGGCGCGATCCAGCCGCTGCTCCGGGTCCTGGCCACCCTCCAGCTCACCGACCTTGTGCTGCAGGAGCCGGACCTCGAGGAATCGGTCCTGGAGCTCTACGGCACCATCCGCGGCAACGGCGGGAACGGCAACGGCGGTACGAACGGCGCGGGACGCCGCCGGCGGAGGGGACACGGCGCATGAGCAAACCGTTGCCGCTGTTCACGCGCGCGTTCGTGGACTCCTGGCGCGCCACACTCGGGTGGGCGGCAGGGCTCGCCGCCGCAATCTTCATCTACCTGCCGCTCTACCCCTCGATCGGCGCAAGCCCTGAGATGCAGGGCCTGATGGATTCGTTCCCGCCGGAGATGATCAAGGCCCTCAACTACGACCAGATCACCTCGGGACCCGGTTACACCCAGGCCACCATGTTCGGGCTGATCGGCTTCCTGCTGATGACCATTGCCTCGGTGGCGTGGGGTGCGGCCGCGGTGGGCGGGGATGAGGAATCGGGCCAGCTTGAACTCACCCTGGCGCACGGGGTCACCCGCACGCAGGTGGTCCTGGAGCGGGCACTGGCCATCCTGGCGCGCGTGCTGCTGCTCGTGGCCCTGGTCTTCGTGCTGATCCGGCTGCTGACCGATTCCGCCCAGCTGAACATCAGGCCGGAGAACCTTTTTGGCGCCTCCGTGCTGTTTGCCGGCCTGGCCATGCTCTCGGGCAGCACGGCGCTTTTCGCCGGAGCGGTGACCGGGCGGAAGACCTACGGGCTGGCCGCCGGCGCCGGAGTCGGCGTGCTGGGCTATGTGTTCAACGCCGTCGGCCGGCAAAGCACCGACGTCGACTGGCTCCTGAACCTCTCGCCCTACAGCTGGGCGTACGGCAACAACCCGGTGGCCAACGGTGCGGACTGGGCGGCCGCCGGCTGGCTGTGGGGAATTTCGGCCGTTCTCGTGGCGCTCAGCGCGGTGGCGCTGAGCCGGCGGGACGTCGGGACCTAGGCGCAGCCGGGCTGGGGCGCAGCCGGGCTCAGGCCCAGGCCCAGGCCGGCGCAGGCCCAGGTCGGCTCAGGCCCAGACGTGGGGCGCCGGGCGCCGCGCGCCAGGGAGGGCATTGGTTTCGCGCCATTCGTGGATCCATGCGGGCAGTTCCAGGTCCGCCGGCGGAGCCCCGAACTCGCGGATGATCTCCTCCTGGCTGACCGGCTTGCCCTTGCTGACCAGGCGGGTGGCGATGAAGGCGCGGGCGTAGATTTCCCCGTCCACCACCATGCGCTGCTCGAAGTAGATGGCTTTCTCGTCGAGGCCGATGATCTTCGTTTCGATCGTGTACCGCTGCCACAGCTGCAGCGACCGGCGGAAGGCGATGGTCTCCCCCGCCGCCACCGGGCTCCATCCCCGGCGGCGCATTGCCTTCCAGGTTCCGCTGCGGGCCATCAGGTCGAACCGGCCCAGGTCCATCAGCGAGAAATACATGCCGTTGTTGACATGCATCGCGATGTCAATGTCGGTCGGCAGGACCTTCAGCGGCAGCGACGACGTGTCCCAGATGCTCAGCGGTGAGCGGCGCGAGGACGTGAACAGCAGGACAAGCGTGCGGAGGAGCAGATGCATGGAAATTATGTTACCCGCGGGTAACAACACTGCCAAGGACCCGTTCCGGCCTGCGCGGCGTGGACGTCGACAGCGACGGGACCAGGCCAAGCCCCTCGCGGAGCTCCACCTCCCCAAGGCCCTCGGACGATTCCTCCGGTCACACCTCGACGCCGCGGACCCGGTAGCCGCCGATGATCGCCCGCTCCGGTGCGATCATGGCCCCGGCGGAGAAGCCCAAGTAGGGGCGCCCGCGGCGGCCTGCCTCCCCCGGGCCGCCGCCCAGGGTGGGAGCGCCACGGGTGACGCAGGAACGCGTATTACGCTGTCCGGATGACAACAGACCTGACCGTCCGGGCCGCCGTGCTCGACGACGCGGCCGGCATTGCGCGGGTGCACATCCAGGCCTGGCGCGAGAGCTACGCCCACCTGTTGCCGGCCGAGTCGCTGGCGGGACTGGAGCAAGGCCCGCGGGAGGCACGATGGCGCGCAATCATCGCCGCCGCCACCTCGGATATCTGGGTGGCCTGCGCAGGGACGGACATCGTCGGCTGGGCGAGCGCCGGGGCCGGCCGCGACGACGACGGGCCCCGGCCCCGGGTGCTGTCGGGCCTCTACGTGCTCGCCAGCCAGTACGGCTCCGGGGCGGGGCAGATGCTGCTGGACGCAGCACTGGGCGACGCCGGCGCCTACCTCTGGATTGCGGAGGACAATCCCCGCGCCTTCGCCTTTTACCGGCGCAACGGCTTCGTCCCTGACGGCGCCACCGCGGTGCATGAGCTGGCCGGCACACCGGTCCGGATCCTGCGGATGGTGCGCTGAGCCGTCCGAGGGGCGGGCGCCGGGCCGACCGGGCGCAGCGTCGGTCCGTGGCGACGAGCCCGGCCTCGAAGCCGTCCGAGTTCACCAGGTACGCGGCGAAGTGGTCCGGGCCGCCGGCATGCGGATACCTGTCCGGGAACAGTTCATGCCAGCCGTGCCCGACGGCGGCCGCGGCCAGGGCATCGACCTGTTCCCTGGTCAACAGGGCTCAGTACAGGATGCACTGGAACAGGATGTGGTCCCGCCAGCTCCCGGCAATGTGGAGGTAGGCCTGTGCCACGCCGATTTCCGTGAACCCCGAGCGTGTGAGGATCTTCTGTGAGGCGGCATTGTGCTGGAGAGTCGCTGCCTGCAGCCGGTGCAGGCCCAGCTCGTCCCGCGCCGCGGCGACGGCGAACGCGACCGCCGCGGAGCCGATCCCGCGCCCGTTGTAGTCCTTGTCCACCCAGTACCCGAGGTGGGCGCTGAGGAACGGCCCGCGGACGATGCCGCTGAGGGTCATCAGCCCCACAATTTTTTCCCCGTCGGTCAGCACCCACGGAACGTCGGACCCCGCGATAAAGAGGGCCAGCTTGGACTGGACACTCATCATCTGGCCGTCAACGGTGAAAAACTCCTCCGCCCGCAGCGGCTCCCAAGGCGCCAGATGTTCACGGTTGCGCAGGTAGGCGGCGCACATGGGTTCGGCGTCGGAGGCTTTTAACACCCGGATCCGGACGCTGCCCGCCAGGGCCTTGCTGGTCCCGGTCATCCGGAAGCCCCGGGCAGCGCCTCAGTCGTCGTCATCGTCGTCGTCGTCGTCCTCGCTCGAATCGGTCCCCCGGACGATCACGCTTGCGACACCGTTCAGGTCCATCAGGGGAAGCACCAGGTTGCGCAGGGGATGCCGGCCGAAGAACCGCACTTCCATCGAGACCATGGGCTTCTGCTCGTCGCCGGTCCTCCGGGTGCGCAGGATCGAGGAACTGAACCCCATGCTGGTGGCGATTTCGAGGATCTGCCGCAGCACACCCTGGCCGTCGGCGTAATCGATGTGCATCACGCGGTTTCTGTCCACGGAGGGAATGCGGCGGACCGCGGGGGCAATCACGAACAGCGTCACGAGGTGGAAGGCCGTCAGCACAATCCCCAGGGAGACCATGCCGGCGCCGCAGGCCATCCCCACCGCGGCAGATACCCAGATGGTGGCGGCCGTGGTGAGGCCGCGGACCACGTCCCGGCCTTTGAAGATGACGCCGGCGCCCAGGAAGCCGATCCCGCTGACGATCTGGGCCGCGATGCGGGACGGGTCCAGGACGGCTCCGGGCTCCGTCACGAAGGCGAAGCCGTAAGCGGACACGAGGGTGAAGGCGCACGAGCCAAGCCCCACCAGCACATGGGTCCGGTAGCCGGCACTTTTCTGCCGGACCTGCCGTTCGATGCCGACCAGCGAACACAGCACGAACGTCGCGAGCAGCAGCCCGGCTTCCACCAGGCTTGTGTCGGTGAAGAATGCGAACATGCCATCCACCTTCCTTGGCCCGTCCATCAACGGCGGACCGGCCCGGGATTACTCACCCCTATAGCAGACTCTAACAACGTGGCAGTCAGTCGTCGCCGGACTTTTATTCGGATCCGTCGTCGGCCCCGGCGTCGGGCGCCCCGTCCGGCCCGTCGTCGGCCGTTTTTTCAGAGGCATCGACGCTGTACGGCGCCCGGGGCGCCCCGGAGTGCAGCTCATCGAGGCGTTCGTTCAGTGCATGGGCAAGGATGTCGCGCTGCAGCGAGGGCAGCGCCATGGCGCCGTGGATGTAGGCCTCGACCTCGAACTGTCCGGCGTGGCCACCGATGGTGAAGTACCTCAGCCACAGCTCTTCAAGGCTGACGTCGGCGTGGCGCAGCGCTTCGGCAAACCGCTGCCGCTGTTCGCTCTCCTCGTCACCCAAGGCCATGCCGTCGTCCTGCGCTTAGTTTTCGAAGGGCCTGGCCGCAGCCAGCAGTTCCGCCGCGACCAGCGCCAGGGGCTTCCCTGACTGCCGCGACAGCATCATCAAATCCCGGAGCGCCACGTCATCATTGGTACCGTTCCGGGCCATCAGCAGGCCCTTGGCCATGCTGATCGTGTCCCGCTGCGCCAGCGATTCCTGCAGGCGGTCACTCAGCGTCCGGGCAGCCTCACGGGCGTGCGAGTGAATGACAAAGAGCGTCGCCTGTTCGGCAAAGAGCTCGGCCAAACGGACCGTGCCGTTGCCGGGGAACTGTCCGCCGTCGGAGTAGACCTTGACGGCCCCCAGCGCCAGACCGCCGGACAACAGGGGGCAGCTTACCGAGGAGGAAATTCCCAGGGACGCCGCGGCCGGAGCCCACCGCCTCCAGCGCCGGTCCGAGGCCAGGTCCTCGACCAGGACCGTTTCCCCGCTCGCCCAGGCCGTGATGCACGGGCCTTCCCCCAGCTCGTACTGGAGCGCATCGGCTTCAGCCACGACGGCGTCGGACGCTGCAGTCGTCTGCCGCAGGCCCGATCCGTCGATCAGCGAAACTCCGGCACCGATCGCGCCGGGAATCGCCGCAGTCGCGGCGTCGGTGATCAGCCGGAGGGCGTGGGCCACCGTCTCTTCCGTCAGCAGCATCTTGGTGGCCCGGGCGAAAACAGCGGTGATCTCGTCAGCCAGCGGCAGGTCCACGCTCATTTTCACCTCAGAAGTCCATACCGGCGGGACGCCAGCCGGCGCGCATCGCCGCAGGATTCAAGCATACGGCGGGCTGCGCGGGGGCGCCCATATTCACCGCCGTCCGCACGGCGTAGTGTCGTTTGTAGTTGCACCCTGAGTAGTTGCATTCGGGCTTGGGTGGATCCAGGCTTTCGTCATTTTGGTGGCGGGCGATCAAGAGTCCGCGACCGCTGAGCCGGCGCGTCACATACGTCCAGGCGTTCGTAGGATTGAGTGCGGCATGGTTTCCGGTACCGGCGCATCTCCCACACCCGAGCAACTGCAGGATCTTCTGCTGGAAAGTCCTGGATTCACCGAGTTTCTCCTGGGCCTGACCACCATCTCCGCGACCCGCCTCGGCGGTTCGGAGCCCATGCTGTGTGCCATCACGGTGGAACGGGACGGTTCCCCGGCCACCGTCGCCAGCAGCGGCGAGGAAGCGAAACGCCTGGACGAGAAGCAGTATGCGTTCGACGACGGCCCGTGCCTGACTGCCCTGCGGCACGGAACCACCGTCCTGGTTCCCGATGTGCAGGCCGACGACCGCTGGGAGCACTACGCCTCCGCTGTTTCCGGCGAGGGCATCCGGTCA
>Ga0247818_10003571_pt1 | contig 10037 bp, 9 predicted proteins | sample 13C_Glucose_Day1_FD_192424 | JGI IMG/M metagenome (GOLD analysis project Ga0247818, IMG submission 192424) | Soil microbial communities from agricultural site in Penn Yan, New York, United States - 13C_Glucose_Day1 | ecosystem: Environmental > Terrestrial > Soil > Agricultural land | place: USA...
GTATTTTTTTGTTGAGGCCGGCAAAAATCCTTTCGTGCAACAAAAGGAACAAGCAATGAACGATCAACACTGGGGCCCATCCATCAGTGCAGATATCGTGGTCATCGGCGGTGGCACGGCGGGTATCGGCCTTGTCGCCAGCCTGCTCAAGCGCAGCCCGCACCTGAGCATCACCGTGATCGAACCCAGCGCCCAACACTTCTATCAGCCGGCCTGGACCCTGGTCGGTGGTGGTGCGTACAACGTCAAAGATACCGTTCGGCCCATGGCGTCAGTGATGCCGCGCGGGGCCAATTGGTTGCAGGCTGCCGTGACGGGCATTGATCCGGACCAGCGCCAACTTACCCTCAGTGACGCGCGCACGGTCAGCTATCAAAACCTGGTCGTCTGCCCCGGCCTGCGCCTGGCCTGGGAGAAAATCGAAGGCCTGGAGGATACCCTCGGCCAACACGGAGTGACCTCCAACTACAGCTATCAGCACGCGACCTACACTTGGGAGCAGGTGCAGAAATTGCGCGGCGGCAAGGTGCTGTTCACCCAGCCCGCCATGCCGATCAAATGTGCGGGCGCGCCACAAAAGGCGCTGTACCTGTCCTGCGATCACTGGAACAGGACCGGTGTGCTGAACAACATTGACGTCGAATTCAATCTTGCCGGCGCGGCGCTGTTCGGTGTGGCGACATTTGTTGCGCCGCTGATGAAGTACATCGATAAATACAAGGCCCGGTTGGCGTTCAACTCGAACCTGGTAAAAGTCGACGGCCCGGCGAAAACCGCGTGGTTCGAAGTCAAGGACGCCGATGGCACGGTCACCCGCCAGGCAAAAACCTTTGATCTGCTGCACGTCGTGCCACCTCAAGTGTCCCCGGACTTCATCGCCCAGAGTCTGCTGGCCGACGCCGCCGGCTGGTGCGAGGTCGATCCTCACAGCCTGCAGCATCCACGTTATCCAGGCGTGTTCGCACTGGGCGATATCTGCGGCACCAGCAATGCCAAAACCGCCGCGGCGGTGCGCAAGCAGATAGTGGTCGTTGCCGAAAACCTGCTGGCCTTGCGCAAGCAACAAGCGCTGCCGCTGAAATACGACGGCTATGGTTCTTGTCCGCTGACGGTGGAGAAGGGCAAGGTGATCCTTGCCGAGTTCGGTTACGCGGGCAAGTTGTTGCCCACCTTTCCCCTCGACCCGACGACCGCGCGCCGCTCGGCGTGGTGGCTAAAGGCGACACTGCTGCCGTGGTTCTACTGGAACGGTATGCTCAAGGGCCGCGAGTGGCTGACGCGCATGTCCAAGGTCGACTGAGAACTCCCTATGTTGCTGGCAAGTCTGTTTGGCGTGGTGATGGGGTTGGTGCTGGGATTGACCGGTGCCGGTGGCGGGATTCTCGCGGTGCCGGCGCTGGTGCTGGGCTTGGGCTGGAGCATGACCCAGGCCGCCCCGGTGGCATTGTTTGCCGTGGGCAGTGCGGCGGCGGTCGGCGCCATTGACGGTTTACGCCATGGCCTGGTGCGCTATCGCGCGGCGTTGCTGATCGCGGCACTGGGTGCGGTGTTTTCCCCGGTGGGCATCTATTTTGCCCATCAGTTGCCGGAAAAAGTCCTGATGATCCTGTTCAGCCTGCTGATGGTCATGGTGGCCTGGCGCATGTTGCGCCGTGAACGCAAGGACGAGGGTCCCAGCGATCATGGCCACGCCAACTGGGGTCAGAAGAACTGCATGCTCGATCAACAAACCGGGCGCTTCTCCTGGACCGCCAAATGCACCGCGACGCTCGCGGCCCTCGGCGCCGTGACCGGGGTAGTGTCGGGGCTGCTCGGTGTTGGTGGTGGCTTTCTCATCGTGCCGGCTTTCAAGCAATTGACCGATGTGCAGATGCGCGGGATCGTCGCCACCTCCCTGATGGTGATCAGCCTGATTTCCGCCATCGGGGTGATCGGTGCGTTCCATGCGGGGGTGCGCATCGACAGTCTGGGGGTAGCCTTTATCGTCTCCAGCATCGTCGGCATGGTCATCGGCCGGCAGCTCTGCGCGCGGGTGCCGGCGCGGGCGTTGCAGGTCGGGTTTGCCAGTGTTTGCCTGGTGGTTGCCGCCTATATGTTGCTGCGCGCCTGAGCCTTACAGCGGCCGATACTGGAGGCTGAAACCCAGTTCGCTGGACTGTCCCTGTTCCAGCAAGCGCAACCCCGGCCGACCCGGCAAATGATGGGCATTGACCGGGTGGCTGACCGGTTCGATACAGAAAAAATCCAGGCCCACCGGGCAATACAGCAGGAAGTAATCACTGCCGGTGGCCTGGCAATTCAGCTCATAACCAAGGTCGGGTTGCTGGATCAGGCACTGGCCATCCCATTCGCAGAACCCATTGTCGACCAGCGTCTCGGGCAGCGCTTTGAGCTGCTGAAAATCCCATTCGGCGGGTAACGCGCTGAGCTGCGTCGGCAGTTTTCTCGCATCGCACAGCCATACCTGAGCGGCCGCAGCCTGCAGACGGGTGTTGGCGCTGCGCGGAAGATAGGGATGCAACCCCAGGCCGTGCCACGCGGCGCGTTCGGCCAGGTGGGTGACGTGCAACTCGATGCTCAGTTTGCCGCCAGCCAGATGGAAACGCTGTACGGCGCGATAGGCGAAGGGGCTTGAGCTGTCCAGTTGCAGGACCGCTTCATCTGCCGAGTGCGAGACCACCTGCCACGCTTGCTGCCAGGCGCTGCCGTGAATCGGCAGGGGATCGGTGAGGCTGTTGGGCGCCAACGCCTGCCAGCCATCCGGGCATTGGAAGCCGCCATCGGCGATGCGGTTGGACCAGGGTATCAAGGGATAGCAGCCGAGTTTGCCGGGCAGGCCGGTGTTCAGCGCGCGCTCATCGGAGTGTCGGAGCAAGGGCTGTCCGGTGCTGCGCACGGTCCAGTTGACGATGCTGGCGCCGAGTTCAGGGGCGAGGGTGAGGTGGGTGAGTTCGTCTTCGAGTTCGATCAGTGTCAGCGACATGGAGACCTGCTTTCATATTGGTTGTGGCAAGGGAGGATGCGCCTCCCTTGCCTTGAACATCACAACACCAGATGCGGCAACCACAGCGACAGTGCAGGAATGTAGGTCACGGCCATCAGCACCAGGAACAGCACGCCGTAGAACGGCAGCAATGCTTTCACGGTTTTTTCGATACTCACCTTGCCCACTGCCGACCCCACGAACAATACCGCACCCACTGGCGGTGTGATCAATCCGATCCCCAGGTTCACCAGCATGATCATGCCGAACTGCACCGGGTCCACACCGATACCCAGAATCACCGGCATCAGGATCGGCGTCAGGATCAGGATCAGCGGCGCCATGTCCATCACCGTGCCGAGCAACAGCAGCATGACGTTGATGCACATCAGGATCACGTAACGGTTGTCCGACAGGGTCAGGAACATCGTGGTGATCTTCGCCGGGATCTGCATCAGGGTCATGATGTAGCCGAAGCTGGCAGCAAAGCCGATCAGGATCATCACAATCGAAATCGTGCGCACCGTGCGGTGCATCAGTTTCGGCAGTTCGCGCCACTTGTAGTCGCGGTAGATGAACATGGTCACGAAGAACGACCAGAGCACGGCAATCGCCGCCGACTCGGTGGCGGTGAAAATGCCCGACAGAATGCCGCCCAGGATGATGACCATGGCCATCAGGCCCCAGAGCGCTTCGCCGCAGATCTTCAGCGCTTCGCGCATCGGAATGACTTCACCTTTTGGGTAGTCACGCTTTTTGGCGAAGATCAGGCACAGCACCATCAGGCACGCGCTCATCAGCAGGCCCGGCACTACACCGGCCATGAACAGCGAGGCGATCGACACTGTGCCGCCGGCGGCCAGGGAGTAGAGCACCGAGTTGTGGCTCGGCGGCGTCAGCAGGGCTTGCACCGAGCCGCTGACAGTGACCGCGGTGGCGAACTCCCGCGGATAGCCGCGACGCTCCATCTCCGGAATCAATACCGAACCGACCGAAGCGGTGTCCGCTACCGAGGAGCCGGAGATCGCGCCGAAGAAGGTCGAGGCCATGATGTTGACCAGGGACAGGCCGCCGCGCACGAAGCCCACCAAGACCCCGGCAAACGCCACCAGACGCCGGGACATGCCGCCCTCGGCCATGATCGCGCCGGCCAGGACGAAGAACGGAATCGCCAGCAAAGAGAACTTGTTCACGCCCCCGGCGACCTGAATCATCAGGGCCTGGAACGGGATATCGATCCACCATGCGCCGATCAGCGCCGATAGCCCCAGGGCGTAGGCGACCGGCATGCCGATCAGGATCAAAGCGATAAAACTGCCGAGCAGTATCAGAGCGTCCATTTAGGCGGCACCTTCGTTTTCTTCAACGAGGTCGAAACGCACGACCCGACGATTGCTCTGATCACCGAGCAAGAGTTTTTCCAGGACAAAGATCAAGGTCAGCACGCCGCCAATCGGAATCGGCATGTAGGTGATGCCCACACGCAGGGTTGGCATGGAGCTCATGAACTGGTTCCAGGTGGACAGGCAGAGCTTGGTGCCCCAGATGGCCATGAACAGGCAAATGGTCGCCATCAGCAGCTGGGAGAACACGCTCACGGCCTTGCGCATTTGCGGCTGCATGCGGTCGGTGAGCATCGCCACCGCCATGTGCGCGCCGGCGCGATAACTGGCGGCCGCGCCGATGAAGGTGAAGACCATCATCAGCAGAATGGCCGTTGGCTCCGGCCAGCTGGAGCCGGTGCCGAGGACGTAACGGGCGAAGACGCCCCAGGGGATCATCAGGGAAATGGCCAGGACCGACAGGCCCGCGACCCAGATGCAGGTCATGTAAATCCTGTCGTTGATGCGCAGCAATAGATTCTTCATCGGGTTTCACCGTAACCGGGCGCGCACTGACGTCAATCAACGTCAATGGGCGCCGGGCCTTTCTTCAATGCAGGGAGGGTTACTGGACGGCTTCGATGCGCTTGATCAGATCTGCGTACGGCGCGCCGTATTTTTCGCGGACCGAGGCGGTGGCTTCGTAGAAAGGTTTCTTGTCGACGGTGATGAACTCGACGCCGGCGGCCTTGAGTTTTTCTTCACTGCTGGCCGATTTTGCATCCCAGAGGATGCGCTCCTGGGCCTGGGCGGCCTTGGCGGTTTTCTTCACCAGGGCTTGCTGCTCAGGGGTGAGTTTTTCCCAGGTGATTTTCGACATCACGATCGGCTCGGGCAGGATCAGGTGACCGGTCAGGCTGTAGTACTTGGCGTTCTGGAAGTGGTTATGTTCAAGCAGGGTCGGCGGGTTGTTTTCCGCGCCGTCAATCACACCGGTCTGCAGGGCGCTGAAGATTTCGCCGGTATCCATTGCGATACCGTTGCCGCCCATGGCGTTGATGGTTTCGATGAACATCGGGTTGCCTTGTACGCGAATCTTCATGCCCTTGAGGTCGGCCAGGCTGCGTACCGGTTTCTTGGTGTAGATGTTGCGCGTACCGCCATCCATCCAGGCCAGGGCGACCAGGTTGAATTCGGAGTTGGTGATTTTGTCGAGGATCTCGTCACCGACTTCACCGTCGATGACTTTGCGCATGTGCGCCTGGTCGCGGAACACGAACGGCATGTTGAACACGTTTACGTCCGGCACTACTGGCCCGACGATGCCCAGGCTGACCCGGGCCATCTGGATGGCTCCAACCTGGGCCTGCTCGATCACTTCTTTTTCCGAACCGAGCACACCGCCGGCGAACATCTTGAAGGTCAGTTTGCCGTCGCTGTCGGCCACCAGGGTCTTGCCCAGTTGCTCTTCGGCCACCACGGTCGGGTAACCGGCCGGGTGGATGTCGGCGAATTTGATTTCCAGCGCGTGAGCGGCGCTGCTGAGGGAGAAGGCGAGGGGGAGTGCGGCGGCGAGCAAGGTGCGTTTGAAGTCCATGGGGGTGTCTCCAGTTTTATTGTTTTATTTTTTTTTGTTCAAGGCACAGCGTTGCAGCACAAGCAGTTGCGGTTCAGTTGTTGAAAATGGGCTCAGGCAGGCCCTGTACACCGGGGTTCAGCGCAAACACGCCACCGGCCAGGGACTGCGGGTCATGGTCGTCACCGGGGCGGATCGAGGTCACGAACAGTGTGTCCAGTCGACTGCCGCCGAAGGCGCACATGGTGGGTTTTTTCACCGGGACGGTGAGGGAGCGGTCGAGCTTTCCTTCGGGGGTGAAACGGTGGATCAATCCGGCATCGTTGGCGCAGATCCAGTAGCAGCCCTGGGCATCGACTGCGGCGCCGTCGGGGCGACCACAGTATTGATTCATGTCGACGAAGACCCGGCGATTGGAGGGGGTGCCGGTGTCGATGTCGTAGTCGAAGGCCCAGATCTGCTGGATTGAAGGATGAGAGTCGGACAGATACAGGGTGCGACCGTCAGGGCTGAAGCCCAGGCCATTGGGCACGATGAACCCGCTCAATTGTGCGTCGAGCGGCCCGCGTTGCCCGGCGCTGTAGCGATACAAGGTGCCGTCGACGGCATTGGCTGCCATGTTCAGCACCATGCTGCCGGCCCAGAAACGGCCCTGGCGATCGCAGCGCCCGTCGTTGAGGCGCATGTCGGGGCGGGCATGGTCGACGAGGGCCAGTAACTGACTGTCAATGCTGCCGTCGTGGTGCGGATGCAGGTGGAAGAAACCGCTCTCCATTCCGGCCACCCAGCCACCGTTTTGGTGGCGAGTGATACAGGCGAGCATTTGCGGGGTTGTCCAGGCCTGGACACGACCATCCTCGGCATTCCAGCGTTGCAGCGTGCCAGCGGGAATATCCACCCAGTACAGGGCGTTTTCCTCAGGTACCCAGACCGGACTTTCACCGACCGCATTGCGGGCATCGACAATCAATTCGGCTTGCATGGCGACTCATTCCCTTGGGTTTTTGTTGTGGGGATCAAGTGGTGGGCAAAGGCTCAGTCGCCGAACGGGCCGGCTGCGCAAAAGGCACCGCCCTGATAAAGCCGCGCCGGATCATCGGCTGCCGGCAGTGGCTGCGTCTCGACCTTGCTGCGGAATACCTCGGAAGTATCGTTAGGGGTGTACCCGAGGGCCGTGGCGTAGCGGTTGTCCCACCAGACGTCCTTGTTATCGGAGGCGCCGTAGACAACGGTGTGGCCGACATTCGGCGTGTACAACGCGCGCTCGAGCAATTGAGTCAGGTCGCCGAAGCTCAGCCAGGTGCTCATCATCCGGCGGTTCTGTGGTTCCGGGAACGAGGAGCCGATGCGCACGCTGACGGTTTCGATGCCGTAGCGATCGAAGTAGAAAGTGGCCATGTCTTCGCCGTACGACTTGGACAAGCCGTAGTAGCTGTCCGGGCGGCGAGGGGAGTGGGCGTCAATCACTTCACCCTGCTTGTAGAAGCCGATGACGTGGTTGGAGCTGGCGAAAATCACCCGTTTCACGCCGTGGCGACGCGCGGCTTCGTAGATGTGGAATACGCCGCAGATGTTGGCGCCCAGAATATCTTCAAACGAGTGCTCCGTGGACACGCCGCCGAAGTGCAGGATCGCGTCGACGCCTTCGACCAGGTCATGCACGGCCTGCTTGTCGGCCAGGTCGCAGTTCACGACTTCTTCGCGATCATCAATCGCCGGGGCGATTTCAGCGATGTCCGACAGGCGGATGACGTTGGCGTAAGGGCGCAGGCTTTCGCGCAAGACTTTACCGAGGCCACCGGCGGCGCCGGTCAGCAGCAGGCGGTTGAATGGAGTGCGAGTGGTTGCAGTGGTCGTCATGGGAATCCTGGACAAACAGTTGTTGTTATCGAATTGTTGTAGGTTGTCGTATGACTGGCGTGAAGTATCGTTAGGGTTTCCGTTACTTGTCAACGCGACCTTGGTGGTAATTGACGGAGGGTCATCACTGTCCCTGCTGCGCAAAATCTCGGTCCCGTAGGGGCCGGCTTGCTGGCGATGGCGATCGGGTGGACGCAATCGCCAGCAAGCCGGCTCCTACAGATTTGTGGGGTGCCAAGCAATCAGCATGCACCTGCAATCCTGTGGGAGCTGGCCTGCCAGCGATGGCGGCCGTGAGTATTGCCTCGTCCATCGCAACGCCATCGCCAGCAAGCCGGCTCCTACAGGGGGGGGATCCCCGGGGTTTACAACAACGAAATCGGATAGCTGACGAAAATGCGGTTCTCATCGAATTCGTTGGTGCTGAAGTCCTTGCGGATGCTCGCGTTGCGCCATTTCACGTTGAGGTTCTTCAGCGCGCCACTCTGCACGGTGTAGGCCAGTTCCGATTCGCGGCCCCATTCCTTGCCGTCAGTGATGACCCCGGTGTGCACGTTGTCACCGCTGATGTAGCGGTTCATCAGGGTCAGGCCCGGCACGCCGAGGGCGGCAAAGTTGTAGTCGTGGCGCACCTGCCAGGATTTCTCCTTGGCATTGTCGTAGCTGGAGTTGTAGCTATCGTTGGCCAAGGTGCCGCCGCTGGTGCCGTTGACACGCATCCAGACATCGTCGCCGCTGAGTTTTTGCAGGCCGACATAAAAGGTGTTGCCGCCGTACTTGGCCGAGAGCAGGGCAAAGGCGGTTTTGTTGTCGAGGTCGCCAGCCAGGGCACTGCCGTCTTCCTTGCCGATGAAGTAACCGAGGTTGGCCCCCAAGGTCCAGTCGCCGATTGGCTGGCTGTGGCTCAGGTTGAAGTATTGCTGTTGATAGATGTCGCTGAGTTCGGCATACCACACGCCGATCTGTGTGCGTTTTTCGTTGAAGGCGTACTCGCCGCCGCCGAAGTTGAAACGGTCCGATGTGAAAGCCGCCGATTTACCGTTCATGAACATGTCTTGCATGCTCGCATCGTTGCGCGGACTGTTCTGGCGGAACTGGCCGCCATACAGCGTCAGGCCGCTGATTTCGGTGGAGGTCAACTGACCGCCCTGGAAGGTCTGTGGCAGCGAACGACCGTCGTCGGAACGCAGGACCGGCAGCACCGGCATCCACTCGCCGACCTTCAGTTCGGTTTTCGAAATTTTCCCTTTCAGCGCCACGCCCAGGCGGCCGAAACTGTCAGCCGGGCGGCCATCGCCATGGATCGGCAACAACTGCGTGCCGCCGGTGCCCTTGCCGCCATCGAGCTTGACCGATACCAATCCCAGCACGTCCGCACCAAAGCCTACCGGGCCTTGGGTGTACCCGGATTTGGCGTCGAAAATGAAGTTCTGCGTCCACTCTTCGGCCTTGCCTTGGGGGTAGGCCGGGTTGACGTAGTTGCGATTGATGTAGGCGTTGCGCAGGTTCAGGTTGACCTTGGCGTCATCGGTAAAGCCTTCGGCCTGGCTGCTCATGGGCAGGGCCAGGGCCAGGCCGCTGCAGCCAATCAGGCTCAGGGTATGGCGACGGACGAAGGCAGGACGTGGACTACGGGCGGAGTAATGGCGGACGGGTTTGCTCACTGTGACGCTCCCTTGTAGCTTGTTGTTTTTATTTTTTGTTATACGTCGTCGTACAACATTGGTGGCGATATTTGCGGGAATTCGGCGGGATGTCAATCAGAAGTTATACGATGACTTGTGGAAGTCAGATTGCAATGGTGTTCCTTGCCCAGCGAGCAATCCCTCTTCTGCAGAAGGAGAGCCGTCACCCCGAAACCATCGGTGGCAGGGTACCGAGCAAAGAAACCGCCGCCACCGCGCCCAACCCCAATAGCCACTCCAGGATCACGCTGCTACGCAAGGCGTCATGGCGCGTTTCACAGTCATTGATCCGCAGACGGTTGAACAACGCCAGGCCCAACATTGCGACCACCAACGTGGCCTTGATCAGCAGAATCAAGGCGAACCCGGTGAACAGCGGCGTTGGCCAGAATGTGCCAGTGAGGACACGCACATTGATCATTCCGGTGATCAGCAAACCGGCAACGAGGGCGTAACCGACTCCGCTGAAACGCTGCAAGACCGAGCGGATCGAATACCCGGCAGGTTGCCGCAGGATCAGCACCAGCAGCATCAACCCTCCGAGCCAGGCACTGACACAGAGCAGGTGTATGAGCTGGTTGAGCATCAGTAACCGGCCTTCATTGCCTTCG
>Ga0247818_10003572_pt1 | contig 10035 bp, 7 predicted proteins | sample 13C_Glucose_Day1_FD_192424 | JGI IMG/M metagenome (GOLD analysis project Ga0247818, IMG submission 192424) | Soil microbial communities from agricultural site in Penn Yan, New York, United States - 13C_Glucose_Day1 | ecosystem: Environmental > Terrestrial > Soil > Agricultural land | place: USA...
CGGGGCGCAGCTGCGGGTTCTCGTCCCAGCTCGGGGGCTTGGGCGGAGCGGTCCGGGAGGCTGGGTCCACCCGGAGCTCGTCCACCAGGCTGGCCTGGCGTACGCGTCGGGGGAGCGGTGGCTCCCCGCCCGCCGGAAGGGCGTCCGGCTGCCGGCCCGGGACCGCGGGCGCGGCCTCCGGCCCCGTCGCGGCCGTCCCGCCGTAGGCGTCCGCGTACGCGTGCCCCGGTACGGGGTACTGGCCCGCGGCCGTCATGTACGGCTGCTCCCGGCCGGTGTACGTGTCGTCCGCGTACGGCTGCCGGGGCCCGGGGTAAGGGTCCTCGGCGTACGGCTGCTCCTGCGCCGGGTAGGCGGAGCCGTCCGTGGGGTAGGGCTGTCCGGCACCGGCCGTGGGATACGGCCGGTCCGCTTCGGCGTAGGGCTGCTCCAGCGCCGGGTAGGTGGTGTCCGCCGCGTAGGGCTGCTCCGCCTCCGTGTACGGGGTCTCGCCCGGTGTGTAGGGCTGCTCCGCCTCCGGGGGGAAAGGCCGGCCGGGCACCGGGAACGGGTCGGCGGAACCGCCCTCGTACGGCTGCTCGGCGGCCGGCTGCCCCTGTTCCGCGGGCCGGGTCCTCGCGGCGTGGTCGGACAGGGCCGTCACCCCGGCCATCGCCCTTCCCTGCACCCGGGTCGGCAGCGCGCCCGGAGCGGCGGGGGCCGCAGGGGGCGTGAGGGCCTGTTCCGCGGGTGCCGGCACGGCCGTCGGCACGCCTGTGGGGCGGCTTCCCGGCTCGGGCACGGTCAGGGAGTCGGGGACCAGGACGACCACCCGGGTCCCGCCGAACGCGGAGGGACGGAACTCGACCCGCAGACCGTACTGGTCGGCGAGGCGCGCGATGACGTACAGGCCGAGCCGGATGTCCTCGGAGTGGGCCAGCACGTCCATGCGGGGCGGACGGCTCATCAGTTCGTTGGCCTCGGCGAGCTGTTCCTCGTCCATGCCGAGGCCGCGGTCCTCGACCTCGATGGCCAGACCGCGGCTCACCTTCGCCGCCCGGACCTCGACCGGGCTCGGCGGACGGGAGAAGGTCAGCGCGTTCTCGATCAGCTCGGCCAGCACGTGGGAGACCGGGCCGACGGCCCGCTCGGCGAGCCACGGGGCGCCGTCGAGGTCCAGCACGACACGGCGGTAGTCCTGCACCTCGCCCTGCGCGGACCGCATGACGTCCAGCAGCGGCACGGGCTTGCGCCAGCGCCGGTGCGGTGTGCCCCCGGCGAGGATCACCAGGTTCTCCTCGTACCGGCGCAGGCGCGCCGTGAGGTGGTCCAGGTCGAAGAGCCCGTCGAGCACCTCGGGGTCCTCGTGCTTGCGCTCCAGCTCGTCCAGCTTCTTGAGCTGCTGGCCGATCAGCTGCTGGGTACGGCGCGCGATGCGCTGGAGCAGCCGTTCGAACCCGCGGTGCTGGTCGGCCTGTTTGACGGCGGCCTGGAGGGCGCTGGTGCGGGCCTGGTTGAGCGCGCCGCCGAGCCGGGTGAGTTCGTCCCCGCCCTCGCCCGGGGTGTCGATCGCGCGGGCCTCGGCCTCGACGTCGATCTTCTCGCCCTGGGCCAGCCGCTCGACGACGTCCGGCAGCGCCTTCTCCAGCTCCTCGGCCCGCTCCTGGAGTCCGGAGATGCGCCGGCGCAGGTTACGGGTGAGACGCCAGGTGGTCCAGACTACCGCGACGACGGCGAGGAGACCGATCACCGAGGTGACGATCATCTTGACGAGCAGGGACATGACGGTGTCCTTGCCGGTGACCATGACCGCTTCGGTGCGCTTCTCCAGCAGGTCGACCAGTTGCGGGGTGACCCCGTCCATGGCCGTGCGCCAGGTCTCCTCGTCGGCCTCCAGCGTGACGAAGCCGGACCTGTCGGCCTTCGCCGGGCGCAGGACCTGCTCCTCGACCTCGGTCTTGGCGGCCCAGGCGGAGCTCTCGGTCAGCTTCTGCCATTGCTCCCGCTCCTCCGCGGGGAGGTAGGGAACGACCTTGGTCCCGGCCTGGAAGGCCTGACCCGAGACCGCGTTCCGCACCTCCCGCAGGTCCTCGGTGCTCAGCTTGCCCGTGGGCCAGCCGCGCGCCAGGATCGCGTCCGAGCGGGAGATCATCTCCTTGGCCCAGAACAGGTCCACGAGGGGCTGACCCAGCGTGGTCACCTCGCCGTTGTCCACGTGGCTCAGCGCCGAGAACAGCTTGAGGTCCACGGCGATCAGGTCGGTGTAGTAGCCGTAGACCACGGCCTGCTGGTCCTTGTCGCCCTCGTCGACCAGGCTGCGCTGGGCCGGCAGCTGGTTGATGGCCTCCCGCGCCTTGCCGACCGCGTCCCGCACCTCCTGGGGCGCGTCGTCCGCGGTCACGTCCGAGAGGGACTGGAAGGTCTTGATCGCCTCGTCGGTGAGCGTGCGCTGCTGCTTCAGCGCCGTGGTGGAGTCACCGGGCCGGGCCAGCGCCTGCGCGCTGAGCCGGCGCTCCTCCTGCAGGTTGTAGTACACGATGTTGGACGGTTGGCCCGCTTGTTCGGCCAAGAGTCCCTGGGCTGCCTGGCGTTGGAAGTCCAGGAGTGTCTGGCCACTGGTGACGGCCCACAGGGCGGCCAGTGCAACTCCGGGGACGACGGCCAGTACGAGAAGGGCTGTCCGCAACGACATGGGTGCCGAGTCGGTCCGCCGTGACGCGCGCGTGCGCAGGGGAGGCTCCTTGACGATGATGCCAGTCGGTGACTGGTCAAATACGTTAAGAACTTGGACGCGTTGATATTAGTCACAGTGCAAAAAAGAAAAGGAAGTGGCCTCACATGTGCAACACGGCGCGCACACAGGGTGCATACATATGCCTGCCGAAGTGTCGGGAAGGCCTGTCATGCCCGGGTAGCGGTGTGCACGCTCCGGAGTGAGGCTGAGGGTGCGGGTATACCTTCCGCACCACGGAGGCGCAGCTTCCGCACCTGCGGAGGCGGCACGGCCCCCGCGACGAGGAGGCGGCACGACCCCCGCGACGAGGCGGGGGCGTGGCTCCCGCAACGAGTGGTGGGGCGGCTTCCGTACCGCGGAGGCGGCACGACGGGCACGACGGGAGGCGGCGGAGATGAACGGTCACCGGCCGGACGCCGTCACCGGCCCCCCGGGCGCCGCGGCCAGGTCGCACGAGGGTGACGGCGTGACCGTTCGCGACGGCGCGCACTGCCGGTTGCGCGTCCCCCGAGGGAACCGCGGAATGACGGACGAGGTGCCCGACGAACCGTCACACCTCTCCGTGAACGCCGACCGGGTGTTCCGGCCCCGGGAGGGCGTCGTACCGGAAGAGCCTCACGTCATGCCGTGTGGTCATCGGCGAACAGGGCAGACGCCGTTCTGTGACCACGACGGGACGAGAGCGGACCCTCACCGAGGCGGACCGTAACCAGCGGGGCGGGCGCCGCGCGGCGCGCCGGACGGGTGAACCGCGCCGGGGGATATATCTGTATTCGGTGCTCTTTGTTCCGGATCCCCCGTCGTGATCGTACTCATCCTCAGCCATTTCGCCCTGGCGGCCTGCGCGGTACCGCTGGTGCGGCGCCTCGGCAGGTACGCCTTCGCCGTGCTCGCACTGCCCCCCGCTGCGACCACCGTGTGGGCGGTCACCGAGTGGACCCGGGCCGAGTCCGGCCGTGCCGTCACCTGGTCCTGGGAGTGGATCGGCACGTACGACGTGGCGGTCGCCCTGCGTCTGGACGCCCTCGCCGAGCTGATGGTGCTGCTCGCCGCCGGGGTGGGCATGCTCGTCCTGCTGTACTGCGTCTCCTACTTCGGTGACGACTCGCCCCAACTCGCCTCCTTCGCAGGGAACCTGCTGGCCTTCGCCGGCGCGATGCTCGCGCTCGTGCTCGCCGACGACCTCATCTCCCTCTACGTGTTCTGGGAACTGACCACGGTCTTCTCCTACCTGCTCATCGGACACAGCAGCGAACGCAAGAAGAACCGGCGCTCCGCCCTCCAGGCGCTCACCGTCACCACGCTGGGCGGCCTCGCGATGCTGATCGGCTTCCTGATCCTCGGCGAGGCCGCGGGCACGTACCGGATCTCCGCGATCGTCGCCCACCCGCCCGAGGCCACCCTCGCCGTGTCCGTGGCGGTCGTCCTCGTGCTGTGCGGGGCCCTGTCCAAGTCGGCGATCTGGCCGTTCAGTCTCTGGCTGCCGAACGCCATGGCCGCGCCCACTCCCGTCAGCGCCTATCTGCACGCCGCGGCGATGGTCAAGGCCGGGGTCTACCTGATCGCGCGGCTCGCGCCCGGCTTCGCCGACGTCCCCGTCTGGCGGCCGGTCGTCCTGGTGCTGGGCGGTGCGACCATGCTCCTCGGAGGCTGGCGGGCCCTGCGCCTGCACGACCTGAAGCTCGTGCTCGCCTACGGCACCGTCAGCCAGCTCGGCTTCCTCACCGTGCTCGCCGGCGCGGGGAACCGGAACGCGGCCCTCGCCGCCGTGGCGATGATCCTGGCGCACGCCCTGTTCAAGGCAGCTCTCTTCCTGGTCACCGGCATCGTGGACCACGCGGCCGGAACCCGGGACCTGCGCGTGCTCTCCGGCCTCGGCCGCACCATGCCCTGGACCTGCGCGGTCGCCGTGCTCGCGGGCGCCTCGATGGCCGCCCTGCCGCCACTCCTCGGGTTCGCCGCCAAGGAGGCCGCCCTCGACGCCCTGCTGCACGGTGACACCGCCGATCGCTGGACCCTCGCGGTCGTCGTCGCCGGCTCGGTGCTGACCGTCGCCTACACCCTCCGCTTCGTGTGGGGGGCCTTCGCCCGCAAGCCCGGTGTCGCCGACACCCCCGTCCACCGCGTCGGCGCGCTCCTCGCGGCGCCCGCCGTACTCGCCGTCGCCGGGCTGGTGCTCGGCCCCGGCGTCGGATGGACGGACCCCCTGTTCGCCGCGTACGCCGACGCCTTCCCCGCCCCGGACCACCCCTACCACCTCGCGCTCTGGCACGGATTCGGGACGGCCCTGCTGCTGTCCGCCGTGACCTGGGCCGGCGGCGCCGTGCTCTTCGCCGGACGCTCGCAGGTCACCCGCTTCTCCCGCCGCGTCGCCTGGCCGACCGCGGACAGCGTCTTCGGGCACCTCCTGCTCGGCCTGGAACGCCTCGCCCTCCAGGTCACCGGCTTCGTCCAGCGAGGTTCCCTCTCCGGCTACCTCGCCATCACCCTGCTCGTGATGCTGGTGGGCCAGCTGGCGGTCATGGTCACGGACCGGCCCTGGGAAGGAGCGGTCGCCCCCCGGCTGTGGGACGTCCCGCTCCAGGGCGCGGTGGCGGTGCTGACCTGCGCCGCCGCGCTCTCCTGTCTGACCGTCAGCCGCCGGATGAAGGCCGTCGTCCTGGCCGGACTGACGGGCTACGGAGCGGCGCTGCTCTTCGTCGTGCAGGGCGCGCCCGACCTGGCGCTCACCCAGTTCTGCGTCGAGACCGTGTCGATGATCGTGTTCGTGCTGGTCCTGCGCCGGATGCCGGTCCGCTTCGAGGAGTCGATCGGTACCTGGCGGCGGGCCCTGCGCATCCCGGTGGCCCTGGGCGCCGCGGCGACGATCGGTGTGGCCGTCTGGGTGAGCGGAGCCGCGCGCATCGCCGAACCCGCCGGCGCGGCGATGGTCGAGGAGGTCGCCCACCACGGGCTGAAGGACGTGGTGGCCACCATCCTGGTCGATCTGCGGGCCTGGGACACCATGGGGGAGTCAGCCGTACTCGCGGCGGCGGCGATCGGGGTGACCAGCCTCATCTATCTGCACCGCCGCAGCGAGAACTCCTCCAGGAGGGAGGAACTGCGCGGCGAGACCGCCTGGGCGCTGTCGGCGTCGAAGCTGTCCGGTCTGCCGCAGGGCGACGACACCGCGCCCGAACGCGACTGGCTGGCCGCCGGGTCCACCCTCGCGCCCGAACACCGCTCCGTCGTCTTCGAGGTGGTGGGCCGACTGCTCTTCCACCCCATCCTGGTGCTCTCGCTCTATCTGCTGTTCTGCGCGGAGAACATGCCGGGTGGCGGCTTCGTCGCCGGACTCGTGGCGGGGCTCGGTCTCATCACCCGCTATCTGGCGGGCGGCAGGTTCGAGCTCGCGGAGGCCGCGCCGCTGCAACCCGGACTCTTCACCGGACTCGGCCTGTTCGTGTCCACCGGGGTCGCCCTGGGCGGCCTCGCCGAGGGCACGGTGCTGCACGCCTGGACCTACCACGGGCACCTGCCCGTCTTCGGCGACTACCACCTGAGCACCTCGGTCCTCTTCGACTTCGGCGTCTACCTGCTGGTCCTCGGCGTGGTCCTGGACATCGTGCGGGCGCTGGGCGCCAAGATCGACCGGCAGATCGAACGGGCGGCCGGCGCACTGGTCCCCGCCACGGACACAGGACCCGGCACCGGGACGGGGGAGCCGAACCGATGACCATGAGCGCCTCGCTCCTCGCCACCGCCGTCGTCCTCTGCGCCGTCGGCGGCATCCTCATGCTCACCCGGCCGCTCACCCGCATCCTGCTCGGCGCCGTCATCGCGGGCAACGGCATCAACCTGCTGGTCCTCTCGGCGACCGGTTCGGCGGGAGCGGCGCCCCTGCTCTACGGAGTGCCGCTGCGCCGCGTCACCGACCCGCTGCCCCAGGCCATCGCCCTCACCGCCATCGTCATCACCCTGGCCACCACCGCCTTCCTGCTCGCCATGGCCTACCGCAGCTACCAGCTGACCGGCACGGACGAGGTCCACGACGACCTGGAGGACCGGCGCATCTACCTGCGCGCCGAGGTGCTCGGGGAGCGGGCCGAACTCCGGGAGGAGTACCGGGCGGGGTCCGGCCGTACGCGTTCGGACCGGGCCCGCTACCGCCAGGAGCACCGCCGGCTGGTCGCCCGGCTGCGCGCCGACCGCGCCCTGCAGGCCCGGGGCCGGGACGCCAGTGGCGACCTGTGGCACGACGTGCTCGGAGCCGACCCGGAGGACTACGTGAACGACCAGGACCACGACCGAGGAGCCGCCGGATGAACGCGCTCGTTCCCCTGCCGGTCCTGCTGCCGCTCTGCGCCACCGGGCTGAGCCTCGCCTTCGGGACCCGCCTCGCGCGCTTCCAGCGCTTCATCAGCGTCGCGGTCCTCACCGCCGTACTCGCCCTCTCGGTGACCCTGATGATCGCCGCCGACCGGCAGGGGCCCCTCTCCGTCCACCTCGGTGACTTCGCCCCTCCGCTCGGCATCACGCTGGTCGCCGACCGGCTGTCGGGGCTGATGCTGACCGTCTCGTCGGCGGTCACCCTGTCCGTCCTCGTCTACTCGCTCGGCCAGGGCATGGCGGACCGGGACAAGGAGACGCCGGTCGCCGTCTTCCACCCCGCCTACCTCATCCTGGTCGCCGGGGTCTCCCTCACCTTCATCGCCGGCGACCTGGTCAACCTCTACGTGGGCTTCGAGATCATGCTCGTCGCCAGCTTCGTCCTGCTCACGCTCGGCGGGACCGGGCCGCGCATCCGGGCCGGCTCCACGTACGTGATCATCTCGCTGTTCTCCTCGATGCTGTTCCTGACGGCGATCGCCATGACGTACGCGGCCACCGGCACGGCCAACTTCGCCGAGCTGGCGCTCCGGCTGCCCGATCTGCCTCTGGGCGTGCAGACCCTGGTGCAGGCCATGCTGCTCACCGTCTTCGCCATCAAGGCCGCCGTCTTCCCCGTCGCCGCCTGGCTCCCCGACTCCTACCCGACCGCTCCCGCGCCCGTCACCGCCGTCTTCGCGGGTCTGCTGACGAAGGTCGGCATCTACTGCATGCTGCGCACCGAGACCCTGCTCTTCCCCGGCAACCGGCTGGGTGATCTGCTGATGGCCGTCGCCCTCGCCTCGATGATCGTGGGCATCCTCGGGGCGGTCGCCCAGACCGACCTGAAGCGGCTGTTCTCCTTCACGCTCATCAGCCACATCGGCTACATGGTCTTCGGGATCGGGCTCGCCACCCGGGAGGCGTACGGCGGCGCCATCTTCTACGTGGCCCACCACATCACCGTCCAGACCACCCTCTTCCTCGTCGCCGGGCTGATCGAACGCCGGGGCGGCACCAACGAGCTCACCCGGCTGGGCGGACTCGCCAGGGCCGCCCCGCTTCTCGCCGTCCTCTTCTTCCTCCCCGCGATGAACTTCGCGGGCATCCCCCCGCTCTCCGGCTTCATCGGGAAGCTCGGGCTCATGCGGGCCGGCGTCGCCGACGGCAGCGTGTGGGCCTGGATCCTCGTCACGGGAGCGACGGTGACGAGCCTGCTCACGCTGTACGTGATGGCCAAGATCTGGAACCTCGCCTTCTGGCGCACCGAGCCGCCCGGACAGGCCGCCTACGGCACCGTCCTCGAGACCTCCGACGACAGCGACGACGAGGACGCCGACACCGGACCCGACCGCATCCCCGGCACCGGCGACGAAGGAGTGGGGCCGCCCCCGGCCGGGCAGCCCGTCGCCGCCACCCTTCAGGGGCGGGCCGTCACCACCACCATCCATCCGCCGCGGGCCATGACCGGCGCCACCGCGGGCGCGGTCCTGCTCGGCCTCGCCTTCACCGTGCTGGCCGGTCCGCTGACCGCCTTCACCGACCGTTCGGCAGCCGAGCTCATCGCGCGCCGCCCCTATGTGGAGGAGGTGCTCGGCCCGTGAAGCGCCTGATCACCCTGTCGTACCGCAATCCCGATCTGCCCCCGTACAGCGTCGAGTTCGCCGGCCGCAGGCGACGCGTGCTCGACCTTCCGCTGATCGCCTGGCTCACCCTGATCTGGGTCCTGCTGTGGTCCACCCTGACCTGGGCCAACGTCGTCACAGGCGTGGTCGTCGCGATCTCCGTCTGCCTCGCCTTCCCGCTGCCGCAGGTGGATCTGGGGCTGCGGCTGCACCCCTGGGGCATCCTCCGGCTCGCCGGCTATCTGCTCTACGACATGTACACCTCGGGGGTGAAGGTCACCCGGCAGATCTTCGCCGACCGGCCGCACCGGCCCGCCGTCATAGGTGTACCGCTGCGCTGCCGGAGCGACCTGATGCTCGCCGCCACCGCCGTCACCGTGTCCAACGTGCCCGGCGGCTCCGTGGTCGAGGTCCGCAGAGCCACGGCCACGCTCTTCCTGCACGTCCTGGACGCGGACGAGCCGGCGGAGCTGGAGGAGGCCCGGCAATCGGTCTGGAAGCTGGAGGAGCTGACCGTGCGGGCGTTCGGCACGCCGGACGAGATCGCGCGGGTGGGCGAGCCGCCGCCGCCGGTCCCCGGCTCCGACCACGCGGGGGAGGACGCATGAGCGGCCCCGAGACCGTCGACCGGGTGCTGATCACCGCCGCCGTCGTCTTCGTCGTCGTGGCGGGCGCACTGCTCTTCGTCCGGATCAGCCGCGGCCCCTCGATGCTCGACCGGGCCATCGGCCTCGACGTCTTCGCCGCCGTGATCATCGCGGGCCTGGGCGCCAAGTCCGCCTTCGCCCGGGACTCGTTCTACTTCCCGATCATGCTGGTGCTCGCCTTCCTGGGGTTCACCGGGTCGGTGGGCATCGCCCGCTTCATCGCCGTACGGGACAAACCGCTGTCGCACCGCAGGCCCGCGGACAGGGAGGGGAAGAAGTGAGCGTCTGGGTGCAGGTCACGGACACGGCAGGGGCGGTTCTCGTGTTCTTCGGCGCGGCGATCTGCCTGCTCGGGGCGGTCGGCATGCTGAAGCTGCCGGACGTCCTCTCGCGCAGCCACGCGGCGACCAAGCCGCAGACCCTCGGGCTGCTGCTCGTGCTGGCCGGGGTCGCGCTGCGGCTGCGCAGCGGCATGGACCTGGCGACGCTGGCACTCATCGGATTCTTCCAGCTGATGACGAGCCCGGTCGCCGCACACCTGGTGGCGAGGTCGGCGTACCGGACGGGCCAGATCGAGCGGGGCGAGCTGCTCTTCGACGACCTGGACGCACAGCTCACCCGGCCCGACGCGGAACGGGAACGGGAACGGGAACGGGACGGGGATACGGACACGGAGGACGGGCGGAGCTGAGGGAGCGAGGGC
>Ga0247818_10003574_pt1 | contig 10031 bp, 11 predicted proteins | sample 13C_Glucose_Day1_FD_192424 | JGI IMG/M metagenome (GOLD analysis project Ga0247818, IMG submission 192424) | Soil microbial communities from agricultural site in Penn Yan, New York, United States - 13C_Glucose_Day1 | ecosystem: Environmental > Terrestrial > Soil > Agricultural land | place...
CGAGCTCGCCGTCCACCCACAGCCGTCCCCCGCTGATCTGCTCCAGGTGGTTGATGCAGCGCAGGAAGGTCGACTTCCCCGACCCCGACGGGCCGACGACGCACATGACCGCCTTCGGCATCACTTCGAGGTCGACGCCCTTGAGCACCTCGACGCGACCGAAGCGCTTGTGCACCGCCTCGGCCTTGACCATAGGCATCAGGACGTCCTTCGTCTCAGGCATCCTTCCCTCCGTTGCTCGGCTGCCGCCGCAGGACCCGTAGCAGGGATCTACGGTCGGCCCGGTCGGTGCCGCGTCGGGTGCCCCGGGCGTACCTCCGCTCGAGGAAGTGCTGGCCCACCATCAGCACGCTGGTGATCGCGAGATACCACAGACACGCCGCCACCAGCATCGGGAAGAGCTGGAAGGTGCGCGAGCCGATGGCCTGGAGCTGGAAGAACAGCTCGTAGTACGGCACGAACGCGACCAGTGCGGTGTCCTTGACCATCGCGATCGTCTCGTTGCCGGTCGGCGGCACGATCACCCTCATGGCCTGGGGCAGGACGATCCTGCGCATCGACCGGCCCCGCGACATGCCGAGGGCCTGGGCGGCCTCCGTCTGGCCCTCGTCGATCGAGGAGATGCCGGCGCGCACGATCTCGGCCATGTAGGCCGCCTCGGACAGCGCCAGCCCGAGCAGCGCGGCGACGAACGCGGTGAGGATCGTGTTGGCGCTGACGCCGAAGAACCGGCCGTCGAAGCTGAGGCCGAAGAGGTCGGCGATCTGCCGGTCGAACGGGATGCCGACGTCGTACTGCGCGTAGAGCACGCCGAGGTTGCCGAACAGGATCAGCAGCACGACGCGGGGAACGGCGCGGAAGAACCACACGTAGACCCAGGCGCCGCCGGACAGCACCGGGTTGGGGGAGAGCCGCATCACCGCGAGGATGATGCCGAGGGTGATGCCGAAGAACATCGAGAGCGCGGTCAGGATCAGCGTGTTCTTGGCACCGGTCATCACCGGCTCGGACAACGCGTTGTCCCGGATGAAGGCCCACTGGAACGCGTCGTTGGTGAACAGCATGTGCACGAACATCGCCGACAGCAGCAGCACCACCGCGCTGGCCACCCAGCGGCCGGGGTGCCGGACCGGGATCGCCTTGATCTCCGCCGCGGCCGGCTCAGCCGGGTTCGTCGCCGTAGCCATCGCGAGCCCGCGCCTACGACGTGGAGGGCGGGTTGACCTGCGCCTCGTCGACGGCGCCGTCCCCGACCTCCCACGAGTCGAGGATCTTCTGGTAGGTGCCGTCGTCGATCAACGCGTTCACCGCCGCCGCCAGGGCGTCGGCGAAGTCGGTGTCGTCCTTGGCGACGACGTACCCGTAGGGAGCCGAGTCGTAGAGCTCGCCGAGCTTCTCGAGGCGCCCGTCGGTCTGGGTGACGGCGTAGGCGATCACGGGTGAGTCGGCCAGCATCGCCTGGTCCTTGCCCGACACCACGGCCGAGGTCGCCTGGTCCTGGCCCTGGTACTGGTCGATCTGGATCGCCGGCTCGCCGTCGGAGGTGCATTTCTCCGAGCGGGCGGTGATGTCGTCGACCTGCACGGTGGCCCGCTGGACCGCGACCTTCTTGCCGCAGGCCGCGTCGGGGTCGATCCCGTCGGGGTTCCCCTCCGCGGCGGCCCACTGGGTGCCGGCGTTGAAGTAGCTGATCATGTTGGCCTGCTTCACCCGGTCGGCGCTGATGGTGAACGACGAGACCCCGATCTCGTACTTGCCCGAGGAGACGCCCGGGATGATCGCCGAGAACGGCGCCGGGGTGAACTTCGCCTCGAGCCCGAGCTTCGCGGCGACCGCGTTGAACAGGTCGACGTCGAAGCCGATGACGGTCTGGCCGTCGGGGTCGAGGAACTCGTTCGGCGCGTAGGTCGCATCGGTCCCGACGGTGATGGTGCCGTCGGAGGAGATCGCCGAGGGCACCTGGCCGGCCAGCTCCTGGTCGGCCGTGACGGACCCACCGGCACTCGGTGAGCCCGAGCCACCGCCTTCTGAGGTGCCGGTGTCGCCACCACCGCAGGCGGCCAGCGCCAGGGCGAGCGTGGCGGCCCCGGCCAGGAGGGCGAAGGGAGAAGAGCTCGTCGGGTTCCGCATGGTCGTCCTCCATGACGGGGTCGGTCGCAGAGCGGCCTCCTGCGGCCGCAGAGCCGTGGGTGTTCCCTCTCAGAGTCCGTCCACCCCATGGGCATGCCAAGGGCCGAACGGCCCCAGCCGTGGGGGACGTGGACGGCCCGGGCGCACGCTCGCCGCAGCCCACCTCACGGCTGGTGGCTCACTCCGCCGAGTCCGCCGCCGGGGCTTCGCCCTCGTGAGCCGCTGTCGTACCTGAGGTCCGATCCTCGCCGGGGCGTACGGCGAGGCGGGCCTCGATCGCGTCGAGGCGCCGGTGCAGGCTGCGCAGCGACTCCAGCAGCTCCCTCCCGACGGCCTCCTCGCGGTTGTCGCGAGGTTCCTCCTCCTCGCGCACGAAGAGCGCGGCCAGTGAGGCGCTGACCATGGCGAGCACCAGGAAGCCGAGCACCATCAGCACCGCCGACAGGATCGCGCCGGCCACCGTCTCGGGTGTTTCACCGATGAACCCGACCGTGGTGATCAGGCCGACCGCCCACCACAGTCCGCGCCAGTAGGAGCTGACGGTGCTGGTCTCCAGTGCGGCAGCGGCCGCGCCGGACACCAGCACCGCAACGACACCGGTGAGCAGGGCGGGCACCAGCCAGGGCCGCGGCTGAGGGAGGTGGGGCTTTCGGCGCACGATGGACCTCGCGAGGATGCACGGAGCGGACCCGTGGCGCTCCTGGGGACCGGACCGCCAGTCTCGCAGCCCGAGGATCTTCCGTCGTCGTTCGTCGTGACTAGGGCACGAGCACGTGGAACGAGACCTCGTCGGACACCGTGCTGTTGAGGTTGCCCGCCCCGCCGACGCTGAGCCGTTCGGTGCGGATCATGAAGCCGTTGACGCCGCAGTCGCCGATCCACTGGGCGCTCGCGTTGCCGAGCGCGCCCTCGGGCGCGGCGACGACGGCCACCACGCGGTTGACCCCGGCGGGCAGCTCGAGGCAGTACTCGCCGGGCGCCGTCCTCGCCACCGACACGACGTTCTTGGTGCGGCCCGCGTCCAGGGTCGGGGCGGTGGGCGCGGCGATCACCCGGGCGTAGGCGGTGACCGATGCCGCCCCGGCCGCGAAGTCCTTCGCCTTCAGCGTGCCGTCCCGGACGTCGTTGGACTTCAGGGTGTCGCGGTGGACGTCCTTGCTGCGGATCGTGCCGTTGCGGATGTCGCCGCTGGTGATCGAGCGTGCCGCCTCGGAGACGACGGGGTTGGTGAGCGCGAAGGCGGCCAGGACTGTGGCGGCGATCGCGAACGAGAGCTTCCTGCGCATGAGGTCCCCCAGTGGGTCCAGAGGTCCGCCGCCCCTCCGACGGCGGTAACGCTGGCTTTACATCCTGCGCCCGCCGCCGCGGCCTGTCACCCCTCGCCGTCCGGACCCGGCGACCGCGGCCCACATGCGAGAGAGAGGGCCCGGCCTGTGTCCCAGGCCGGACCCTCTCGTCGTACGTCGTGCCTTACGGCACCAGCACGTTGAACGACACCGTGTTGACCGGCTTCGAGACGAGCGTGCCGGCGTCGACCGACTGCTGCTCGGTCGTGACCTGCACGCCGTTGGTGCCGCAGTTGCCCGACCAGGCCGCCTCGTTGTTGCCGGCGTTGGCGGTGCCGCCCTCGGCCTGGGCCAGCACGGCGACCGACCGGTCGATGCCGGCGGCCAGCTCCAGGCAGTAGATGCCCGGGGCGGTGCGGGTCACCGAGGCGACCCTGGCGCTCCGCTCGGCGTCCAGGGTGGCGGCCGTGTTGTCAGCCGTCACCCGGGCGTAGGCCGACACCGGCAGTGCGGCCGGGTCGATGTCCTCGGCCTTGATCGTCCCGTTCTTGATGTCCTTGCTGGCGACGGTGCCGTTGGCGATGTTCCAGCCCTTGACGCCCTGCGGCGCGATGTCCTTGGCGCGGATCGTCTTGTTGTCGATGTCCTTGGACTGGATCGTCCCGTTCGCGATGTCGGCCGACGTGATGAGCCGGGCAGCGTCCGCGATCATCGGGTTGCTGACGACCAGTGCCGCGACAGCGGCGGCGGCCGATCCGAAGGCGAGCTTCCTGCGCATGTGTTCCCCCTGGGGGTCTCGTATGTGTTCGGTTACGTGCGGTACGTCTCGCTGTACCACCTCCACCCCTTTCACAGAGTGGTTGCCGTTTGCAACCGCGCCTCCGGCGTGTCCGGCAGGTCGTTTCCGGAACGTGAGCGTTTCGTGACCCTCGCGCGGGGCTCGTCCTTGCGCATGAGGGTCGCCGCCGCCGGGTACGTCGCGCGCGCGTCCACGGCACGACGAGCACGAGGAGCCTTTCGTGACCCAGTACGGCTACACCCTGATGACCGAGCAGTCCGGACCGCGCGAGCTGGTCGGCTACGCGGCCGCTGCGGAGCGCGCCGGCTTCGACTTCGAGGTGATGAGCGACCACTACTTCCCCTGGCTCGACGAGCAGGGGCACGCCGGTTATGCCTGGAGCATGCTCGGCGCGGTCACCCAGGTCACCGAGCGCGTCGAGCTGATGACCTACGTGACCTGCCCGATCCTGCGCTACCACCCGACCGTCGTCGCGCAGAAGGCCGCCACCGTCGGGGTCCTCAGCGAGGGCCGGTTCACGCTCGGGCTCGGCGCGGGGGAGAACCTCAACGAGCACGTCGTCGGGCGAGGCTGGCCGCCGGTCAACGTCCGCCACGAGATGATGGAGGAGGCGGTGCACATCATCCGCGGCCTCCTCGACGGCGGTTACGTCAGCTTCGCCGGCCGGCACTTCCGCGCCGACTCCGCCAAGGTCTGGGACCTGCCGGAGCAGGGCGTGCCGATCGCGGTCGCGGTGTCCGGAGACCAGTCGGTGGAGACCCTCGCGCCGCTGGCCGACCATCTGGTCGCGGTGGAGCCCGAGGCGGACCTGGTGCGCAAGTGGGACACCGCCCACGGTGGCGCCTCCCGCAAGATCGGCCAGCTTCCGGTCTGCTGGGGCCCCGACCGCGACGCGGCCGTGCGGACCGCCCACGAGCAGTTCCGCTGGTTCGCGGGCGGCTGGAAGGTCAACGCCGAGCTGCCCGGGCCCGCCGGGTTCGCCGGGGCCACCCAGTTCGTCAGGCCGGAGGACGTCGCGCAGAACATCCCGTGCGGCCCCGACCTCGACGCGATCGTGGCGGCGGTGCGTGAGTTCGAGGCGGCCGGGTTCACGGATGTCGCGCTGGTGCAGATCGGGGACCGAGGGCAGGAGGACTTCCTGCGCGTCGCCGAGCAGGAGCTCCTGCCCGCCCTGCGTGGCTGACCGGGGGACCCGACGGGGACTGTGGACGACAGCCGCCGGCCCGGCCCGGTCCTTGCCATCATGAGGTCATGACGCGCACCGTCCCCGCCGCCCTGACCGCCGTGCTGCTGGTCAGCTCCCTGGTCACGGGCTGCTCCTTGCTCGGGGACCGTGCCGATCAGGCGTCGGGCACGACCCGGTGGGACCCGTCGGTCTCCCTCACCACAGCGGGGGAGGACCTGGCGCGGTCGGCCGGGCTCGAGGCCGACGCCCCGACCTACGACGTCGAGGCCGACGTGGACCCCGGCACTGGCGAGGTGTCCGGCACGGTGCGCGGCGCCTTCCCGGTCGGCGAGGCCGGCGAGCTGTTGCTGCGCTACTTCGCGGGCGTCCCGGACTTCGAGGCCGACGCGCGGCTGGGCGACGTCACCGTCGACGGGACGCAGGTCGAGGCGCGCCGCGACGACGCGCTCGTCGCCGTGCCGCTGCCCGACGGGCACACCGCACGGGTCAGGGTGACGGTCCCGTTCTCGTACACCTTGCCGTTGACCGAGCAGGGTGGTGGGCTGCTCGACGCGCTCGGGGGCATGGGCGGCCCTGCCGACATCGGCCTGCTCGCCCGGCGAGGCGACGCGCTCAACCTCGGTCACTGGTTCCCGCTGTGGATCCCCCCGGGCAACAGCGCTGACCCCGACCCGTCCGGCTTCGGCGACATCGGCAACTCCCCGGCGGCGCTCATCCGGCTCACCCTGACGGTCCCCGAGCGCTGGCAGGTCGTGGACGGGGGAGTGCGCACCGGGGAGGACGTCGCCGACGGGACCCGCACGGTCACGTCGGAGGGCTACGGCATGAACGACCTCGTGGTCAGCGTGGTGCGGGGCTTCGTCACCCGTGAGCGCACCCTCGAGGGTGACCTGGCCGGGGTCACGGTCCGGGTCAGCGGCCCGCGCGCCGGCGAGCAGGCGCTCGACGCCGTGCTCGACGAGGCGGCGACCTCGTTGGAGGTGCTGTCCGACGCGTTGGGCGACTATCCCTGGCGAGAGTTCGACGTGGTCTCGGCGCCGCTGGGCTCCGGCGTCGCCGGGATGGAGTGGCCGGGGGCCACCTGGATCGAGCCGTCGCTCTTCGTCGGCGGCATCCCGGGCCTGTCCGGGCTGGAGGACCTGCTCGGCGGCGTCGAGGGGCTCGAGGGTCTCGACGACCTGCTCGGCGGAGTCGGCGGCGACCTCGGCGGGATGGTCGGCGGCGAGACGGGGCGGATGATCGAGACCCTGCGGGCCTGGACGATCGCGCACGAGGTCGGCCACGAGTGGTGGCACGTCGTGGTGGGCAACGACTCCGTCCTGGCTCCCGTCGTCGACGAGCCGCTCGCGCAGTACTCCGCCTGCCTGGTGCTGCGTGAGATGGAGGCCTCGGCCGGGCGGGGGAGCGCCGCCGCGGCCGACGCGCTGTGTGACACCCACATCCGCTCCGGCTACGAGCAGATGCGGCTGCTCGGCGACCAGGACGCCCCCGCGGCGCGAGCGACCGACGAGTTCGGCTCCTCCGTGCAGTACGCCGGCGTCGTCTACGGCAAGGCCGCGGCGTTCTACCGCGAGCTCGAGGACCGCTACGGCCGCGCCCGGGTGGTGGCCGCGCTCGGCACCGTCGCCGAGCGGCATGCCTTCACCATGCTCGATGACGACGGTCTCCGCGACGCCCTCGCGGACGCGCTGGCCGAGCCGTCGTTCGACCGGCTCTGGCGACGATGGATGGAAGGCACCCACGGCGACGCCGACCTCGGGGTGCAGCCGGGCGAGGCACTCGGCGGCCTGGGTGGTCTCGGTAGTTCGGGTGGGGGAGCGGGCGGCGACGACCTCGACCAGCTGCTGGAGGGACTGCTCGGCGACGGAGGTGCCGGCCAGGACCCCGGTCGGGGCCTGGAGGAGCAGCTCGGCTCGTTCCTGGGTGACTTGGGCGCCGGCGCCTGACCCGTCCGTGCGCACCGACCCCGGTCCACCGGAAGCGCCACGACCGTTCAGGTCGTTTCGCATAGCACGATCGGGCCATTCGGCGTGTATCACCGTCATGTCCGCCGATCTCATCGGTTCCATGGGTACAGCCGTGGGGAACCCGGGAGATGAAGGCGATGAAGACCGTGAAGAGCACCAAGAACGACAGGCCCGTCCTGACCCGGGCCCGTGGACAGAAGTCGCGCAGCTGCACGTGCGGCCAACAGCTCGACGTGTGCGCCCGTGCGCACTGCCCGCGCTGCGGGCGCACCCTGCACCGCGACTGAGCGCACGACCCGCACCGGCCGTCGGCCACCCGGCCCTCGCCCGTCCGCAGGCCCGACGCGTCGCGTCGGCCGGCCTGGGACGACGGGCTAAGGTACTCACGACGACCGGGGCGGCTGTGAGCAAGGGTGGGTGACGTGGACAGGCAGGGCACGATGGCGGCACGGAGCCGCCGGGTCCTCACCATCCCCAACGTCATCAGCATCGTCCGGCTCGCCGGGGTTCCGCTCTTCCTGTGGCTGATCCTCGTGCCCGAGGCCGACGGCTGGGCCCTCCTGGTCCTGCTGCTCTCCGGCATCAGCGACTACCTCGACGGCTACCTCGCCCGCAAGCTCGACCAGACCTCCAAGCTCGGCGAGATCCTCGACCCGGTCGCCGACCGCCTGTACATCCTCTCCACCGTCATCGGCCTCGCCGCCCGGGACATCATCCCGTGGTGGCTCGCCGTGCTCCTCCCGGCGCGCGACCTGTTCCTGTGGGGGCTGGTGCCCTTCCTGCGCACGCGCGGCTACAGCGCGCTGCCGGTGCACTTCCTCGGCAAGGCCGCGACCGCGAACCTCCTCTACGCCTTCCCCCTGCTCCTCCTCGGCGACGGCACCGGCCTGGTCGCCCTGCTGGCCCGGGTGTTCGGCTGGGCGTTCGCGATCTGGGGCACCGCTCTCTACTGGTGGGCCGGCCTGCTCTACGCCTGGCAGGTGCGCAAGCTGCTCGCCGACCACGACCGGCGGGCGCCGGCCCTCGATGGCAGCTGAGCGACCTCCCCGCGACGGGAGCACGACACCCCGCCGCGGCGGGCCTGCCCGGACCCTTCCGGAGCCGCCGCCGCAGGCGGTCATGGGGCTGCTCAACTACCTCACCGCGACCTCGCTGGACCAGGACTACGCCGCCGCGTCGGAGCATCGACGCGTCCGCGGGGAGTCCCGTCGCGAGCGGCCGGGGACGTCGGCGCTGGTCATCCTCGCCGTCTTCGGGATCCTGATCGCCACCGCCGCGGTGCAGACCTCCCGCACGGCCGACGAGTCGGCGACCAGCCACGAGGAGCTGGTCAAGCAGGTCCAGGCCCGCAAGGCCCAGCTCAGCGCGCGACGCGAGCGCGTCGACTCCCTGCGCAGCCAGACCCAGACCCTCGAGACCCAGTACCTCGCCGCGACCGCGCAGGGCCGCTCGGTGCAGTCCAGGCTCACCTCCCTCGGCATCGGCACCGGCGCCGACGCGACCCGGGGTCCCGGCGTCCGGGTGACCGTCGACGACGGGCCCCCGATCTCGGGAGGGCAGAACGAGATCTTCGACGGCGACCTGCAGAAGCTCGTCAACGGGCTCTGGCTGGCCGGCGCCGAGGGGATCGCCCTCAACGGCGAGCGACTCACCGCGCTCACCGCGATCCGGCAGGGCGGGGCCGTCATCACCGTCAACTTCCGCCCGATCTCACCGCCCTACACCCTCACCGCCATCGGCGACCCGGACACCCTGGCGGCCCGCCTCGTCGACACACCCGGCGGCCAATGGTTCCTCGACCTGCAGGCGCTCTATGGTGTGGAGTTCGACATCGCCAACTCCGAGGAGCCCCTGACCTTGCCTGCGGCACGACGCAGCGGACTGCGCTACGCCCACACGCCGGAGACCCTGCGATGATCGCCGCGCTCGGTCTCGTCCTCGGTGTCTTCCTCGGCCTGCTGCTGCAGCCCGAGGTGCCGATCTGGCTGCAGCCCTACCTGCCCATCGCCGTCGTCGCGGCCCTCGACGCCGTCTTCGGTGCCCTGCGGGCCTTCCTCGACGGGATCTTCGACGACAAGGTCTTCGTCGTGTCGTTCGTGAGCAACGTGCTGATCGCCGCGCTGATCGTCTACCTCGGCGACCAGCTCGGTGTCGGTGGACAGCTGTCCACCGGCGTCATCGTCGTCCTCGGCATCCGGATCTTCTCCAACGTCGCCGCGATCCGGAGGCACCTGTTCCATGCCTGACCAGACCGCGGCTCCCGACCCCGGGCCCATCCCCGACTCCGGGCCGACGCCCGGTCCCGGCGCCGCGCCCGCGACCCCGCAGGACGGCCGCGACCGCCTGCTCGCCTCGCTGCGGCGCCCGGGCAGCCGGGCCCAGATCACCGCCGGTCTGCTGATGGCCGTCCTCGGGTTCGCCGCCGTCGTCCAGGTGCAGTCCAACAGCGAGGACGTGTCCTACGTCGGTGCCCGCCAGGACGAGCTGATCAGCCTGATCAACTCCCTGTCGCTGGCCTCCCAGCGCGCCGAGAACGAGATCGCCGAGCTCGAGCAGACCCGCAACTCCCTGCTCAACGACACCCAGGCGCGGCGTACGGCGCTGGAGCGCGCCCGGCAGCGCGCCGACGAGCTGGGCATCCTGGCGGGCAGGGTGCCCGCCAG
>Ga0247818_10003579_pt1 | contig 10024 bp, 9 predicted proteins | sample 13C_Glucose_Day1_FD_192424 | JGI IMG/M metagenome (GOLD analysis project Ga0247818, IMG submission 192424) | Soil microbial communities from agricultural site in Penn Yan, New York, United States - 13C_Glucose_Day1 | ecosystem: Environmental > Terrestrial > Soil > Agricultural land | place: USA...
GCCCTTTGTAGAAATCATTGAGCTTGCTGACTTGCAATTGACCGGCCGACTTGCGTCGACCTTTGCTGCGCAACGCCGCAAAACTGGCCAGGACCACCAGAATGGCGATCACCAGTGTCACGGTCTTGGCCAGAAAACTGGCGTATTCGGACAAAAACTCCACAGTGACTCCTTCATTACGATGCGCGGCTTAAACACGCGCGGGATGTGTTCAGCATACCCATGCGCCAGCCCGGCGACCAGCCGTGAAACCTCTGGCAACAGCCCTGTAGCGGGCATTTCAAACAAGCGTATGTTTTTTCATTGACAGCTCACTGCCATCCTCATAACCTCGCCAAACCTTCAACGTACCGGGACGACGCGGACGTGGGCAGCATCTACTTGATTCGACATGGCCAGGCCTCCTTTGGTGCAGACGACTATGACGTCCTGTCGCCGACCGGTATTCGCCAGGCAGAAATCCTTGGCCAGCATCTGGCCGGGCTGGGTATCGGCTTCGATCGCTGCCTCTCGGGTGACCTGCGCCGCCAGCAACATACCGCCAATAGCGCATTGGAGCAGTATGCCGCCGCAGGCTTGCCGGCACCGCCCCTGGAAATCGATAGTGCCTTCAATGAGTTCGACGCCGACGCGGTGATCCGCGCGCTGTTGCCGGCCATGCTGGACGATGAACCCGAGGCCCTGGACATCCTGCGCAATGCCGCGCAAAACCGCGCCGAATTCCAGCGCATCTTTGCCCTGATCATCGAACGCTGGCTGTCCGGCACCTATGACACACCTGGCCTGGAAAGCTGGCTGGGTTTTGTCGAACGCGTGCAAGGCGGCCTGCAACGAATCCTGGAATGTGCCGACAGTCACCAGAAAATCGCCGTGTTTACCTCCGGCGGCACCATCACCGCCCTGCTTCATCTCATTACACAAATACCTGCCAGGCAGGCCTTTGAGCTGAACTGGCAAATCGTCAACACCTCACTCAACCACCTGAAGTTCCGTGGTCGCGAGGTGGCACTGGCTTCCTTCAACAGTCACGCCCACCTGCAACTGTTGAAGACCCCGGATCTCATCACGTTTCGCTGAGTCCGGAATATTGTGACCCTTGCTGTAATCACCCAGCTCTAATTACCCTGCTCTAATTACCAGAAAAAGGATCAAACCATGACCTCCGTAGCTGATGCCGTACAAGCAATGAAAGCCAAGTTCAACCCAGCCGCTGCTGCCGGTCTGGACCTGGTTTTCGGTTTCCGCATCGACGACACCAAGAACTTCTCGCTGATCGTCAAAGACAGCACCTGCGAGCTGCAAGAAGGCGAAAACCCGGACGCACAGGTCACTCTGGTGATGGACGGCGAAACCCTGCAAGGCATCGTTGACGGTTCGACCGACGGCATGCAAGCGTTCATGGGCGGCAAACTGCGCGCTGAAGGCGACATGATGCTGGCGATGAAACTGTCCGAGCTGTTCCCAAGCTAAGACGGCGGTTTCCGACCTTCGGGAACCTGTCTGGCTATCAACGAATCCCGCCCCTTGTGGCGGGATTCGTCGTTTTCGATCCCTGGAAAACGCCCCGCTGCGGATTCACCGTCTATATTCCTTCTGGCCGCATCCATCAGGGATCGGCTGTTTGCCCCCGACTTATTTTGCGTGGAGCACGGCCATGAGCCCACCTGATGCCCCTGACGGTTTCAACCGCCGACGTGTACTGCAAGGCCTTTCGGCAGGTGCTGTCGGTGCCTGGATCAGCCCGCTATTCGCAGGGAGTAAAACCATGCCCGATACTCCGGCCGACCTCATTCTGTACAACGGACGCCTGCACACCGTTGATCGAAAAAAGCCCCAGGCCAGCGCTGTCGCAATCAAGGACGGACGATTTGTCGTGGTCGGCAGCGATGCCCAGGCCATGGCCCTGCAAGGCCCCGGCACGCAAATCGTCGATCTGCACGGTCGCACGGTGATTCCCGGCCTCAATGACTCGCACCTGCATTTGATCCGGGGCGGCCTCAATTACAACCTCGAGCTGCGCTGGGAAGGCGTGCCGTCACTGGTCGATGCCTTGCGCATGCTCAAGGACCAGGCCGATCGCACCCCCACGCCGCAATGGGTGCGGGTGGTCGGTGGCTGGAACGAGTTCCAGTTTGCCGAAAAACGTCTGCCAACCCTTGATGAACTGAACAAAGCGGCGCCGGACACCCCGGTGTTCGTCCTGCACCTCTACGACCGCGCCCTGCTCAACCGCGCGGCACTGAGAGTGGTCGGCTACACCCGCGACACGCCGAACCCGCCCGGTGGCGAAATCCAGCGCGATGCCAATGGCGATCCCACCGGCATGCTGATCGCCCGGCCGAACGCGATGATTCTCTACTCGACCCTCGCCAAGGGGCCCAAATTACCGCTGGAGTATCAGGTCAATTCGACCCGCCAGTTCATGCGCGAACTCAATCGCCTTGGCATCACCAGTGCCATCGATGCCGGCGGCGGTTATCAGAACTATCCCGACGACTATCACGTCATCCAGCAACTGGCCAAAGACCAACAACTCACGGTGCGCATCGCCTACAACCTGTTCACCCAGAAACCCAAGGAGGAGCTGACCGACTTCAAAAACTGGACCAGCACTTCTCACTACGGCCAGGGTGACGATTTCCTGCGGCACAACGGCGCCGGGGAAATGCTGGTGTTCTCGGCGGCGGATTTCGAAGACTTCCTCGAACCGCGCCCGGACTTGCCACAAACCATGGAGCAGGAGCTGGAACCGGTGGTCCGGCATCTGGTGGAACAGCGCTGGCCGTTCCGTTTGCACGCGACGTACAACGAATCCATCAGCCGCATGCTCGACGTGTTCGAGAAGGTTAATCGCGACATTCCGTTTAATGGTCTGCCATGGTTTTTCGACCATGCCGAAACCATTACGCCGCAGAACATCGAACGGGTAAAAGCCTTGGGCGGTGGCATTGCGATTCAGGACCGCATGGCGTTCCAGGGTGAATACTTCGTCGACCGTTATGGCGCCAAGGCGGCGGAACATACGCCTCCGATTGCGCGCATGTTGGCCGAAGGAATTCCGGTCGGCGCCGGCACCGACGCCACGCGCGTTTCCAGCTACAACCCCTGGACCTCGATGTATTGGCTGGTCAGCGGCCGCACCGTCGGCGGATTGGAGCTGTACCCGCAAGGCCTGAGCCGCGATACGGCGCTCGAACTGTTCACCCATGGCAGCGCCTGGTTCTCTTCGGAACAAGGCAAGAAGGGTCAAATCAAAGTCGGGCAATTGGCGGATTTGATCGCGCTGTCGGCAGACTATTTCCACATCGAAGATGAGGCGATCAAATGGATCGAGTCGGTGCTGACCATTGTCGACGGCAAAATTGTGCATGCCACCAGTGAGTTCGAAAAACTTGGGCCTGCGCCCATTCCTGTGGTGCCTGAGTGGTCACCGGTCGCCAAGGTGCCGGGACACTGGAAACATCTGACGCCGATGACTGCGCAGGTGCACCAGTGTGTTGGTGCCTGCGCGGTACATGCGCACAGTCATGAGCGGGCCCGGTTGTCCTCAGCGCCGGTCAGTGACTTCCAGGGATTTTGGGGGGCGTTTGGTTGTTCGTGTTTTGCGTTTTGATCAATGACCTCGCCTACATCGGCAATCCTCTGTGGGCCCTGCTCGCGATAGCGGTCTGAGATTCAACATTGATGTTGACTGACACACCATCGCGAGCAGGCTCGCTCCCACAGTTGTTTGCCACCCTGACATCGCAAACAGTTCTAAAGAACTGTCAGTTCTTACAGGCGCCAGTGCAAGCACTCTAGTTTTACTCTTCCAGGTAACAAACAAGCAGCGGGAATGGCGCGCTGCATCGAACGCCATGGACGGCTGATTCGAGGCCGATGGCTGAACATTCTCAAGGAAGAGTCAAACATGCGACCTCTCAACATTATTTTGTTGTGTTCGGCGTTCAATGGCCTGAGCCAACGGGCTTGGCTGGAGTTACGCCAGTGGGGGCATTGCCCCAGTGTCGTGCTGTTCACCGATGAAAAATCAGTCTGCGAGCAGATTGAGCAGTCTGGCGCCGATCTGGTGATCTGCCCGTTTCTCAAGGACCGGGTGCCGCAGCACGTGTGGAACAACGCGGAACGACCCGTTGTGATTATTCATCCGGGCATTGTTGGTGACCGTGGCGCCAGCGCACTGGACTGGGCCATTATCGGTAAGCTGGACCGCTGGGGCGTCACCGCGCTGCAAGCGGTGGAAGAAATGGACGCCGGGCCGGTCTGGTCTACCTGCGAATTCAACCTGCCCCAGGGCCTGCGCAAATCCGAGTTGTACAACGGCCCGGTCAGCGATGCGGCGATCCATTGCATTCGCGATGTCGTGGACAAATTCACCAACGGTTTCGTGCCCGTATCGGTGGATTATAAAAATCCCGCTGTATTGGGCCGCTTGCAGCCGAACATGAAGCAGGATGATCGGACCTTCGGTTGGCACGACTGCTCGCGTTTCATCAAACGCTGCATCGACGCCGCCGACGGACAGCCCGGTGTTTTGGCAAGCCTGGCAGGTGGTCAGTACTACGTGTACGACGCCCATCTGGATTCACGTAGCGGCACACCTGGGGAGATTCTGGCGGTGCTCGACGAAGCAGTGCTGGTCGCCACCGGGGATAGCAGTGTGTGGATCGGCTCGTTGCGAAGCAAACCCCGGCCCGGCGAAGAAACCTTCAAACGCCCCGCCCGGCATGTCCTCGCCGAAAAGTTGCGTGATGTGCCCAGACTCGACGGATCAATCAGCTCAACCCCATACAACACTCAAACCTATCAACCGATCCGCTATCGAGAATGCGGGCATGTCGGCGAGCTGACTTTCGAGTTTTATAACGGCTCCATGAGCACTGAACAATGCCGGCGCCTGATGGCCTCGCTGCAATGGGCCAAGTCCCGCGACACCCAAGTGCTGTTGATTAAGGGGGGGCGCGGCAGTTTCTCCAACGGCGTGGACCTCAACGTGATCCAGGCCGCCACGGTTCCGGAGCAGGAGGCCTGGGCCAATATCCAAGCGATCGACGACGTCTGTCAGGAGTTACTCAGCGCCCGGCAATTGGTAATCAGCGGCCTGACCGGTAGTGCCGGAGCCGGCGGCGTGATGCTGGCGCTGGCTGCTGACATAGTCTTCGCCCGCGCGGACATCGTACTCAACCCGCATTACAAAACCATGGGGTTGTACGGCTCTGAATACTGGACCTACAGCCTGCCCCGCGCCGTCGGCCGGCAGATGGCGGAAAAACTCACCGAGGAGTGCCTGCCGATCAGCGCCATCCAGGCAATGCAATGGGGCATGGTCCAGGAAATCGGTCCACATTCCCCGCAAGCGTTTGGCGTGTGGTTATTGCAACGGGCGAGCGACGCGTTGACCGACCCGGCGTACGCCGCTGTGCGAGAGCGCAAGCATCGACCCGATACCCGTCTCATGCAGCAATGCAGAGACGCCGAGTTGGCGGAGATGGAACGGGACATGGTGCGCAATCGCAAACAGTTCGCCGAGAAGTGCCGTAACTTTGTGTTCAAGCGCAAACCGTATGAGACACCGGTGCGATTGGTGGCGCAGTGGGCACAGCTGCGCAGCCAGTCTCAGCCTTCGGTAGCGGCTACCTAAGCTGACCATCGCGTATCCGTTTACAATGCCGTCACTTCCCGCACCGGCTTTCCCATGGACATCGACCTCGCCCGCACCTTTCTGGAAATCGTCCGCCACGGCAGCCTGGCAGCAGCGGCCGACAAGCTTCATGTCACCCAAACCGCGATCACCGCTCGCGTGCAGAAACTTGAAAGCCATCTCGGCAGCACGCTGTTCGTGCGCAACCGCGCCGGCGCGCGTCTGACGCCCAATGGCGAAGCCTTCGTGGTGTACGCCAATCAACTGGTCGAGACCTGGGAAGCGGCGCGTCGGGATTTGCCGTTGCCCGAGGGTTACCGCGATGTGCTGCACATCGGTGGCGAGGTCAGCCTGTGCAATCCGTTGATGCTCCGCTGGGCCGGTGAACTGCGCGAGAAAATTCCCAGCCACGCCCTGCGCATGGAAATCCGCGACGGCGAACACCTCTTGCGACAACTGGAGCTGGGTGTGCTCGATGCGGCGCTGGTTTATCAGCCGGAATATTGGCCACGCCTGCAAGTCGAGCAGGTGCTGGAAGAAAAACTGGTGCTGGTGCGATTGGTCGGCAAACCCGATCCTTACGTGTACATCGACTGGGGCGCGGATTTCCGTCGCCAGCACGATGCAGCCCTGCCGGAAAAAGCCAAAGCCGCGTTGAGTTTCAACCTCGGCCCACTCGGTTTGCAGTACATCCTGGAAAACGGCGGTAGTGGTTACTTCCGCACGCGCGTGGTCCAGAGTTATGTGCAAAGCGGTGTACTGGAACCCGTGCCCAAGGCCCCGGAATTCAGCTATCCGACCTACCTGGTGTACTCGCGCGATCGCGACTCGGTCACTCTGCAACGGGCATTCGATTTATTGCGAGAGGTGATCCAGTCTGATGAAGACTGGTCGCAACGCTGGAACCCGTTGAGCTGAACACACCGGATCATGGCGCTTGTGTCCTCTAGTTGCCGCAGGTCTTTGCGGGGAGATCAGCTAATCTGCTGGCTATAACAATAACCAGAGGTGAGCGCAGTGAGGCAAACCACCCAGGCATTCCGTAGCCGCTATCGCGCCGATATTCATCCCCTCTACAACCCATGGTTGCACGGCGCTTTTGTGCTGGTGTTCGGGGTGCTGACCATCGGCGGATTCTGGAGCACCGTGCATCAGGTCAAGCCGCTGGAATGGCTGGCCGTGCCAATCACGCTGTTGTTCTTCAACTTCGGCGTGTACGTGGTGCATCGACATCTGGGGCATCACAAAAAGCGCTTCGCACGGATGTTCTATGCCCGCCATGCCGGCGACCATCACAGCTTTTTCGCACCCGGCCACATGACTTACGACAGTGCCCGGGACTGGCGGGTGATTCTGTTTCCAGCCTGGCTGATCGTGGTGTACACCGCCGTTATTGCCCTGCCCCTTTGGTGGCTGCTTAAACGTTTTGATGGCAACGTCGCCGGCTTGGTGAGCGGTTGTCTGGTCCTCGGCTACCTGACTTATGAAGTGTTTCATGCCTGCGAGCACCTGCCGCCCGGCAACCCGGTCACGCGTTTGCCGTGGATTCGCCAGATGCGCCGTCTGCATGAGCTGCATCACCGCAACGAGCTGATGCAGGAACGCAATTTCAACATCGTGCTTCCGCTGATGGATTACCTGTTCGGCACCCTTTACCGGGAACCGGACCCTGCCCCTCTGGCCCTGACGAGAACGCCCATGACCCGCATGCAGCACCAGATCGCTATCGCAGGAAACCCGATTGACGTGCTCGCCTACGCCAGCACCGTCACCCGTTGGCCGGAGTGGCATCCCTCCTCACTCAAGGTTGACGGTCAGGGCGGCCCATTGCACGCCGGTTCACGATTTGAGGAAGACATCAGGGCCGGCGGCCGCGACGGGCACTTGAGTTGGGAGGTCAACGAATACCTGCCGGGGCGTCGTTGGAGTGCCCAGGCACGGGGCGATCACGGGTTGTCGCTGGTGGTGACTTACGAATGTGCGACCGAAGGCAACGGCACGCAATTTATTCGCACCCTGGACTATCAGTTCGAAGGTTTTGGCATGCGCATTGCCAATCAGCTGCTGCTCAAACGGCGTATCGAGCGTGAATCCGCCGAATCGATGCGGGCCTTGCGGGAGATGGCGCAAAAACAACTGACACCTGCCGGAGCCAACGTGTGAAAAGAATCATCAAGTTCCGACATCTACTGGCCCTGCTCTTGATCGCTCTTTGCGCGTTCCTGTTGCTGTTCCCGACCAAAGTGGAACCGGTCACCTGGAATCCGCCACCGGCGCCGTCCCTCACCAGCGGTGTCTACGCCGACAATCAGCGCCTCAAAGGCGTGGAGCGTGTCGGCCCGGCGAATATTGAAGGACCCGAAGCGTTGTTGCTGGAGGGTGACACGCTGATCACCGGCCTGCATGACGGCAGGTTGATTCGCTCGAGCATCGACGGCAAACAAACCAAGGTGCTGGCCGATACCGGCGGCAGACCCTTGGGCCTGGCGCGTCACCCCAATGGATTGCTGGTGATCGCGGACGGGGTTAAAGGGCTGCTGTCGCTGGATGCCCAAGGCCAATTGATCCCGTTGACCACCACGGCAGGTGGCGTGCCGTTTGGTTTTACCGATGACGTGGCCATCGACACAGAGGGGCATTTCGCCTATTTCAGCGACGCCTCCAGCCGTTGGGGCTACGGCAAGGATGGCGAGGCGATCATTGAACATGGCGGCGATGGCCGTTTATTGCGTTATGACTTCCAGACCGGAAAAACCAGCGTGTTGCTGGACAAGCTGGAGTTCGCCAACGGCGTTACCCTGGGGCCGGACGACAGTTTTGTATTGGTCAACGAAACCGGCGCTTACCGCATCAGCCGCTATTGGTTGACCGGGCCGAAAGCCGGCACGCATGACCTGTTTATCGACAACTTGCCGGGGCTGCCGGACAACCTTTCATTCAATGGCCACGACCGCTACTGGGTGGCGCTCTATGCACCGCGCAATGCGTTGCTCGACCGCACGGCATCGCACCCTTTCGTGCGCAAGATGATTGCCCGGGCGATGACCGTGCTGCCTAAACCGGTGGAAAAACGCGCCTTTGCCTTGGGGCTGGATCTGGATGGCAAGGTGATTGCCAATCTGCAGGACGCCAGCAGCGGCAATTATTCGCCGATTACCACGGTGCGGGAGTATGGGGACTGGCTGTATTTCGGTTCGCTGAAGGCAATGAACATGGCGCGGTTGCCGCTCACTACCGCCCTCCAGAAATAACACGAACCCATGTGGGAGCGAGCCTGCTCGCGATAGCGTCGTGTCAGTCGATATGAATGTCGAATGACACGACGCTCACTCGAGCAGGCTCACTCCTAAAGGGGGATGTGTGGGTTATTCGCGATCAGCGTTGTCAGCTGTTTCTTCATTCACGCGCTCAGGGTCGTCATCTTCAGGATCCGGTTCGGGTTCGATGTCGTACGGGTCGGGCTCAGGACCAGTCGGCATCGGGTCATACCCGCCCTCCTGTTCACTCGGAAATCCGGGATCGGACATAAGGCACCTCTCAGGGAGTCGTTAATGACGCCTCTTCACATTCGAGGTGCCGGTGATTACGCCGTTCCAAATTGTGCGACACCGGTCGTCGGTGGCTCGAGACGGCGCGTCAGGACGATGCCTGCAATTGTTGGACGATCTTGTCCTTGACCTGCAATCGCTTCTCCTTGAGCTTCTTCAACACATCATCACTGGGCGCATCGGATGACGCGGTCTCGGCCTTCACCACGTCAGCATCCGCCTGGGAATATTTGTTGATCAGTGAATCCAGTAACGGATCCTTGGTGCGTTTTTGCTGGATCTCTTCCTTTGAAACCTTCAAGTCCTGAAACAGGTCATGGGGCACCGGCATGGAACACCTCCGTTTGATGATCGGTAGCAAACGCGATCGAATTGCGTTCACCAAGTATCAGAATGGCCTTGGTTTGAGGGTTCTGTCGACCACCTGTCAGACCAGCGGTGTCCGTTCGTCGTCCTGTCGCAAATGCGATAAAACCTTTGCCCAAAACCCGGCCTCCACAGATTAACGATCACTGGATCACTTTCAAAAACCTGTGTGGAGAAAAACCAATGGACGGATTCACCCTGCGCCACCTCGCCCTGGCCGTTGCCTTGAGCGCCAGCATGGGCACGGCATTTGCCGCCACTAACAATGATTTCGTCGACAGTGCGGCCGCAGGCGGCATTGCAGAGATCGAAACCAGCCGTTTAGCGCTGGAAAAAAGCAAGTCGGCGGACGTCAAGGCGTTTGCCAATATGATGATCACCGATCATTCGAAAGCCAACGACGAACTGGCCGCCCTGGCGAAAAAGCATGACATCGAGGTGCCGGACACCACGACCCTGGTCAAAAAAG
>Ga0247818_10003580_pt1 | contig 10023 bp, 7 predicted proteins | sample 13C_Glucose_Day1_FD_192424 | JGI IMG/M metagenome (GOLD analysis project Ga0247818, IMG submission 192424) | Soil microbial communities from agricultural site in Penn Yan, New York, United States - 13C_Glucose_Day1 | ecosystem: Environmental > Terrestrial > Soil > Agricultural land | place: USA...
AGCCGAGCGGGCCGGGGCGACCGTGGTCGAGGCCGACGGCGCCTCGCACGCCGTCGCGGTCTCCCGGCCGAAGGCCGTCGCCCAGCTGATCCTCGACGCCGTGCGCGCGACGGGCTGACGGGAAGCGCGTCCGCGCCCGGCCCACGTCCGCCGGAGCGGGCCGCGGAGGACGCCCACACTCGTAGGCTGCTCCGCACCGCTTCGGCGGACGTACCTCGGCACTTCGGCGGACCTGAACGAAACCCCGGTCACGCCTCCGGCTCGGGCGTCCGGCTCGGGCGTCCGGCTCGGGCGTCCGGCTCGGGCGTCCGGCTCGGGCGCCGCCTTCGTGATCGGCGTCGCCCTCCCCGTTGACGGCGGCTTCACGCCCCCCAGTGAGCCCGTCCGCGCCAACCCGGTAGGCCGTCTGCTCGCCTTTCGGCTGCTCCGTGCCTGCCGGCACACCGCCCATGCAGAGCTGCCGGCGTTGTTGAAGGCCATGTCCAGGCGGCCGAAGGTCTCCACGGTGCGCGCGACCATGGCGTCCGCCTGGTCCGTGACACTGCGGCCGGACCGCTCGGTCCGGCCGCAGTGCTGTCTCTTTCACCGAAGGACGGCCCCGGCGCCCGCGTCCCGCCCGGGCCCCTGCGGGATCCCGGGGGATCCATGAGCGTCACGGGCGCCGACCCGCGCGGTGCGTCTCCCCGTCGTCACCCGTCCTTACGGGGTCACTTCTCCAGGAAGGCGAGGAGTGCCGCGTTGACCTCCTCGGCGTGGGTCCACAGCAGGCCGTGCGGGGCACCCTCGATCTCCACGTAGTCGGCGGACGGGAGTGCCTTGTGGAACGGCCGCGCCGTGCCCTCGGCGGGCAGGATGCGGTCCGCCGTGCCGTGCAGGATCAGAGCCGGCACGTCGATGGCCCGGATGTCGGGCCGGAAGTCGGTGTACCAGGTCGCCGGCGCGGCTGCGGCGGCGAAGAAGCCGCCGCCAGCTGCGACGTCCCAGCTGTTGCGGACCGCTTCCGCACTGATTCTGCTGCCGAGGTTCTCGTCGAGGTTGTAGAAGTCCTCGAAGAACGCGGTGTAGTAGGCATAGCGGTCCGCCTTGACCGCGGCGACGACCCCGTCGAAGAACTCCTTCGGCGCGACGCCGTCCGGGTTGTCGTCGCTCTTGAGCAGGCAGGGCTCGAGCGAGGCGAGGAAGGCGACCTTGGCCACCCGGGCGGAGCCGTAGGCGGAAACGTAGCGAGCGACCTCACCGGTGCCCATCGAGAACCCGACCAGGACGGCGTCGTTGAGGTCGAGTGTCTCCATCACGGAGTTCAGGTCCGCCGCGAAGGTGTCGTAGTCGTAGCCGGCCGTCGGCTGGCTGGACTGTCCGAATCCCCGGCGGTCGTAGGTGATGACGCGGTAGCCCGCCTCGAGCAGTACGGCGCTCTGCCGCTCCCAGGAGTGGCCGTCGAGCGGGAAGCCGTGGATCAGGACGATCGGCTGCCCGGTTCCGTGGTCCTCGTAGTAGAGGTCGATGGCGGTGGAGTTTTCCTGACCCACGGTGATGTACGGCAAGGTTTCGTTCCTTCGGTGGAAGTGACTGGTTCACGCGTGACCGCGGTCCCCTCGTTCGGGGCGGGCCGAAGCGGCAGGGCTCGGCTTCTCGGCATCGGCGCCGAAGCATCCGCGGCACGCGTGACATGCGTTGCCTCACGCTAGGACGGACGTCTCACCGCCCGTTGACCCTCCGCGCACCGCTCGTTGTCCGCACGTGCCGGGAGGAGGACGGGCCCCCGCAGGCCACTCGCCTCGCACCGGGCTCTCGCTCCGGAAACACGGACAGGCCACCTGTGGTGCACCGGCAGTCCGGGTGCCCTCACTCGCCGGCCCCGATGTGCGAGGCACGCCTGGGTCCACTCGCGCGGCCCGGAACGCGTGGGTGCCCGTCCGGCAGGGGCGACCCCGCCGACCGCGGTCCGGAGCGCGCGTGCGCGCACCACAGGGCCGGTTCAGCGGGCCGGCGTCTGCTCCGCGACCGCCGTCGCCTGCCTGCCGGGCACCGCCGGACCCGCGGCGGCGTCGAAGGCGTGGGTCACCACCGGGGCCGTGCCCTCCACGAGCAGGCGGCGGGCGCGCTCCTCGTGGCGCCGGTCGGTCGCCGTGAGCCTGCCGTGGTGCTGGGCGAGATGCTCCGACCACGAGGCGACCAGGTAGTGCTCGACGAACCTCTCCGCATCGTTGCCGTCCTGGTAGAGCCCCCAGGTGAGGGCTCCCGTCCGCCGGCGTGAACGGGCCACCTGCTCCATGCACTCCGTGAAGGCGGCCCTGTTCCCGGCGGCGACCCGGTACTCGGCGGAGACCAGCACGGGGCCGTCCGCCGGGCCGGGCACGAACACCAGGGGCGGAACGGGCCAGTGATCGGACGGGCTGGGGTCGATGCCCTCCATGCCGTGCAGCGGCCACCGGCGCACGCTCACCGCGCCGGCCAGCAGCACCCCGCTGCCTGCCAGGAGGGCGAAGGTGAGCCCAGGACCGTCGGCCAGCGCACCCCACACCGGTGCCGCCAGTGCCTGCCCGCCCTGGAAGAGCAGGAGGTAGACGGCCAGTCCCCGGGCCCTCACCCAGCCCGGCAGCCTCGTCTGGAGGGCGGCGTTGAGGGTCGACAGCACGCCGATCCAGGCCAGACCCGCCGGCAGCAGGACGACCACCGCGAGCCACGGGATCCGCACCGTGGCCAGGACCACCAGCACGACGGCGTAGACGGCCGCGCCCGCGGCGAGTACGCCGTTGGCGCCGAGGGAGCGGCGGGCGGCGGGGAGCAGGAAGGCTCCGCCCACCGCGCCGACGCCGACCGCCCCGAGCAACACCCCGTACCCTTGCGAGCCCAGACCCAGTGAGCGGCTCGCGACCAGAGGCAGCAGCGACCACAACGCGGCCCCACCGGGGATGAACAGCACTGTCCGCAGCAGAACCCGGCGGACGCCGGGCGCGTGCCACACGTAGCGGCGGCCGGCGTGCAGGGCCGTCAGGAGCCGCTCGCGCTGAACGGGAGGCGACTGCGTCGGGGGCCGCCGCCAGATCGCGAGAACCGCCGCTGTGCCGAGGTAGGACACCGCGTTGAAGGCGAAGACCCAGCCCGTGCCCGCCGCCGCGACCACGGCCCCGCCGATGGCCGGGCCGACGGCCCGCGCCAGGTTCATGTTCATGGCTCCGAGAGCAGCCGCCTCCCCCAGGTGCCGGCGCTCCACGAGTTCCGGCTGGATCGCCTGCCAGGCGGGGCCCATCAGAGCGGTTCCGCAGCCCAGCAGGAAGGTGAGGCCGAGCAGCAGGGGCGGAGTGAGCGCGTCCGAGAAGGCCAGTACGGCGAGCACGGTGGAGACGGCGAGCATGACGCCCTGCGCGGTCAGGAGCACCCCACGGCGGTCGTAACGGTCCGCCAGGACTCCGGAGGGCAGGGCCAGCAGCACGACGGGCAGACTCGAGGCCGTCTGCACGAGCGTCACCAGTGCGGCACTCTCCCCGACCAGCAGCCACTGTGCTCCCACCATCTGCATCCAGCTGCCGGTGTTGGAGACCAGTTGCGCGATCCACAACGCGCGGAAGACGCGCCCGGCGAGGGGGGCCCACGCGGAGTCCGGCGCCGGGCGACGGCCTGGGGGTGAGGGTTTCGTGCTCATACCGATCCATGCCGGGTTCGGGAGACGGCACCATGCATCCGGCGGTGTCCCCGGCGCCGTTCGGGTGTGACCGGACGCCACGGTAGGCGCGCCCGGACGTCGTCCGTTGACCGAGAACGCACCGTCTGTGGCCTGTGGACGCAGTGGGCTTCGGGGGCGGGCCGAGCCACGCGTCGGCCCCCCGCCCGCACTGCGGACGGAGGGCCGGCACCGGCTTCACGGCTGCGGTCCGATCCGGACCCCGGCCGTGGGCCGGGAGACGACGGGTGCCCGCGGGAGGTGACCACGAGCAGCACCGGCGTCATGGGGCGACGACCCGTGGGCGTTTCTCGTCCCCGGGCCGACGTGCGGACCGACATGCGGACCGACGAGCAGACCGACGTACAGACCGACGTGCAGACCGACGAGCGGGCCGACGTGCGGGCCGCGTCAGTCCGCGGCTCCAGCGGGTACGGTCGTCGCGCCGTCGGCGGGCCGGCGGTGCAGCACCGCTCGGGTGAGCAGTCCGCCGGCCGGGCCGATGACCATGGCAGTGAGGCAGATCCACAGCGGCCAGGGGGTCAGACCGATGAGGGCGTCGGCCGACCAGCGGCCCGGGCCGGTCAGGGCCAGCACCGCGGCGACGACGACGAGGACCAGGGGGTACTCGTACCCGTCGTTCTGCACCCAGAGCCCGTTGTGCCACTTGACGGTTCCGGCGACCGTCATCACTCCCATGGCGGCCATCGCAGCCAGGGGCGTGAGCAGTCCGGATGCCAGGAACAGGCCGGCCCCGATCTGGCTGCCGCCCGCGGCGAGCGCGGTGAGCCGGCCACCACGGAACCCGTCATGCCGGAACTCCGCGGTTCCGCCCGCCAGGCCGTTGCCGCCCAGCCGGAAACTGACCTTCTGCACTCCGTGCCCGGCGAGGAGGAGACCCGCCACCAGCCGGAGGACCAACAGTCCGGTATCCATTCAGTGTTGCCTGTTCCTGACGTCCCGTCGGTGAGCGTGAAAGGGTCAGCCGGCCGCGTGCTCGCCGATGACCGCCTGGGCGTAGACGAGCCCGAGGCCGTAGGCGCCGCCGTGCTCCTTCACGACCTCCGTGACGGGGACGTACGTCCCGGCACGCGCCCAGTCGCGCTGGAGCTCGAGAAGTACCTGCACCCAGGTGACCGGGATCGCGCCGCCCTGGACCATGCGCTGGATGGCGTGCTCGTGTGCCTGCGGGCTGACACCGCCGGACGCGTCGGTGACCACGTACACCTCGTAGCCCTGCGAGATGGCGGAGAGCGTGGGCAGGACGACGCAGACCTCGGTCCACAGCCCGGCGATGACGAGCTTCTTGCGGCCCGTGGCCTTGACCGCCTCGACGAAGTGGGTGTCCTCCCAGGCGTTCATGGTGCTGCGGTCGATGATCTTCTGCTCGGGGAAGACATCGGCCAGCTGCGGCATGAGCGGCCCCGAGAAGGACTCGGCGGCGACGGTGCTCAGCACGACCGGGACGTCGAAGACCCTGGCGGACTTCGCCAGGCCCACGGTCGAGTTGATGATGGACGTGCGGTCGCCGCTGCCGGTGCCGAAGAACATCTGCGGCTGGTGGTCCACGAACAGCACCGCGCAGTTGTCGGGGGTCAGCAGGTCGGGGCTGGGAGCGGCGGTGACCTCGGAGATGTCGACCATGAGAAAGCCTTTCCATCGGTGGTGTGTTCGCGGACCGGTGTCCGCTGTGGAACGACCGTCCGCAGGACGGTGCGCGGGGGTGGTGTTCCGGGAAGGGCGGTGCGTGACCGGGCCCGTCCCGGAAGATCAGAGGAAGCAGGGGTCGACGAAGGTGTTTCCGGTCTCCGGAGCGAGCCCGCGCCCTGCACGCCACCGGCGGTGCTGCTCGGACTCGGCAGCCGCCTCGCCGAGCAGTTCGGCCTGGCGGGCGCCCGACAGACCCGTGCGAGGCGTGGACCGGTACCCGCCGAAGCGCGCGACCGGGCTCCAGGCAGGACTCACGGGAGGCAGCTCCTCGTCGAGGCCCTCGTACTCGGCGGCGGCGTAGACGATCCGGCCGCCGACGACCGTCAGCAGGGACTCGATGTGCGCGATGTCCTGCTCGGGGACGGAGAAGTAGTCCTCCGACAGGACCGCCAGATCTCCGAGGCAGCCGGGCCGCAGTACGCCCTTGAGGTCCTCCTCGCCGGTCAGCGCGGCACCCGCTTCGGTGAACATCGCCAGCGCGGGGCCCCGGTCGACGCGGTTCTGCGGCGGACGGACGATCAGGTCACCGACCGTCCGGCCGGAGACCAGCCAGTGCAGGGCGACCCACGGGTTGTACGTGGAGACCCGGGTGGCGTCGGTGCCGGCGCCGACGGTCAGGCCTCGCTCCAGCATGGCCCGGATCGGCGGAGCGTCCGCCGCCGCCCCGGGGCCGTAGCGCCGTACGAACGCGTCGCCCTGGAAGGACAGCCGGTTCTGCACGGACAAGGCACCGCCGAGGGCCGCGATGCGGTCGAGACTGTCCGCGGAGACGGTCTCCGCGTGGTCGAACAGCCACCGGTTGCCGGCCGGGAAGAGCCCTTCCGCAGCCAGTTTCTCGAATACCGCGAGATCCCTGCGAATGGTCTCGTCATAAGTGGCATGGAGACGGAATCCCCAGCCGTTCTCCATGAGGAGCCGTACGGCCTTCTCGAATTCTGCTTCATAGGGAGACAGTTCCGGACGCGGCTGGGAGAAGTTCTCGAAGTCGGCTGCGGACCAGGTGAGATTCTCACCCGCGCCGTTGAGACGCAACCATTCGTCACCGTCCTCGGGCCGGGCCGTCTCGATCCAGCGGGCAAGATCGTCGATCTCCTGTCCGGCGGTCTGCGGAAAGAGGTGATAGGCGATACGCAGAGACAATTGACCGGCTTCGGCCAGTTCGATGACCGTGCTGTAGTTGTCGGGGAAGTTCTGGAATCCGCCGGCCGCGTCGATCGCCGACGTGAGCCCGAACCTGTTCAGTTCCCGCAGGAAATGACGGGTGGAGGTCTTCTTGTCCTCGCCCTCCAGCACCGGGGCCTTGGCCAGGGTCGAGTACAGGATCAGGGCGCTGGGGGCGGCCAGCAGCATGCCCGTGGGCTCACCGTCCCTGCCCCTCACGATCTGACCGCCCTTGGGATCGGGGCTGTCCTTGGTGAAGCCGGCGGCCTCGAGTGCCGCCCGGTTGAGCACCGCCGACTGGTACAGGTGCAGGACGAACACCGGGGTGTCCGGCGCCACGGCGTTCAGTTCCGCGACGGTCGGCAGCCGCCGTTCGGCGAACTGCTCCGCGGACCAGCCCCCCACCACCCGCACCCACTGGCCCTTCGGGGTACGGCCCGCCTGCTCACGCAGCATCGCCAGCCCCTGGCGCAGCGTGGGAACGCCGTCCCACCTCAGCTCCAGGACGTAGTTGAGTCCGCCCCGGATGACGTGCAGATGGGAGTCGTTGAGGCCCGGGATCATCCGGCGCCCGAGGGCGTCGACCACCTTCGTGGCGGGGCCGATGTGCGGGGCCACGTCCCGGTCGTCACCGACGACCGTGATGACGCCGTCGCGTATGGCGATCGTCGAAGCCTGCGGGCGGCCCGGGTCTCCGGTGTGGATCTTGGCATTGCGGACCACGAGGTCCGCGGCATGGTCGGTGGCACTGGGAACAAGCCCACCGACCGGCATAGGGGACACCTTTGACAACCTCCTGCGGCGTGGACAGCGTCGACATGCGTCTGCGTCGACTTCGGACCGGTACGACAGTCACGGTGGGAGAGAAAGGGGACTTCACGATTCCGGAATTCATGAATTCCCTGCCCACATTCCGTCGACGTGGTTCCCGAAGAATTCACCGGAGCATTCCCAGGACCCGAAGGTCCGCAACTGCTTGGTCGCCACACTATTTCGGGCCGAGGCGTTCATGTGTCCCCGCAGTGCACCGCATTCGTTCTCACAGTGCACTGCGGACACTTCACATGCACTGTCGGGTCAGAAGCGGTGCGCTGACGGTCAATTCCCGCTTCCTGAATCCCTCCGGCGACTTCGTATGCTCGACGCGTTGCGGAGACCCATGCGGCCGAGGCCGCCGTCCCGCCGACTGTCACCACCCTGGGGACCGCACCGCACGGTCACCGAAGGGCGTCGCCTCGCCGCACTGCCCCGGCGACGCAGGGTGTGCGCCGACGGGCACCGTCCGGTGCACTGGTGGGCAATCCGCCCTCCGCATGGCTGCATAGCGTCACCGGTGCACACACCACCCGGCACAGCAGGAGGCCAACCATGACCACACGTTCCGCGCCCGGGACCGGCAGCCAGCCGTGGCTGCACCAGAAGGGGGCGGTGATCCAGGAGTTCGGCACCGTCAAGCAGTTCCCGATCGGGCTGTCCTACGAGGCCCGTATGTACTCCTGTCAGCGCCTGAACAAGGTCCTCGCGGACACGCAGGTCCTCTACGGCCTCTACAAGAAGCACCACTGGCTGATGCGCGGTGCCACGTTCTACCAACTGCACCTCGTGCTGGACAAGCACGCGAAGGAGCAGCTCGAACTCGTCGACACCCTCGCCGAACGCGTCCAGTCCCTCGGCGGTGTCGCGGTCGGTGACGCCCGGCACGTCACCGAGATCACCTCGATCCCGCGGCCCCCGGACGGTGTGGAGGAGGTGCCGGCCATGCTGTCCCGGCTGCTCTCCGCTCACGAGACGATCCTCGTCGACAGCCACGACGCCGCCACCCGCACCGGGGAGCTGGGTGACGACGGCACCAACGACGTGCTGGTCTCGCAGGTCATCAGGACCGGTGAACTCCAGGCGTGGTTCCTCGCCGAACACCTGGTGGACACCCCGCTGGTCCGTTCCTGAAGCCGCATGGCCCGTCCTCGCCGCCCCGTGGCGGGACGGCGAGGACGGGCCATGCGCGTGCTCCGGGGCGCCCCGCCGAGCACCGTGCGGGCTCCCCGCCAGCGAGCGTCGGACCCGGCACCTGAGCAGGACACTGTGGAGCCTCTTTCCGTGCACGCACAGACATTCCGGCTCTGGAGTGCGCTCCTACCGTTCGGGGAACGCTCGAGGACCACTCGGGCACCTGAGAGATGGAGGAGCCTTGCAGTTCGGGATCTTCAGCGTCGGCGATGTCACACCGGATCCGACCACGGGCCGGACACCGACCGAGCGCGAGCGCATCAAGGCCATGGTCGAGATCGCCCTGAAGGCAGAGGAGGTCGGACTGGACGTCTTCGCGACGGGAGAGCACCACAACCCGCCGTTCGTGCCGTCGTCGCCGACCACCCTGCTCGGCTACATCGCCGCGCGGACCGAGAGGCTCATCCTCTCCACGGCCACCACGCTGATCACCACCAACGACCCGGTGAAGATCGCGGAGGACTACGCGACGCTCCAGCACCTGGCTGACGGCCGTGTGGACCTCATCATGGGCCGCGGCAACACGGGACCGGTCTACCCGTGGTTCGGAAAGGACATCAGGGACGGTATCGACCTCGCCCTGGAGAACTACGGCTTGCTGCGCCGGCTGTGGCGGGAGGACGTCGTCGACTGGGAGGGCACGTTCCGTACGCCGTTGCAGGCGTTCACGTCCACACCCCGCCCCCTGGACGGGGTGACGCCGTTCGTCTGGCACGGCTCCATCCGCTCCCCCGAGATCGCCGAGCAGGCCGCCTTCTACGGCGACGGCTTCTTCCACAACAACATCTTCTGGCCGCCCGACCACACGAAGCGGATGATCGAGCTGTACCGCGAGCGGTACGCGCACCACGGTCACGGCACCCCTGAGCAGGCCGTCGTCGGCCTCGGCGGTCAGGTCTTCATGCGGAAGAACTCCCAGGACGCCGTGCGCGAGTTCCGCCCGTACTTCGACAACGCTCCCGTCTACGGTCACGGCCCCTCGCTGGAGGACTTCACCCAGCAGACCCCGCTGACCGTCGGTTCCCCGCAGGAGGTCATCGAGCGGACCCTGTCCTTCCGCGAGTACGCGGGCGACTACCAGCGCCAGTTGTTCCTGATGGACCACGCCGGGCTGCCGCTCAAGACGGTCCTCGAACAGCTCGACATCCTCGGCGAGGAGGTCGTGCCCGTACTGCGCAAGGAATTCGCCCGCCTGCGCCCGGCCGGAGTGCCGGACGCGCCGACCCACCGGTCCCTGCTCTCCGCCGCGAGGCCCGAAGAGGTGTCCGCCGCATGAGACTCGTCGCCGTATCGGCGGGACTGAGCGTCCCGTCCTCCACCCGGCTGCTTGCGGACCGGCTCACCGAAGCGGTCCGCGAAGGGCTCGGCGACCAGAACCGCACGCTGGAGGTCGAGGTCATCGAGTTGCGTACGCTGGCCGTCGCCATCGCCAACCACCTGGTGACCGGCTTCCCTCCGCCGCCGTCGGCCCCCGTGAGCGC
>Ga0247818_10003581_pt1 | contig 10023 bp, 8 predicted proteins | sample 13C_Glucose_Day1_FD_192424 | JGI IMG/M metagenome (GOLD analysis project Ga0247818, IMG submission 192424) | Soil microbial communities from agricultural site in Penn Yan, New York, United States - 13C_Glucose_Day1 | ecosystem: Environmental > Terrestrial > Soil > Agricultural land | place: USA...
GTCCAGCCGTATGCCGCGTGGCGGGCCGAACAGCGTCCCTCTCGGCGCGGGGGAGCGGCCACAGGGGAAGGGCGCCCAGCCGGGGGCAGGGGCGCCCACCCACCGGGGGAGAGGACGGGGGTGCCGCCGTCAGGCCACGGTGGCGCGGACCCAGACAGCCAGGCCCGCGCAGCCGGCGGCGAAGAGAGTGCTCACGAAGGTGCCGATGATGAAGCGCTCGGCCGCCGCCGAGGCCGCGCCCGCCTGGAGCTCGGGGTACCGGGCGAGGCTCTTGACCGCCAGCACGATCGCGATTCCCTCAGGCCAGCCGGCGACGATCGCCGCAAACACCGCGGCCCGCTCGAGCACGCCGATCCAGGCGCCGCCGCGCAGGATCTCGCTGGCGGCCTCCACCGACTCCGAGTCGTCGCCCCGGGTGGCGTCCTCACGCTGGTCGACCTGGCGGAAGACCGCCGTGGTCACGGCACCGCCCGCGGCGACCGCGAGGGCTCCGAGGAGGACGACGGCCAGGGCCACGACGAGGGTCTCGCTCACGCGTGGACCCCGCTCAGGGCGCGGCCCAGGAGGGCCTCGGCGAGCTCCGCCCCCCGGCGGGCCTCTTCGGCGGAGGCGCGGCCCAGTCGCTGGCTGACGGCGGAGGGGGAGATCTGCAGGCGCTCGGCCATCTCCCGCCCGGTCATCCCGGCATCGGCCATGTCGACGATCTCCCATCCCTCAGGCGTACGGCGGCGCAGCACGACGGCGAGCAGCCACAGCGCCGACTCCGCCAGACGCGTCGCGTCGTCCTGACCGTAGCCGCTGGCACCGTCAGTCGCGCGCAGGACCCGCAGGTCGGCGGGGGAGGTGTGAGCGGCCGAGACGGCTTCCCGGGCGGCGACGAAGGCCGGTCCGGACGCAGCCCGGGTGGAGGACGGAAGGGGCTCCTCGACGGCGCCCAGGCCCAGGCCGATGCGCCAGCCGCCGAGCCGGACCAGGCAGGTCGTCGCCCAGACGGCGGCGGCGGGGGTGTCGAGGACTGCCTGGATCTCGTCCCCGACGGTGCGCTCGAAGGGCAGCCGGACACCCGCAGGCGGGCTGGACCCCAACAGGTCGAGGGCCTCCGGGACGCGGTCGCCGTGGCGGGTGCTCCGCTTCTGGTCAGCGGTCAGGACCAACATGAGTTAAGGATAGAGGTTTCATTCCTTGAAATGAAGCCTTATTGCTTCACTAATACAAATGAAGGGTCAGGGCTTACGATGCGACGCGGAAGGTGCGCCGGTAGCTCTGGGGGGTGTTCCCGACCAGGCGGGTGAAGTGGTGCCTCAGGATGGCGGCGGTCCCGAGCCCCGTGCGGCTCGCGATCTGCTCCACCGAGGCATCGGTCTCCTCGAGGAGCCGGCGCGCCAGCAGGATCCGCTGGGCGGTCACCCACGTGTGCGGCGTAGAGCCCGTCTCCGCCCGGAACCGGCGGGCGAAGGTCCGCTCGGACATCACCGCCCGGCGCGCCAGCGCCTGCACGGAGAGGTCCTCGGTGAGGTTCTCGACCGCCCACTCCAGCAGTGGCTGGAGCGAGTCCGCCTCGACGTCCGGGACGGGAGCCTCGACGTACTGCCGCTGGCCGCCGTCGCGCTGGGGCGGCACCACCATGCGCCGGGCGATCATCGTGGCGACCCGTGCCCCGAGTTCCTTGCGGACCAGGTGGAGGCAGGCGTCGATGCCCGCGGCGGTGCCCGCAGACGTGATGATGTTGCCGTCCTCGACGTAGAGGACGTCGAGCTCGACGTCGATGCAGGGGTACTCGCGCGCGAGCTCCTCGGCGTTCATCCAGTGCGCGGTCGCGCGCCGGCCGTCCAACAGGCCGGCCTTGGCCAGCGTGAAGACGCCGCTGCACAGCGACATGATCCACGCGCCGCGCTCATCCGCCGCCTGCAGCTCCCGCACCAGCGACTGCGGGATCGGGCCTTCCCGTGGCTTGGTGGCGGGGACCACGATGAGGTCAGCCTCGCGCAGCCGCTCGAAGCCGTGCTCGGTTGCGACGGTGAAGCCCATCGCGGTGGGGACCGGCTCCCCGGGCTGCTCGCTGCAGACCGCGAAGTCGAAGTTGGGGACGCCCTGGTCGGAGCGATCCATGCCGAACACCTCGCACGCCACCGCGAACTCGAAGGGCGACACGGTGTTGACGATGGGAACGGCGACGTTGCGCAGCATGCGGACAGCCTGCCACAGATATGGCAGAAAATCTATCACTGATGGCATTTCTGCCACTCGTGGCGGCATTTACCTCAGGCGCATGATTTCTGCCATGAGCATCTACATCTTCCTCGCCCTGCTGATCGCCCTCGCAGTCCTGGCCCCGTTCTTCGGTGCGGACTCCCGCTTCGACCGCGACGACCACGGCCTCCACGCGTAGCCTCCGCGCGCCCGGCCGCCCGGCCGCCCGGCCAGGCCTCTCAGCCAGGCATGTCCTGGCCAGCCCTTCCAGACCCCCACCTTCAGGCCCGCCCGGGTCGGGACTCCCCCAACCACGGCCCCTCAGGTCATCCCCTCCCAGGGATGGCCGGGGCCGCGCCCGCTCGGGAGGACGTGGGCGACCCGCTACCAGGGTCGCGTCAGGTCCAGGTTCCGCTCATCCCTCACGGGCGCCCAGCCCTCCGGGCCTAGCTCGTACTCCCACGCTGGCCCCGTCGCGGCCAGCTGTGCCACCGCGGCCAGCAGCCGCTCCACGTGCTCCTCGGTGGTCCCGAGGCCCACGCTGACGCGGACCGCGGACGCCGGCGCCGCGGCATACGGGTCGTCAAGCAGCGCATCGACGAGAAGGTGTGCGCAGAACTTGCCGTCCCGCACGCCGATCCCGTGCTCCGCCGACAGTGCTGCCGACACGAGCCCGGGCTCGAGTCCCTCGATCGTGAACGCAGCCACGGGCAGCCGCTCGTGGCCCGGGCCGAAGATCGACAGGCTCTCCACCCCGTCGATGGCGGCCAGTCCCTCCTCCAGCCGCGCGCCGAGAACCTGCTCGTGGGCCTCGATCGCCTCGCGCTGCCCGGCCAGCGCCGAACACGCCGCGGCCAGGGCGATCGCCCCGATGACGTTGGGGGAGCCCGCCTCGTGACGAGCCGGGCCGGTCTGCCAGGTCGTGCCGGCGCTGGCGACGGTCCGGGTGGCCCCGCCGCCGGCGAGGTAGGGGGCGGCGCCGTCGAGCCAGTCCCCGCGCCCGGCCAGCACCCCGGCGCCGAACGGCGCGTAGAGCTTGTGGCCCGAGAAGGCCACGTAGTCGACCCCCAGGGACCCGACGTCGATGGCGCGGTGCGGCGCCAGCTGGGCGGCGTCGAGGGCGACGCGGGCGCCGAGGCGCCGGGCCACCCGTGCGAGGTCGGCCACGGGCCACAGCTCGCCGGTGACGTTCGACGCCCCCGACAGCACGACGAGGCGGTGCCGGCCGCGGGCGGAGGCCAGCGCCGACTCCAGCAGGATCACGGCGTCGCGGGCGCTGCCCGGGACCGGCAGGCGCACCGTGCGCTTGGGGTTCCACGGCAGGAGCGCCGCGTGGTGCTCGCTCTCGAAGACGTACACCGTGGTGTCGCGCGGCAGCGCGCGGGCGAGCAGGTTGAGCGAGTCGGTCGTGTTGCGGGTGAAGACCACGTGGTCGCCCTCCCGGGCCCCCACGAAGCGGGCCACCTCCTCGCGGGCCTGCTCGTACCAGCGGCTGGTCACCTGCGAGGCGAAGCCCTTGCCCCGGTGCACGGACGAGTACGTGCGCGATGCGGCGTCGACAGCCTTCTTGACGGAGACCAGCGCAGGCGCGGACGCGGCGTGGTCGAGGTTGGCGTAGTCGACGACCGCCCCGTCCAGGGTCGGCACGGGCAGCCCGGCCGACACGACGGGCGGCAGCGCACCCGGGGAGCCGGCCGTCGACCCGGCGAGGGTCGAGCCCTCCACCTGGTCTCCGGATGGCGCGGCTGCGGGTCGGACGGCGCGGAGGCGCTCGCGGCCGGCACTCCCCGCGCGGCCGCCGGTCCCGCTGAGGCCGGTGCGACGCGAGGACGGAGGGGACGAGTGGTCGTGAAGGGTGGCGATCGACATGAGGTGTGCTCCTGGTCCGGGGGACCCTGGGAGACCTCGGGTCCGCGCTTGCCGGCGGCGGACGCAGCCGGCCCGGTCGTCACCCGGAGCACCCCGCCGCGGTGGGAGGGTTGCTGGCCAGCAAGCCGGGGCTTCGCGCTGGCGCTCATGACCTGACAGTGAAGGTAGCGGCCGTCCCCGTGGGGGCGCCAGCATCTGGGAGCCCGTTCCCGTCATGTGAGATGCGGGTAGGCCGCGGTGGGGCCGGTGGATGTCGGCTGGCCGCCTGCGTCGACGCCCCCGCGGGAGGCGCCGACGCAGGCCCCGCCAGACGCATCTCTCAGGCTGGCAGAGAACGCAGCTTGGTGTGGGCTGACCAGCGGAAATGGCCAGAAGGGGGTGTCCAACATCAGCCGTTCGCCTGATGGTGCGACGGGGGCGCATTTGCGGGGTGTCACGCGTGTGACGCGTGTTTCTGACGGGGCGATCGCGTAGCGTGCCGACCATGGCGACTCGTCCGTCCACCTCCGCGCGCTCGTCGGCGAGTCGTGGCACCTCCACGCGCCCGGCCAACCGCAAGGCCGCCGCGCCTCGCAAGGCCGCCCCGCGCGGCCAGGCGAAGGGAGGAGGCCTGCCGTTGCCGCTGCGCGCCCTGCGCGGGACCTGGATGGGGATGGCGCACGTCACCGGCGGTGTGGTCCGCCGGGTGGGGCACAGCGCGCGCGAGCTCGAGCCCGAGCACCGCCGGGACGGCTTCGGCTTCTTTCTCATTGGGCTCGCGATCGTCGTCGCGGCCCGCGAGTGGTGGGCCTTCCACGGCGTCGTCGGCGACGTCATCCACGCCGTCGTGGCCGGCACGTTCGGGCGCGTCGCGTACGCCGTCCCGCTCGCCCTGCTCGTCCTCGGCATACGCCTCCTGCGTGCCCCCGACGAGTCCAGCGCCAACTCGCGCATCGGCATCGGGCTCGTCGCTCTGGCGTTCTCGTCCTCGGGTCTGGCCCACGTCTCGCAGGGCATCCCGGACCCGCCGGACGGCGCCGACCTGATGCGCAACGCCGGGGGCATCATCGGCTTCCTCGCCTCCAGCCCGCTGGAGGCCGCGGTGTCGGTCTACGGCACCGTGCCGATACTGCTCATGCTGGGGTTCTTCGGAGTCCTCGTCATCACCGCCACGCCGGTCCACATGATCCCCGAGCGTCTCGCGCACCTGCGTGACCACCTGCTGCACCGCAGCCAGCCCGTGGAGGAGCCGGCTGCGGAGGAGAAGCCGAAGCGGCAGCGCCGCAGGATCGGCCCGGACGCCGACGGCAACCTCGACGGGGACGAGCCCTTCGAGCAGGCCGCCGTCGTGGCACCCGACGGCAAGCGCCTCCGGCCGGGCCAGAAGCGCCCGACCTCGCCCGGTGTGCTCGCGCCGAGCTCCACCACGGAACCCGGAGGCGCGGCCTCGAGCCCGGCGGTCGAGGTCAAGGCGGCGCTCGAGGCGCCACCGACGACGCCGCTCCCGCAGCGTGTGGAGCAGCTCGCGCTGGCCGGCGACATCACGTACACGCTGCCCGACAACGCCATCCTCGAGCCCGGTTCACCCCACAAGACGCGCAGCGCCGCCAACGACCGCGTGGTCGAGTCCCTGACCCAGGTCCTCGAGCAGTTCGACATCGATGCCCAGGTCACCGGCTTCAGCCGCGGCCCGACGGTGACCCGCTACGAGGTCGAGCTGGGCCGCGGCACCAAGGTGGAGCGCGTGACCGCGCTGTCCAAGAACATCGCGTATGCCGTGGCGTCGGCGGACGTGCGCATCCTCAGCCCGATCCCCGGCAAGTCCGCGATCGGCATCGAGATCCCCAACGCCGACCGCGAGAAGGTCAGCCTCGGCGACGTGCTGCGCAGCCAGGCGGCCCGTGGCAACGAGCACCCCATGGTCATGGGCGTCGGCAAGGACGTCGAGGGCGGCTACGTCATCGCCAACCTCGCGAAGATGCCCCACCTGCTCGTCGCGGGAGCCACCGGCGCCGGCAAGTCGAGCTTCGTCAACTCGATGATCACCTCGATCCTCATGCGCTCGACGCCCGACGAGGTGCGCATGGTGCTCGTCGACCCCAAGCGCGTGGAGCTCACGGCCTACGAGGGCATCCCGCACCTCATCACGCCGATCATCACGAACCCCAAGAAGGCCGCCGAGGCGCTGCAGTGGGTCGTGCGCGAGATGGACACCCGCTACGACGACCTCGCGATGTTCGGCTTCAAGCACGTCGACGACTTCAACAAGGCCGTGCGGGCCGGCAAGGTCAAGCCGCTGCCGGGCTCGGAGCGGGTCATCCAGCCCTACCCGTACCTGCTCGTCATCGTCGACGAGCTCGCCGACCTCATGATGGTCGCCCCGCGCGACGTCGAGGAGTCGATCGTCCGCATCACCCAGCTCGCGCGCGCGGCCGGCATCCACCTCGTGCTCGCCACGCAGCGGCCCTCGGTGGATGTCGTCACCGGTCTGATCAAGGCGAACGTGCCCTCGCGGATGGCCTTCGCGACCTCCTCGCTCGCCGACAGCCGGGTCGTCCTCGACCAGCCCGGCGCCGAGAAGCTCATCGGCCAGGGCGACGCGCTGTTCCTGCCGATGGGTTCCAGCAAGCCGATGCGCGTCCAGGGCGCCTGGGTCACCGAGTCGGAGATCCAGAATGTCGTCAAGCACGTCACCGAACAGCTCAAGCCCAGCTACCGCGACGACGTGACCGTCGCCGCGGCCAAGAAGCAGATCGACGACGACATCGGCGACGACCTGGACCTGCTGCTGCAGGCCACCGAGCTCGTCGTGACGACGCAGTTCGGCTCGACGTCGATGCTGCAGCGCAAGCTGCGCGTCGGCTTCGCCAAGGCCGGCCGGCTCATGGACCTCCTGGAGTCCCGCGGCGTCGTGGGTCCCTCCGAGGGCTCCAAGGCCCGCGACGTGCTCGTCAAGGCCGACGACCTGCCGACCACGCTCGCGCTCATGCGCGGCGAGGACGTGCCCGACCCGGAGCCGGTCTTCGACGGTCAGGCCCCGGTGGCGGACGGCTCGGTCGACCGCACCGACGAGGTCCCCGTCGGGGGCTACGGCGGGCGCGACCTCGGCCCGAACCTCGACGACTACGAGCAGGTCGAGGCGGAGAGCGACGAGGACGCCTGGTCGCTCACCGAGCGCTGACCCCGTCGTGGCCCGTGTGCCGGGGGAGCGCATGAGGTGCCGAGGGACACCGGGGCCGCACCCCCCGGCATACCCGGTCGTTGAAGCTGCAAGGAATAACTCGCCCACCCCACGGGGTTGGGGCATGAGTGACTGCGCCGACGACTGAGCTGACGACCGAACAGGCAACCGCCCCGCCGCAGCGGTCCTTGCGCCGTCGACCCGGTGCCCGCCCGGTCATGGTCGAGGCGCCCAAGGGCCGGTCCTACGCCAAGTTCGTCCTGGTGCTCGGCGCCCTGATCGCCATCGGCCCGCTCACGATCGACACCTATCTGCCCGCGATGCCGGCGATCGCCGACGAGCTCAGGGCCACCGAGGCACAGGTCCAGGGCACCCTCACCGGCATCCTGCTCGGCCTCGGTCTCGGGCAGTTGCTCGTCGGTCCGCTCGCCGACGCGATCGGCCGCCGGAAGCCGCTCATCGCCGGACTCGCCCTCCACATCGTCGCGTCGCTGTTCGCGGCGTGGGCCCCCACCGTCGAGCTCCTCACCACGGCCCGAGTGATCCAGGGGCTGGGCAATGCCGCGGTGTCGGTGGTCGCGATGGCCACGGTGCGCGACCTGTTCACCGGCTCTGCCGCGGCCACGCTGCTCTCGCGGCTCATGCTCGTCATGGGCATCGCCCCCATCGTGGCGCCGACGATCGGCGGCGCGGTGCTGGCCCACACCTCGTGGCGCGGCGTGTTCGTCCTGGTCTCGATGGCCGGTCTGGTGCTGGTCACGGTCGCGTCCCTGATGCTCCGGGAGACCCTCCCCGTCGAGCGCCGCCGGCGCCTCCAGCCGCTGCCGGTCCTGCGCACGTACGGCTCCCTGCTCAAGGACCGCACCTTCGTCGGGCTCGTGCTCATCTCGGGGCTGATGTTCGCCACGCTCTTCTCGTACATCGGCGGCTCGTCGTTCGTCCTGCAGGAGATCTACGGGCTGAGCGTCGCCCAGTTCGGCCTGGCCTTCGGCCTGAACTCCCTCGGCTTCCTCACCGGCTCGCAGCTCAACCCGTTCCTGCTGCGCCGCTTCGGGCCCCGTGACATCGTCCGCGCGGGTGTCAGCCTCGGCGCCGTGGCGAGCCTCGTCCTGCTCGCGGCTGCCGCAACCGGCTTCGGCGGGCTGCCGCTGATCCTGGGCCCGCTGTGGTTCCTGCTCTTCGCCTGCGGCCTGACGCTGCCGAACACCCCGGCGCTGGCCCTGACCCGCCATGGCGAGGCGGCCGGCACCGCCGCGGCCCTGCTCGGGGCCTCGCAGTTCGTCATCGGCGGCGCGGCGGCTCCGATCATCGGGGCCATGGGCTCCGACTCCGCGGTGCCGATGGCGCTGGTCATGGCCGTCACCGCGACCAGTGCTGCGCTGGTCGCGGCCCGGACGCTGCGGGTCTCGGTCCTGACGAGCTGACGCACCCGGCGGCGCGCCCGGGCGGCCGCTGGCCCCTAGGGTTGTCGCCATGTCGGAGTGGATGACCACCGTCAGGCAGCATCCCTCGGGGGTGCTGCTCGCGGCCCAGCTCGTCGCGGTCCTCGCCTACCCGTTCACGGGCGACACCCCGGTTGGCCGCGGGGTGCTCGGCGTCTTCGGGGTCTTCGTCCTCGCCGTGGCCGTGTGGGCGGTCCGCGCGACGCCGGCCCTGACGTGGATCGCGATCACGCTCGGCATCCCGGTGATGATCCTGACCGTCCTGGAGGCCCTCTACCCCGGCAACGAGGCGCTGCGGCTGTGGTCGGCCATCCTGCACGCCCTGTTCTACGGCTACACGGCCTACGGCCTCGTGCGCTACCTCTTCGACGACACCTTCGTCACCCGTGACGAGGTCTTCGCCGTCGGCGCCAACTTCACCGTGGTCGCGTGGGGGTTCGCCTACGCGTTCATGGCGGTTCAGGTCATCTGGCCGGACTCGTTCGTGTCCTACCAGGGGGAGGGCTTCCAGAACTTCCCGAACCTGCTGTTCCTGTCCTTCGCGACGCTGACGAGCGTGGGCCTCTCCGACATCATCCCCATACTCCCGCATGCCCGGTCAGTTGCCATGGTCGAGCAGGTCGCCGGCGTGCTGTACGTCGCGATGATCATCTCGCGCGTCGTCAGCCTGACCGTCCTGCACCGCCGTTAGGCAGACGCCCCGTCGAGCTCCGAGATCGTCGCCAGGCTCGGCCCGCGCTGCGACTGCAGCGCCCGAGCGCCGCTCTCGGCATCGCGCAGGACGCGCAGGATGTTGCCGCTCGTGAGCTTGGCGAGGTCGTCGTCCGACCAGCCGCGCTCGGCGAGGGCGTCGAGCAGGCGCGGGTATGCCGTGACGTCCTCCATCCCCTGGGGGAGCACCTCGACGCCGTCGTAGTCCCCGCCCACGCCGATGTGGTCGATGCCGGCGACCTCGCGGATGTGCTCGCAGTGCCGCACGACATCCTCGAGCGACGCGACCGGCTCGGGCGTGCGCGCCCGGTACTCGCGGTAGAACGGCGAGAAGGCCGCCGCGTCCGCCTGGCGGATCCCCTGGGAGGCAGCCTCCGCCACAGCCTGCGCGTGCCAGGCAGCCGCGTCCGGGTTCACGAACTTCGGCACGAAGGTGACCATGCAGACGCCACCGTTGTCGCGCAGCGACTCGAGCACGTCGTCGGGGGCGTTGCGGGGGCTGTCGCACACCGCCCGGGCGGAGGAGTGCGAGAAGACCACCGGCACCTCGCTGGCCCGCAGCGCGTCGCGCATGGTGTCGGCCGAGACGTGGCTGAGGTCGACGAGCATGCCGATGCGGTTCATCTCCCGGACCACCTCGACCCCGAAGCG
>Ga0247818_10003584_pt1 | contig 10021 bp, 7 predicted proteins | sample 13C_Glucose_Day1_FD_192424 | JGI IMG/M metagenome (GOLD analysis project Ga0247818, IMG submission 192424) | Soil microbial communities from agricultural site in Penn Yan, New York, United States - 13C_Glucose_Day1 | ecosystem: Environmental > Terrestrial > Soil > Agricultural land | place: USA...
CGAGGGCTCCGCGGTTGGGCCCCTTGTCCTCGACGTCGACCACCTGTGTCTCGCACCGCAACCGGTTGTCTGGATGCAGCGGGGCGTGAATCTCGAGCGACTGCTCACCGTGGACGACGTGCACCCAGTCGATGCCGGTGACCGGATCCCGGAACCACGGGCCGGGGTGGCCGATGACCGCTGCCATGGTGGGCAGAACCGTGAGATTGCGTTCGTAGACGTACGGGAGTTCCGCCTCGTCGGTCGGATCCGAGCCCAGACCGACCCCGAGCGCGTAGAGCATGGCATCGCGCGCGGTGTAGGAGTGCTCGGACGTCGGGAACGGATAATCGAGCAGTTTTGCGGCGTCGATAGTCATCGCGTGTTCGCCTTTCAGGCGGGGTCGTAGGAGAAGATCTGCGGCGAGGTCTCGAGCGGGACGAGGCTAGTGGCGATGGCGGGCCCGAAGTGCGAGGCCAGCGTCTCGGCGCTCCAGCCGTCCGTGCGGGTCATCGTCTTGAGTGGTCGCGGCTGGCTCATCAGCATGATCTCGTTGCCGCGCACCACGAAGATCTGGCCACTGATGTTCTCGGCCTCCTCACCGAGCAGGTAGTTGACCAGGGGCGCAACCTGTTCGGGCTTCATTGCTTTCATCCGTGCGAGCCGGGCCTTCTCGGCCGGCGTCTCGTCCGGCAGGGTTCCGATCAACCGGCTCCACGCGAAGGGGGCGATCGTGTTCGACCGGACGTTGTACCGGGCCATGTCCAGTGCGATCGACCGCGACAGGCCGACGATGCCGAGCTTGGCGGCGGAGTAGTTCGCCTGTGCAAGATTGCCGATCAGACCGGCCGTCGAGGTCATGTGGACGAACGCGCCGAACGACTGCTCGCGGAAGACTTCGGCGGCCGCCCTGCTCACCGAGAAACTGCCCTTCAGGTGCACCTTGAGTACCGAATCCCAGTCGGACTCGGGCATCTTGTGGAAAATGCCGTCGCGCAGGATGCCGGCGCAGTTCACGACGCCGTCGAGCTGACCGAATTCGTCGACGGCCGAGCGGATCATCTCGCGGGACGCATCCCAGTTGCTGATGTCCGCTGTGCTCGCCAGCGCCTGCCCGCCGGCGTCGCGGATTTCCTTCGCGACAGTCTCGGCGGGTCCGTCGTCCGCTCCGTCTCCCTGCGGCCCGGCACCCAGGTCGTTGACGACAACGGACCACCCGGCACCCGCCAACGAGAGTGCCACTGCACGCCCGATCCCACGGCCCGCTCCGGTAACCACCGCGACCCTGCTGGTCATTCGATCATCTCCTCTTCTCGACTTACACCGCTGCGCGATGTGACCGCAACGACGTGGCAACGACCACGTGACGCCGCCCACTTGACACATTAGGTTAATCTTGCGCCAGATTCCAATAATTCGCAATCGTCCCCGGAAGGAGCTCGCATGGGAGTCATCGACACCGACTGTGTCGAAGGCATAGGTGTGGTTACGTTGAACGATCCCGCACGACGTAATGCGATCACTGTCGATCTCGCCGACGAACTCGCCGACGCTCTCGCCCACTTGGAGGGCATCCCGTCAGTGAGAGCAGTCGTGGTAACCGGAGCTGGTTCGGCGTTCTGCGCGGGCGCCGACCGCGGTGCCCTGATCCACGCCGATGAACAGGTCCTCCGGCGCATCTACGAGGCGTTTCTCCTCGTCCGCAACTTCCGGCTGCCCACGGTGGCGGCCGTCAACGGCCCGGCGGTCGGGGCGGGTTTCAACCTCGCCCTCGCCTGCGACGTACGGATCGCCGCGGAGTCGGCGGCCTTCGATGCCCGGTTCATTCAGATCCCTATCCATCCCGGTGGCGGTCACACCTGGATGCTGAATGAATTGGTCGGTCCGCATGCGGCCGCCGCAGTGACCCTGTTCGGAGCAGCCGTCGACGGTGCCCGCGCCAAAGAGATCGGGTTGGCCTGGTCCTGTGTGCCAGACAGCGACCTGCTCCCCGCCAGCTTCGACTTCTGCCGAACCATCACACGCGCCCCCCGTGCGCTCGCAGTCCAGGTGAAGTCGACGTTGCGGTCATCGGCACAGTTTCGCGACCACGCCCAGGCGATGGAACACGAGCTTCGAGAACAGCTGACGAGCGTGCGTAGGCCCGAGTTCCGTGAACAGTTCAAGGTCGGCCGATGAGTACGGCCGTCGAGTCGGTGCTCGAACTCTTCACCGAATCCGTCGCCCCCGAACCAGAAGAGATCACCGCCGAACGTCACCGCGTCCGCGCCTTCCTCGAGCAGGCCACGCAATCGGGTCTGATGATCTCCGAATGCGACAGCTGGCTCTCCGGCCACTCGGCTGCTTTCTCCGCCGAACTGGGCCGGCAAGGCTGGATCGGAATGACCTGGCCCGAGCAGTACGGCGGGCGAGCGACATCGGCACCCGCACGGTTCGCCGTGATCGAGGAACTACTGGCCGCCGGCGCACCGGTGGCGGCGCACTGGTTCTCCGACCGCCAGATCGGCCCCTCTCTACTGCGCCATGGCTCCGAGGCACAACGGGAGTTCTTTCTCCCAGCGATGACCCGCGGTGAACTCTTCTTCTGCATCGGCATGAGCGAACCGGAATCCGGATCCGATCTCGGATCGGTGCGCAGCCGCGCGTCACAGACGACCGGTGGATGGCTGGTGAACGGATCGAAGATCTGGACCAGCCACGCCGACAAGGCGCATTACATGCTGGCGCTGGTCCGAACCGGACGAGTCGAGGAACGAGCTGCCGAGGCGCTGACCCAGGTCATCATCGATATGCGGCAACCGGGGATCACAGTGCGGCCCATCCGGACGTTGGACGGGCGCGAACATTTCTGTGAGGTGATCTTCGACGACGTCTTCGTCCCCGATGACAACGTGCTCGGTCGTGTCGGCGGCGGCTGGCGGCAGGTCATGGGTGAACTCGGCTTCGAGCGCAGCGGCCCGGAACGTTTCCTGTCGACGTTTCCGATGTTCGCCGCCCTCGCGTCCGACAAGGGCGAGCCGAATCAGGCGCGGGACGAAGATCTCGGGTCCGTCATCGCCCGGTTGTCCGTGCTTCGCGCGATGTCGACGCGGATCAATCATCACCTCGACGGTGCCGAGGCGCCGGGGGTGGCGGCGGCGATCGTCAAGGATCTCGGGACGACTCTCGAGAACGACACGATCGACATCACCCGACGGTGGATGGATAGCATCGCCGACCCGCAGCGGGCGTCCGATGTTTCCCGATGGTTCGCCCAGGCCCAAACCCACGCCCCTGGCTTCACCCTCCGGGGTGGCACCAACGAGATCATGCGCGGAATCATCGCGCGAGCATTGGAAGTTTCATGAGTGACTTGGATTCCTTGCTGTCGCAGCTTTTCGGTAAGGAAGACGCTTGTGCCGGTGAGAATATCGACGGGACCGCCTGGTCCAGGCTTGTCGAATCCGACCTCACCCGTGTCGGTATCGAAGACAGTCTCGGCGGCGCCGGCGGCGACTGGTCGGATGCCGCCACCGTCACCATCCGAGCGGCTCAGGCCGGAATCGCCGCCCCTCTGACCGAGTGCCTGTTCATTGCCAGCCACCTGGCCGCGAAGACCGGGAACACGCTCCCCCCTGGACTGGTCACCGCATCAGTCGCGGCGCGCGGGACCAGCACGCTGACGAAGACCACCCGGGGCTGGCACCTCACCGCAGCCTTCGAGAAGGTGCCATGGGGCAGCGTCTGCGACGAGCTGTGGGCCCTTGTTCCCACCACATCAGGGAAGGTCGCGTTCGTCCGGGTCAACCGGAAGGATCTGGTCGCGACCCCGCGACTGAGCCTGGGAACCGAACCCCGCGACGATCTCCATGTCGACACCGAGATCGGCGTCCACAACGTGATGGATGAAGACGTCATCGACGAAGTGATGCTCTTGGGAGCGCTGGGGCGCAGCTGCCAACTACTGGGCGCCCTTCGCTCGTGCCTCCGCCTCTCCCACGAGTACGTACTGGTCAGGCATCAATTCCGCAAACCCCTTGCCGCGCACCAGATCGTGCAGCACACGATCGCAACCATCGCCGAGGACGCCGCGGCGGCCGAGTCAGCCGTCATCGCGGCAGTACAGCAGCTTCCCGCACCGGGACGCTCCCCTGCCGCCCCAGCCGTCCTGGCCATTGCCGCCGCGAAAGTACAGACCTCGACGGCAGCGACCAAAGTAGCCCGAGCCGCTCATCAACTACACGGGGCGATGGGACTGACCGCCGAGCACCCCCTGCATTTCCATTCGACCAGGCTCTGGTCGTGGCGGGACGAATTCGGAACCGAAGCTCACTGGTCGGCCCAGATTGCCGACCTCGTACGCACCACATACGCCGGCGATGTTTGGGCAGCGCTGACTGTCCTCTCCTCCGGCGCCGCCCTGGGTGGTCTTGCAGCCGCGGCCACCTCCAACCTCTCGAAGGGATAACTATGAAACTCGACAATCAGGGAGTGCTCGTCACCGGCGGCGCCTCGGGGCTCGGCCTCGCCACTGCTCAACGACACCACAAGGCCGGCGCCCACGTCGTGATCGCTGACCTTCCCGGGTCCGCGGGCGAATCCATCGCCGCGGAGCTCGGCGAGCGGTGCGCGTTCGCGCCCACAGATGTAACCAGCGAAGCAGACGTGCAGGCCGCACTGTCACAGTTCACCGACGTACCTTTGCGCACCGTCGTCAACTGTGCGGGGATCGCACCTCCCAAGCGGATCATCGGCCGCAACGGTCCGCACGACCTCGACCAGTTCCGGAAGGTCATCGAGGTCAATCTGATCGGAACCTTCAACGTCCTGCGGCTCGCTGCCGACTCCATGCGCACTCACGAATTGGTGGACGGCGAACGCGGCGTCATTGTGATGACCGCGTCGATCGCTGCCTTTGACGGTCAGATCGGTCAGGCCGCCTACAGCTCGTCGAAGGCCGGCGTTCACGGACTGACCCTCACCGCCGCACGTGACCTCGCAGAACACGCGATCCGCGTCTGCTCCGTCGCACCAGGAATCTTCGAAACCCCGATGCTGCTCGGGCTTCCGCCCGCGGCCCAGAAGGCACTGGGAGCCCAGGTTCCTCACCCCAGCCGCCTCGGAAAACCGGAAGAATTCGCTCAGTTGGTCGAGCACATCGTCGAGAACCCCATGCTGAACGGAGAAACGATCCGCCTCGACGGAGCCATCCGCATGCCACCCAAGTAACGATCGACGGTGCGCTGCAACGACACATCAGCCGCCGAACCACGCCTGTAGCACGCAAGCTGGCGACGGGCTGACCCACCGCCCAGCCGCGGTGTGTCGGCCCGTCGAAGCTGACCCACACGCGCCCGCTCACTGCCCTGCCCGTGACACCCACACGCGCACCACAGCGAATGGAATCCTGCACTGCACGTTGGAGGAGAGATGACCGACATCGACTACTCAATGATCAAGTTTGCGCAAATGTGGTCCCACTACGGAGGTGGAGACGAGTACATCCTCCCCGAATTCGGGATCTCTCCGGCGTTGTTCTACCAGCGGTTACACCAGACACTGGAGAAACGATTCATCGAGGAACTCGATCTCACTGCACGATTGACACTTCGCGACTTTTGCGCCGTCAAGCTGACTCGATACGGGGTTGTACCGGTCCGGTAGGCCTGTGCGAATGTCCACTGTGGGTCATCGGAACTGGCACCGGTCCGCGGCGTCCATATCGTGCGCTATGGCTGGCGGTTTTGTTCGACGAACCATGCGGCGATCTGCGCTCGTGATGTGAACCCGAGTTTGACCAGAATGTTCTCCACATGTCCCTGGGCAGTGCGTGGTGAAATGACCAGCCTCGCCGCAATTTCTCGGTTGGTCAAACCCTCGCTCACCAATTCTGCGACCTGACTTTCACGTTGAGTCAAATCGTTCCCTGCCCCGGACCGACGGGCGGAGTGCACGAGAGGACTTTCGTTGAGAGCTAACGCAGTGGCTTCGTCGAAGTTGAGGGCCTGTCCATTCCGAAAGGCCGCTGCATATGCGGCGTCGCCGAGCCCCTTGCGGGTTCGGCGCTCGCACTGCGCGTGATAGTCGACCATGCCGGGAATGTGCACCGTCGGACCGCCCACGACCTTACGGAGTGCTCTGGCAGCGCCCATCAGCACCGCCGCTCTTTCCTCTTGCCCTTCCTCTGCCGCAATCCAACTCAACGCTTCGACGCAGAGCGCGCCGCTCACAGGATCGTCGACCCGATGGGCGATTCGTACCCCCTCCTCCAGAAGCTCGGATCCCGCTCGTGACCGTCCTTGCCGCCACGACACCAGCCCGAGAACCCACAGCGAGTACGCGCGGTACACGGACTCACCATGTTCTCGCGTGATAGCCAACACTTCCTGGTGCGATGCAATCGCCAGTGCGGCATCACCGACCAACCAGCCGGCAAGCCCCCGGGCGACCAGGGCTTCGATCCGGCGAACGAGATTCGCCTCGGGGCGGAGACCACTGAGAGCATGCTCGAAACAGGTGACCGCTTTCGCAGGCTCACCGCTGTACAACGCTAAGTTCCCTTCCACGTAGGACACGGCCGCGCTGATCTCGGCGTCGCCCAAAAGCTCGGCCAGTTCTCGCGCCTTCGCCGCCAGTGGCACTGCCGCGGCGATGTCCCCCTGCAAGCCGGCCATCTCCCCACTCAGGTACAACGCTTGAACCCGTTCCACCGTCGGAGATTCCCCGTCAGCAGCGAGGAGTCGGTCCAGCCAACGCCGGCCTTCGCTGAACAGGCCACGCGTAAACCAGAACGGGTACAGGGCGACCGCCATTCGTAGACCGACGACAGCCTCACCGGTCTCAGAGGTGCAGAACTCCATCGCATCGCGGATGTTCGGTTGTTCCTGCTGCAACCGAGTGATCCAGGCGGTCTGCTGCGGCGAAATCCACTCGGACTCTGCATGCTTCACCAACTGGAGGTACCAGTCCCGGTGCCGGCGCGCCACGGTGGAGTACTCACCGCTCTCCTGCAATTTGTCGCGGCCATAAGCACGAAGAGTCTCCAGCATGCGAAACCGCACCCCGGCAACCGATTCTTCGCGAATCAAGATCGACTTGTTAACCAGTGACTCGAGAATATCCAGGGGCGGGACTGAGCCGAAGTAACCCCCGCTCACCCCTTCCACACCCTCGAGGTCGAAGAGGCCTGCGAATATGGAAACGTGTGCCCACAACCGCTGCTCATCCGGCGTGCAAAGCCAATAGCTCCAGTCGACGGACATACGCAACGATTGCTGCCGACTCGGTGCGCCCCGGTGGCCTCTCGTCAGTAGCGCGTACCTATCGGTCAATCTGTCGCGGATCTGTGTTGCTGACATTGCCCGCAACCGCACCGCCGCCAGTTCGATTGACAGCGGCAATCCATCTACCTGTTGGCAGATCTGGGTGATGGCTGGCTTGTTGGCATCAGTCAGGTCGAAGTCGGGTACCGCCGCGTGCGCCCGTTCGACGAACAGTGCCACTGCGTCGGTAATCGTTACTCCGCGCCCAGACGGAGGAGGCGCCGTGGCGTCCGGGACCGTGAGCGGAGGTACCCTCATCACCGTCTCGCCAGCGAGGTCCAAAGATTCACGGCTGGTGGCGAGGACCTTCAGATTCGGACACGCTCGCAGCAGCGGTTCGACCAGTCCTGCAACCGCCGCGATTATGTGCTCACAGTTATCGACGATCAGCAGAAGATTCCGGTCAGAAACATACTCTGCCAGCAATATCGATGGTGGACGCGCGGAACGTTCCCGAAGGCCGAACGTGTCAGCGAAGGTGTCCGCCAAGAGCGCTGGATCTCGGAGCCGTCCCAATTCGACCAACCACACACCGTCGGTGAAAGCGCGACGCGCATCCGCGCCGACTTTCAACGCCAACCGCGTCTTGCCGACGCCACCGATACCAGTGAAGGTCACCAAACGCGATACCGACAGAAGGCGTTTGGCCTCGGCCAACTCGGTACGGCGGCCAACGAAGCTGGTCAGCTCGAGTGGGAGGTTTCCGTCCTTGCGGCGACGCGGCAGGAAGGGCGGTGACGGTGCCTCTTCTGCAGGCAGTTGTTCGTTCGCCGTCGGCGTAGCGCCACGATCCGAACCCGCCAGCACGTCCACGCGGTATGTCCGCTCCCCCGCCGGCATTGCCATATCGTCCACGTTCCGGTCGTTGTGACGCTCGACGTCGCGAAGGAGGTTTCCCAACTCTTCCGCGGATCCCGGGCGATCGGCAACGGTTCGCGCCATCGCCCGTTCAATCGTCAGGCGGAGGTCCGCCGGGAGATTCCGACCGGTCAACTCAGGGGTCGGTTCCGTCGTGATCCGCAGGAATTGTGCCATCACCTGCTCACCGCTGAGACGCTCGAAGGCCGCATGCCCGGTGACGGCACAGAACAATGTGGCGCCGAGACCGTAGATATCGGAGGAGATCGATGGAGCCTCCCCCTGAAGCACCTCCGGCGCGGTAAACGCGGGCGATCCGGTGACTGTTCCCTTGACAGTCTCAAACGCCCCAACGATGCGCGCGATGCCGAAGTCGGTCAGTTGCGGTTCCCCATAATCGGTGATCAGGATGTTCCCAGGCTTCACATCGCGGTGAAGCACACCCATCTGATGCACTGTCTCCAACGCACCCGCCAACTTGACGCCTAATCGAAGCGCTTCAGCCCAAGGAAGCGGACCGTTCCTACGGATCTCAGCTTCGAGGGATCCGCGTGAGTTGTATTGCATGACGATGAATGGGCGACCGCTGGCCGTTTTGCCGACGTCGTGAATGGTCACAATCTGCGGATGCCCTGACACACGGCCCATGGCCTGTTGTTCGCGGAAGAAGCGTGCCAAGTTCTCCGAGTCGACGTCAGCGGTCAGCACCTTGACCGCGACCGTACGGTCCAGGGAGGGCTGCCGACAGCGGAATACGACGCCGAACCCGCCACGGCCGATCTCCTGGACGTCTTCGAACCCCGTCGCAACGAGTTCCTCGGCGATCGCATAGGCGACATCCTGCTGGGTTGTGTGGGGATCGAAGTCAACCATCCACTTCAACCTCACACGGTTCCGCAATTGATACCGATCGGTCCTCTATGCCCCCTGCTACTCGAGGTTCTGACCGCTCAGTTTCAGAGTAGTCCGACCTCGCCGCAGGGTGGATCGAAACGATCGGCTCCCTCGCGGGCTGCGGTCTCGGTGCAACTGATCTGCGACTGCCACCGAGCGATCCTGGCGCCCACGGAGAGGCCGATGCCGGAAATGGCGGCGAGAACAACGATCGCGACCGGACGGACACCCCTGCGGGGCACGAGAATGGCACCGACAATCAGGACAGAAGCACCCCACCGGTATCCATGACCGCGCCCAGCGGAGAGTTGCCGCCCGTTGCCCGCCTCCTAGACAACTGGGTCACCCACCTCGGCCGGCCAGCCGAGCCCAGGTGGCCTTCGGGCAGGTTACCGAAGCGCCATTCCCGGGACGCGCGCCCTGATCGCTTCCATCGTGGCTTCGTCGGACACGCCCTGCCAGTCGTACCGCGGCGTGTATGGCGCCGTGAGGGCGCGCACCTCGTCGTCGGTGAGGTCGACGTCCAGCGATGCGATGGCGTCGTCGATCTGCATGATCGAGCCGGCCCCGACCAACGGGGCCGTCACGACGGGTTGGCGGTGCAGCCACGCAAGGGCAACTGCCGCGCGGCTCACACCGTGGTCGGCGGCGACCTGCCCGACCGCGTCGATGATCGCGTGGTTCGATGCCTCCTGATCGGGAGAGTAGAGCATGTCGGCGTACGCGCCGTCCGTCTCCGAGCGGGTGGTCGCCTTCGCGTCGTCCCAGCCGCGGGCGAGGCGGCCCCTGGCGAGAGGACTCCAAATAATGGTGCCCACGCCCTCGTCCAGGCACAGAGGGATCATCTCCCGCTCCTCCTCGCGGGCGAGCAGGTTGTAGTGGTCCTGCATCGAGACAAACCGCGCCCAGCCATGCTGCTTCTGCAGATGCAGAGCCTTCGCGAACTCCCACGCGAACATCGACGACGCACCGAGATAGCGCTCCATACA
>Ga0247818_10003588_pt1 | contig 10019 bp, 7 predicted proteins | sample 13C_Glucose_Day1_FD_192424 | JGI IMG/M metagenome (GOLD analysis project Ga0247818, IMG submission 192424) | Soil microbial communities from agricultural site in Penn Yan, New York, United States - 13C_Glucose_Day1 | ecosystem: Environmental > Terrestrial > Soil > Agricultural land | place: USA...
CCCTGCTCGGCCGCCATGGCCTGGGTGCTCAGCAGCGCGGCGGCGACCAGCGCCAGTTTGCCCGCATGCCGCCGGAGTCGAGTCGTCTTCAAGGTCAGACCTCCACGGTTGTTGTTCTTATCGTTTTTCGCACGCTTTGGTACAGCAGGTGTGCATGTGGGAGTAGTGATACAGGAACTGTGCCAGTTGCTGTATAAGCGTTGCCTTTCAAGCTCTTAGGCAGTTTCCCAGGGTTGTTCAGCAGCACGGATGGCCAATTGCAGCGTGCCATTTCGCGACAGGTTGTTTCATCCTGAGACAGGGCCTGATACGCAGGCCAATCGCCGGCAAGCCAGCTCCCACAGGTAAACCATTGCCTTGAACACCTGCGCTGTACCTGTGGGAGCTGGCTTGCCGGCGATTGGCCCTTGAAGCCACTGTTTCAACACCGTCTCACACCGTCTCAATGTGCAACAGCGCACCCTCGCAATCCGAATCTTGCATCACGGCAAAACCCAGTCAACTCAATGCCTTGCTGGCATCTGCCCACCTTGGCACGCCCATTGCGCCAGTGCCGTTCACACCCAATGACAAGAGGCACAGCCCCATGCTTTGTGAACTGCCCATCCTGCCCGCCACCCGCGCCTTTCTCGAACGCAAGCTGAAGATGCGCATCGGCGCCGACTGGCAGGACGCCGCCAGCGGTCGCACCCTGTCGTTCCGCAACCCGGCCACCGGCGAAGTGCTGGGTGAAGTGCCCGCCGCCGACGCCGAGGATGTGGACCGCGCCGTGCGCGCAGCACGCCAGGCCTTCGACGACTCGCCATGGAGCCGCCTGCGCCCGCGGGAACGGCAAAACCTGCTGTGGCGTCTGGCCGACCTGATGGAGCGCGACGCCCGCCAGCTGGCCGAGCTGGAATGTCTGAACAACGGCAAGAGCGCCGCCGTAGCCCAGGTGATGGACGTGCAACTGGCCATCGACTTCCTGCGCTACATGGCCGGCTGGGCTACCAAGATCGAGGGTAGCACCGTCGAAGCCTCCATGCCGTTGATGCCCAACGACCAGTTCCACGGCTTCGTGCGCCGTGAGGCCGTCGGCGTGGTCGGCGCCATCGTCGCCTGGAACTTCCCGCTGCTGTTGGCCTGCTGGAAGCTCGGCCCAGCCCTGGCCACCGGCTGCACCATCGTGCTCAAGCCCGCCGATGAAACCCCACTGAGCGTGCTGAAGCTGGCTGAACTGGTAGACGAAGCTGGCTACCCGGCGGGCGTGTTCAACGTGGTGACCGGCACCGGCCTGAACGCCGGCGCCGCGCTCAGCCGCCACCCCGGCGTTGACAAGCTGACCTTCACCGGTTCCACCGAAGTGGGCAAGCTGATCGGCAAGGCGGCCATGGACAACATGACCCGCGTCACTCTGGAGTTGGGCGGCAAGTCGCCGACCATCGTCATGCCCGACGCCAACCTGCAGGAAGCTGCTGCCGGCGCCGCCACGGCGATCTTCTTCAACCAAGGCCAGGTCTGCTGCGCTGGCTCGCGGCTGTACGTGCACCGCAAGCACTTCGACAATGTGGTGGCCGACATCGCCGGGATCGCCAACGGCATGAAGCTGGGTAACGGGCTGGACCCGGCGGTACAGATGGGCCCGCTGATCTCGGCCAAGCAGCAGGACCGCGTCACCGGCTACATCGAGCTTGGCCGCGAACTGGGCGCGACCATCGCCTGTGGTGGCGAGGGCTTCGGCCCAGGCTACTTCGTCAAGCCGACGGTGATTGTCGATGTCGACCAGCGCCATCGCCTGGTGCAGGAAGAAATCTTCGGGCCGGTGCTGGTGGCAATGCCATTCGATGACATCGACGAAGTGATCGGTATGGCCAACGACAACCCCTATGGCCTAGGCGCGAGCATCTGGTCCAACGACCTGGCGGCGGTGCATCGGATGATTCCGCGCATCAAGTCCGGCTCGGTGTGGGTCAACTGCCACAGCGCGCTGGACCCGGCGCTGCCGTTTGGTGGCTACAAGATGTCTGGCGTGGGTCGTGAGATGGGCGCAGCGGCCATCGAGCACTACACCGAGCTCAAGTCAGTGCTGATCAAGCTCTGATCTTCTGCCTGTACCGGCCCTATCGCCGGCAAGCCAGCTCCCACAGGTATCCACTGCCCTCAGGTCCTGTGCCGTACTTGTGGGAGCTGGCTTGCCGGCGATAGGGCCGGTACAGGGAATACAAAACAACAATAAAAACCATGGAGCAAAACCATGAGGCACACACTCGCCTGCACATTGGCCCTGCTGTTAACCGCACCCGCCAGCCAAGCCTACGAGCTGTACAACCAGCACGGCACCACCCTCAACGCCGACCTCGAAGCCCTGTTCGGCACGTTCCACAGCGACGAAAGCTTCAATCAGGCCGGCAACCGCCAACCCGGCAGCACCGCCTGGCAGGAAGGCTACGTAAAATACGGCCTCAGCGGCAGCCAGGCCCTGGCCGATAGCGGGGCCGTGTACGGCGCCTTCAACCTGCTCAGTTCCGCCACCTGGGGCGATGGCGATGCTGCCGGCCTGACCCTGGGCGATGAGCGTCGCACCGCCATCGAAGATTTGTACCTGGGCTGGCGCTCGGCCAACCTGTTCCCGGCGCTGGGCGAAGACGGCGTGGACATTTCTGGCGGCCGCCAGGTGGTGACGCTGGGTGACGGCTTCCTGATCCAGGGTGACCCGGTCAACCTCGGCAAGGTCGACCTGGGTGCCAACTTCGACCGCGGCGGTGCCTACTACCTGGCAGCACGCAAGGCCTTCGACCGCACCGCCGTGCTGCGCCTGGGCGGCAAACAGGGCTGGCGCGGCGACCTGATGTGGCTGAAGTCCGACAACCACTACCAGGCCGACACCTCGCTGGCGGTGGCCAACCTGGAACACGTCGCCGACGCCGGTACCCTTGGCCTCAGCTGGATCCGCGGCCTGGACGTGGACCAGCGCTACGCGCAGATCATGGGCCTGGAGCACCGCGACGGCATGGACACCGCCAGCCTGCGCGGGCGTGGCAACCTGGGCGTGAAAGACTTGGAACTGGCCGCCGAATACGTAACCCAGCACCGCACTGGCGGGCGCGAGAACGCCTGGTACCTGGAAGGCAACTGGACCTTTTCCGAACTGCCCTGGACACCCACTGCCACCTACCGCTACAGCCGCTTTTCGAAAGACTTCGACCCGCTGTTCTACGGCCTGAGCCGTGGCTACGGCACCTGGTTCCAGGGCGAAGTGGCGGCCAACTATGCCGGGCCGTTCAACAAGAACAGCCAGGTGCACCACGTGGCGCTGAAAGGCAAGCCACGGGACAACCTGACCGTGGGCGCGCTGTACTTCGACTTCGACACGCTGGACACCGACCAGGGCAACCTCGGTGGGCGAGAGCTGGACCTGTATGTGGAATGGATGGTCAATGACCACCTGCTGATCAGCCCGCTGGTTGGGTTCTACAAACCGGAGCGCAGTGCGGCCAATGGCGGTACGCAGCTGGGTGGGACGGACACCGGGACCTATATGCAACTGGTGGTCGGGACCTTCTTCTGACCCAAGATTTTGGGGCTGCTTTGCAGCCCAATCGCGACACAAGGCCGCTCCTGCAGGCCGTACGCAGCCCCCTGTAGGAGCGGCCTTGTGTCGCGATTGGGCCGCAAAGCGGCCCCAAAATCTCAAACCAACCCCTGCTCCCCCAACCACCGCCGCACCATCCTCTGCTGTTCACCCGCAAGCCCCGACAACACTGCCTCAACAGGCCGGCCACTACGTATTTCCCGCACCACAGGCGCCAACTCCACCCCCTGCAAATGCCACACACCCAACGGCTGGTCCGCCGTCACCACCACCTCGGCCGCATCCACTAGCCCATCACGCAGTACAGGCCGCCGCTCAATCCGTGCTGCCTGCCAATCAGCCGCCTGATGCAAGGGCTGCGCATCCGGCCAGCCTTGGCGCCCAGCCCAGAACGGCTGCCCCGCCCGGCTCTGCTCCTGCCCGTAGAAATCCCGCCCGATCCGGGCAAAGCGCAAGAACAGCTGCTCGACCCGCTGCTGGTGAAACTGCCGCGCCAGCCCTGCCCGTTCAGGCCTGCGCAGCAACGTATTGATCACCACCGGCGCCTGCAACGCCGAAGACAACGACTGGAAGATCCCGTTGCCCGACAACGGGTCAACGGCCATCGCGGCATCGCCCACGCGTATCCAGTCCTGCCCAACGCACTCACCGGCCAAAATGGCGGTGCTGCTACGTGCATGCACCTGCGCCGGTGCCAACGCCTGGGCATCGAACAGTTCGGCGACCAGCGCACTACGGGCACGCCGCGCAGCGCAGTAATCCGCCAACCCGGCCTTGCTCGGCAACCCGCTAGCGTCCTGGGTAACCTGCCAGTAACAGCGGCCATCTTCCAGCCGTGCCATCCACGCCCAGCCATCCTCCAGGCTTTCCACCGCTGAAGCAGGCGCCCCAGCGCTGCCCTGCCAGACATTGAGCAGGCTGACGGTCTCGGGCCCGCGCAGGCGGTCTGGGGTCAGCGGGGCCTGGCGGCCTCGGGCCTCGACGAGGAAATCAGCGATCAGTACCTGCCCATCGTCCAGACGAACTTGGTGACCGCCCTCGTGCACGACCTCCCGCACCCGCCCCTCGACCACACTCACGCCTGCCCGCAGAAGGTCTTCGCGCAGCGCCCGGTCAAAGCGCTGTCGGTCGAGCAAGAACTCCTGGTTCATGTGCAACTGCTGGCCGTTCCAGTGCACTTGCCGGGTGGCCGGCATGGCCGCCTGGCTCAAGGCGCCGCCAAGGCCTGCGTTACCCAAGCCCTCCAACACCCGCTGAGAAACACCTTCGACCGCAGCGAAGCGACGCCACTGCGATACCACAGTGACCGCATAGCCCAGGCGCCGTAAGCCAATGGCCGTGGCGGCACCCGCAGGGCCTGCCCCCAGCACCACAATGCGCGGCTCAGGCATGGCTGGCACCTCGTCGCTCAGGGCCGGTAAACGCTGCATTGCGGCGCAACCAGTCATGAACCTGCTGGCGGTTCATACCCGGTTCCTCATGCAGCAACGCTGCAATCCTGCCGCTCAAGGCGGCACAACCCAAGCTCGCGCCCGCCCGGCCGCCCGCCCCTACATAACCGCCAAAGTCCGCCTGCCGGGTGCCAAGCCAGGACCACTGGCCGGGCGCGCAACGGGCATCACCGGTAACCCGGACCACCCCCGGGTAGCTAGCCGGGTACACTGGCCCGCCCTGCGCCGGGCTGGATGCACACAACAGCACACCCGCAGCCAAGGCCTCGGTGCAGGCCTGGTGCAGTACAGGCCGGTCCTGCTGCAAGCCCAGGCTGAGGTTGACCAGCGTTGCCCCCGCCTCCAGCAGCCACAGCAGCGCAGCGGCCACCTGCAAGGCGCTGGTGCTGGCCTGGGTGCTGAACACCTGGGCCACCAGCACCGGTACCGGCCCGGCCTCATGCTGCAAGCTGGCAAGCACCTCACGGCCGTGCCCCAACTGGTCGGGCAGCATTTCGCCTTCTCGCAACTGGCCGTCCTCCAGCCAGAAACGGCGGGCGTCGAGCACGCCATTGGCCTGCTCAGGCGAGCAGCCGCTATCGATGACGCCAATGCGCAAGTCAGTGCCCATGCTTGACCACCTCCTGGGGCAGCACCTGCAACTGGCCATCATGCAGCTGCAAGTGCAGGTCGGCATCGGCCAATGTCGAAGCCCGGTGGCTGATCAGGATGCGCGTGCGGCCGGCGAACAGTTGGTCGATGGCCGCGATCACTTCGCGCTCGGTGGCTTCATCCACCGCCGAAGTGGCCTCGTCCAACACCAGAATCGCCGGGGCCTGCAGCACCGCCCGGGCGATCGCGATGCGTTGCTTCTGCCCGCCGGACAACTGCTGGCCACGCTCACCCAACAAACCATCCAGGCCCAGTGGCAGGCTGTCGACCAGGCTGTCCAGCCGTGCCAGGCGCACCACCCGCTCCAGCTCTGCACGGCTGGCCTCGGGCACGCCGTAGGCCAGGTTCTGCGCCAGGGTGCCACGGAACAGTACGATGTCCTGGCTGACCACCGCGATGCGTCGGCGCAGCGCGGCCAGGTCCAGCTCGCGCAGGTCGGTGCCGTCCAGCAGGATGCGCCCGGCGTCGGGGTCGTAGAAGCGTTGCAACAGGTCGATCAGGGTCGATTTGCCCACCCCCGAGGCACCACTGATGGCCACCTTCAGACCGCCCGGTACGCACACCTGCACGTTGTTCAGCACCGCCCCTTGCCGCCCTGCGTGGGCAAAGCTCAATGCCTCAAGGCGCAACTCACCTGGGCCATCTGGTATAGGCCGCGGGTTGGCCGCAGGGCGCACCGCCACGGCCTCCTGCTTGAGCTCCATCACGCGCCCCAGGCTCACGGCCATGCGCTGTACCGCCACGTACAGCCCCAGCAGGCTCTGCACCGGCCCTACGGCCATGCCCATGTAGGTCGAAAAGGCGATCAATGCACCCAGTTGCCAGGTGCCCTGGATCACCCACCAGCCACCGACCAGAAACGCACAGGCGCGGCACCACGAGGTCAGGGTGCCGGGGATGGCCTGGGTGAAGAATTCGGTCACCTGCACCTTGAGCAGCTGGCGCATATAGCCCTGGCCCAGCTGGTCCAGGCGCCCTGCCTCACGGTCTTGCTGGCCGGCGGCCTGGATAAATTTCATCGCCGGCAGGGTCTCGACCAGGAACGACGACACATCCGCCGAGCGTTCGCGCAGGTTGCGCACTTCGCGCTCCACCTTGCGCCGCATCCAGCGCAGCCACAGCACTTCGATCGGCACCAGCAGCGCCAGCAGCAACGACAACTGCCACGACAGCATCAACATCAACGCCACCGCGCCCACCAGGCCAATCACGGCAGACACGGCCGAGAACAGCGAGTCCACGGCAAAGCGCTGTATCTCCGCCACGTCGCCATCCAACCGCGAAAGAATGTCGCCGGTGCGCCGCCGCCCGTAGAAAGTCGGCGACAACTGCTGCAAATGGCGGTAAAGGTCATCACGCAAGGCGAACAGAATGCGCCCCGACAAGCGCGTATGCAGGTAGCGGTTGATCCCGGCCAGCACAGTGCCCACCAGCCCCGCGCCAATCATGATCGCCGCCATATGCCAGAGGGTCTGGTAATCCTTGGCCAGCAGCCCATCGTCGATGAGGGTCTTGACCAGCCAGGGTTGCGCCAGGGCCAATAGCGAGGCACCCAGCGACAAGCCCAGCAACAGGCCGATAGCCCGCCGATGAGGGCGGACGAAACCATACAGCCAGGCCAGAGCCTTGCGCATGAGTACAGGGTCGCTGGACTCCACCAGCCTTGCGAACAGGCCGCCCACGTCAGCCGCGCAACTGCTTGAGTTTGCGGTACAGCGTCGCCCGGCTGATCCCCAGCGCCTCGGCCGCAGCCGAAACGTTGCCCTGATGGCGCGCCAGCGCGCTGCGGATCAGCTCCAGCTCGTTGTCCTTGAGGCTGCCAGAGGGCGCCGTGCCGCTGGCCAGTTCGTCCAGCATGCAGTCGGTGAGGTGGTCCAGGGTCAGCACCTGCTCGCCGTCCTCGCGCATGGCCAGGGCCGTGCGTACCACCATTTCCAGCTGGCGGATGTTGCCCGGCCAGTCGAAGCCTTCGAGCAATGCGGCCAGTGCCGGGTCCAGGGTCACGCCACGGGCATCGGCCTTGTCCAGCAGGCCCTGGATGATCGCGGCCAGGTCATCGCGCTCGCGCAGCGCCGGCAGGCGCAGCGACACACCATTGACCCGGTAGTACAAGTCTTCGCGAAAGTGCTGCTCCTGCACCAGGCGCTTGAGGTCGCGGTGGGTGGCGCAGATCAGCGCCACGTCGATATCCTGCTCGTCCCCCGCCCCCAGCGGCGCCACTCGCCGCTCCTGCAGTACCCGCAACAGGCGCGCTTGCAGGGCCAGCGGCATGTCCCCGATTTCGTCGAGGAACAGCGTGCCACCATGGGCCTGCATCAGCCGCCCGACCATGCCGCCCCGGCGGGAGCCTGTGAAGGCGCCCTCGCGGTAGCCGAACAGCTCGGACTCGATCAAGCCTTCGGGGATGGCTGCACAGTTCACGGCCACAAACGGTTTGTCAGCGCGCGGGCTGGCCTGGTGCAGGGCCCGGGCGACCACTTCCTTGCCGGTACCGGTCTCGCCCAGCAGCAGCACTGGCAGGCCATTGCCCAACCCTTGGCGGGCCATGCGCAGGTTGCGCGCCAGACGTGGATCGCCACCGGCCAATGCATCGAGCGCGGGAGACTGCTTGCCGAGCGTCGGTTTGCTGGCTGGCGTACTGCTATTCACCCGGCCATGACGCGGCAACTGCAAAGCACGGAAGTAGAACTCGCCTTTAGCCGTCTGCACACTGCTCACCCCGCCCTGCCACAGGCGTGCAATAAACGCGGGTGAACGTTCGCCGAGCAGGTCCGTACTGTGCCGGCCGATCAGCTCATGGCGCGGCACCTGCAATAGCTGGCAGGCACTGTCGTTGGCCGCCAGCACCTCACCGTCCAGGCTCAAGGCCAGCAGGCCATGCCAGGCACTGTTGAGGTATTGCGGGCGGCTGTGGAAGGCCAGCACCAGTTGCTCCGGGTGGCACAGGCCGAACATACGGCTTTCGATGTTGCCGGCGGCCAGCATCAGCGTCGACAGGCTGTCCTGCGGCTGCGCCATCACCCCTTCGCGGGTGATGTCGAGCACACCGATCACCTCCCCACGCGGGTCGCGCAGGGGCACCGAAGTGCAGGAGAACGGGCTGAGGCGGTCGAGGTAGTGTTCGCCGCAGTTGATCAGCGTCGGCCGGCCTTCCACCACCGCCGTGCCAATGGCGTTGGTACCGCGCAGCGACTCGCTCCAGCAACTGCCTGGGTGCAGGTCGCGCAAGCCCTCGCGCTGCAACACGTGCTTCTGCCCTTCGATGGCCAGCACGTTGGCCTGGGCATCGCCAAGGATGACGATACCGGCCTTGCCCTGGCGTGCGACCAGGTAGTCCAGCTCCGGGGTGACGGCGTCGAGCAACAGGCGGTTGCGCTCCAGCAGCATGCGCAGGTCATGGCCCTGCTCCAGGCCCAGGCCGACCTGCTCGCCCTGCAGGCAATCCAGGCCGTGGCCCAGGCTACGGCGCCAGGAAGCGTCTATCTCGTCGCGCAGCATGCCCAGCGGTAGTTCGCCTTCGCTGGCCAGCTTCAGGCGGGCCTGGCGGGATTCGTGCAGCGGGTCGTGGGCGTTTGTTATTAGTTGTCGCGCCATTTTCTACTCCGGCTGTGCCCTGCAAGGTGGCGGGGTACGGGCTTGGGAATTTTCCGCAGTGTGCGGGAGAAATGGCTGGGCGTCATCTGGTTGATGGGTTGAGGGGGGTGTCATGGATCGCCGGGTGTTCGGCTGAGGTTTTGTGTGGGCGCATGAATCGAGCGCCGCCCGCGCGGCGCATCGCGACACAAGGCCGCTCCTACAGAGACCGCGTGATCTTAAGATCGGCGCCTTACCTCTTAAGGTGGGCTTGCCCTCAACCCCCTCACGGTCAACTGTTGCCCCTCTACCCCATCCAGCAGCGCCTCCACCACCGCCTTGGCCGAATCCAGCCCATGGTCGTTGCTCAACAGCAGATCACGACAGGTCCCCTTGGCCAATTCCAACGCCTTGAGGTTTGTCGCAAACGCCCCTTTCAGCAGCGTGGACAGGTGCACTAGCGCATCTTCGTAGTCCACCCCAGAACGCACGGCAAACAGCGGCGGATGGCTGCATTCGCAAGTCGAGAAACTGGACGATGCCGTGGTGGCGCGGGCGGGAGGATCAGGTAAACCTTTTGTCATTGTGTCGCTCCTTGATTCACTGGAGCCGCCACACAACGTGACCAAACGAATGGGTGGCGACTGTACGCGGGTTGGTCAACCGGGAATCAAGGAAACCGGCGCGCACGGAGGCGCCCCACGCACAGCCGCCATAAAACGAAGCAGACGGACACAAAAAAGCGCCAACTGTATCGCAGAGCGGGCGCTTGT
>Ga0247818_10003589_pt1 | contig 10019 bp, 9 predicted proteins | sample 13C_Glucose_Day1_FD_192424 | JGI IMG/M metagenome (GOLD analysis project Ga0247818, IMG submission 192424) | Soil microbial communities from agricultural site in Penn Yan, New York, United States - 13C_Glucose_Day1 | ecosystem: Environmental > Terrestrial > Soil > Agricultural land | place: USA...
CGGGTCGTGCCCGGCGGTTTGACCCGTGTCGCCCTGCGTGAAGGCTCCCTGGTGGTGAACTCCTCCCAGGGCGGCGGCACCAAGGACACCTGGGTGGTCGAGGATTGAAGGAAGCCTGCCATGTTAAGTAGAACTGCCTCGGATTTGTATTGGATGTCGCGTTACCTGGAGCGGGCGGAAAACCTCGCACGGATGCTCGACATCAGTTATTCGCTGTCGCTGATGCCACAGGATGGTCGCGGTGACGGCTTGCACGAACTCGCCATGCCGTTGCTGATTACCGGCACCCTGGACGATTACCTGGAGCGTCATGGCGAGCTGCATGCCGAACGGCTGCTGCATTTCTTCGCCCTGGACGCCGCCAACCCGGCCAGCATCTACAGCTGCCTCGGCGCGGCGCGGGCCAGCGCCCATGCGGTACGTGGGCGAATCACCGCCGACATGTGGGAAAACATCAACGCCACCTGGCTGGAAATTCGCGGGATCGCCAACCAGGGCTTGAGTCGCTACGGCATGAGCCGTTTCTGCGAGTGGATCAAGGAACGTTCCCACCTGTTCCGCGGCGCGTCCTACGGCACGATCATGCGTAACGATGCGTTCCGCTTCATTCGTCTGGGTACCTTTATCGAAAGGGCTGACAACACCTTGCGCCTGCTCGATGCACGCTACGAAATGGCCGGCGACCAGGCCGAAGCGGTCAGCGACGGCACGGCCCACGCCTATTACCAGTGGAGTGCCTTGTTGAGGGCCTTGTCCTCGTTCGAGGCCTACACCGAGATATACCGCGACGCGCCCGGTGCCCGGCATGTCGCCGAACTGTTGCTCCTGCGCGCCGACGTCCCGCGTTCGTTGCGGGCCTGTACCGAAGAGATCGACCAGATTCTCGCCCAGCTGCCGGGCGCCAACGGCCGCCCCGCGCAACGCCTGGCGGCGGAAATGGACGCGCGCCTGCGCTACACCGGCATCAGCGAAATTCTCGACGAAGGCCTGCACACCTGGCTGACCGAGTTCATCCCGCTGGTGCGCCAATTGGGCAACGCCATTCACAGTTCTTACCTGGAGGCTGCATGAGACTTTCCATTAGCCACGAGACCACCTATCACTACGAAGATCAGGTGCGGGCGAGCATCCAGTACTTGCGACTGACCCCCCATGACAGCGAGCGCCAGCACGTGCTCAGCTGGCAGCTCGACCTGCCGCGCCCGGTGCGCGCGCAACTGGATCCGTTTGGCAACATCCTGCATGTATTGACCCTGGACGAGCCCCACGAGGCCATCATCATCGGTGCCCGGGGCCAGGTGGACATCGATGAGTTGCGCGAAGCCGAGCACGAGAGCCAGTCGGCGCTGCCGTTCCTGCGTTTCACCCGGCTGACCGAAGCCGACGAAGCCCTGCGCGCGTTTGCCCGCAAGCACTGCAAGCAACGCCGGGATCGCACGGCGCTGATCGACTTGATGCATGGCTTGAACCAGCACATGACCTACACCCCGGGCTCTACCGTCGTGGACACCAGCGCCTCCCAAGCCTTCGCCGGGCGTTCGGGTGTATGCCAGGACCACACCCATGCGTTCCTCGCCTGCGCCCGCAGCCTGGGCATTGCGTCGCGTTATGTGTCGGGCTATCTGTACAGCGAGGACTGCGAGCACCTGGCGAGCCACGCCTGGGCTGAAGCCTGGCTCGATGATGCCTGGTACAGCTTCGATGTGACCAATGAACTGGCCCGGCCCGAGCGCCACCTGAAACTGGCGGTGGGCCTGGATTACCTGGACGCCTGCCCGGTGCGCGGCATGCGTCGGGGTGGGGGGAGTGAGCAGATGCATGCGAAGGTGTTCGTTTCGCCGACGCCGATGCCGCTGCTGGCGCCTGTGATTTCGGTGCAACAACAGTAACCCGGAACATCGCATACCCCTGTAGGAGCTGGCTTGCCAGCGAAGGGGCCGTCACATTCAACATCATTGTTGCCTGTGACGCCGCCTTCGCTGGCAAGCCAGCTCCTACAGGGGATAAGTGTCAGGGCTTAACTTTGCGCCCCGCCATATGCTTCAAATACCCCACCAACATCTCCAGGTCCCCGTCCGGCAACACCGCCGCCGTAAACCCGGGCATCTTCGCCTGCGGCCACTGTCGCAAACCCTGCGGGTCACGAATGTAACGCGTGAGGAAATCCGCCCCGAAGTACTCGGTCGGGTTGAACGGAATATTCAAATCCGGCCCGAACTGCGCATCCCCGGCGCCATTGAGCCGATGACAGGCCAGGCAGTTCTTCTGGAACAGCGCAAAGCCCTTGTTCACAGGATCATCCGCCGCCAGCGCAGGGTCTGGCAGCAGGGCAGGGAAGCGCTGCGCCACCGGTGCCATGCGCTTGATGCTCGCCACTTCGAACGGCCATTGCTCGGGACTGATATTGCCCGCCTGCGGATCGGTCCAGACCAGATAGAACGGCCCCGCACTGTGCTTGCCTTCGGACAGTGCCGGCCAGGGTTTGGCCGGGTCTTCAATCGCCAGCCAGGCCCGCGCACCCTTGGCACTGAGCAGCGGCGCCGCCGACAACTCTGCCGCAAATCCGTCCAGTGCCACGGCTTGCAGATGATCCTCAGGCTTGATACCCGTCAACAATGCCGCCACGGGAACAGCGCGATAGCTCATGTCCCGCTTGTAGGAAACGTCGTTGGTGACGGTAATGGTCTGTACCTGAGGATGCTTGAGCAATTCCTCGGTCTGCCAGGTGCGACTGTTCGCGCCCAGCTCCAGGTCCAGCTGTGCGGCAAGGAGGGGCGTGCTCAGCAGCAGGGCCCCGAACAGAATGAGTGTTTTCAAGTGATCGCCGTCCATGTCGTAGGAGTGCCATAAAGGTTGGCACACCCACGCTGGCCCGGGTAGCGAGCCAGTCACATTTTTAATGAGGCGATATAAAAAACCCGACGCCGTATTTACTAAAGACCGACTAGCCGATCACCTTGGTCAGGTTCGGCAAAATCAACAACAGCGTGGTGGCGAATAGAATGAGCCCGGCTTGACGAACTTTCGATTGTTTGAACATGGCTGACCGCCTTTTTTTTTGTTATTTCCTGATGCCTGCCTGCATAGCTCCATGACGGCAAGGCGTTGCACTTCCTGTAGAACGAGCGCCTCGGCAAAACCCGACGACAACTTCGTACAACTTCACATTAGAGCCCGCGTCACCCTTGCTTTAGATCCATTTCATCTGGAGTTGATATTAAATGCTCTTAAAACGATATGAGGCCTATTGCCAGCTTGTTGGGCGCCCGTTTGCTAGACACTTCGCGTCCTGAATCGGTTAATCCCATAGCTCACTACCGTTCGTCTGAGCGTGAGCGTCAATGCGGCTGAGCGTTGCGGTCATTGAATCGGTTGCGGCTCGGCATAAGGTGAGCGAGCAAAGATTTTAAGTACCTACCAAGTACCTACTCACCATCAGGTTCGAGAACGTCATGACCCAAGCTTTGATTTTCGACGCGTTACGCACGCCCCGGGGCAAGGGCAAGGCTGACGGGGCCTTGCACAGCGTCAAACCGGTGAATCTGGTGGCCGGGCTGCTCACCGCGTTGCAACAGCGCACCTCCCTCGACACCAGCCAGGTCGATGACGTGGTGCTCGGCTGCGTGACGCCGATCGGCGATCAAGGCGCCGACATCGCCAAAACCGCGACCCAAGTGGCCGCTTGGGATGTCAGCGTGGCAGGCGTGCAGATCAACCGCTTCTGCGCCTCGGGGCTGGAAGCCGTGAACCTTGGTGCGATGAAAGTCCGTTCCGGCTTCGAAGACCTGGTCGTGGTCGGCGGCGTCGAATCCATGTCGCGCGTGCCAATGGGCAGCGACGGCGGAGCCTGGGCATTGGACCCGGAAACCAATCTGCATAGTCATTTCACCCCTCAAGGCGTGGGCGCCGACCTGATCGCCACCCTTGAAGGCTTCAGCCGGGACGACGTCGATGCATACGCGCTGCACTCCCAGCAGAAGGCCGCACGGGCGCGCGCCGACGGTTCGTTCAACAAGTCATTGGTGCCGGTGCAGGATCAGAACGGCATCATCCTGCTCGATCACGATGAGTTCATCCGCGCCGAGTCGACCCTGGAAGGCCTGGGCAAGCTCAAGCCGAGCTTCGAGATGATCGGGCAAATGGGCTTCGACGCCACCGCGCTACGGGTCTACAGCCACGTGGAGCGAATCAATCACGTGCACACCCCGGGCAACAGTTCCGGGATCGTCGATGGCGCGGCCTTGATGCTGATCGGTTCCGAAGCCAAGGGTAGGGCATTGGGCCTGCAACCACGGGCACGGATAGTCGCCGCGGCAGTCACCAGCACCGATCCGACCATCATGCTCACTGGCCCTGCGCCGGCCACGCGCAAGGCGCTGGCCAAGGCCGGGTTGCGGGTCGAAGACATCGACCTGTTCGAAGTCAACGAAGCCTTCGCCTCCGTGGTGCTCAAATTCATCAAGGACATGGCCATCGACCCGGACAAGGTCAACGTCAATGGCGGCTCCATCGCCATGGGCCACCCACTCGGTGCAACCGGGTGCGCGATCCTCGGCACGCTGCTCGATGAACTGGAAACCCGGCGCCTGCGTTATGGCCTCGCGACCCTGTGCGTCGGCGGCGGCATGGGCATTGCCACCATCATCGAACGCCTCTGAGCCCCGACTTCAAGGACATACCGTATGAGCGAAGCCATTCGTTACGAAAAGGGGCAGGACCAGATCGTCATCCTGACCATCGACATGCCGGGCCAAAGCGCCAATACCATGAACGCGGTGTACCGCGAAGCTATGGCCGCCTGCGTCGCCCGACTGATTGCGGAGAAGGACACGATTGCCGGCGTCATCATTACCTCGGCCAAGAAAACCTTCTTCGCCGGGGGCGACCTCAATGAGTTGATCAAGGTCGGCAAGCCCGAAGCCAAAGCCTTCTACACCATGGTCCTGAACCTCAAGGGGCAACTGCGCACCCTGGAAACCTTCGGCAAACCGGTGGTTGCCGCGATCAACGGCGCAGCGTTGGGCGGTGGTTGGGAAATCTGCCTGGCCTGTCATCATCGCGTGGCGCTGGACGATCCATCCGTACAACTCGGCCTGCCCGAAGTGACCCTGGGTCTGCTGCCGGGTGGCGGCGGAGTGGTGCGTATGGTGCGCATGCTGGGCATCGAGCAAGCCCTGCCATACCTGCTTGAAGGCAAGAAAATCCGCCCGCAACAGGCCTTGCAGTCAGGCTTGATCGATGAATTGGCAAAAGATCGCGACGAGTTGCTGAGCAAGGCGCGCGCCTGGATTCTTGCCAACCCGACGGCGGTTCAACGCTGGGACGTGAAGGGGTACCAGATCCCCGGTGGTACACCTTCGAACCCGAAAGTCGCGCAAATGCTTGCCATCGCGCCGTCGATCCTGCGTAGCAAGACCCAGGGCTGCCTGCCCGCGCCGGAGAAAATCCTCTGCGCCGCGGTTGAAGGCGCCCAGGTGGACTTCGACACCGCGCACCTGATCGAAACCCGTTACTTCACCGAACTGACCACCGGCCAGGTCGCGAAGAATCTGATCGGCACCTTCTGGTTCCAACTCAACGAAATCAATGCCGGCGGTTCGCGGCCCCAGGGTTTTGCGCCCTATGCGACGCAGAAAGTCGGGGTGCTCGGCGCCGGGATGATGGGCGCTGGTATCGCTTTCGTCAGCGCATCGGCCGGTATTGACGTAGTGCTCAAGGACATCGACCTCGCGGCAGCAGAGAAGGGCAAGGCCCATTGGGCGATGCTGCTGGACAAGAAAGTCGCTCGCGGCCAACTGAGCCAGGCGCAGCGTGAAGCGATTCTGGCGCGAATCCACACCACCGACAGCAATGCGGATCTGGCCGGCTGCGATCTGATCATCGAGGCGGTATTCGAAGACCGGGAGTTGAAAGCCAAGGTCTCCTCGGCCGCGCAAAAAGTTGTCGGGCCGAAGGCAGTGATCGCCTCCAATACCTCGACCTTGCCCATCAGCGGCCTCGCCACTGCAGTGCCGGACCCGACGAAGTTCATCGGCCTGCATTTCTTCAGCCCCGTGGAGAAAATGCCCCTGGTGGAAATCATCAAAGGCGCACAAACCAGCGACGAAACCCTGGCCCGCAGTTTTGATTTCGTCCTGCAAATCAGGAAAACGCCGATTGTGGTCAACGACAGTCGCGGTTTCTTCACGTCGCGGGTGTTCGGCACCTTCACCAACGAAGGCATCGCCATGCTCGGCGAAGGCGTGAGCGCGCCGATGATCGAGGCCGAAGCGCGCAAGGCCGGCATGCCGATCGGCCCTCTGGCAATCTCCGACGAAGTTTCCCTCAGCCTCATGAGCCATATCCGCCAGCAAACGGCAAAAGACCTGCAAGGGGAGGGGAAACCGCTGATCGAACATCCGGCGTTCGCCGTGATTGACTTGCTGCTCAACGAATACAAGCGTCCGGGCAAGGCCGCTGGCGGCGGTTTCTATGAGTATCCGGCCGGTGGCCGGAAACAGCTGTGGCCAGGGCTGAAAACCCGTTTCGAAAAAGCCGACCGGCAGATTTCACCGAAGGACGTGCGAGACCGGTTGTTGTTCGTGCAAGCCATCGAAACCGTGCGCTGTCTGGAAGAGGGCGTGCTGACCTCGACGGCGGATGCCAACGTCGGCTCGATCTTCGGGATCGGGTTCGCGGCCTGGACCGGTGGCGCATTGCAGTTCATCAACCAGTACGGTGTGAAGGATTTCGTCGCCCGCGCCCAGTACTTGGCCGGGCAATATGGCGAGCGATTCAATCCACCTGCGCTATTGCTGGAGAAAGCCGCAAAAGGGCTGACGTTCTAAGGGACCGATGATGCATTCCGGACTTGCCTCGCCACCCTGTTTCGAGGCACGCTCTGGGTGTGCATTATTCCCATCACGTGTCAGGTATTTTTTATGTCGTTACGCATCTGCATTCTGGAAACCGACATTCTGCGTCCAGAACTGGTCGATCAGTATCAGGGTTACGGGCAGATGTTCCAGCGTCTGTTTTCGCAGCAACCCATCGCGGCCGAGTTCACCGTCTACAACGTGATGCAAGGCGAATATCCCGGCGATGAACTGACCTTTGACGCTTACCTGGTCACGGGCAGCAAGGCCGATTCCTTCGGTACCGACCCCTGGATCGAAACCCTCAGGGCTTACCTGCTCAAGCGCTATGAGCGCGGCGACAAATTGCTGGGCGTGTGCTTCGGCCATCAATTGCTGGCGTTGCTGCTGGGCGGCAAGAGCGAGCGCGCGACCCAGGGTTGGGGCGTCGGCACGCATAACTACAAGCTCGCTGCCAAGGCGCCGTGGATGAGCCCGGTGCGGGAAGAACTGACGTTGTTGATCAGTCACCAGGACCAGGTGACGTCGCTACCGGAAAACGCCACCGTCATTGCCTCGAGCGATTTCTGCCCGTTCGCCGCGTATCACATCAACGATCAGGTGCTGTGCTTCCAGGGGCATCCGGAGTTCATTCACGATTATTCGCGGGCGTTGCTGGATATTCGGCAGGAGGCCTTGGGCGAGCAGGTGTACAGCAAAGGCATGGCGAGTCTGGAGCATGAGCACCATGGCGCTACGGTTGCGGAGTGGATGATGCGGTTTGTGGCGCATAAGCCGGATGCTGAAGCGGCTAAAAGCTGAGAGCTAAAAGCTTCGCTGGCAAGCCAGCTCCTACAGGGGACCGCGTTCCATTGTAGGAGCTGGCTTGCCGGCGAATGCTACAGACGCCTCGGTCTCGGCTACAACCACCCGGATTTTTTGAAACTCGCCCACAAACTCACACACCCCACCGCAATAAACCCCAATACCCCAAAATACCCGTAATGCCAGGCCAACTCGGGCATGTTTTCAAAGTTCATCCCGTAGACGCCAGCCACCGCCGTCGGAAACGCCAGGATCGCGGCCCATGCGGCAAACTTGCGCTGCACCACGCTCTGCCGTGACGCCTCCAGCAACACCCCGACCTCGATCGTCTGACTGGCAATGTCCGCCAGGGTCGTCAGGTCTTCCATCTGCCGTGTCACGTGGATCTGCACATCGCGAAAATACGGGCGCATGTTCTTGTCGATGAACGGGAAACTCAGTTTCTGCAGTTCCTCGCCGATTTCCACCATCGGTGCCGCGTAACGGCGCAGACGCAGGACGTCACGGCGCAGGCTGTGGAGTTTTTGAATGTCGCGCTCGTTCAGGGAGCCGCACATGACATTGCGTTCCAGCTCGTCGATTTCGGCGTGGATCGCTTCGCCCATGGGCTGGTAGTTTTCGATCACGAAGTCGAGGATGGCATAGAGCACGAAGTCTTCGCCGTGCTCCAGCAACAGCGGCCGCGCCTCGCAGCGCTGGCGCACATAGGCATAGGACGCCGAGTGACCATTGCGTGCGGTGATGATGTAGCCGTTGCCGGCAAAGATGTGAGTCTCGATGAACTCCAGTTTGCCTTCGTTGCGGATGGGCGAATAGGTGACGATAAACAGGGCGTCGCCGAAGGTTTCGAGTTTCGGTCGACTGTGTTTTTCCAGGGAATCTTCTATGGCCAGTTCATGCAGGTTGAACTGGCGCTGCAGATTTAACAGCTCCTGGGCATTCGGCTCTTCAAGGCCGATCCAGACAAAATGGCCTGGTTTCGCCGCCCAGGCAGCGCCCTCGTCGAGGGTGATATTGGTGACTTTCTTACCGGCGCTGTAAACCGCAGCAGCAACAACTCTACCCATGATTCAGGTTCACTTCTTATTTGCAGGTGGCAGTGGCAGGCATTGTTCAGCTTAGCCTTGTCTGCTGCTTGAGAGTCAGCAAAGTCTGCAGAGTTCGCAGGCAAAAAGCTCGCGGGCAAAAGAAAACCCGCGCCAGGCGGGTTTCTTTCAAGCGGCTTGCAACTGCCGGTCCATCGAGGCGATGCACTCGCGCATCTGCTCGCGGCACTGCTCAATCAGCAGCGGCATGTCCTCCAGGCTCAATCCCGCCGTAGGAATCGCCGGCAGCGAGCGGATCAGAATTTTCCCACTGCGCCAACGGTTCAAGCGCATGTGTTTGACGTAAGTGCTGACACACACCGGCACGATCGGCACGCCTGCGGCAATCGCCATCTGGAACGCGCCTTTCTTGAACGGCAACAATTCTTCACCGAGATTACGCGTGCCTTCCGGAAACACCCAGATCGAAGTGTCTTCATTTTGCAGGGTATGGGTGGTGGTCAGCATCGACTGCCGCGCCTTCTGTGCATTGCCACGATCAATCAATACATTGCCCGCCAACCAGAACAGCTGGCCGAACAGCGGCACCCACTTCAGGCTTTTTTTGCCGATACACACGGTGCGGCGCGGCACTACATTGCCGAACACGAACAGGTCGTAGTTGGACTGGTGGTTGGCGATGATCACGCAGCTGTCGGGTTTATCCATCAGCGGCCCGACCTCGGCTTTCACCCGCAAGCGCAAGATACCCATCGCCGGCCACGCATACAGTCGCGCGCACAGACGGCTGTTATCCGGGTTGAAGGGGCGGCACAGGCCCAGCAGTACGCCAAGTACACCGGCTAATATAAAATGCAGGCCCATCAATAACATACGAAATACAAACAGCATCTACAGGCCCCACCGGGACAAAAGGTGGCGCAGTGTAAGGATGTGCACTGATTTCGGCAATTGCAGCTATAGAGTCAGGAGATGGCCGATGTTTGAGTGCATGTTTCTGGCTTGTCGGTCAGGTGCGGTTTAGGGCTGCTACAGGCTTTTAAACAGGAGCGAGATGATCGATGTGGATTGTGTGTATATCCGTTTCTGCGGTAACGGCCGCTGACGGTTCCGCCCTTACGGCGGGTCACTTGGAAAAGCGCCAAGTAACCAAGCGCTCTTGCCACTTTCGTTCGGTGCCTCGCCTAGGCTCGGCATGCCCTCGCTCCGGTCCTGCTCCGTGGGCCCGCCGCCATCGGCCATCCATGGCCGGGGGCGGCTAACCCGGCATCCATGCCGGGTTGCCCACTGCGCAGAACCTCCACTCGGCCTCTCG
>Ga0247818_10003590_pt1 | contig 10017 bp, 10 predicted proteins | sample 13C_Glucose_Day1_FD_192424 | JGI IMG/M metagenome (GOLD analysis project Ga0247818, IMG submission 192424) | Soil microbial communities from agricultural site in Penn Yan, New York, United States - 13C_Glucose_Day1 | ecosystem: Environmental > Terrestrial > Soil > Agricultural land | place...
GGTCACGGGCATGACGCAGACCATGCGGTAGCCCTTGAGCTTCGCCGCCATCGCGAGCGAGATGCCGGTGTTGCCGCTGGTCGGCTCCAGGATCGTGCAGCCCGGGGTGAGGCGGCCGTCCTTCTCCGCCTGCTCGATCATGTGCAGGGCGGGGCGGTCCTTGACCGAGCCGGTGGGGTTGCGGTCCTCCAGCTTGGCCCAGATGCGGACGTCCTCGGACGGCGACAACCGCGGCAGGCACACCAGAGGGGTGTTGCCCACCGCGGCGAGCGGGGAGTCGTAGCGCATTCGGATCAGGCCATGCCGCCGGCCACGGCCGGCAGGATCGTCACGTTGTCGCCGTCGGCGACCTTGGTGTTGATGCCCTCGAGGAAGCGGACGTCCTCGTCGTTCAGGTAGACGTTGACGAAGCGGCGCAGCTCGCCGTTGTCCACGATGCGGGCGTGGATGCCCGTGTGCCGGGTCTCGAGGTCGGTGAAGAGCTCGGCGAGGGTGTCCCCGGTGCCCTCCACAGCCTTCTGACCGTCGGTGTAGGTGCGGAGGATGGTGGGGATGCGGACCTCGATGGCCATGGCTCAGGGCTCCTGTCGGGAGTAGTCGGTCGGGGGCGCGCGGCAGCGCAGTTGCGGCAGGGTGGTGCGGGTGTGCGGCGCCGCGGCTCATGGCCGTACGGCGGCAGGTGTCGCGTCAACAGATGGCGCTGGCGAGCCTGCACAGGTCGACGTGCAGCCGCGCCACGAGCAGCGTGCCCGGCGTCTTCTCGCTCACGTCGTGGAGAACCATGGGGTCATCGTATCGATTCCCGGTCCGGGTCCTGGAATGTGATCCCACATCGCGGACGCTTTCGGGCCGGGGAATGAGACCGCGCTGTTCAGATCTTCTCGGTACGCCTTCTCAGTACGCCTCGACGACCTTGACCTCCTCCTCCGTCACCTCGCCGTCGATGATGCGGAAGGAACGGAACTGGAAGTCGCCGAGGCCGTCGGTGTCGGCGGTGGAGACCAGGACGTAGTGCGCGCCGGGCTCGTTGGCGTAGGAGATGTCGGTGCGCGAGGGGTGGGCCTCGGTGGCGGTGTGGGAGTGGTAGATGACCACCGGTTCCTCGTCGCGGTCGTCCATCTCGCGGTAGAGCTTGAGCAGGTCGCCGGAGTCGAACTCGTAGAACGTGGGCGACATGGCCGCGTTCAGCATCGGGATGAAGCGCTCGGGCCGGTCCGAGCCGGCCGGGCCCGCGACGACGCCGCACGCCTCGTCGGGGTGGTCCTTGCGGGCGTGGGCGACGATCTGGTCGACGAGGGCCTGCGTGATGGTCAGCATGTTCGTCAGGATAGACAGAGGGCCGCCCCGTACCGAAGAGTGGTACGGGGCGGCCCATATGCCGGACGTGGGTACGTCCTTGGGGTGTGGACGTCCTGAGCGGCGGTCGCGGGGGCGCCACGAGTGCCCCCGGCGACGGGACGTCCACGGTCCTTGGGTCAGCCGACCTTTTCGAGCTCCGGCTCGCCGCCGCGGTCGCCGAGCTGCGGGTTGCGGCGCTTGAGGACCGCCCAGCCGACGCCCAGGGCGACGGCCCAGCCGGCCGCCACGTACAGGCAGACCCGCGCGTCCTTGTCGTACGCGATCATGAAGGTCACGCCGATGAGGAAGAGGAGCGCGACCCAGCTGAAGAGCGCACCGCCGGGAGCCGGGAAGGACGAGGCACGCAGCCGACCCGCGTCGACCGCCGCACGGTAGCGGATGTGGCTGACGAGGATCATCATCCAGGTCCAGATGCCGGCCGCGGTGGCGACGGAGGTGACGTAGAGGAACGCCTTCTCCGGGACGACGTAGTTCAGGACGACGCCGATGCCCATGAGCGCCACGGAGACCGTGATGCCGATGGCGGGCGTCTTACGGGAGTTGAGCTTGCCGAACGCCTGCGGGGCCTCGCTGTTGGCGGCCAGGTCGCGCAGCATGCGGCCGGTCGAGTACATGCCCGAGTTGCAGGAGGAAAGGGCCGCGGTGAGCACCACGAAGTTGACGATGCCCGCGGCGAGCGGGATGCCGATCTTGCCGAAGGCGTGCACGAACGGGCTCTCGCCGGCGGAGAACTCGGTCCACTTCACGACGGAGAGGATCACCAGCAGCGCGCCGACGTAGAAGACGATGATGCGCCAGGGCAGGGTGTTGATGGCCTTGGGCAGGGTCTTCTCGGGGTTCTCGGACTCGCCCGCGGTCACGCCGACGAGCTCGACGGCGAGGTAGGCGAACATGACGCCCTGGAGCGTCATCAGGCTGGAGCCGATGCCGTTCGGGAAGAAGCCGTCGTGCGACCAGAGGTTGGAGACGGTGGCGGTGTCACCGGCGTCGGAGAAGCCGAGGGTGAGCACGCCGAGGCCGATGACGATCATGCCGATGATGGCCGTGACCTTGATCATCGAGAACCAGAACTCGACCTCGCCGAAGATCTTGACGGAGATCAGGTTCACACCGAAGAGCACCACCAGGAACACCAGGGCGCTGACCCATTGCGGGATCTCGGGGAACCAGAAGTGGATGTAGATCGCGGCGGCCGTGAGCTCGGCCATGCCGGTGACCACCCACATGAGCCAGTACGTCCAGCCCGTGACGAAGCCGAAGAAGGGGCCGAGGAATTCGCGGGCGTACTCGGCGAAGGAGCCGGAGACGGGCCGGTAGAGGAGCAGCTCGCCCAGGGCCCGCATGATGAAGAAGATGACGACGCCCGCGAGGGCGTACATGAGGATGATGCTGGGGCCGGCCTTGGCGATGTTCGCCCCGGCGCCCATGAAGAGGCCGACGCCGATGGCGCCGCCGATCGCGATCATCTGGACCTGACGGCTGCCGAGACCCCGCTCGTACCCCTCTTCCGGGGTACCCGTGGCCTTCTCGTCAGTGACCTTCGCAGAGGTCATGTGTTGTGCGCCTTTCTCCATGCCGACCCGGACCTTCGTCGGCCCCGGATCGGGTCTCGATCCCCCCGGATTGCTGGAGCTGTGCCTGGCCGACGATCCGCCGGCCATGTGGCGCACCCGGCCGAACATTCGGGTGGTGTTCGCCGGGCGTCGTGAAGATTTATCACGGGCTTAACCGTGATCGGGGGCGGTTCATGTGGCGCATCACACAGGAAGAAGCGGACAAAAGACACTGCCGCCCCCCATAGCGGGTGGCGGCAGTGACTCGATCGTTATCCGGATTTGAGCGTCCGCTGAGCGAACACAAAATCGTCACACTTCAGTGCAAGAGGGTCGCGATTTACGGCATGAGCGTGGCGACCAGCGTCTCCTGGAGCCCTCCGAGCCACAGGTACGCCATCACCATCGGCTTGCGCGGATCCTCGTCCGGGAGCCGGTAGAGCAGATCGGTGTCGTCCTCGTCGGCGATCTCCAGCCGGGAGCCGATGGCCAGCCGCAGGTCGTTCAGCGCGCCCAGCCACTGCTGGGACTCCGGCACGGAGAGCTTGAGCACCGCGCCGCCCTCACCGGCGGAGTCGGTGCTCAGCGAGTCGAGGGAGCGGACCACCGCGAGCGCGTTGTCCCGCTTGCCGGACCGCAGGTCGTTCTCGGTGTAGCGGCGGAACTCCGCGGAGTACGCGCGCTGCTCCTCGGCCTCCTTGGCCTGCGGGGTGCCCTCGGGGTCGCTGTAGGCGTCCGGGAACAGACGCTTGAGGACCGGGTCGGCCGGCGGTTCGCTCGGGCCCTCGGCGAACAGCTCGGCGAGCGGGTCGTCCGGGGTGTCCTCGGCGGGGCCGGGGCCGATGAGCTCCAGGAGCTGCACGGCCAGCGAGCGGATGATGGAGATCTCGACGTCGTCGAGGGCGACGGCCGCGCCGCCGCCGGGGAGCGGTTCGAAGGTTCCTGGCATGGAGACGATTCGCTACTTCCGGTCCTGCGGGCGTGCGGTCATTTGCGGTCGTGCTGAAGGGTGGCCCACAGGCCGTAGCCGTGCATGGCCTGCACATCGCGTTCCATCTCCTCGCGGGTACCGCTGGAGACGACCGCCCGGCCCTTGTGGTGGACGTCGAGCATGAGCTTGGTGGCCTTGTCCTTGGGATAGCCGAAGTACGACTGGAAGACGTAGGTCACGTAGCTCATGAGGTTGACCGGGTCGTTGTGCACGATCGTGACCCAGGGGACGTCCGGCTCGGGGACGGCGAAGGTCTCCTCCGCCGCTTCGGTACGTTCGATCTCTACGGGAGCGGGTGACGTCACAGTGCCCATGCTGCCACCGGAGGGGGGTGGTCGCACAAATCCCCGGCGAACGCCCGGTACCAAATCGTCAGACTGACGAAATGGGGGTACCATCGGTTGCCATGAACACAGCGGACCTTGGGCTGCCGGTGGACGTTCCCTCGACGGCGCTCTTCACGGACCAGTACGAGCTCACGATGCTTCAGGCGGCGCTCAAGGCGGGCACCGCCGAGCGGCGGAGCGTGTTCGAGGTCTTCACGCGGCGGCTGCCCGACGGACGGCGCTACGGCGTCGTGGCCGGCACCGGCCGTGTCCTGGACGCCGTGGAGAACTTCCGCTTCGACGCGGACGTCATCGGCTTCCTGCGCGAGCGGAAGATCGTCGACGAGCAGACCCTCGCCTGGCTCGCGGACTACCGGTTCTCCGGTGACGTCTGGGGCTACCCGGAGGGCGAGGTCTACTTCCCCGGCTCGCCGATCATGCGGGTGGAGGGCACCTTCGCCGAGTGCGTGCTGCTGGAGACGGTGATCCTCTCCATCCTCAACCACGACTCCGCGATCGCCGCGGCCGCCTCCCGCATGTCGTCGGCGGCCGGCGCGCGCCCGCTCGTCGAGATGGGCGCCCGGCGCACCCACGAGCTGGCCGCCGTGGCCGCCTCCCGCGCCGCGTACATCGGCGGCTTCGCCTCCACCTCCGACCTGGCCGCCGGCTTCCGCTACGGCATCCCCACGGTCGGCACCAGCGCACACGCCTTCACCCTGCTGCACGACCGCGAGCGGGACGCCTTCCAGGCCCAGGTGAACTCCATGGGCCGCGGCACCACGCTGCTCGTGGACACCTACGACGTCGCCGAGGCGGTCCGTACGGCCGTGGAGGTCGCCGGGCCCGAGCTGGGCGCCGTCCGTATCGACTCGGGCGATCTGCTGCTGGTCGCGCACCGGGTCCGCCAGCAGCTGGACGAGCTGGGCGCGACCGGCACCCGGATCATCGTGACCTCGGACCTGGACGAGTACGCCATCGCCTCGCTGGCGGCGGCGCCGGTGGACGCGTACGGCGTCGGCACCCAGCTGGTGACCGGCTCCGGGCATCCGACCTGCTCGATGGTCTACAAGCTGGTCGCCCGCGCCGAGTCCACCGAGGCCGGCGCGCCGCTGGTGCCGGTCGCGAAGAAGTCGACCGGCGGCAAGACCTCCATCGGCGGCCGCAAGTGGGCCGCGCGGCGCCTGGACGAGTACGGGGTCGCGGAGGCCGAGGTCATCGGCACGGAAGCGGTGCCGGCCGAGCTGGCCGACCGGCAGCTGCTTCTCGAGCTCGTCAAGGGCGGGACCGTGGTGGCGCGGGAGCCGCTGGACGCCGTACGGGACCGGCATGCGGCCGCGCGGGCCAACCTGCCGCTGTCCGCCACACAGCTCTCGCGCGGGGAACCTGTCATTCCGACGGAGTACGTCAACGGGCGCTCGGGGAGCTCGGCGGGGGCGTGAAGCGAGCGCGCTCGGCGTGCTCACCCCATGCCCCCTCCCGCACCGCACGCGAAGTCTCTAGGCTCGGAAGTTCACCGGCCGGGCCGGCACCGATTTCAGCGGCCCGACCCAAGGGTCCATAACCGAAGGACACCGACCATGCGCCGCGCCTTGATCGTCGTAGACGTGCAGAACGACTTCTGCGAGGGAGGCAGCCTCGCCGTGGCCGGCGGTGCCGACGTGGCCGCCGCCGTCACCGAGCTGATCGGTCAGGCGGCGGGGTCCGGCTACCAGCACGTCGTGGCCACCCGCGACCACCACATCGCGCCCGGCGGCCACTTCTCCGCCCACCCCGACTTCCGGCACTCCTGGCCGGCGCACTGCGTCGCGGGCACCGAGGGCGTCGGGTTCCACCCGAACTTCGCCCCCGCGGTGGCCTCGGGCGCGATCGACGCCGTCTTCGACAAGGGGGCGTACGCGGCGGCGTACAGCGGGTTCGAGGGGGCCGACGAGAACGGCGTGAAGCTGGCCGACTGGCTGCGGGCCCGGGAGGTCTCGGAGGTGGACGTGGTGGGCATCGCCACGGACCACTGCGTGCGCGCTACCGCTCTGGATGCCGCGAACGAGGGGTTCCGTACGCACGTCCTGCTGGACCTCACCGCCGGAGTGGCCCAGGAGACCACGGAGCGGGCGCTGGAGGAGCTGCGCGAGGCCGGGGTCGAGCTGACCGGAAAGCCGGTGGTGGCCTAGCCGCTCGGTCGGGGGTGCCGCGATCGGTGGTCGGGAGACTGCGGGTCCGTCGTGGCTGGTCGCGCAGTTCCCCGCGCCCCTTGGGTGCTGCAGTCCCCCACCCTCAACCCCTCACGGCGCTGCAGCGGGCCTTCGCAGCAATGCGCGGATCGGGTGCCACAGCTCCTGCATCAGTTCCGGGGCCGTCGCGACACCGTTGTCAGGTGCCGTTCGCCATATCAGGCCGTCGGGGTGGTGCAGGACGGCCGTGATCTCGTCCGGCGTCGGCGGCGCGGCGTTGCCGCGCAGGTAGACGGCGCGCATGCCCAGATTGCGGAGCCTGGTCAGGGCTCGGGCGCGGTTCTGGGCGTGCACGAGGACACGGACGCAGCCCGTGCCGTCGGCGGTGGGTCTGGGCAGGTTCAGAGCCACCACCACGCTGCCGGTCGGCAGCTTGCAGAAACCTCCTGCGGCCATGCGGTCACACCCCCGTGCGAGTCGGTGTCAATAAGGCAAGCACAGGGTGCACCTAAACACGATCGGCGGCAACCCGCCAAGGGGTCGCCGCCGATCATGCTCTGACCTGCGAAGATGGTGACTACTTCACCGCAGGACCGACCTCGAGCTCGATCGTGGAGCCGTTCTTGGCCTCCTTGACGATCTTGATCTTGGTGTTGGTGTCAGTGATCTTGACGCCCGCGGTGGGGGTCAGCGCGTCGTAGTACGTGTTGGTGCGGTCGTTGAAGACCGACACCCCCGCACTCGACGGGATCTTGGTCAGGACGTCGGCGTTGTGCAGGTTGATGCCGTCCGTACGGAACTTGCTGAAGGGCGAGTCGTAGGACTGGATGCGGTTGCGCATCACCGTGCCGTCGGCCCACTTCATGGCCGCCGGGTGCGAGTCGATCGGCAGGACCAGGCCGACACCGGGGTGCACGCTGGTGTTGTTGTCCTTCTGGGAGGTGTCCCACTTCCAGATCAACAGGCCGTTCTGGTACGGGTAGTGCTCCACCCAGTCCGGACGGACCCCCGCGAAGCCGAAGTTGTACGGGCCGGTCTTCAGGGTCTTGTCGTACGAGACGTACTGACGGTTCTCGGCGATGTAGTACTGCGCGTAGTCGTCCGTGATGGACGCGCCGATGCGGGAGAAGCCCTTGGTCTTCCAAGCGGCGTCCGCGGCCTCGGCGTTGTCGGAGAACACCGCCGCGCCGTCGGCCGTCACGGTGATCTGGTCGGCCGCGAAGCCCTTCTGGGCCACGCCGCCGTCCGTCTGGTAGCGGAAGCGCAGGTCGATCTTCTTGCCGGCGTAGGCGTCAAGCGGGAAGACCAGCTTCTTGTACGCGTCGACCGTGCCGGTGATCGCCGGCTTGCCGCTGGCGTCCTTCGGGATGGCCGCACCGTCGACGGTGCCGTCGACGGCCGTCCAGTTGGCGCCGCCGTCGGTCGAGACCTCGGTGTAGAGGTAGTCGTACTCGGCCTCGATGTCGTACCAGCCGTCCAGCGTCAGCTTGGCGGCGGCCTTGCCCGTGAGGTCCACGGAACGGGTCAGGGTGTTGGCGAGGTTGTCGCCGCTGCCGCTCCACCACTGGTTCGCGCCCTGCGCCGGGGCCACGATCTCCGTGGTGACCTTCTTCTTGGGCAGCTCCACCACAAGACCCTGCTTGTGCTTGGTGTTGTACTCGGCGACACCGAGCTTGTGCCACGAGCTCGTACCGGCCTTGGCGGTGTCGTACTTGAGCCAGCCCAGCTGGAGCTTGTCCCAGGCGGTCATGTCGCCCGGCAGATCACCGATCTCGTTCTTGCCGGTGCCGAGCCAGGAACCGGAGGACATCAGGGTCCAGAAGCCGGTGGAGTTGTCACCGTTGCCGGTGGTGTCGTAGTGGTCCGGCAGACCGAGGTCGTGGCCGTACTCGTGGGCGTAGACGCCGAGGCCGCCGTTCTCCGGCTGGACCGTGTAGTCGCCGACCCAGATGCCGGTGTCGCCGATCTTCGCGCCGCCCAGCTTGTTGCCCGCGGGGCCGGTGGCACCCGCGTCGGTGCCGAACGCGTACCAGCGGTGGGCCCAGATGGCGTCGGTGCCCTGCGCGCCGCCGCCCGCGGACTCGTCCTCACCGGCGTGCACGACCTGGAAGTGGTCGATGTAGCCGTCGGGCTCGTTGAAGTCGCCGTCACCGTCGAAGTCGTAACGGTCCCACTGGTCGAACTTCGCGACGTCCGCCTTGATCTCGGCGTCGGTCTTGCCGGCTGCCTTCTGCTGGGCGACCCACGCGTTCAGACCGTCGCTGACGACGTTCCAGACGCTGGAGCAGTTGGTCTGTCCGCAGGCGTTGTTGCCGTAGCGGGCCTCGTTGTACGGGACCTTGACCCAGTCGGCGACCTCGCCCTCGACCGAGTAGCGGCCGGAGGACTGCTTCTCGTAGTACTTCTTGACCGACTCGGTCTTCTTGCCGGTGCCGAAGTAGAGGTCCTGGTAGTGCTTCTGGTTGTAGTCGGCCTGCCACGCCGTCGAGTTGTCCTTGGCGCGGTCGGGCTCGGCTATCTGGTTGTGGGCCGGCCCGGCGGTGCCGCCGAACTCGCTGATCTTGTCGCCGAACTCGACCAGGATCGTGAAGATCTTGTCGGTCTTCTCGCGCCCGAGCTCGACGTACTTGCTGTCGCCCTTCTTGCTCTTCAGCTGGACGACCTGCGAGCCCTCGCGCTTCTTCACCTGGGCGTCGCCGGATATGACCTGCTTCAGGGCTTCCTCGCGCTGGGCCTCCTGAGTCTTGCTCAGCGGGCCGTCGAGGTTGTGCTCGGCGTGGGTGTTGTCCGCCGGATCGTGCCGCTCGACGGAAGCCGGGGCGCCTTCGTCGGCCTGGGCCACCGCGTAGGTGGAGAAGGTCGCCGCCGCTGTCGCGAGCGCGACGGCGGTCGCCGCCGTTCTGAACGTCCAGGGTCTACTGGTCACTTGAGATCCTCCCCCGCGCCGGGCGCGCGGAAGGAGGGTCCTGGTCATGGAGGATCCGCGCACGTGATCAACGCGTGTAGTCAAGTGACGACATTTGACTAGAGGTTAAGCAGAAAAAACAGACCTTGACTTGAACAGGTCAATTGCATTATGCGGAGCCGCTGTTCGTTTAGCGAACAACGATCTTTTACGAACGGGCGCGCGCTTCCGTCCACTTGCTGGACGCCATGACTCCGTGCGCCCCCTGTGCACCGGCACTGTTGGTTAGGTCACGCTTACGGTTTGTTCCTCTCGGGCATGCACGCGGTTAGAGTCGGATGGCGGAACGCCCGGACGTCGGCGGAAAGCCAGGCCGAGACCCCCGTGCACCCCTGATTCCGAGGACACGATGATCATGCCTCGTCCGACTGCCGCACAGCTCTCCTACGGCTCGTGCACCGTGATCTTCTCCACGCTCGCCATGCTGCTGCTGTCACAGACCAGTTCAGGTGTGGGGATCGCGGTCATCGCCGTAGCGGCGCTCATGCTCGGCCTCCTGGTCGCCATGACGGTGCCGATCCCGAAGAGGGCCCGCGTGGTGGCGGTGCGCAAGCCCGCCGGCGCGGAACAGGAGAAGGCGGAGGAGCCCGCGCTCTCGCAGTCCTGACGTTCGTCAGCTGCCGGTGCTGACCACCACCGTCTTCGCCGCCTTGTC